>JAEEGL012900911.1_pt1 | contig 35468 bp, 33 predicted proteins | sample 9134231 | NCBI WGS metagenome assembly JAEEGL01 (sample SAMN16246548, study PRJNA631951) | gut metagenome | biome: gut microbiome; feature: rumen; material: fiber-attached | host: Bos | place: Iran: Karaj | collected 2018-10 | reverse complement strand
AGAGCGCTTGGTTTGGGACCAAGATGTCGCAGGTTCGAATCCTGTTTTCCCGACCATTTTATTATATGGCCCTATAGCCAAGTGGTAAGGCAAGGCACTGCAACTGCCTGATCATTGGTTCAAATCCGATTGGGGCCTCCAACTGAAATTAAAGCTTTGATACGTCAAAGCTTTTTTTGTTTTTGAAGGCAAAAATATGATATAATTTCTATATAAAGGGAGAATGATTATGAATATTAGGATAATGGAAATTAGTGATTATGAACAAGTATATAACATGTGGTTATCATGTGCAGGAATGGGATTTAATAATGTTGATGATTCAAAAGAAGGAATTGAAAAATTCTTAAAAAGAAATCCAACATCATGCTTTGTTGCTATAGATGAAAAAGGTGTAGTTGGTGCTGTAATAGCTGGTAATGATGGTAGAAGAGGATATATCTATCATTTAGCAGTTAATCCTTATTACAGAAAAAAAGGTATTGGATCATCTTTGGTAAAAAATGTTATGAATGCATTAGAGGATTTAGGTATAAATAAAGTTGCTTTAGTAGTATTTAAGAGGAATGAAGGAGCCAATGCATTTTGGGAAAAACAAGGCTTTACTGCAAGAGAAGACTTAAATTATAGAAACAAACAAATAAAAGAATTAGTTAGAATGGATACATAAATTAAATGAGCATAGAACGCTTTAAACCGACTGAAATAAAATGCTTTGATGGTAAAAATCAAAGCTTTTTTATTTTTTTTCACTTTTTTTCAAAGATTTTGGTACTTTGTCCGTATATATAGTATGAAGGATGAAAAAAGGTGATAAAAATGTATTTAGGCTTAAAGATAAGAATTTACCCAAACAGTGTGCAAAAGAAAATAATAGATGAACATATAGAAGGAGCTAGATATGTATATAATTATTTTTTAAAATATGCTAAGGATAATAAGATATATGATGATACAATATGGAAGAAAAAACTATATGCAATGATGAAAAATGATAATAATGATCTATTAAATAATTGTGATTACTTCTTACTTTTAACTCAATTAGATGTTTTAAAAACTTCTTATGATAGATTCTTTAGGGGAACAATCAAAAATGAACCATATTTCAAAAAGAAGGGCGCGCTTGTTTCTGCTTTTAAAATTCATAACAAAAATGACTCAATAAAAATAGAAGATAATAAAATATATATAAAAATGTTAGGATATATGAAATTTCGAAACAAAAAAGATATTTCTAAAAATAAGATTTATTCAGCTATTGTTAAGAAAACTCTAGATGATATTTATGAAGTATCAATTCTTTATGAAAATACTATTTCTCCTATAGAAAAGGCATATCAAAAAGTAGGTATTGATTTAGGAGTAAGAAAATTCATAACTACATCAGATAGTAATTATTACTTACCAATTGATGATTTATATAAAATTGAGGCAAGAATAAGAAATCTTCAAAAAGAATTAAGTAAAAAAACAAAAGAATCAAACAATTGGTATAAAACGAAAAAAAGAATCACAAAATTATACCTTTATAAGAGAAACTATATTAAGGATACTTTGGATAAAGCAACAACTGAATTAGTTAAAAATTATGATGTTGTTTTTATGGAAGATTTATCCATAAAAGAACTAGTCCAGCAACAAAAATCAAAAGTGATAAGAAGGAAAATAATAGAATCATCTCTTTATATGATTAGAGAAATGCTTACATATAAATGCAAGATGTATAATAAGAGGCTTATCTTTGTTGAACGCCTATTTCCATCAAGTAAAATGTGTTCTGTGTGTGGTTCAATCCATGATCCAAGATCATCAGAAACATTTATTTGCCCTGTTTGTGGATTAAGTATAGATAGAGATTTAAATGCAGCAATAAACATTTATAAGCGTGGCATGGCTAAATATTTGAATATGTATAGTACGGAGGCTAGCTTCGGAAGAAAGCCTACAAAATAGGAACACCTATTAAGGTGACTAGAAATTCATTTTGGGCACATGGTTGGGATACCCATTAAGTTATTTAATAACTTAGAATCTATGAGAATAGAAGTCCAACAAAAAAATAGAGAAGGCATTTCCTTCTCTATTTATCCTTTTCATCATAATTGGAAGCAATAAGTCTTCCATCCTTATATATGCTATTTTCTGTCGAATCTATTTCATCTTTTATAATAGACATCAATAAGGCAATAACTAAATACATTGCACCAAATATTAAACTAATAATTCCTAGCGCGACGAAAACAAGTCTTGCTGCATCTGTAGCACCTATTACAATAAAAACTACACCAAGAGAAATCTTTGTGATTTCAAGTTTTAATTGTTCCTTTTTATCTTTGGCTGCTATAACAGCTAATGTTGGTAATGCAACTAATATTGCGCCTGTTATGATTAATAATGTTTTGCTTTCTGTTACAATTACAAACACACCCATAATTATTTGAATAATAGATATGATTAAAACTACAATATATGCTTTATCCTTCCTAATTTTAGGCAAACAATCTAGTAAAACTAAACCATTAGCTATTATTAAAATAACACCTAAAATAATGAAGACAAATTTCAAAATATCATCAGCAGGAACAGTCAAAAAGATAATTCCTACTATGGCATAGAAAACCCCCATAATGAATAGGGGAATGTCATTTTTCTTCAATTTGAATCACCCCATTTATTATTATAATCGAAAAAAGATTAAAAAAAATATGAAAACGTTTATTGTTTGACATATATCAATTATTGATATATATTTGAATAAGTAGGGGGTGTTTTTATGACTCAAATAAAGGGATTAGCAATTAATGATATATCATGCGTTGGCAGATGTTCATTAACAGTTGCACTTCCAATTATTTCAGCGATGGGAATAGAATGTTCCGTCCTACCAACTGCAATATTATCTACACATACAGGTGGATTTGATGGCTACACATGCCTAACATTAGATAATCAATTTGAGCCAATTAGAAAACATTGGGAAAACTTAAATAGAAAATATGATTTTATATATAGTGGATTCTTATGTTCGAGTAATCAAATAGAATTAGTATCAGAATATATAAAGTCCTTTTCAACAAAAGACAATATAGTTTTAGTTGATCCAGCAATGGCTGATAATGGAAAATTATATAGTTTATTTAATATGGAATACGTTGAAAAGATGAAGGAATTATGCTGTATGGCTGATGTAATTGTTCCTAATATTACTGAAGCTTGTCTTTTAACAGAAATGGAATATATCCCAGGAGTACAAACAAAAGAGTATATTACAGAACTAATTTATAGACTATCAAAGATGGGAATCAAAAACATTGTACTTACAGGTGTATCATTCAAAGAAGGAACAGTTGGTGTAGCTACATATAATGTTGATAGAGATGAATTTAGATCATATGTTAGAGAAGAAATAAAAGGATATTATCATGGTACTGGTGATATATTCGCAAGTGTTTTAGTTGGTGCGTTAGCAAAAGGTGGAGACCTACTTGATAGTGCTAAAAAAGCCGTAGATTTTACAGTTGATTCTATTTTAGCAACTAAAGCAAAAGAAAACTATGATTCAAAATATGGTGTATGCTTTGAAGAAGTATTACATGAATTAATAGAAAAATAATGTGCTCTAAGTAGCACATTTTGTTTTTGTATGATATAATCATTTTTGGAGTGATTTTATGAACGACGATAAAGAAAAAGATGAAATACAAGAAATATTTAATAGAGCTCTAGAAAGGCAAGACCAAAAAGATTTAGAAGAAGAAGAGAATGCTGAAGAAGAAATTCCTAACACACATCACGCTGAATATATTGCTCCTTCAGTGGCTATTGCACTTGCTTTAGCATCTTTATTTGATGTTGTATGGTTTGCTGCATATTTTGGCTTATTATTCTCTTGTATAGGACTTTATGTTTGCAAAAAGAAAAATGAATATGTTGAAATAAAAGGCACAATTATTTATAACGTTGTAGCATTTGCTTTATGTATATTATTAGGTGGATTATGGATAGTAATGTACATATCAAAGAAAATGTAAAAGTGAAAACATTTTCTAACTTTCATTTATTTTCAAGTGTGATATTATATACAATGTGGAGATGATTAATATGAACATTTGGCATAATATTAACCCTAAAAGAATAAGCAAAGATAAGTTCGTTGCTTGTGTAGAAATTTCAAAGGGTAGTAAAAATAAATACGAATTAGATAAAGAAACAGGAAGATTATTTTTGGATAGAATTCTTTATACATCAACTCACTATCCTGCAAACTATGGCTTCATCCCAAGAACATATGCAGATGATAATGACCCACTAGATGTATTAATTATTTGCTCTGAACCTATTATTCCATTAGCACTTGTTGATTGTTATCCAATTGGTGTATTAAAGATGGTAGATGATGATAAAGTTGATGAAAAAATAATTGCAATTTGTGAACACGATCCAGCAAATAATGGCTATAAAGATGTTTCAGAATTACCACAACATATCTTCCAAGAGATAATGCATTTCTTTACAGTATATAAACAACTTGAAGGAAAACAACCAGTTGTAAAAGAAGTACTTGGCGCAGCTGAAGCAAAGAAAACAATTCAAACAGCTATTGATGCTTATATAATAAAATTCTGTTGCTAAAATGATTTCTACTAGAAGTCATTTTTTTATTTTCTAAAAAGGTGTATAATAATATAAAGGACAGTGATTAATATGGAAATTAGAAAAGACAAAAAGTATTTAGGCATCTATTTAACATGTGTTATAATTGCCACAATTCTAACTGTTTTAGTTATTGTTTTTCTATTTTTCTTAGCAAAACAAGAAGCTGAAACTTGGACAATACCAGTTATGTGTATAGTGCCAATTATCGCAATAGTAGGCGATTTATTTGCTTATAACTCATTGATTGGTTATTTAAAAACACCAGAATTAATTTTAAAGATTGATGATGACTCTATCACTTTTACACCTGATAAGTCAAAAGAAACTATAACACTTAACTTTTCAGAGATCAAAGGGCTACAAGTTGTTAGACCATTAATATGTAGAAGTGGTAAAACAATTATAATTAATACTGAAAACAACAAATATAAGCTTGAAGATGTTGATGACGTAGATAAAGCTTATGAATTGTTAGTTGAAAAAATAAAAGGCTAAAATAAGCGATTTTTCAAGTAATTACTAATTGAGAAGCAATCTTTGTTTTTTGCTACTGCTTTTCAAAGTAAATATTGGGTCAAAAATTAAAAATAATGTTGAAATTTTAATAAGTATTTATTATAATATAATTATGTAAACGTATTAGCATATTTTTTTTACATTTTTGAATTTGGAGGGATGACTTATGTTTAATGCAGATGCAGGACGTTCACGTCGTATGCTTTATAGAAGAATGGGAAGTACTGGTATTAAGGTATCAGTAGTATCATTAGGTTTAAAGTACAATTTTAACACACCACAAGAATTTAAATCTTGCCGTGAAATAGTTTTAACAGCATTCAATAATGGTATTAACTATTTCGACTTAGCTGGTAACTTCGGTGAACCAGAAGGTATGACAGAAGAATTATTTGGTAAAATTATGCAAGACGATCTAATGCCTTATAGAGATGAAATCGTAATCTCTACAAAAGTTGGTGGAAGAACTTTATCTGATGCACCAATGTCTGAAGGCGGATCTAGAAAATTAATTTTATCTCAAATCGATAAGTCTTTAGCAAGATTAAAGGTTCCTTATGTTGATATATTATTCCATGAAAATTATGATCATGATATCAATCCTGAAGAAACTGCTTTAGCATTAGCTGAAGTTGTTAAGCAAGGGAAAGCTCTATACATTGGTTTAACAAACTATACTTCACTTGAAGCTAGAAGAATGGCTGATTTGTTAAAGAAGTTAGATGTTCCATTCGTTGGTGGCCAAATTAGATATTCTTATTTAATCCGTGACCCAGAAGATGATGGTGTTGTAGATACTCTATTCGAATTCGGTGGAGGAACTATGGCTTATCAATCATTAGCTCAAGGTTTATTAACTAACAAGTATATTAACCAAGATGTTCCAAAAGAATGTAGAGCTACTAAAGATTTTATCCCAACATTAAACAAAGAAGATGTTACTGAAGAATTAAGAGGAACATTAACTAAGTTAAATATCGTTGCTGCTCAAAGAGCACAATCAATTGGCCAAATCAGTTTAGCTTGGGTACTTAGAAACCAAAAAATCGCTACTGTTGTAGTTGGTGTTTGCAAGATACCTCAATTAGCTGAAAACATTGGTGTATTAAAGAAATTAGGATTCACACCAGATGAGTTAAGAAAACTTGATGGTGATGCTCCAACAAAAGGAAGAAAAAGATAAAAGATGATTGCAAAATCATCTTTTTAAATAGTAGGAGGATTATATGAAAGCTATTTGTGGAATTGATGTAGGCGGTACAGCCGTAAAAATTGGGATCTTTGATTTAGATATGAACTTATTAGAAAAGTATCAAATCAAAACAACAGAAAACATTTTTAAAGATGTATCTGAAAGTTTAAAGAATAAGGACTATGAAATAGTAAGCTATGGTGTTGGTGTTCCAGGACCAGTAGTAGATAATGTAGTTGATTGTCCAAATGCAAATTTAAAGAATGTCAATGTTAAAGTTGAATTAGAAAAATATGTAAAGAACAATAACATTTTTGTTGGTAATGATGCAAATATGGCAGCATTAGCTGAAGCAAAATGTGGCGCAGGGAAAGGATTAAAGAGTAGTGCAACAATCACTATTGGTACAGGTATTGGCTGTGGAATAGTAGTTGATGGAAAGATCCTTAATGGTGATTTCGGTGCTGGTGGAGAAGTTGGACATATTAAAGTAACTGATGAAGGACAATGCGGTTGCGGTAATATTGGTTGCCTTGAAACAACTTGTGCTGCAAAGGGTATTGCTCATATAGCTAGTAAGTCAGCTAGACTAAAAGGATTATCAGTTAAGGAAATAGTTGATATGGCAAGAGAAGGCGATGAAGAAGCATTCGCACTTGTTGATAAAGTATGTTATTACTTAGCATATGCTGCAAGTATTATTGCATGTGTTACAAATCCATCTGCTATAATCTTTGGTGGTGGAATCTCAAATGGTGGTGCTATAATTATTGATAATATTCAAAAGCACTTCGATAAGATAGCATTTAGAAATGTTAAGAACACAAAGATCTTAAAAGCAACTGCAGGAAATGATGCAGGTATTATAGGTGCTGCATATTTAACTCAATGCTAAAAAAAATAAAGGATGTTTACTCAACATCCTTTTTTATTTCGTCTATATTTTCTTCATCTTCAACAACAACTTCATCTGTAGTCTCTATTTCTTTTTCCTCTTCACCCTCGGAGGCTGCATTTTTAATATAATCATATCTAGCAAGAATAAATGTAATGAATGCACCTACAACAAGTAGTAGGAATCCTAAAGCAAATTCACTAACATTAAATCCTGTTTTATTCATACCAATTATGATACTAACAATACTTGCTATAACAAAAGCAAGAATACCAAAATATGATTGAACAGGGAATCTGTTGATTAACCATTTAATCAGTCTAGCAACAAGAACTAATCCCACAATAACGCCAATTCCAAAAGGTAGAAGAACACAGAAATTGTGTCCAAATTGGCTAAAATCAGATAAACCTTTAATAGCTGAAATGATACTTTCATAATAACCTAAATTCATTAAAACTAATGAACCGCTTATACCAGGAATAATCATTGTTGCTGCAGCAATAACACCTACACAGAATAATCTAAGAACTAATAGGAAGTCTAATTTATTTAGAGATACTGTCCTATCCATACTCCATAAACTAATTAGTATTACAAGCGCCATAATTATTATGAAGATACAAACATTTAATATACTATATTTTTTATGTACTTTTATATATATGAATGGAATACCACCAATTACTAATCCTATGAAAAACATTGTTGTTGCAATTGGGAAATTAGTTAACCCCCAATCTATAACATACGAACCAGCAATAATTGCTATTCCCATACCTAAGAATAGAGGTACTAAGAATTTTAAATTTTCTTTTATATTTTTCCACAAACAACTTAATATATTAATAAGTTTTTCATATATACCTAAAATGATAGCTAATGTACCACCACTAACACCAGGTATAATATTAGCAATTCCCATGATAAATCCTTTAATCAATAAAAGAATTGCCTTCAAAATACTCACCTCAAATTACATTTTAGCTATTGTATCCATAATATAGTTTGCGAATTCTTCACCAGTAGCACCAGTATCTCTACCAGTCATTACTAATTTCTTTTCAGTAATTGTACAAATGTCTAATGCTTTATATAGCTTGTTAGCTTCAGCAATATAACCAATGTGATTTAATAACATAGCACCTGCTCTAATAACACTACATGGATCAGCATAGATATCTCTACCTTCAGCTACCATTCTAGGAGCAGAACCATGAATTGCTTCAAACATAGCATAACGCTTACCAATATTAGCAGAACCAGCAGTACCAACTCCACCTTGGAATTCAGCAGCTTCATCTGTAATAATATCACCATATAAGTTAGGTAAAACAACTACTTGGAAATCTTTTCTTCTCTTTTCATCAACTAGCTTTGCAGTCATTATATCAATATACCAGTCATCGCATGTAATGCCAGGATATTCTTGAGCTATTCTATAGAATGTATCTAAGAATTTTCCATCAGTTGTCTTGATGATGTTAGCCTTAGTAACGGCTGTAACTCTAGTTTTTCCGTTTGCTTTAGCAAATTCAAAAGCAGCTCTAATAATTCTATCGCAGCCTTGTGAAGTTACTACTGTAAAATCGATTCCTAAATCTTCAGTTACATTAACGCCTTCCTTACCAGCAGCATATCCACCTTCAGTATTTTCTCTATAGAAAGTCCAGTCAATTCCTTGTTCTGGAATTCTAACAGGTCTAACATTAGCAAATAAATCTAATTCTTTACGCATAGCAACATTTGCTGATTCTACATTTGGCCATGGATCACCTTTTCTTGGAGTAGTAGTAGGCCCTTTTAAGATTACATGGCATCCTTTTAATTCCTCTAATGTATCATCAGGAATAGCTTTTAATAATTCAGCTCTACGTTCAATAGTTAGTCCATCAATATATTTAAATTCAACTTTCCCTTTTTTAACTTCATCCTTAAGTAAGAATTCTAGGATTCTTGCAGCTTCGTGAGTGATTCTTGGTCCAATTCCATCTCCACCGCAAACACCGATAATGATTTTATCTAATTTCTTATAGTCAATGAAATCACCTTGAAGTTTCATTGCATCAACTCTTTTTAATTGCTTTTCAAGTAATTTTCCAAATTGCTCTTTTGCAGCTTCTATTTCTTTTTCGTACATAATATTATCCTCCTTAATATCAACATTGTTATTATAACATATATTTATGGAAAAACAAAATAAATTATTGTATAATTATTTTGAGTGGAGTGATGATATATGTCAAAGATAGTACAACTTGATGAACATTTATCCAATATGATTGCTGCTGGTGAGGTAGTTGAAAGAGTATCATCTGTAGTAAAAGAATTAGTTGAAAACTCTCTTGATGCCAAATCAAGTGAAATTACTATTGAATTAGTTGATTCTGGTATTAGAGAAATTAAAGTAACTGATAATGGAATAGGAATGGATAAAGAAGATCTTAAAATAAGTTATTTAAGACATGCAACAAGTAAAATCAAAAACCAATATGATTTGTTTAGAATTAGTACTTTAGGATTTAGAGGTGAAGCACTACCTAGTATTGCATCTGTTAGTGATATGACAATAAAATCTAATGATGGATCTATTGGCTATTATATTCATCTTAGAGCATCTAAATTAATGGATGAAGGTATTATTTCTTTAAACAAAGGTACTGAAGTTACTGTATGCAATTTATTTTTTAACACTCCAGCAAGATTAAAATATTTGAAAAATGAAAATGTTGAATTAGCTAATGTATGCGAAGTAGTAGATAAGCTTGCTATATCTAATCCAACAGTTAGATTTAAACTAATTAATAACAAAAAAGTATTACTTCAAACTAATGGAAACAACAACATGAAAAGTATCATAGGTAACATTTATGGAGTTGATTCTATTAAAAATATGATGGAAGTAGAAAATGAAAAAAATGGTATAAAAATAAGATGCTATCTTGCACATCCATTAGTTAATAAATCGCGTAAAAGCGCCATTACTCTAATAGTTAATGGTAGAGATGTTAAAAACTATGGAATCATTAATTCTATCATCGAAGGCTATGATACTTATATACCTGTTGGTAGATATCCACTTGCTGTTGTATTTATTAAAATAGATCCAATGCTTGTAGATGTTAATGTGCATCCAACCAAAAAAGAGGTTAGATTATCTAGTGAAGATTTAATGAAAGAATTAATAACTAGTACAATTAAAAATACCTTAAATAAGAATATGGTTATACCTAAAATTGATATAGAACCTAAACCAATAAATACATTCCATAATATAGAAAACAAAGTAGAAGTTAAACAAGAAGAAAAGGCTAATGACTATATTGAAAAAATGGAATATGAAAAACAAAGCTTCCTAAATGAAGATAGTGTTGAATTAGATAAAAAATTACCATACTTAGAATATATCGGTCAGTATGCTGGAACATATTTAATATTCCAAAATGAAACAGGGTTGTTTTTAATGGATCAACATGCTGCCGCTGAAAGAATTAGATATGAAAAATATATTGTTGAACTAACAAACCCATCAAAGATTAGTCAAGAATTATTGATTCCATCAATTATAGAACTAACAAAAACAGAAAAGATATTTATTGATAGTCATATAGATGATTTTTCTAATCTTGGAATAACTATAGAAGATGCTAGTGATAGTAGTATATATCTTAGAAGTGTTCCAGTTTGGATTTTAGGAGACCCTGTTACTTCAACAGAAGAAATGATTAAATACATTGTTGAAAAGAATACCATTGATTTAAAATCGATTAGAGATGAGCTTGCTAAAAGAATAGCTTGTAAAGGAGCTATTAAGGCAAATAGAAATCTAGAAATAGATGAAATAAATGCCTTATTAGCGCAATTATCTGAATGTAAGAATCCATTCACTTGCCCACATGGTAGACCTACTATAATATCTATTACACAAAAAGAAATAGAAAAACTATTCCTAAGGATTATGTAGATGAAAAAAGTAGTGTGTATTGTAGGAGCTACAGGCGTTGGCAAGAGTGATATTTCATTAGAAGTAGCAAAAATTTTTAATAATGAAGTAATAAATGGAGATTCAGTACAAGTATATAAAAAACTTGATATAGGTAGTGCAAAGCTAAAAGATTTTAAAGGTATTAAACATCACTTAATTGATTTCCTTGATTTGAATAAAGATTATTCTGTATGTGATTTTCAAAAAGATGTTAGAGAAAAGATAGAAGAAATAGATAGACCACTAATTGTAGGTGGTACTGGTTTATATGTTAAAGCAGCTCTATACGATTATGAGTTTGATGATAATAAAAGAGATTTAGATGAGGATGCATCATATGATGATGTTGAAACTTCTAAGCTATATGAAATGCTTAAAGAAATTGATCCAAATACAACAGTAGATCCATTCAATCGTAGAAGAGTTATTAGGGCGTGTATTCAAGCAAAAAATGATAATATTCTTTCTAGTAGAAATGGCAAGAATAAGCCGTTATATGATATATTAATGATATGCCTTACTGCAGATAGAGATATATTATATGATAGGATTAATAGACGTGTTGATAAGATGATTGAAATGGGCTTAATTGATGAAGTAAAATCACTAAGAAATGAAGGCTATAAAGCTATGCAAATAGGTTATAGAGAGATAAATAATTATCTTGATGGAGTTTATGATTTAGCTACAGCCATAGAAGAAATAAAGAAAAACACAAGACATTATGCTAAAAGACAAATCACATGGTTTAAAAATCAAATGAATGCTCACATGATTGATATTTTAGATAATCCACTTGATAAATGCATTGAATTAATTGAAAATTTCTATAGAAATTAAGCCAATATTTTTGGCTTTTTTCTTTTTTACTATTTTATTTTGGTATCTGTTATGTTATAATATCATAGATATTAAATTTAAAAGGTGGTAAATAAAAATGACAAGTAATGAATTTAAAAACGGAATGACTATCGAATTCGATGGTAAATTATTAAAAATCTTAGAGTTTATGCATGTAAAACCAGGTAAAGGTAATACATTCATCAGAACTAAAGTTAGAGATATGCGTACTGGTGGCGTATTAGAAATGCGTATTAATGCTGGTATCAAAATTGAACAAGCTATTCTTGATAAGCAAGAAATGCAATACTTATATGCAGATGGAGACAATCATATTTTCATGAATACTGAAACATATGAACAAGTTGAAATCCCTGCATCTCATATTACAGACGAATTACACTTCTTAGTTCCTAATATGTTAGTAAATGTTACTTTCTATAAAGGTGAATTACTAGGTGTTGACCTTCCAGATAAAGTAGTACTTGAAATAACTGAATGTGTTCCAGGTGTTGCTGGTGATACAAAGACTAATGCAACAAAAGATGCTACTCTTGAAACTGGTTGGGTAATTAAAGTACCTCTATTCATTAACCAAGGTGAAAGAGTAATCGTTAGTACAGAATCTGGAGAATATGTATCTAGAGAAAAATAATAAAGTAGGTGAGGTTAGATGGAATCTTACGCGCTGATATTGACTGATGCGTCTATTCCCCCCGTCTTGTGGGTTATATTTGTAATTTTACTAATATTGTCTGCTTTTTTCAGTGCATCTGAAACAGCTTACTCATCTTTAAGTATTGTTAGAATAACTAATTATGCTGAAAATGGTAAGAAGAGCGCTGCAAAAGCATTAAAAGTTCATCAAAACTTTGATAATACACTATCAAGTATTTTAATTGGAAATAATATAGTAAACATTGCTATGGCTACTATTGGTGCTTTTATTGCGGCCAAATTAATTACCGATGATACAGTTTCTGGAATTGTATCTACAGCTGTAGTAACATTAATAGTTTTAATCTTTGGAGAAATAATGCCAAAAAGCTTTGCTAAAAGACATGCTGAAGGCTTAGCAATGAAAACAGCTTATATACTAAGCTTTTTGAACATACTTTTCTTCCCTTTAAATATCTTATTTAATGGATTAAGTAGATTAATCGCTAAAAACATTAAAGAAGATCCAGCTCCAACTGTTACTGAAGACGAATTAGAAACAATCGTTGATAATATGGCTGATGAGGGTGTAATCGAAGAAAATGATTCAGACTTAATAATTAACGCTTTAAAATTAAGCGATAAGATTGTTGATGATATTATGATTCCACGTATTGATATGGTTGCTATTGAAGTTGATCAACCAATTGATGAAATCAAAAAGGTATTCTACGATAATCAATATTCAAGAATACCAGTATATAAAGATGATAAAGATAGAATTTTGGGTATACTTTACGAGAGAGACTTCTTTACATACCTTATTGAAAATAAAGAATTTAAAATTATTGATATATTAAAACCGGCAAAATATGTCAACAAAAAAATGCCTGTTGATGATTTTATAAGAGAACTACAAAAAGAAAAAGTGCATATGGCTATTGTAAGTGGCAAGTTTGGTGAAACGGCTGGTCTAGTTACAATGGAAGATGCTCTTGAAGAACTTGTAGGAGAAATCTATGATGAACATGATGATGAAGAAAAAGAATTATTCACAAAAATTGATGATGACGAATATCTAATTGATGCTAAAGTAGACCTAAAGGTTTTATTTGAAGAATTAAATTTAGGAAAAGCACCATCAGATCATAGTAAATTAGTTGGATGGTTATATGAACAAATAGATGATGTGCCTAAGGCAGGAGAACAAATTTTCTATGATGCTTCATATATTTCTAAAACTGAAGATGATGACTATGTAGAAATGAATAAAAAATTAACATTCACCATAAAAGAAGTCTTAGGTAGAAGAATTACTAAAGTAATTTTAAAAATAGAAAATATTGATGAAACAGAAAACTAGGCTCCACCTAGTTTTTTGAATATAGGAGGGTATTATGTTAGCAAGATATCTTATTTATGTTGGAGCAGCCTATTTATTAAGCTTTATTCTAATTATGATGATTTATAGGCTTCCAAGAGAAAAAAATGTAATTAAATACCAAGCAGCATGCGACGAGTGCGATAATCATGTAAGTTGGTGGCATTTTATACCGCTATTCGGTTATTTATTCTCTAAAGGAAAATATGGCGAATGCGGTCATAAGATGAGCGTTTCAAGACTGCTTGTACCTATATTTGCTATGGGTTTAGCAGCCTTCACTGTATTTCAAGTAAAAGATTGTGAAGCTTATAATGCAACTGAAATGTATAGAATAATTGTTTTATTATTCTCTTTAACGATGGTTATTATAATATTTACAGACTTTGAAACATTTATTATACCTGATACATGTCATATTATTGTTATTATTCTTGCTATTTTAGCAATGGTATTTGAATATACTGATGTTTTATGGGGTATACTTGGTGGCGTAATATTCTTTGTTGGCTTCTATGTAATTGCTTGGATAGCTATTAGAAAAACCGGAAATAAAGATGCCCTTGGTGGTGGAGATATCAAACTAATGGGTGTTTGTGGATTATTCCTAGGTGCTGGAAGATGTTTGTTAGGATTAATCATAGGAAGTCTACTAGGCTTTATAGTAGAAGGTATTATTTTAAGAAAGATTAGAAAAGAAAAAGGTGTAGCATTTGGACCATATTTAGCTATAGGAATGATCATAGCTGCTTATTATGGAGAAGCAATTATAAATGCTTATAACCATTTGCTAGGAATTGATTAAAAAATACTATAAAAAATACTATGTATTTTATAGTAAAAAGAATAAAAATGTGTTATTATAAAAGTGTAGGGAAAAATGGAGGTGATTTAAGTGGCGACTAAATACAAACTTTCAGTCAAAAAGACAGTTGTGCCTGAAGAAGAAAAATTTAAAATGGCTACTAAAGTCAATACAACACCATCAACCCCTATTACAGTTTCTTTTGTACCAACAGAAGGCGATATTGTTAGGACTTATAAAAGCAATATGGCCTTTTATTTAGGAAGTCCTGTTGGCAAAGGTGGAGAAGGTACAGTTTATGCTATAGGTAAAAACCTAGCATGTAAAATATATAGCTTAAGTAAATTAACAAGGGCAAAAATTGAAAAGATTAAATTAATGATTTCTAAACCGATTTATGACCAAGATATTTGCTGGCCAATTGATTTAGTAATGAACTCATATAATGAAATAGTTGGATATACAATGCCAATTGCAAAAGGATTTCTTTTATCAAAAATCCAAAGTAGAGCATTCGTCCAAGAATACTTCCCAAAATGGAAGAAAAAAGATATTGTAACATTAGCTTATACAATTATCCAAAAGTTCTATTATCTACATGAAAGAAATATTATAGTTGGAGATATTAACACAAGAAATATAATGTTCACATCACCAACGCAAGTATATTTTGTTGATACAGATAGTTATCAAATTGAAGGATTCCCTTGCCCTGTTGGAACTAACGAATTCACATGTAGAGAGCTTTTAGAGAAAGGTTCAAAATTCTCTGATTGCTTAAGACAATGGGGACATGAAAATTTCTCATTAGCAATTTTAATATATGTATTATTTATGAATGGAAAACATCCATATGCTATTAGAGGTGGATCTGATCCTGCAACTAATATTAAGCAAGATAAATTCCCATTCCCATATGAAGCAAACAATAGTAAGGGTGTCATTATATCTGACTCTAGATATATCGATTTAATACCTGTTGGTCCATGGAAATTATACTGGGAAATGCTTCCTGACTATATAAGAGGCGCTTTCTATTCAACATTTAACGATAAAGGAAATTATCATAATCCTAATCAAAGTATTAGTAGTGAATCTTGGATGATTTTAATTTATCAATACTTAGATGATTTAAAGTTAGAAAAGAAAAATTCGCTTAGAAATGACATTTTCCCTGGTTTACCAGAAGTTGAAAAGAGCACAATCAAAAAAGCAAAAGCACCTATTATTATGCATAGGAATGTTGAAAGTAGCAATTTAAACAAATATAACATAAAGAGAAAAAAGTAAAGGAGATTTTTTATGAGTAAGATTGAAAGAGAAACTGATTTTTTTGAAGAAGATGATTTAGCCACTAACCCCGCCCCAAGAGTACCAATTTGTTTATGCTTAGACACATCTGGTTCTATGGAAGGTAGAAGATGTGAAGAATTAAGAAAGGGTGTAGAAAGATTCTATAACTCAATTAAAAGTGATGATGTAGCAGTTAACTCTGCTGAAGTATGTATTGTAACATTTGGTGGCAAAGCAAAATGCATTTCTGAATTTAGAACATTATCACAAATTACTGAACTTCCAGCATTCGATGTAGCTGGTGAAACTCCACTTGGAGAAGCAGTAAACCTAGCTTTAGATAAACTTGATGCTAGAAAAGAAGAATATAAGGATAATGGTGTAGATTATTTCCAACCATGGTTAGTAATTATGACTGATGGTTATGCTACTGGTCTACAATCAGAATTCGATAGAGCAGTTAAGAGAGTTGAAACTTTAGTTAAGGATAGAAAACTTACTGTATTCCCAATCGGTGTAGGTTCAAGCGCTGATATGGAAGGATTAAACAAATTATCACCAAAGCGTCAAGCTTTAAAACTTAGAGGATTAAACTTCAAAGAATTCTTTGAATGGTTAAGTCAAAGCGTTTGTAGAGTTAGCCAATCAGTTGTTGGTGAAAAAATAACATTAGATGTTGAAGCTATTAAGGCTTGGAGTGAAATCGATTTTTAAAATAAAGTTTAAGTTTTGAGGTGACGAGTATGTGGAAAACTCTTAATTATGAGGTTACTGGAAAAAGCCACATAAAAGCAAAGAAAGTATGCCAAGATAAAACATTCACATACATGGGGAATGGTGCCATAGTTTCAGCACTTGCTGATGGTGCAGGAAGTTATGAATTTTCTGATATTGGAGCCATTATCGCATGTAAGTCTATTAGTAAATATATAGGCGATAACTTTGATGAATTAATTAGTATTAGTAATGCAAATGAAGTTATAACAAGAATAGTTAATCATGTTTTAGATGATATCGAAAACAAGGCAGAAGAAATGCACTGTGATAAAGAAAAATTATCGAGTACATTATTATGTGTTGCAATAAAAAATGAAGATGTAATGGTGTTCCATGTAGGAGATGGATTAATTGCTGGGCTTAAAAACGGTGAATTAAAAACTCTTACTATGCCTGATAATGGAGAGTTTGCAAATGCTACATATTTTATCACATCACCACGTGCATATGAAAAGGCAAGATTGTTAAAAGGTAAAACAACTGGATTTCAAGGCTTTGCTTTAATGTCTGATGGATCTAGTGCTTCATTATATAATAAGAAGCTACAAAAGCCTGCTAATGCAATTGCTAAATTAATTGTTGGTTTGCAATTTACATTCCCACAAATGTATTTAGACACTGTTAAATATTTAATGGAATATGAAATACATGAACGTACTACTGATGATTGTAGTATTGCTTTAATTGCGGATAATAATATAACAAAAGAAGAATTTGATGCTTTCCCTAAGAAAGACAAATGCAAATTATTTGATGTTAAATTAAATACAAAAGATGTTTCACTTATGGAAAGATTTAATATTTTAAAATATACAAAAGATACAAAAGAATTACTAGATATCTCAAAATACATCAATCTTAGTAAAAGAAAAACATTATATAGATTAAAATCCCTTGCTAAACTTGGAATGATTTCTAGAAACAAGGATGAATTCACAAGTAGTATAGAATAAAAGACACCTTTGCTGTGTCTTTTTTTTGATACTTATTTACTGTATAATAAAAATAAGGAGGATCGTTATATGAAAAAATTAAGAATAGTAGTACTTTCACTATCAGCCTTTTCTCTTTTTTATTCTTTTTATTGGCTGATTTATGGAGCTATTTATAAAAGCAAAATGGGCATAAGCTTTTCTAAATCCATTAATAGTCCAATAGCTTCTAATATATTTGTTATATTATTTATGTTTCTAATTGTACTAGCTTGGTTTATATATCAGCTAAAGATAAGGACAGAATCAATTTCTAATGGTATTATGTTAATCGTATTTTTAGTATATTTAGGTTTGTTCATATTAGGCGTTTTCCAAGTATATAATGACATGTCTATAACTGATGAATTTAAAGAATATTCCTTTGCTATTTTAGTATCAGAAGGCTTCTGGTTAGCTATATCAGCGATACCTGTTTTACTACATTTTATCGCATCAGTTTCTACTGGTGGATATGATAATGTTTCTGAACCATATAACCTTTATGGCTTCTTATATACTATAATAGGCTTTGGATATATACCATGTATTTTATTCTTTGGACTAATCGCCAGTAGGTATAAATCTACACCATTACTAGATGTGTTTGCACTTAATGATAATGGCTTAATTTACACATTTGTCATTTTATCGTTTATTCTATGTGCAGGTTTAAAATTTAACCTAATAACGATAAATATTATTAATAATATATTCTATTTCACATTCATTATTTGGTGGATTGTTATAATGTCTAGATATAACACAATCAATGCTTACTTGTGTTCACTAAACTTAATAATGGTAATTCCAATGTTTGTCTTATCGATTTTCACCTTCTATTATTTCATGAAAGTTGATAGATTCTATAAAGGCCAAACAAAGAATTTCTTAAATGATTAATTAAGCACAGCAATGTGCTTTTTTAATTCTCTATCTTTTAAAATAATATTATATATGATATAATATTTAGAGATTATAAGGTGATTTTATGGAAAGACTTCAAAAGTATCTAGCCTCTTGTGGTGTTGCTTCTAGAAGAAAATCAGAAGAACTCATTAAAGAAGGCGCAGTTAGTGTTAATGATGTTATTGTCACTGAACTTGGAACTCAAGTTGGTAATAATGATGTTGTTAAAGTTAATGGTGTAGTTATATCAAGAGAAGAAAAAGTTTATTATGTTTTAAACAAACCAGTAGGATATATTACATCAGTTAAGGATGAACTTAATAGACCAACAATATTAGATCTATTTGAAGAAAAAGATAGACGAAATAGAATCTATCCTGTTGGAAGACTAGACTTTGATACTGCTGGAGTATTATTAGTAACTAATGATGGAGAGTTTTCCAATAAACTAATGAAAGCAAATTTTGAAGTTGAGAAAGAGTATGTTGCTAGAGTTGAAGGAATAGTTACTAAGCTAGAGATACTTGATTTAAAAAAAGGAGTTACCTTAAAAACAGGCTATACAACTAAGCCATGTAAAGCAAGAAAGGTTAGTATAGATAGAAAGAATAATTCTACACTTCTAAACATCATAATTCATGAAGGGAAGAATCATCAAGTTCGTCTTATGTGTGAAGCTATAGGACATAAAGTAAAAAAACTTACAAGAGTTAGAGTAGGAAGTATTACACTAGATGATATACCAAGAGGATGTTATAGGAGATTAAAAATACATGAAGTAAAGGAATTAATGGGAAGGTGAGATTATGAATTTTACAGTAGCAATTGATGGACCTGCAGGTTCTGGAAAATCAACTATCGCCAAAATAGTATGTAAAGAACTAGGTTTTACACATATAGATACAGGAGCAATGTATAGAGCAGTTGGCTTATTTGCTCTTAATAAAGGTGTTGATATTTACAACGAAGAAAAGATAAACGCTATTTTAGATGATATAGAAATCAAATATGTCGATGGAAAGATTTATCTAAATGGTAAAGATGTTTCAGGAATGATTAGGACACCTGAAGTATCAAATGCTGCTAGTAGAGTATCAAGCTACAAATTAGTTAGAGAAAAACTAGTTTACTTACAACAAAAAGCAAGTGAAAATGGAATGTATATTCTAGATGGTAGAGATATTGGATATAAGGTTTTACCTAATGCCAACCTTAAAGTATTCTTAACAGCATCTATTGATTGTAGAGCCGAAAGAAGATTTAAAGAACTACCAAATGCTAATTTAGAAGAAATAAAAGAACAAATCAAAATTAGAGATTATAATGACTCAACAAGAAAAGAATCACCACTTAAACAAGCTGATGATGCTATTTTAGTAGACACAACTGAAATGACTATAGAACAAGTTTCAGAAAAAATAATTTCACTTATCAAAGAGAGGATGTGCTAATATATGAGCGAAAACATTACAATGGCTGAATTACTTGCAGCTGAAGAAAACCACAAACCTAAAAGAGGAGAAATAGTTAAAGCAACTGTTGAACTAATAAGAGATAATCAAGTTGTCCTTGCTGTTCCAGGCTATGCAGGATATGATGCATATATGTTTAATGATCAATATTCTGATAATCCAGATGATATTAAGGAACTTAAAAAAGGCGATGTAATCGATGTTTCTATTTCAAGAATAAATGAAACAGAAGATTCAATGAGCATTTTTGTATCTAGACTACCACTTTTAAGAAAGAAGAATCAAGAATTATTACTTGATGCATATAACAACAAAGCTACTATTAATGTTAATGTAACAAAGGTAGTTAATAAGGGTGTAGTTGCTGAATATGCAGGATGCGAAATCTTCATTCCTGAATCATTACTATCAATTGGTGAAAAGGTAAATCTAAATAACTTTATCGGTAGATCAATTGATGTTAAGGTTGTTGAAAAGAAAACAGATCCTAAAGGAAGAGAAAAATATGTTGCATCTCATAAAGCAATCTTGCTTGGTGAAATGCAAGAAAAGAGAAAAGAAGAAATCGAAGGAATTAATGTTGGAGATACTGTAAAAGGTACTGTTTTAAAGTTTGAACCTTATGGTGTATTAATGCAAATTGGTTTAGCTAGAGGAATTATGAAGTATAACCAAGTATCACACTTCAAAGAAGAAAGAGCTGAAAAGGTATTAGCTATTGGTGATGAAGTAGCTGTTAAGGTTATTGCTAAAGAAGGAAATAAAATTGATTTATCTAGAAAAGCTTTAATTCCATCTCCATACAAAGTATATACTGCTAAAAATAAAGTATCTGATACTGTAAAAGGTAAAGTAACACAAAAGATTGCCGCTGGATTAATTATGGAATTAGATAAGGGTGTTTCAGGCTTATTACATAAGAGTGAATTCTCTTGGAATCCAAATGATAATCTAGATATGTGCGTTAAAATCGGTGATGAATTAGAAGTTAAAATTATCAAAACTGATGATGAAAAAGAACGTATTTCTTTAAGTAGAAAATTATTGATTGATAATCCATGGAAAAATGTTGATTGCAAAAAAGGTGATGTAATCGATGTTAAAGTAGTTGAAGTATCTTCAAAAGGCTTAGTAGTAACTGCTTGTGGCGTTGATGTTACAATCGCACCTAATGATTGCTTAATTGAAAAAGGAAAGCTAGAAGATTTCTATGCAAAAGATGATACAGAAAAAGCAAAAGTAATCGATGTAAATAAAGAAAAATGGATTTTAAAGTTAAGTATCAAGGTTTTAAAACTTGCTGAACAACAAAAAGAATTCGAAAAATATAAAAACGAAAATGATGAAAAAGATGCCACAATAGGAGATATTGTTGGAAAAATAGAAGAGTAGGTGTTTATTATGCCTGTAAAGGTAGCAATTGTTGGAAGAGCCAATGTCGGCAAATCAACACTATTTAATAGAATAATTGGCGAGAGACTTTCCATCACTGATGACCAACCAGGCGTAACAAGAGATAGAATCTATGGAAGAGCTAATTGGCTTGGAAAAGATTTTTCCTTAATTGATACTGGTGGTATCGAAATAAAGGATGCTCCATTTCTAACAGAAATAAGAGCTCAAGCCGAAATAGCTATTAATGAAGCTGATGTAGTCGTATTCTTAACTGATTGCCGTAATGGTGTAACAGTTGAAGATGAAGAAGTAGCTAAAATATTATATAAATCAAAAAAACCAGTCATACTTGCTGTAAATAAGGTTGATGATGCTAAATATATGGATATGCTATATGAATTCTATGCACTAGGCTTTGGTGATCCTATTGGTGTATCTAGTGCTCATGGTATTGGTGTAGGAGACTTATTAGATAAGATTATATCTTATTTTCCTAAAGAAACTGATGCTGATTATCCAGAAGGCACAATTAAATTCTGTTTAATAGGATGCCCTAACGTTGGTAAATCAAGCTTAGCTAATACTTTAATTGGAAACAATAGAAGTATAGTATCAAATATTGCTGGTACAACAAGAGATTCAATTGATACTGTTTTTAAAAAAGATGGTGTTAACTATGTTGTCATAGATACAGCTGGTATTAGAAAAAGAGGAAAGGTATACGAAAATACCGAAAAATATAGTGTTTTACGTGCTATTTCCGCTGTTGAAAGAAGTAATGTTGTCTTATTTTTACTAGATGCTGAAAAAGGAATTATTGAACAAGATGCCCATGTAGCTTCATACATTGAAGAGTATGGTAGAGCAGGAGTAATTGTTGTCAATAAATGGGATGCTATAGAAAAAGATAACAATACAATGAATAAGTGGATTGATAATATTAGAGAAACCTTTAAGTTCTTAAGGTTTGCTCCAATATGCTTTATATCTGCTAAAGATAATAAAAGAGTACAAACTCTATTCCCTGAAATTAAAAGGGCATATGAGAATCATAATAAGAGATTATCAACAAGCGTATTAAATGATTGCCTTGCTGAAGCTGTGGCTATGAATCCACCACAAATATATAACAAGGGTAAAGCAAGATTTTATTATGCAACTCAAATGGGTGTAGAGCCACCTACATTTATCATATTTGTAAATGACACAGAATATGTTCATTTCTCATATGTTAGATATTTAGAAAACTGCTTTAGGGAGGCCTTTGATTTTACAGGCACACCAATAAAACTATTCTTAAGAAAGAGGGATTAATTATGAATGTTTCAGTCTTAGGTGCTGGTGCATGGGGAATTACTATTGCACAAGCTTTAGCTGATAATAAGCACAACGTAGCTATATATGATGTCAATAAAGACTTTATTGACTCAATCAACAATGGAACTCATCCATTCTTTACAGAAAATAAAATTGAAAATATCAAAGGCTTATATACATTAAAAGAAGCTCTAGATTTCGCCAATTATATTGTTATTTGCGTACCAACAAAATATACTAGAGGTCTATTAAAAGAAGTTAATACTTTACTAACTAACGAAAAAGTATTTATTAATGTATCTAAGGGTATTGAACCAGACACATCTAAATGTGTTAGAGAAATTGTATATGATGAAATTGATAAGAAATATATTAGAGGGTATGCCTCTTTATCAGGACCAAGTCATGCTGAAGAATTAATTCAAAGAAAGCTTACTTTACTTGTAAGTGCATCAGAAAATAAAGAGATTGCCAAAGAAGTACAATTACTATTTGCTAATGGTGAATATTTAAGAGTATATACATCTAGTGATGTAATCGGCTGTGAAATTGGTGGAGCAATTAAAAATGCTATTGCCATTGTTAGTGGTGTTTTAACAGGTGTAGGCCTTGGTGAAAATGCTAGAGCAGCTTTAATCAGTAGAGGTATACTTGAAATTGAACGTGTTGTAGTTGCTATGGGCGGTAAAAAAGAAACAGCTTATGGACTAACAGGTATGGGCGATTTAATTGTTACGGCATCAAGCTATAATTCAAGAAACTTCAAGGCTGGTATTGCTATTGGAAAAGGCGAATCAGCTGCTGATGCCGAAAAGAATTCTGTTCAAACAGTTGAAGGAATTAGAGCAATCGAAGCTGCATATCAAATTGGAAAGAAGCATAATATTGAGCTTCCAATCATAAATGCTGCTTATTCTGTAGTTTATGAAAATGTCGATCCTATCAAAGCTATCAAAGGAGTTTTATCTAGAGAATTAAAGGCAGAATAAAAAAGAATGATAAAAAAATGGGTAAATAACTATATTTTTTGCATTTTTATTCTTGAAAACAATTTTATTTAATGATAAAATAAGGTTAGAATGATATAAAATAGGAGGAATTTAAGTATGAATAAAGCTGAATTAATTTCAATCGTTGCAGAAAAATCACCTGAAACTAAGAAAGTTACTGAAGAAATCATCAATTTATTTTTAGATGAAATTCAAGCAACTTTAAAAACTGGTGAAAAAGTTGTATTATCAGGATTTGGGACATTTGAGGTAAGAGATAGAGCTGCTCGTTCTGGATTAAACCCTCGTAATGGTGAAGTAATTGCTATTCCTGGACAAAAATCACCTGCATTTAAAGCTGGAAAACTTCTTAAAGAAGCAGTTAAGTAATTAATTTTTTATAGTAACATATATAAAAATGCCTAACCATAGGCATTTTTTAAGTGAGGAGGGAGAAAATGTTTGGTAATGATATATTCTTATGCGCTAAGATAGATGATACACAATCATTATTAGAAGTAATAGATAAAATAGATCCAAATACATGTGATGACACTAAAGAATCACTTCTTCACTATACTGTAAAATTTAATTCATTAGAATTCGCTAGATTATTATTAATGCATAATGCTAATCCAGATTTAAAGAATGCTAATGGAGATACACCATTAATGATAGCTTGTAAAATGGGTAAAGAAAACTTCATTAAATTGTTGATTAAATTTAACTCAAATACAAATGAAAAGAATAATTTCGGTGAAACTGCCCTACACATGGCTTTATTAAATGGTAACATTGAAATCATAAAATTATTAGTCAACGAAAAAACAAATTTAGCTTTACTTACTGATAGTAATAGATCCCTTGCTCACTATGCTGTAAAAAGTGGCAAGATTTCGGTATTGAAATACATTATCGAAAGAACTAATTCAAGCATTAATGAAATTGATGGTTTAGGTAATACCTTACTACATTATGCTTGTCAAATAAATAACTTTGATATTGTTGAATTCTTAGTGAATATGGGCGCATGCGTACATATAAGAAATAAACAAGGAGAAACACCTTTATTTCTAGCTGTAAGATATTCAACACTAAATATAGTAGACTATCTTATCCAAGAAGGCGCTATAGTAGATATTAAAAATATGTTTGATGAAACAGTATTAGATGTTGCTAGTGATGATGTTAAAGAATATATTGATTCATTAAAATATAATCTAGATTATCAAAGATATAGTATAGATTATCCACTTCATCTTGCTGTTATTCAAAATGATTATGTTTATGCTAACAAATTAATTAAACTTAGTTCTAAGCTAAACAAAAAAGATTCATTTGGTCATACAGCATTAGACTATGCCACATGTATGAATGATGAAAAAATGATTAGATTATTAACAAATAAAAAATAAGACTTCAAAAGAAGTCTTTTTTTATATTACTAAAATGATAAAACTAATTAAATTAACAATAGAATGTATTGCTATAGTTACCCATATATTTCTTTTTGATAAGGAATAAGCTAGGGAGAATAGCGCTCCAGCAAATAAATACGGAAGAATATGGATAAAATCAAGTGATGATATAACATGTATTAAGCCAAAGGCAAGTGTTGAAACTAAGATTCCATATATATCTTTATTAAAATAAGAGAAGATACATTTTCTAAATACTATCTCTTCAACAAATGGAGCAAATATACATATTGATGAAAACATCAAAACTGGATATTTAGAAACAAACTCTTCAACTGAATTTTGATTATTACCTTCCATTTCTTGATTTATTAATTTATAGAACCAGCTACATAGAGCTTCAGAACACTTAATTAATATTATGCCACCTATGATAATTAATATACCTTTAAGAATGATATTTTTAAAATCCTTTAGATCACTAAATAAATATTTCCTAAATATTATAATAAATATAATAGATAATGACAAATAGCAAAATAGATTTAAGATAACCTGAAATAAAGTCGTATCATCTAGAGACTTACTAAATGACATATAAATTATAGGAATAATAACAAGTGATATCGCAATATATATTAGAATGGATTTGGTGGATTTTTCTTTTAAAATATATGTCTTTTCATCCATAATAATTCACCCAAAAAGAATTATAACATATTTAAAAAAATCATTCAATAAATCGCTATAAATTAAGAAATATGATATAATAAAAATAGGTGATAACAATGGAAATAATATTCGCATCAACAAACAAAGGGAAAATTAGAGAATTTAGAGAAATTCTTAAACCATATAATATAGATGTTGTGTCATTATCAGATATAGGTTTTGATGGTGATATAGTAGAAGATGGTAATACTTTTTTAGAGAACGCCATCATAAAAGCAAAGACTATTTCAAAATTATATAATAAGCCTGCGATGAGTGATGATTCAGGAATATGCGTTGAAGCACTTAATGGAGCTCCTGGAATACATTCTGCAAGATATTCACCAAATAGAGATGATAAAGAAAACAATAAACTATTACTTAAAAATCTTGGTGATAATAAAAATAGAAGAGCTTATTATGAATGTGATATAGTAATCTATTTCCCTGATGATAGATATTATTCTTATGAAGGAAAATGTTATGGCAATATCGACTATAAGGAAGAAGGAAATCTAGGTTTTGGCTATGATCCACTATTTATACCAGATGGATTTGATAAATCATTTGGACTTATTCCTGCCGAAGAAAAGAATAAGATTTCTCATAGAGGTATAGCTATACAAAATATGTTAAAAGATATAAAGAATATTTTTTAAGGAGGATTAAAGATGGATTTTAGTAATTTGCCTAAGACTATTGAATCAATTGATAAACTTTGTGAAGTTATTAATGTTTCTACTAGCGATGATGAAGTACTAGAAGCATCTTTTTATCTTGCTCAAATTTATTATGAATTAAAACAATATGATGAGGCTATTAAAGTATTAGTTAAGAATATAAATAACGATAATAAAAAGAAGAATTATAACTTTTATCATAAGTTTTATGATTTATTAATTGAAATATACACTAATACATATAACTTAAATGATGCGATTAAATGGATAAACAAAAAAAGGGAAAATTTAGCCGTTTTTGACAACTATAAAGCCGATTTATTGCTATTAAATGTTTATATAAAGGATGAAGATTTAGTTAAATCAGTAGCTTTATGTAATAAGATATTAACTGAACAAATAGATATTAGTGAAAAGACCTTTGTCTTAAAGTATTTAATAGATGTATATCTACATGATGAAAAATATGACGATGCCCTAGTTTATATTAGAAAGCTTAAAGAAAACACTTATGAGCTTGATACATATAACTATTACTATGCCTTATATTATGAAGCTTATTGCTCATATAAGATTAAAGAATATAAAACTGCTTTAAAGCTAAATGATGAATGTATTGATAATAGAATGTTTATATCTGATGATTTAGCAGTAAAAGTATATGTATTAGATCTAATGATTCATATTGGTTTAAAGGAATACAAAAAAGCTATTTTAAAAGAATCTGAATATGAATCTACAGTATTAGATTCTACATACGAAAATAAGCTTGAATTCTTTAAAGCATGTATAGAATTATATACTAATGAGCTTAATAGACCATCTTTAGAATTGTATGAAGAGCGTCTTAGAAGATTAGAAGAGCCTACTTACTTAGAAAGAAAGAAAATAAGAATAGATTTAAAACCAGTTAAGATTAAAGAAGAAGTAAAAGTAGAAAATAAGACAATAGAATATAAAGATGATAAAGCATCTAATTATAGTATTTTAACAAGTATAATTAATTTGGAGGAACAAATCTTGTTAAAAGGGATAAAGCCTAAACTAAGAGATAATTTGTTATCTGTATTAGATGAACTTAATAAGCTAGTTCCTTTTGAAGTAGCGGTTATTGTTTTAAATAATAGAGCCTTTAATGGCTTCTATTATAAGAAAAATAGACTATATGAAAAGACTTATAAGGATATAAAAAATACCGTTATTTATGAAGTAATTAAACACAAGAGTGAACAAATTTATCCAACAAGAGATGATTTAGTTGGTAAAAGAGATATATACTTAGATAACTTATATGAAAACACAGATATTAATAGTGTTATAGCACTACCTATCATATCTAATGATAAGGTTAATGCTGTTATATATTTCTATACTTTTGATGAAGCATTATCTACAGGATATAACTATGAGTTATTAAAGTTTGGTTCTATGCTTATAGGAGATAGAATAATTAATAAGGATTCTTTAGAAGACTTATTAGTAGAAAACAATGCTTATTTAAATGCCTTTAAATATGCTGATGTAGCTTTAAAATATATTATTGGTGATGATGTATATCTTAATGATAAGGCTGTTGAGCTTTTAAAGCAAAAACCAAAATTAAAATTAAATGAATATATGATTAATATATCTAATGAAGACTATAAACCATATAGAGAATATTTAGAAAACAATATTGAAGAATTTAAATACAGATATGATGATATAGATATATTAGAGAAGAAGAAAATAATAGGTAATGAAATCATATCTATTTTAAGTAATAACTCTTTATTTGTATCTTTAGAAAAGAAAGAAAACGAACTAATATATTTAGATAATGACACAAGAGTTAAAAATATGTATTCTCTAAAGAAAGATTTAGAAGAATTCATTAAAAAAGAAAAGTTTTCTATCTTATACTTAAACATTAAAACATATAGTAGAATAGTTGAATGTTATGGTTCAATGTATTCAGCTAGAGTTATAAGAAATACGGCAATGTATTTAAAGGAATTCTTTAATAGCGATTATGTATATCACTCTAATAGAGACGAATTCTATGTAATAGTTGATGGAATCAATGATTTAAGAACAATAGAAAAGAAGTCTTTAGAATTAATTGATTACTTAAGATTACATGTTAATAAGAATGTTTCAAGAATTGAAGCTAGATATAATGTTGGAGCTTTAAGATATAGATCACAAACATTAGTTAAAGATATTGAGCTTATCTTAGATTATGTTGGATTTGCTTTGAAAATGGCTTCAAGTAGCCCTAATTCATTTGCTTACTTTGATATTGATCTATACAAAAAAGACTTTAATGATACTTCATTAATTGCAAATATTAATGAAGCTATTGACCACAATAAAATAGATGTAAGCTATAATCAAGTAATAGATTTACAAAAGATGTCTACAGCATTTTATAGAATAAACCCTATTATTCCCTCACTAAATGCCACAAAGGATGAAATACTAAATATAGTACAGCTTAGAGGCTTACAACTAAAGCTAGAAGTACTATTAATCAGAAAAACAATTTCTGAAATATTAAAGGTATATGATAAGAATAAGAAGTATGTAAGAATTAGTATTAATGTATCTTATAACACAATACTTCATAAAGATTTTATACCTACTATTAAAAGACTAATAGTTGATAACAAGCTTCCTAAAGGTTTAGTTATATTTGATTTAGTTGGCAAGAGAAAAGATATAAGTAAAGAAGTGGTTGAGTTATCAAATATGGGTATTAGATTTATGAGTGCCAATATAGAAGATGCGATGTATTTTGATGTTAATTATTTTAGAGTATCTTATTTACTACCTCATTTAAATACAACAAAGGGTAAATTAGTACTTGATTCATTAAAACAAATGAGTGAACCACTTAATATGAAATTGATTATTGATGGAATAGAAAAAAGTGAATTATATATTGCCAAAGAACATGAAATAGATTTAGTTTCATATGGTAAGGAACTATTATTAGATGATATTTTAAAGAAAATGGAGGATTAGTTTATGAATGAAAACAATGTAAAAATTGAACGATTTTTTAAAGCATTTGAAAACCCAAATTTTTTAACAAATAAAATATCCTTCCATTTAACTAGATCTAGTTTGGAAACTCTAAGAAATGTTAATCTAATTATTGATAGTTATCTAGAGGATGAAACTACAGATAGTGCGAAGATGTTACTTAATATTTTTGGTATGCTTCAGGCTCTATTTGTTGGTGTAGATGCTTTGTATGGCTTATCATATGGTGTAACAAATAAGAAGTGGAGTGTTAACGTCAATAATAACCCTGAGCTTCGTGAAATAAAATATGTTAGAAACGATGTTGTAGGACACCCTACAAAAAGATTATATAACGATAATAAAATTGGGTATTGTGATCTTGATTTAAACAAAACTACTTATTATGAGCTTGTCTATAAAATAGCTATACCAAGCGATAATTCAGAAGATATAACAAGCCATACAGTAGATTTAAAGAAGACTATTAATAGCTATGTATTAGAATCATCAAAGGTATTAGATGAAATATATAAGAGGATGCTTCTTGAAAGTGATATTACTAGTATTAGTCATACAGAATATAGCTATTCCTTATATAGCTACACTCTATACAAGGACTATAAAAATGGTATTAAAAACTATGATGTATTAAATACAATTAAGGAAAACTACTTAAAGGTATTTAAGCTAGATGAAAAAACTAGTGACCGTTTCCCTTGGAGAATTAGTCACTTAGAAGAACTATTTAGATGGGATGAAACTGAGCATAATGAAATTATAGTTTATCTAACTTATTACATCATTGAAAAGATATTTAGAATGTGTAATGCGCTAGAAAAAGATAAGATAAAAGATGACCTAGATTTTTCTAAGATAGTTTTAACTTATAGTATGCCAAAAAGGGTAAAAGATTTCACCGATTTTGTTAGAAAGCATAAGATTGATCCTAAACCACTTAAGGACCCTATTGATCCATACTTTATGCCTACACTAGAAAAGATGGAAATGTATGCGAACAAAAACAGAAACATTTTAAAGACTATTGATATGTTTAAGAAGAATAAGGATAATCAAATGCGTATCTATTTGTTAGGATGTATGGTAAATTATGAAGATTAAGTTAGAGAACGAATCAATTAATTCTTTTTTAGATAGAGTTCATTTATCTAAAAAGAAGATATATGATTTAAAACAAAATAAAAAAATATCTATAAATAATTATGATGAAGTACTAAATGGCTATATTGATATTAATTTAGATGAAGAAGTTAATTATGAACCAATTAAAGGTAGTCTAGATATTATTTATGAGGATGATAATTATCTAGTAATTAATAAGCCTAGAGGTATCATAATACATGATGAAACTAATTCGCTAGCTAATATAGTTTCATATTATTATAGGGAAAAAAATATTAATAGTGCTATTAGATTCCCATCAAGATTAGACAAAGATACTACAGGTGTTGTCATATTCACAAAAAATATGATAAGCGCATCATATCTTGATTTTCTGTTTTCTAGTGATCTAGTAAATAAAGAATATGTTGCCTTATGTCATAATGAATTTAAAGACTTAAAAGGAACTATTAATTATAATATTTCTACAGATAGACATAACAACAATAAAATGGTCACAACTATTAATGGTAAAAAGGCTATTACTAAATATAATGTTATTAAAAATGGTAAGATCAGCTATGTTAACTTAAGAATAAAAACAGGTAGAACACATCAAATAAGAGTTCATTTATCAAAAGTAGGACATTCTATATTAGGTGATAGTATTTATGGTGATGGAATTGGAAAGTTATTGCTTCACTGTAAAAAAATAGAATTTATAGATTATAATGGGAAAAAAATAGCTTTCGAGGCAAAGCTAGATAATGAATTTGAGACAAAATTAAAGGAAATAGGTGCATTATAGCACTTATTTTTTTGTAAACTAATAGTTAATCTTGATAATTATATAAATATATATTATTATATTAATGTATGTTTAATATTAGTGAAGAGGAGGTGGAACCTTGAAAGACTACGAATCTTATAACAATAAGGGTAATAAGGATATTCCTGATAACCCTAGGTTAAAAAAGTTAGATGTATATCCACATTATCAAGATACAAATGAATTACCTGGAGAGTATTTCGATATAAGAGAAAATGCTCTTGATTGTGCAATTGACGATGACGATAATTATGCATACGACCCTGGTGAAAAAGGAAGCATGGAAACAAAGTCAAGCTTAGATGATATAAAGCAAGTAACTAATACAATGAATCCTGTGGCTAATGCTTCCATAGTTGAAAGTGCAGGAACTGTAGTTACAGGTACTGCAACAGTAGTAGTCGGTGCTTCCGCAGCTATCGTTGCCTTCAATGCCACAAATAAGGCTTTACCTACGATGACCGTAAACTCCATAGATTCTGGTTCATCGTTCGTTCACTACAATCTAGAAATAAACAACTTAGATTTAAACAAGGATTATGATATTGTTATTAGAAACAGCCAACAAGAAATTAAACTTGACTGTACTAATGGTATAAATGATGAATATGTTTATAACTTAAAGCCTGGTTTGGAATATTCCCTAACATTAGTAGGGTATAATGAATTACTAGGTGAAATACCTTATGTATCTAAAAAGTTCTTCACATTAAATTCAGAAGAAGTTTTAGGATATTCAAATATTGAAATAATTTATAATGATGATTTAACATGTGGAATTAAATATGACACAACAATGGTAGATGACTATAATACTATGGGTGATACTTATATAGTTATTAAAGCTTTAGTAGATGGTCAAGAGGAAGAATGGGATTTATTTAATTCCTTATACGCAGAAGACTATATGAGGGAAGAGCCTGATAAATACACATATAGTTATTCTAAAAAAGTTCATAAAGGAACTATTAGTGAGGTCCCACCAGGAATGATTATAATTGAATTATATGAAATGGGTCCTGAAGGCGAAGAGTGGGACGGTGAATTAATTGCTTCTACAGAAAAAGAAGTAGTTTATCCTATCTATGAAGAAACAGGAGCAAACTACATTAAGTTTAGTGGTGATTATAATTTAGTTAAAGATGTTAAAAAGATTAATATAAAGAAAGATAACTTAGTTGCTAAGATTACCCTATACAATGAGGGTGATGAAAAGACAGTTATTGAAAAGGAAATTGACATAACAAGTGGATTATTTGAACTTAGACAACTAGTTAAACAAGATACTATAGAATATAGTTATCAAATTGGTTATTATAAAGCTGATAAATCATTTGTAGTAGTTAAAGAAAAGAGTAGAGATACAATATATGGTGGATATTTCGATGGAAGCTATTTGAGAGTTACTCCAGAAGATAAAGACAATATATTAGTAAAATGGAAGCTAGATGATGTTAGCCATGAGCTTGCTGATATTACATTATTAACTGAGTTTGATAACTTTGGTAATGATGATGCTTATTATAGAGCTGAATTATTAAGAATTGATTATGATGAGGCCACTTGGGAACAAGTATATACTGTAGTATCTACATATGAAGGTACAGGTAATGCTGTATTTAAAGATGTTGAAATTGGTGAGTTTATTGCTGATGATAATGATTATAGAAATATTTATAGTTATACATTTAGATATACTTCATTAATGAATTATTATAATGGTACTACAGGAGTAGATAAGGTTGAAATTGATGTAACAGAGCCTGATCAAAATGCTAATGCTTTGTATATGAACCCAACTCTTAGTGTTAGTGATGGTGACTTCGAATTATTAAGCAATGGTAAGTACGCTATTCACTTATTTGGAGAATCAGATGATCCAGATAATAGAATGGATTACAAATTCGATGAATCAAATATCAAATTAACAATGCATTTCTTCAAAAACAATTCAGATGTAATTGATGAATCAGTAGTAGTTGACAATCCATTTGTTAGAAAGAATAGATATGATGAAATGATTCTAGTAATAGATGAAAAACTTCCTACAGGAATGATAGGCTACTACATAGAATATGAAATACCTTATTATGAACAATATGGTGGAAATATAAGAACACTTAAATCATCAACTAAGAAATTAATGGGTGATATAAGTTATAAGATTACACCTGTATCTATCAGTAGATTGATGCAAGAAGGCGTATCAAATATGGATTTATTTGTTACAACATATATGCCAGATAATTATCGTGTTGGTTTATATAATGGTGATGGTTATAATCCTTCATATTTAGATGAGGTTGAAGATAATATATATGAGTATCATGTTGCAGAATGTAATGAGGGAGACCAATTCGTATTTGAAATTTATGATGAAGAAGGACGAAGAGTAACAACTTCAGCATATTCAATTTCTATGGAAGATGATCCAGATATATTATATACACTTGATATGCCTGATATAACTGATAGTAATTTTGTTAAAGAACATATTGTATACACATACAATAATGATGGAACAATTAATATCAACTTATTGTTTGATATTACAAAATACAATACTGATTTGTATGATATATCATTCCAATACAGTCTTGATATAGATAGAGAAGGTGGAGGCTACTCATCCACAGTAGGTGTTGATGATGATGGATCATCAAAAGTAATTTGCTTTAATAATGTAGATGCAGCCTATTCTATGGGATTCCTTAATACATATTATGTTAATTTAAGACTTATTGCCACATCTAAAGATTATGGTTATGGTTCTTATGAAAATTATATGGAATTAAGCCAAAATCATTGTGAAGCATTTACAGGAAGCAACTTATATTCAATTAGTGATCAAAGCCCATTACAAGCTTATTTCATGAATGGTGAAGAAAGTTATGCTGTATTATCAATTCCAAATGATACTGTTTATGATGAAAATCAAACAATAGTATTTAGCGGAACATATAATACTGACCCACTAGAAGATTACGAAATTAAATTAAGCGATGCAACAAAGATTGAAACATCAGATGGAATAGAATACCATTTCACATTACCAAATGATTATAAAGAAGTTATTGAATATGGTGTTGGTAGCGTAAATATGGGTATTTATTACAATTACACATTAACAAAGGATAAGATGGAAAAATTAGGAAACAATTATAGCGGAAATCTTTATACTTTAGAAGATTTATCTGTAAGTATGGTTTAGGAGGATAAACAAATGAAAAAAGAAAAAACAAAAGGACAAAAAATTTGGACGATAATTGAAATAATTATTGGTTCGTTATTACTTGTAACATTTATTACATGCATTATATTAGAAGGTGTCTTACCAGATAGTGATTTTACTATCTGGATGAGAGACAATGTTTGGAACATTGATCAAACAGCCGCAACACTAAGAACACATGTTCCAACATTAATTAATTGTATTATATGGTTTATAATCATATTTGCAATTTGTAAAATTGTAAGAATTATATTTAGAGGATATATGGAAAAAAGTAAGAGAGCTAAAACTGTAATTACACTACTAGATGGTTTTGTAAAATATGGATGTGGCTTAGCTTTAATCATAATCTTCTTAAAGGGTTGTGGAGTAAACACAACAGCATTAATTGCTTCAGTAGGTATTTTAACACTAGTT
>JAEEGL016520008.1_pt1 | contig 35469 bp, 36 predicted proteins | sample 9134231 | NCBI WGS metagenome assembly JAEEGL01 (sample SAMN16246548, study PRJNA631951) | gut metagenome | biome: gut microbiome; feature: rumen; material: fiber-attached | host: Bos | place: Iran: Karaj | collected 2018-10 | reverse complement strand
GCAAAGTTTGCCATAAATTATGCTTCTTTCTCCTCAGTTTCAGATTCTTTGTCTTTGTCTTTGTCCTTGCCCTTATGATGACGGTGCTTTTTCTTCTTGCCGTCCTCATCATCATTGGCATAACCGTAGCCATAGCCGTAGCCATAGCCGTAGCCGTAACCGTAGCCGTAACCATAGCCGTAGCCGGCGCCATATCCATAGCCATAACCGCCGTAACCCTTATGCTTCTTGAGTTCGATGCCGTTCATGATAATCATCATGTTCGGGAACTGGTTATTGTCCTTCAACTCCTGCAGGTCAGGTAGCATACGCTTGTCCACCAACTTGGAACGGAGGATGAACACGCTCACATCGGCAAAGCGGCGAAGGATGGTGGCATCGGCCACGATACCCGCAGGAACGGCATCGATGAGGATGATGTCGTAACGTTCCCTGAGATCATCCATCAGATTGTCCAGCCGCTTGCTGGAAAGAAGTTCGGCCGGGTTCGGCGGCAGCGGACCGGAAAGGATCGTATCCACACCAGGTGCGAAAACGTCATGCGAGATGATGCTTTCCATATCATCCGTCTTGCCGGAGAGATAGTTCGATATACCGGTCAACTTACGGGAAGCGATGTTGTGCGTGAGTGTCCCCTTCCGCAGGTCAAGGTCCAGCAGGATGACTTTCTTCTCCACTTGGGCGAGGCTTGCAGCCAAGTTGGTCGTAATGAACGTTTTACCGGATCCAGCCATGAGGGACAGGAAGAGGTATGTCGTGGATTTCTGGCCCGGGATGTGGGTGAACTCCACATTGCTTCGCAAAATTCGGAATGCCTCGGTAAGCGCATCACGTCCCTTGTCAATCACGACAAGCTCACGATCATCTTTCTTTTCTTTCGCGGGAATCTCACCTAACACAGGTATATCGGTGTATGCTTCCACATCCTTGCGGAACCGGACCTTGGTATCCAGCAGGCGACGGAAGACAAAGATGAGAATCGGAATGAGCAAGCCGATGAGTATGCCGATAAGGACATTTCTCTTTGAATTCGGAGAAATCGGGGCCGTATTCACGCGGGCCTTGTCAATGATCTTTGCATTCCCGGTAAGAGACGGCTGGCTGATGAGCATCTCCTCACGACGGCCCAAAAGGGTCAGATACAACTGCTCTTTGATTCCCTGGACGCGGGCGATATTGTCAATATACAGTTGACCGCCAGGAACTTGACGGATCTTGTCTGCGGCGACTTGCCCGAGAGCCTGGACACCTCCGATACGTTGTTGGACAGAGCCGATATACGCTGTGAGCAGTTGAGCCAGATTGCTTTTCAACGTGCTCATCTCTAGATTCATATCCTGGACGACCGGATTGTTGGTCGTTCCGGACTCCTTATACTTGTCCAGTTTAAGGACCAGTTCATTGAAACGACGGATGGTCCCTTGAATGTGGTCATCCTTGATATCCACCGTGACCGGGAAAAGCTTGTTCTCCGTATTGGACGCCGTCAAACCCAACAGATATTGAGCATGGGATATCTGGGCGTTCAGCCTCTCGATCTCTTCCTGCGACTCGATACTCTGGTTCAGATAGGACTTACCATAGTCATTGAGATTCAATATCTGATTATTGCGCTTGAAACTGGCAATCTGAGATTCCTGCGCACCAAGATCCTTGTCCAGCTGAGAAATACGTTCATTGATATACTCGGATGTCTGACGGATGATCTCCTTCTTTTCCTCAATGGTATTTTCGTTATAGACATTGATCATCTCATTGAGGATATCCGCCGCACGCTGGGGAGAAGTGTCATGAAGAGACAAGTTGATAATACCATCGGAGGTACTGTTGCGGCTGACATTCACCTTATAACGATATCTTTCCGCAACACTGTGGATGCTTTGATGCCTGACCGTGATTGGATTATCGTAGAAATGCTCCCGAAGCGCCCAGGTCGGCTTGACGGAAACTCGTCCAAGACTTGTGGAAACGGTGTCTCCCAGATGCCCTTTCACCGGCTCAAACTCACCGACCTGGAGTACGAATGTGGAGTCCTTCTTCACCGTGACGACCGCCGTCGCATAATCGTTTTCATTGATGTCAAGCATCTTGACAAGAATCGGAGTCTCTTTGTACAGATCCTTTATCCGCTTGACAAGCTTCGTCTGAATATAATAAGACGTCCCCAGATCCAGACGCTTCGCCACCTCCAGCATCGGAGTTTCCGACCGAAGGACAATGATTTCATCGTTAATCGCGTTCATGGTGATGGCGATACGGCGGTTGGTGATGTTTTCAAGCATGCTGCTACCATTCTCCAACCGATTCCGCGTTACGGAATTAAGCCGGATACTTGCATGGCTTTCGTAGATTCTGTCCATCCGATCGCTCAAATAATAAGCGATACCACCACATACCAACGCGCACAAAACCAACCAATGGAGGTTCCGGAGAATCGTAAAGAAAATATCCTTCCCGGAGAGGGAATTTGCATCTTTCTTCTCAAGGAAAGAAAGATCGTCGCTTTCTCGCTTGTTTATGGCCATGGGACTAATCTGCTCTATTTATTGGTTGTGCTACGATAATACGAAACGATGAAATAGGTGGAAATGATTCCAGTGATAGTGGTAATCGCCGAAAGAATAGTACTCGCATTAGTGAAAGACTGCTGGAAATTACGATATCCAGTGTTTTGAGTGATGATGAAATCATTTTGCTGAAGCATGAAGAAGGGATCTTCAAACACTTTGGAGGACCGGGGATCAAGATACCTCGAGACCATCTTCCCATCTACTTCACGCATCACCATAATCTTGTTGCGATTCGTATAAATGTTCATGTCTCCAGATAAAGCAAGTGCCTCAAGAAACGTACAACGTTCATTCGGAACCGTGATCGCCTTACCACCATTGGCCCCAAGAAAGAAGACCTTGAAATTGCGGAAACGGACCATGACATACGGGTCGCTGATATAACCTCCGGCAATCAGAAGATTTTTCACTTTTTCCTGAAGATTTAATCGTGTCAGACCAGCAGCGTGAATGGTGCCTAACACAGGCAACTCTATATTACCATATTGATCCACAAGATACGCAATGCCTGTGTTAGTGGAATAATTAGCAGAACTATTATTACGCAGATTAAAAGGCCTTGCCAGATCAGTATCAAAACTGGAAATGATGACATCCAATTCGTCATAGGGACTGATCACCGCTTCAAACTTGTTCTCCAGTTCAATCTGGGTATTGTGCTTCATATCCTGGAGATAGGCAATCTTCCTGTTGGTAACACAGGAAACCGCAGACAATGCCGCCAGGGCAATGACCATCAATGTGCTGATTCGAATCTTCATATTGAGCATTCTTTTAACGAACCTACAAATATAACTATTAATTTCAACTTTTTAAAAACTACGCTTCAAGATAATCCAGAATCTCAGTCAAAATCGTCTCTGAAGCATGGCCATCTCCAAACAGAGCGGGAAAAACAGGCGTTGTCCCTACCAACTCTTCATAGGCGGCGACAATCCGCTCTGGGTCGGCATCTGCGATAATGCCAGCACCGTGCTCGACAATCTCTATCCACTCCGTCTCAGGGCGGAGAATCACGCAGGGACGTTCAAAAAAGAAAGATTCCTTTTGAACACCACCACTGTCCGTCATGACAATCCGTGCATTCTTTTCCAATACGATAATGTCGAAGAAAGAGGCGGGAGGAATGATTCTTACCCGGGGTGAAGACATCAACCTGCCATACAAATCGGGTCGCAACTGTTTTTCCAAAAGGCCCCGGGTCCGAGGATGAAGCGGGAAAACCAGGTCGATGGAATCCCGGTCCGAAATAGCTAGAAGAGACGAAACAATGGAAGTCAGTCGCTCGGAATCATCCGTGTTGTTGGGGCGATGGATTGTCGTGAGGATATACGAACCGGGCTTTACGTCGATGCGGGAAAGGATATCGGACTTCCGTTCCGCCAGGGATGCGTAATACATGCTGTTATCATACATGACATCGCCGCTGTTCACAATCACCCTGCCCTTACCATTGATGAACCTTGAAGGAGAATCTAGGAAACCTTCCCGCTCGAGATTTTTCACACCTGTCTCGGTGGGCGAGAAACAGATGGAAGACAACTGGTCGCAAACAATCCGGTTAATCTCTTCCGGCATGGTCATGTTGAAAGAGCGAAGGCCGGCTTCGACATGAAACACCGGGACATGGAGCTTGGAGGCAGCAATCGCCCCCGCCAGTGTCGAATTGGTGTCGCCATAGAGGATGATGCCATCGAACGGTTCGTTCATCAAGACCTCCTCGATGCCGGCGATCATCTTTGCGGTCTGGACACCGTGACTGCCTGAGCCTACTCCGAGATTGTAATCCGGCTGAGGAATGCCCAGTTCATCAAAGAAGACCTGCGACATATTGGCGTCATAATGCTGACCGGTATGAAGGATTTTCTCCTCTATCCTGTCGGCAAAATGATTCCTGACAGCACGGGAGATGGCCGCTGCCTTGATAATCTGAGGACGCGCCCCGATGACGGTCAGTAATCTGATCATGGTCTGAAATATAACATCGTTCCTCCGTAAGAAAGACCCACGCCGAAACCGCAAGCCATGACTTTCATCCCGGACTGGATGACGCCTTGGTCCAGGCAATCCTTCAGGCTGATCAAGACAGTGGAAGAAACCGTATTTCCCGTATGCTCCAGATCGATGTGGAACTTGTCTTTCGGGATGCCACACACCTTCCGAATAGTGCTGAGCATATATTTGTTGGCCTGGTGGAAGACGTAATAATCGATATTGTCCTTTCCAAGACCACTCTTTTCCAACAATTGCTTCATCATCGGAGGCACCTGTTCCAACGTGAAGTTGAAAATAGCGCTTCCGTTCATGTACAAGTAATCCTCCCGATTAATGTGGCCATCATCGTCCTCGGTGGACAAGCCCGTGCGCTCCCGGGAGCGGGCTCCCTGGGTCTTCACAATCAGTTTGTCCGCCCCGGAACCATCTGTCCCGAAAACGAAATCACCAATCTCCGCCAGTCCCTTCTCTTTCGAAACCAAACAGGCGGCGGCCCCATCACCGAAAATAGTCCGGTTGCTTTTATCATCCTGATGGAGGTATTTCGTATAAGTCTCTGCGGTAAGCAAGAGAACATTGGAGGCAAGGCCCGCAGCAATCAAACCCTTCGCAACCGCCATCCCGTAAATGCATCCCGAACAGCCCAGGTCATAATCAAAGGCCCCGGCCGATGTCGGAATCCCCAGACGGTCCTGCAGAATGCAGGCCGTCGACGGAAGGTGGTAATCCGGACTCTGGGTGCACAGGAGAAGGAAATCGATATCCGATGGCGAGACGTGATACTCTTCAAACAGCTTCAGGGCAGCCTTTTCGGCCAGGTCTCCAGCCGTCTCCGACTCCGCTGCCAGATGCCTTTCCTTTACGCCGACCTTGCTGTAAACCTTCTCAACATCCCACTCGGGGAATTCCTTGACCAGGTCCTCGTTGGTGACGACCCGTTCAGGAAGGTAATACGATATGGCCTTGATGTAGGCGCCCATTATTTCGCTGCGACGAGATTAAATAGATCCTCGACAGTATTGCAATGACGGAGTTCCGTTCCCGTGACGGTCTTGTTATACTCCACCTTCACCATGGCGATGACGGTGAAAGCAATCAGAGAACTCCATTCATCCAGGTCCTTATAAACGGTGGACAGCTCGATGGATTCGGGATCGGTCTCATCAAACTGGTCCCGGAACTTCTCTAAAAAATCAGTGGCATTCATAGTCTTTTATTCTTTTGAATTGATACTCTTTTTGTTTCCAATACGCAATCTCCCGCCTGAAGAGCCGCACAGCATCTTCGCCCAAATTCCTCTGCTTCAACTTTCTCCGCAACACGTCCGACAAAAGGTAAGCGATAAAGTTGCCAGCCCGCTTCTCGGTTTTCAGATGGAGATTCTCTTCGGAGATAAGCTCATTCGGATGAATCAGGAAATTGATCCCCTTCCCGGTCCCTTTCGTTTCCCAATACAGAAAAGTCCTGGTCACCCCGGTCAGAAAAGGAGAAATCCTCATCATCGTTCCAATGTACGGAAGGCCGAAGGAAGAAACAGGCACTTCCGTAATGGGCGACGATCCCCGCCTGGCGAGATTGTCGGCGCTTGTGATGTATGGCGTCCTGGGAGCGCCGAACCACTGCAATTTCCCTTTGCTGCCCAAGGACATGAACATGTCCATCCGTTGCGGTGCGACGGAGCTGTCGAACCGAAAACCGGCTTCGATCAAGGCACGCGGCGTGTCTTGATTGACCCGTAGCGCCGGGGATCGGAATGAAACGACCTCTTCTCCCGAGATGTCCTCCAGAATCGCCTTGGCGGTTTTCAAATGGTCCAGCTGCTGGTCGAAACTCATCGTATCGAAGGCCATGTCATGCCGATGCGTAAGCCCATGACAGGCAATCTCATGTCCTTTGGCCTGAACCATCTTGACGATGTCCGGACATTCTTTCGCGAAATTGGCAATATAGAAGAACGTGGCCTTGACCCCGTACTGGTCATACAGGTCAAGAAGAGCGGGCAGGCCTTCTTTCCAGACCTTGATACCGGTATCCTCCCGCAGTCCCCCGTTGACAATCGAGGTGGTCTCGACGTCATTTGTCATAAAACACGTTCCTCTCATAATCCCATCTGGTCTTTATACTCAAACACTTTCTTGGCCGGATTGCCGGCGACAAGCGTGTAAGGAGGCACTTTTTTATTCACTACGGAGCCGGCGGAAACCGAAGCATACTCCCCGATCCACGCCCCCGGGACAAGCGTGCATTTTACGCCGACCCAGGCCCCTCTCTCAATGACGATGGGAGTGACCCTCGATTCAAAGACATTCTTGAAATGGGCATATGGGTTGATATGGGCGACCACCGTCACCTCACCCGCCAGGGAGACATCGTCCCCGATGAAGATATACTCGGGATAAGCGTTGTCGATACAGCAGTTCTGGCCGATATAGACGTTTTGGCCGATATGGACCCCCCTTCTGCGGTGCATCTTGATCCGCCAGGAATTCAGCGGGCAGAAGAAAGCCATCCGATACAGGAGGATGTTCCGGACCTTCCGGCAAACAAAGCGGAACTTGCTCATTTTCCGCCGTTCACTGGAATGCTTGATCGTCTCGGACAGCTTTGATCCGTGATCGAAGTATGGAATCTCCATGGCAGGAGGGATCGTCATCTTCTTATCGGTCATTATTTCCAATACAGTTTAACCAATTTGTTGTACAGGGCGGCAACCACCTTGTTGTTCTTCGACATCAGTTTGATCCGGTTGCGGAAAAACTCCCGCAGATGCAGGAAGGTCCACAGGGACAGGCTGTCCGTCCACAAAGTATGGGCCAGAATTAAAGACCGTTCCGGGAACCGCCCGCTCCGAACGGCATCAATGACTTCGTCCGTCCGGTGGAAAGACAAGTCAAACGCACTGTCGACCTTATCCCGAACAGCATACTTTCCCCCGTCCCAGGCATAACCGGTATCGGTGAGATAATACACCTGACTGAAGTCGAAGGAAAGGTACGGTTCGCCAATGAGCCCGTAATCAGCCAGCGAGACCTTCTTCCAAATCTCACGGTTGTCGTATTTGGAAGAAGAACTCCCATGCATGCATACGGTCTTGACCGGGTAATACTGCCGGAAGTACGCCAGGTTGCGCGCAAAAGAATCCATAGCCGCCACCACATCGCCCTCCGACAAAGTCAGGTCTTCATAATGGTAACCGATTTCGTGCCCCATCGCCGCAATCTTCCGAATTACATCGGGATGGTCGCTCTTGGGTACTTTCCGGAAATAATAAGTCGCATGAACTCCCAATTCGTTCTCGGCCTGAGCCATCTTGAGCGCATTCTGCGGCTGTTCGTCGACATCATGCCGCAAGACGAGTACCTTGCCGGCGGGAGCCGCCTCCAGATACTGCCGGACGGTCATAATCCGATAGCCGGACTCTGTAAAAGCCTGGACCAATTCCCTGTATTTTCGGATGGTAAAATCCATGTCCGTCAAATCTTGTACTTCCGCTTCCTTTCGTCCAAAAGACGTTCGAACTCTTCGGGAGCATAGTTCTTCCGAACCATCTCTGCAATATCAGCAACAACTTTAGCCGGATTACCCTGGGCGACAGTGAAAGGCGGAACATCCTTGCTGACAACGCTTCCTGCGGAAACGATAGCCCCTTCACCGACCTCCACACCGGGCATCAAAGTGACATTCAGCGCAATCCAGGCATTCTTATGAACAATGATCGGCGCCACGTAAGACTCCACGAAATCCTCATGATACTCCATCGGCTTGCAATGGGCAAGGAAATAATCGCTTCCGGAAATGGAAGCGCCATCCTCCACAACGACGAAATAGGGATACGGGTAATCAACGATGATATGGGTCCCCCAATGGACATTTTTGCCGATCTTAACACCCCGCATCCGCTGCAGCCATTTCCGCACCCCGCCCCAAGGGGCCTTCATCGACCAGTTGTTGAACCAGTGGTCCTTCAACCGCACCAGTCCGAACCAGAGGAAGGAATGGTATCCGTGCTCACGGGCGGAACGCCGCATCGTTTTCCAGAGCGATGCGGCCTCGTAGCGGGGCAGTTCCTGCCATTTCAGCGGAAGATGATCTTTCATTGCCTTTTTTTCTTGAGCGGATAGGTCTCGATATAGTTTGTCAAAAAGTCTGCAAAGTTAATACATTCCGACAACATAAACTGCCTCCTAGTCTGGAAGATTTCCTTCCTATTCTCCATATCCAACAACTCCTGAACCGTTTCATAAAGTATGTCTTCCCTGTCAGGCCTGATGCCAAAGCCGAGGCGATATCCGTCCTCCAGTTCAGATAGAACACCGATTTGCCCGACAAAATCATTGAAACGGATAAACGGAACACCCAGCACACCAGCCTCAACCGCCATCGTCTGGCTATCACCTATATAAATATCAGCAAAAGCCATAACATGATGGATATCCAAAGGGTTGATGGCAATCCGATATGGCTCCAGGCTCTCATCCAAGGGCCTTTCGGAAGTAATATAAACATTTCCATGAGGTGCCAAAAGATTGATCAACTTTCGGGCAATCTCATTGTTGATCCCTCTAACACCGGTATCATGGTAGGCTTTCAGGCCGGAAAACCGCATCAGGAAATACGGCTTGCCCATATCGATGTATTTCGCGGCAAGACTCCTGTCAGGGGTAAAATTGTCAGGATGCAAATATCCAAGCTCCTGATAGCCATGGTATTTGACAGCTTTATAATCCCATTTCCCACAACTGCAGGAATCCGGACACAGAATGACAGAAGCGCCAGGATAGGCCAGACGTGCATAGATTGGGACGATAGCCGCATCATCTTCGCCAATATTGATAACGGGTATACCACGAAGAGGGCCAATCCAAGAGTTCTCAGTACTGGAACCCGTAAGAATATCCGGATGGAACTTTTTGCAAAAACGGTTCATCCGGACGGCTCTTTTCAAAAGCCCCATCATAACGCCAAATCTTGAATTGGAACGTCCCTCCTCCAAGATGTTGTGATAAGGAATGCCCGCATTCTTCAACAAATCCTCAAGAACATCTTTTTTCTTGATGAGAATCTCGACTACGTGCCCATGCTCCTTGAGAGCGGCAATGGTGTTTTTATAGTTATGGAAATGTGCCGGATGGCCCAAGTAAACAAGTATTTTCATTCTATCAAAACATCATAACTAAACTATAAAATAGTTCCGCTTACCATTATGGAGAGTAGGAAACTCATCCACATACACAATGTGTAAAGCACAATCTTCCCCGATATATTTCTTGAACGTCTTCACAATGAGGTGTTCTTGAGCTTCAGTATACCCATCTTTATCGGGTTCTATACGTAAGCATACAGAATTGGTCCCATCTTTATAAAAATCGAAAGCAATGATATCGAATTCTTTCATTATCATCGAGACGCCTGTCGCCGTCAAAGAATGGCCATTCTCCAATCTGAGTACATGAGATGATCTTCCGATAATGTTACGGAGAGTCTGCCCATTGTAACTCGATTCCTCTGTAGATCCTGCTAATTCTGCCTCGTCTCCGAAATAATAGCGAATCAATGGGAAACAATGGTTAAGAAAACTGGTTGATACTAACGACCCCGTATTAGGGGCAATTTCGTTAATAACCTCAGCAATTACGTTAAAACCTATGTTATAACTATTACGACCAACTTCATATGCAGTGATCCCAGCATCGCGAGCTCCGTAGCAATCTACGACCTCGCATTGGAAGACTCTCTCTATTAGTTCCCTATAATGGTCAGGAAGGTTCTCTGAGGTTGTAAAAACAGCACTTATCTGACTCAAATCAAGATTCTCCCGCTCAAGAAAAGAGGCAAAGATAAAAATGGCGGCGGAGTAGCCATACAAATACTTAATACCATGCCTTTTTATATAAAGATAGTAATTGAAGCAGATGCTATCCGTGAGATTAACACAATTAAGCGGGCGTTCGTTGCGAATCTTATCATATAATCTCCTGGTCCAAGAAGCTTTTTTTGAGAACAAGGATGCACTCCCCAAGGCGATAAAAGCATCCCCATATCTGTAACCTGTCCGCTTCCAATAATAAATTTTTGCAGCTGTAATATAACCCCAAACATCCTCAGAGCACAAGTATCTTATCGGCACACCGGTAGTACCTCCAGAAGTGCATGTTCGAAACTGCATATCATCCAAATCATCAGGAATAAGCTCATCGTAATGGTCCCGAACAATCTCCTTGGTAATAATTGGTATTCGTTTCAAATCTTCAGCACACCTAATATCATCTGGACTTAAATGGAGCGAATCGAATAGTTGACGATAATACTTTGTGTGTTCATAGGCATGTTTGACAAATAGAGATAGCTGCTGATTCTGCCAGTCAACCAGTCTTTGTTTACTCCAACGATTCATCTCAGATATAGCCTTAAGCCATTTGGTCGCACAAGTGCCAGAAATAACCTCGGCACAAGGTAGAACCATTTTAAGCAGAATTCTTTCTTTTATCCTTGACATAAAGCGATATACTTTGTTCTGATAGATTGCCAACGATATTTGCCAAGACTTTTGTATGCGTTGATTATCATCTCTTGCACTAATTCTGTGTGAGAACAAGCGAATAGCATCTTTTCTGCAAGCATTTCATAATTATCATTATCGAAAAGAAGCCCCGTCTCTCCATCTGAAACCATATAAGGCACCCCTCCAACATTACTTGAAATAACCAGTAAACCAGAGCTGAAACCTTCCAGAACAGAGACTGGCATATTATCAATCTTAGGAGAGGACACCATAACATCAGCTTGACTCAGAAAAGCTGGGATATCCGAATTCGAAACTCGTCCGGTAAAAAGAACATCCTCAATAGCATTATCAAACACATATTGCTCCAACTCTTCTCTCGATTTACCGTCCCCCAAAATCGTAAGTGTTGCCTCAGGAAGAGACTCTTTAACAATCTGAAACGCCTTTAGGATACAACCGATATTATAATTTGGCATTAAGGACCTAATGCTTATGAAATGTGGTTGGATAATAGATCTTAACTTGAAAGACTGGGGACTGTATTCCATAATATTAGGTAAAACTGTAAAAGGTATGTCATATTGATCAAAAACTTCCGCCAAAAAGCCCGATAAAACGATATTAGTATCTGTCTTCAAAAGAAATCTCTTGACAAATCGTATTCTTTTCTCGAAAAAAACGGCAGCATCTCCCCCATGATAGGTTAATAGAATTCTTTTCTTCAGAAGTTTACCGATGATGATACCCACTACCGCCGGATAAAAACCTCTATTAGAGCAGGCATGAATATGAAAAACATCATAGTCCCTTCCTTCAAACATAAGAGATAGAGGGGATAATACTCTTTGAAGGAAACTCCCTTGGGTTGTAAAGATTTTACAACCGATACCTTCAGCCAAAAGATGCTTATGGAATAGTTCTACTTGTGCAGAAATTCCTCCAACACCCACTCTATAATTTGCTATTTGTAATACTCTCATTAGAATAGACCTCGGCTTCCCAGTTTGAAATAGGCCCAGGCACACTCCATCACAAAGACGACCAGACACCACGGTGTCAATAGCTTAAAGGTCTTCTTTCGAAGAGTGGACACACCATAGGCCCACATCATGATGAGTCCAGGAAGACCGGGTAAAAGGAATCGTTCAGAATTACTGTAACCGCTTGTCGATACGACACCCAGATATGCTATGACGAAAGCACCGATCAAAACAAAATCCCTCCATTTTTTTCGCCTAATCGCCTCATATACAGCGAGAATAGCAAAAAAGCCCATAAAGTTCCGGATGAAATTCCCTCCGGACTTCGCCTGCTGACCATATTGCTGGTCAACATCCACCATGGTAGAGAAAGGAAGGACAAAAACCATGGGCGCCATCACCGTTCCTGTCGCATACTTCGCCCATTGATTACCACGAAGAGTTTGCTGCTGTCGTTTTTCGACTACGTTCTCCTCCCGGTCTTCCCAAACGCCTTCTATCTCGGTCGCAATCGTTCCTCCGCCAAAAACAGCCAGCGCGAGTACTCCCCAGCCAATCAAAGCAATCCGTTTCCCATTCTTCTTCATGGCCGGTGCCGAAGATAGAAGGATTGTCGAGACAATGGCGAACACCAAGGCTGCACCAAGAACGGTCCGGAAAAAGAACAGGCTCACTGCCAAAAGAACCGGTAGGAGCAGATTCCAGAAAGAATACTTGTTCCGGACCATATGATCCGTCCTTTCCAAACAGGCCACTTCCAAGAAGAGCATCAGCGTCTCCTTCAGATGATACCCGCAGTAAATGATCAAATTCGGCATGAAGACCATCATAACTCCCGCCATTCGGCCAACCGATTCTCCGAATGTACGCGAAGACAGTCTATACAGCAGGACACAAGACCAACTGCTGATAATTGCATTGAGCAATCGGGGGATAATAATGCTTGAGCCGAATATCTTATAGATGATCGTCAAATATAATGGGAAACCACTGTCCGCATAACCCTTATAACCGCCAAAGAGATAGGATCTCGTTGATGACCAGGGTTCCCCGGCCATCCACTCCGCGTCCAGATGATATGCCAGCGAATCCGCCGCCTCAAACTCAAAAGGGGTTCCGGTCGCCTGCTCATAGAAAAAATAGGAAGCAAACACCCAAACTACACGCAGAGCCAGTGCGAACCCAAAGATATACCCTACGAATATCTTCTCCGGAATATTTCTCCATTCCTTGCTGCAGAGGACCACGAAGGAAAAAAATGAAAAAACCCAGAAGCATCCCAGGGCCATATAGCCAAACTTCATCGCATGGCTCAAGAATACAATGCTGACGGTTGCCAGAGAAACCATATAAACGGGTACTGCCCGCCAAGCTATCTGTTTCGGAAAAAAAGGAATCATTGCTATTATCCGAATATAAAACGTTTTGTCTTGATAAGGAAGACCTTAAGCCCCGTAGGAAGCAGTTTAAAAAACCGGTCCTTGGGCGTCAAGGCCGCCCAAGAGGAAGCGGTACTCACTTGCTCGCAGTAGGTATTCTCCGTTCTCTTGTACTCACCCGTCGTAAGCCTCGGGCAGAAATAATCTACCGGATAGACATGAAGACCACCGACGACCTGTTCCTCCCCATTCGGGATAAAACCCTGCTTGATCATCAAATCCGTGACAAACCGGACATTCGTCGTCGTATCAGGAACCCCGTCGACGATGAAATGCCGGGAACGATAATGCTCCAATTGCCCAGTGGCCCAGGTCCCATTCTGAACCGAGCCGAGAACCCCCATCATGATCGGATTCGTCTTACTCCCTTCGAAACCCGCGAATGCAGGATTGTCGAGTAACTCGTCGAATGGCCTATATACTTCAAAATCCACATCCAGGTAAACGCCGCCAAACTCTTTCAAGGCTTTCAACCGGGCCACGTCACTGACGAAAGCGTACTTCTTATTTTCGTAGGCTTCTTGCGCATAGGGATAAGAAGAAACGTCAAAATTGTTTTCATCCCATAGATGATACTCCCAAGCAGGCATAAACTTGTGCCAGGAATCAATGCACCTCTGGGCCACTTCCGGCAAAGGCCCTTTTCCGAACCAACAATAATGAATGATTTTCGGTATCATAGCCATCTTAGAATCCAGTGCTTTACAATCGCCCCCATCCTCCGGACAAACATCTCGAAACGAAGAAGGGAAACAGGTTTCCTAAAAAGCCTTGCCGTCTTCTTCGATTGTCGGTTCCAATCGACCTTTTGCAACTCTTCGCGTGCCGCCTCCCGATACTGTTTCGACAGATAATAGGGGAACAATCCATAGGTCCGGAGGTTGTCTATCAACTGCTTGTAATCGGGGTTCACTTTTTCCTCGCTTTCGAGATACCCGAGGTTCCAGAGCATGTGGACTTTCGGATCCATCAAATGCCCGACCGCTCTCAAAGATGGATTGACATCCTGATTATAAAAGGCCAGCGGTTCATTAAGAAACGCGACCTTATGGTTCAGGGCAATCTTGATCCAAAGATCGAAATCCTCTCCCAGTTTCAGTGCCGGATTGAATCCATGGAACTCGTCGTAGACCGCTGGCCTGACTGCCACCGAGATGGAAGTCAGGGGCATGGCCATTCCCTCTGCATAGACTCTGCAATAGTTGATGTATCCGGTTTCAGCACCAGGGACACAAACCCTCTTTCTCCCATTCTTCACATAATAGTAGTTCGTCCCCCAAATCCCGGCATCAGGATACTCCCTGATCAACCAGTCCATCCTTTCCAGGAAAGATGGATCCCACCAGTCATCGGCATCCAGGAAGCAAAGATACGCTCCTTTGGCATGGGAGGCCCCATTATTCCGAGCCATGGAAACGCCCGCATTCTCCTGGCGGATCAATTGCCACTCGACGGATGCATCCGATAACGCGGTCTCGGTAACATGGGCCGATTCATCCGTACTTCCGTCATCCACCACGATCATCTCAAAATCGGTAAAGGTCTGGTCCAATACGGACCGCAGGGCCTTCCCGACATAGGGTGCTTTGTTATAAAGGGGAATAATTACGGAAAAACGCATAGTGATCATCCGATTCTTTTGAGAACGGCCCTGAACAGCCGGGGGCTGACCCTCAGGGCAGCGTAAAGCAGCCGGTGCCGGGGTTTGGTCCGGGATACGGCTCTATAGGATTTCCAGTCGACAAGCGGCAGCAATTCCTTGTCCTCCGCCGACGTCAATTGGGAGAACGCCATCTGATAGTGGTGCGTCAGGAGTTGATAAACCGTTCTCTTTTCGATGGATTCCTTTGGAACGAAGAAAGCGGCCAATTCGTTGGCGATGCCGACGACGTCCTGCCAATGCTTCAAACTGCGGGTGGTCATGATACTGCTCGCCCGGACACGATAGTCGTACAGGATGTCAGGAATGACTTTGACTTTCCCGGCATAATAGCATGCGAGCGGGGTGAAGAGATTGTCCTCATGATAGATGCCGGGCTTGAACCAAAGGTCATGCGCCAGCAAGTAAGTTCTCTTATAGCAACGTAGAACGACACAAACGAATGCGAAGTCTCTTTGCTTCAATGCGTTGTTCGTAAAATAATCCCAACCGGAAAGATAGCTCTCCGGCGTCAGGCTGTCCGCCGCTTCGTAAGCCCCCGTTTCTTCATGGAACCTTTGCCCGTTGAAACATAAAAGGTCCTCGTTCTCCAGATTCTCCGAAAGGATCCGCAGGGAATCCGGCCTCAGCCGGTCATCGCTGTCCAGGAACAAGACATAGTCCCCCGAGGCATGCTTCAGACCGGTATTGCGGGCGCCGCCAAGGCCCTGGTTTTCCTGATGGATCAATTGCCAATGCTCCTGAGCATCGACATATCCTTTCGCGATTCCGAAAGAATCATCCGTACTCCCGTCATCGACACAGACCACCTCATAATCGGAAAAGGACTGGCCGGCCACGCTCTCCAGGCACTCGGGCAGGAAAGCGGAGACATTGTAAATCGGGATGATGATGGAGAAACGCATTTATCAAGATCTTCAATACCAAGACACTCCGGTCTTGATGATACGGGCGGGAACACCGCCCGCCAAAGCATTGGCCGGAACATCCCGTGTCACGACCGCACCGGCGGCAATGACCGCACCGTTACCGATCGTCACTCCTTTCAGGATGGTGACATTCATGCCGATCCAGACATGGTCGCCGATGACGACCGGCCGAGTCATGGGCTTTTCGGAACCGACGATGGTGTGGTCATCACTGTCCCGGATGGAGACATTCTCACTAATGACGACGCCCTTTCCGATGGTGATGCTCTCGAAACAACTGAGGCGCAGGTCATGATTGACATAACCGCCGCCCAATGTCAAGGTCGCGCCCTCGTTCACATAAATCCTGGCACCCGAATAGAAATCGAAACTGCCTTCACAGATCAGCCGGGCGTTCTCGCCCAGCACCAGCAAGGAGGCAGAGGGATCCTTCTTCGACCATTTGGCATTCAAGGTGAGTCTCCCCTGCCGGACAGAAAGTTCAGAAGTCTTGGCGAGGCTGACCCGGCCGCCTTTCATCGCGACAGCGGAAAAGCCTCTCTGGTTCGTATTCCGCTTCCGGAGACGGAGGGTGTCCGCCTTGTCGATAAACCGGAAGTTCTTGAGAACGAAGGGAGTGATTCCGATCCACCGGACAATCTCCTTCAGGCTGAGTGTCTTCAATGTCTTCCAGGAAAACTTTTGCTGAAGGGACTGCGAGGCCAATGCCTGCCGACGCTTTTCCAGCCGCTCATCAAGTTTGTCCTGATCGAAGAAAGCGGACTGTCCGTTGGTCGCAAGCAGGCGTGAAGATAGCACTTTGAACTCATCGGGGTCGACCGTCGAACTCAATTTCGCGAAAGCGTCGATGTCCGATTCCACCAGGGACGGGTAAACCGACCGGAGGAAATCCCGCCGGACCTCAATTTCCTTGTTCGAGGTCCTCTCCGTATTCTCCGTCGCCTGATCCGGCCGGATGCGGTACAGGTAGAGGCATTCCGGGAGATTGACCATCCGCAATCTCTTGACCAAGGCGCGGCACCACAGGTCATAATCCTCCGCCGGAACCATTTCCTGCCGGAATCGAAGGCCGAATCGCTCGAAAGAGTCTCTCCTCCAGACACTGGAGGCATGAAGGATCGGCGAGAAAAACAGCGCCGTTATCTTGACCATTTCGGGATCGGCGTCCCGGACCCAGGAGCCGTCCCTGGCTCCGAAAAGTTTCATCCCGCAAGAACAAAGGTCGATGTCCGGATGCGTTTCCAGGTAGTTCACCTGCGTTTCAAACCTTTCAGGCAGGGAGATGTCGTCACTGTCCATCCGGGCAATATACCGGCCCCGGGCCATGTCCATCCCAACATTCAGGACATTGGCCAATCCCTGGTTCCGCTCACCCCGGTAGCGGACAATCCGGGGATCGTCATACCGGTCCAGAATAACTTCCGCATCATCCGGAGAACAGTCGTTCAGGACAATCAGCTCGAAATCGGAGAAACGCTGGGAAAGCATGCTGTCGATCGCCTCCTGCAGATAGGACGCCGTCTTGTAGACGGGCATCAGTATGGACAAGGTCGGATTCATCCGTTTAAACGAACAGTCGCTTCAAGCCAGGCGTATGGACGGCAACGCCAGCAAGGGCGATGGTCAGGAAATAACGGAATACATATTTCCCCCATACCGGCAACGCAAAGGGGAAGAGCGCCATCAGGTGGGCGCCCAAATGGCAGCTAGTTTCCAGATTGTGGAAACACATGATGGCCAGGGACCAGATACCCAGTATGGCCAGACCTTTGGCCGGGGAACCCATCCTCTGTCCCAAAAAACGGCTTATGAAATACAAGACGGCCGTTCCACCGCACGCCCCCAAGAAATCCAGCGGGTAACAATGCCAGGTAAACTCAAATAAATCAAGCTCGGAAAACGCGATGGCCAGAACCCAGCAAATCACGCATGCAATCAGCAGCCAGATCGGGAACTGATGCGTTCTTCCCCACCATCCAATCGTCAGAAAAGGCAAGGCAACAAGGCCCAGGGACAGACACCAGACCGAATACGGGAAAATGCCATGCAAAAGAACGGCACCGATGGACAGGAAAATGGATACCGGAATCGACCATCCCCCTAATCTGGAAAGAAAGAGTAGCAGCAGTTTCGAGACAAATAAAGCGACTACGAACCAGACTACTCCGATGGTCAGACTTCCCCAGGGTGTTTGGGGCCCATAGGGATCCGCCCAAAGGAGTGAAAGACACTCTTTGATGACAGAGCCCCACGCTACTTTCTTTGTCCAGGCCATGAAGACGGTCCACAAAACGATGGCTCCCTGCGTAAAAACAAAGGCAGGAAGAAGACGTTTCGCATACTTCTTCATGCTGGTCTTTGCCTCCTCCCAGTCAGAAAAAGACTTTGAAAAATAGCCTGCGACCATAAAGAACATCGGCATATGGAAAGATGTGATTGTCCTGCCCAATACCGGATGGTTCCATCCGAAGAAATGAGCCGTAATCACCAGCAGGATGCCGATGCCCTTCATGATATCGAAGGTTATGTCCCGATTCTTAGTCATTGGGCATCATTCCGGGCAGTGCGTGATGTAATTCTCCGTGGCGTGGTCGCGGTGAACGATCTTGGCCGGGTTCCCGACCACGATGGAATGGGAAGGCACGTCGAAATTCACGAACGAGAGCGGGGCGATGAGGACATCGTCCCCGATCGTGACATTCCCCACGACACAAGCATTGCTCCCAATCCAGACCCTGTCGCCGATGACGGGATTGCCTTTCCTCTCCCCCCGAAATTCCATGCCGATGGTAACGCCTTGGTACAGCGTGCAATTCTTCCCGATGACGGCTTCGTTGTTGACGGCGATATCGCCGCAATGGACCAGCACAAGCCCCTCACCTATCCGGGTATGCCAACCGATCTGGATACCCGTTTTCCGGGAACAGCGCCGGAGCATCCATCTGGAGAAGAATGGATGACAGCGGCTCTGGTATAGCCGGAACCAGAACACCCACCGGAAATCGGCTTTCCGGATGGCCGTGTCCAGCAGGTACCGGAGTCCTTTCCGTCCATTAAATCTATACAGATCCGCGAATGCGATATCGGGGATAAGCTTTGCCATTATTCTTGAACGATAAACTTGCGATGCAAACGATACACGTCATCCCCTTTCCGGATGTTCCCGCCATAACCAAGCGACGCCGAGGCATATCCCGCCTCCACAACCATCTTGCGGACCGCGTCATTTTCCATGCTATGGGGATAGGACAGATGGGCGGCATCCAGTCCGAGTTTCTCCCGGATAATCTGCCTGGAGGCTGTCAACTCACGACGGCAGTCTTCTGCTCCAATCCGGGTCAGGCCGGGATGCGAGACCGTATGCGAGCCGATGGTGCACAGCCCGCTGTCAACCATCTCCCGGAGTTCCGCCCAGGACAAGGCAAGGGAACGGCTCAGCAAAGGGTCCGGAGACGTCTCCGTCAAGGCATGCATCACTCCCGCCATCGGCTTTCCGCTGTCATAGACCTGCTTCATCAAACGCTCGAATTCCTCGACGGAACGGCCTTCCTCCATCTGGATCCACCAGATATCGGCCTTCCCCTCCGGAAAGTCCGTGGTCAGAAAGAGAGTGAATGGAATCCGATACTTCAAAAAGATAGGGAATGCATTCTGGTAGACGTCACGGAAACCGTCATCGAAAGAAATATTGACCTTCTTCTGAGGGAACAGCGATCGGGAATGAAGGAGACGGTCAATGCTGACAAACTCGAACCCTTCGTGCTGATACTTGAGAATCAAGGCTTCCAGGAAAGACGGTGTCAACTCCAATTCGCGGTTGCTCGGATACTCGCTTCGCTTCTCCACCACCCGGTGCAGACACCACATTTCACCCTGGACCGGATGAAACAGATGGGCTATCTTGTTTTTCAGCCTGCGGATCATTTCCCCAAAACCAACTTGCGGACCTTCTTCTTGAATCTCTTGTAACCTTTATAGACCGGAAGCAGTCCGATCTTATCGAAGAAGAAGCTCATCTTCTGCGTCCTGGTCCATTTCTCCGATTCCCAGGTCGCGGCGTTATGATGATAGGAGACCTCGAAACGCTCATCCGGGCAGAAGGCATGGCCGAAAAGGCCGGTGCCATATACGACCATACCGCCATCCAAATGCTGGGTTTCATTCTTGTACCGAAAACCGTAATGGGTCAGGTAACGGGCTACGAGCCGGTCATTGTTGACATGATCCCGGTAATGCAAGGCCCAATCGGCATCCGCATCGATTCCATTGTAATAATCCCGGATAGCCTTGATCATCTCATTTCCTTCGTTACAGGCCATGGAGGAAGTCAGGATCTCCAGACGGGGAACGTCCCTATCCGGGACCTGTGGGGTGCCGTCCGCGTTCAGATACCGGGCAGCGATGTTCTCTGTCTCAAACTCGCGGTACAGTTCGATGCCGCTGAAGAAATTGCAGTCCAGGAAGCGGTCAAAGCGCTGGAAGACCTCCACGTCCGTGTCCAGATAGATCCCCCCGTACTGGGTCAGGACATTATATCGGCAGACATCGGAGACAAGGGCGTACTTCTTAACTTCGTAAGCGTATTTAGAAGCCTTGAACTGCTTGTAATCGAAAGTGGACTCGTCCCAACGCATGATTGTATAATCAGGCATCAACTTCTTCCAGCCTTCGATGCATTTCTTCTGGGACTGGGGCATAAGCCCTTTGCCGAACCAGCAGTAATGGATAATCTTAGGTATCATTATCCTATCTATTTACTCTTAAATAAAGAAAACGGCCGAAGTAGAAACTTTCCAAGACGATATGCTTTTGATTGTCGGACTCTCTTCTCAGTTTCCAACCTTTCATCTCTTTTGGCCTCACGCGCAACTCCTTCACTGATCTCTTTTGCAATAAAGGCCGAATCACGATCAAAATAACTAGCATAGAGGTCAGGCAATTGTCCGAATCTATCAGTCAAGTAATCGAATGTCTTTTTTATCCCCACCGTCCCAATGATATTTGTCGACCACGATTCTGAAGGATTGAACGGAGGGGTGAATTCCGTTCCATAATACCCTTGTGCAGGAATATATGGATGCCCTGCTTTTAGCGCAAAATAAGAAAACACCGTATCACTACTGGGGCAACTCTTCATCAAGTCGGAATCAATTGAATCCAGATAATCACCGAAAAACGCTCTTTTTGTCAAGGACGCCTCTCCGCAGTGACACATCATTCCAAAGCAAAAAGAATGATTGCCACAGATTGGATTATTGGGAAATCTCAGATGAGTGTTCCAAAAGTCCTCCAACATCGTATCCGGATAAAGCATGTCATCATCCACATTCACGACGCATGCATCCGGATATCTCAGTAATGTGGGCAAAAACTTTTTATAAACCCTTGTGTCTTCCGTCCTAAATATCTCAATTCCATGTTGGTCAATATAGTCCTGTACTTCCGGCGGAATCGTTTCGTCAAAAGCCAAGTTAAGGATGACTTTGTCGGGGAGCAAACTCTGTCCATATATGGTATCCAAAACGCTTGGAAGATTCCCAATGCGTTTTGACCATGTCGTCAGTGATACGATTAATAACTCTTTCTCCATTTTAGATAATAATACTATGCTATCAAATGTCGATACAAATCGTATTTATCCATGACAGCCTTTATCTGGGCGTCATTTCGGCAAAACGACGTATCGTTGTTTTTCAACGATAAAGCATCTTCTTGATCAGCAGCTATTTCATAATAGTCGCACCCCCACTTTGAATGCGTATAAGCCTTCGATACTTGCCTCTCTGACTTCCAGATCATAGCATTAATCCAAACATCATCTGCATAGGGGCAGAGCGACATAAATGCGTCCTCATTAAAAAACTCCTCGTCAAAGCAATACGGCGGGAAAAGCGTTCCCCCACCACTGGTAAGGAAATGAAGGTTGGATTTCTCCGTGGGATAGACCAACATATCCCATTGAAGATAACTCTTGGGTTTATTCTGGTCATCTAATGCGATCCGATGCATTCTGCATGCGCATATATCATCAGGATTCTCTTGATGTGCCCGAATCAAGTTCTCCAGCAGGTCGAATTCATACATGGCATCATCGTCGATGGTAACGACACAGGCATCAGGATACTTGGCCATCGTCGGAACAATCTTCTTATAGGAGCGGATATCTTCGCAAAACTCAATCTGCAACCCCCTTTTCTGCTGACGTAACAACGTTTGCGGCAGGGCCTTGCCCCCGAACTCATCCTTAGCAAGCCAAAGGATGATTCGGTTGGGCTTGAGCGTTCCTTGCATAATGGATTCTATCGCCAGATAGACCTCATTGATCCGCTTTCCAAAAGATGTCAAGGAAACGATGATTTCCTCACCATTATATCTTTCTTCCGTAACGCCCCGTTCAGTACAGGACATAACCCTCTCCTTCAGCCAATCCGCTCTCCGGGATATCGCTTCGCGTTTGATTTCCTGCTCCAAACCCAATATGGCTGAGGCATTGGTATCAAGCATGCGCTTCATGTTCCGATCATGCCGTACTTGGTTTTTTAAGAAACGAATTATTCCCATGACTATTAATGCGAGAAATTTCGGATATGAATCCCGGCTTTGGTAATAAAATAGAATATACTCAATCGGAACAAGTCGTCGTAGCGCCTTCGTTGTTTTGCATCTTTCATCCCTTTCTTTAGATTTTGCGCCACATCTTTATCTCGAATATCCTTGATATAGTTAGGGACATCAAAATCTTTATAAAGAGCCTTGTTGAATGCCCTGACAGTATAAGCCCATTGGATTTTATCCTTTTCTGTAATCCCCCCTCCACGTCGGTATACAGAGGATATAATCGGGAGGTAATGAATGACACCCTTTGTTGCCAAGTAAGCCCAAATAGAGGTGTCCAGAGTCGGTTTATGTAATTTGGAAAACCCTGATGAAAAATCACTCCGATAAACGACAGAAGCTGTCGGGAACTGTCTACGAATGAGAATTTCTTCTATGCTTATGTCTTTCTCCGGGTTAGTTGAAAATGGGGACATTTCTTTAGTCCTGAGATCTAGCCAATAACCATTTTCGGCACACATACTGTATTCCGGATGCTCCTCCATTAGAGCAACTTGTCGCGAAAGTTTATACGGGTCTGTCCAATAATCATCGCCCTCGCATAATGAGACATATGTGGCATTCTTCGTCCATTCTTTGAAATAGATATCTTTCGGCTTTTTGCCATAGTGGTTATACTTCAAAAGCAGAATCAAAAAAAAGCAATTCCGGTTCGTCGCATGCCGAGCATAAATCAGTGTAAAATCATCTGTTTCCTCTTTTCTCGTTACAGTTTCGTCTTCCAGATCAAATCGCGAAGAAACATACTCTCGGATTACCTCTTGTTCGCCATCGGTACTGGCATCATCGACAATAATGCAAACAAAAGGAAAGTCCGTCTTCTGCATGGTAAAACCATTCATGGCATCTTCGATGAAAGAAGCCTGGTTATATGTCATGCATCTGACGTAAACATAAAAAACAGTTGTATCCTTATCGCCCATAGAGCATCAACAAAAACTGTTCTGCGCACCATAATTGCCATTTCTGGTTCCCCGAGAGCTTTTGAAGTGGAATATCATCTCGAAACTCATGGCGTTTCGGTCCTCCCCAATCCTCAAACACCGCATCAACAGGACGAGGCATCGGAAGCTTGAATGGAATGTTAAGCCCCGGATACTTCATTGCAAATAGTCCACGCACAAGATATTTAGGCTCACCATTTCTCACTTTATTCATGTCAAGCGGGTCAGTCATTTTAAGAAGGGCATACGGATCGTAATAAGGCATCCAAGCAGCGCCAAATGCATTTAAATAGGACCCGCTACTCTCTATTGCGAATACCTCATCCATAAAGCGTATATGGTCAATACCATTTTCACCTACTCGATAATGCTCATACAAATCGGACTGATCCACCGGATTGGTCAAAACCATTGATGGAGATAAAAAAGTATAACGATCTTTAAATTCATCAAACGTCCATTCAGGACTGATAAGTTTATCCATCCCCCCAAAAACCAAATCAGCACTCTCTCCAACAATCATCAACTGTACACCATCCTCTTTTGCCATCCTCGCCGCTTTATAAATCTGAACTTCAATAGAACTAACAGGGGCATACTTATATCCCATCACAATAGGTGCATACCTCTTAAAGTCCTCAAAAGAGATATCAACAAGATGATGATTTAGCTTCCACATCTCACTGTAATATTGGGCACGTGCAAGATCAGCATCAAAAACGCCACAGCTAGATGTGAAAGTATACGCATGGCTACCAGGTTTAAGATAAGATGCCAAATTGGCACTATCTATCCCACCTGAAAGGAGGATGCCGATATTATCGTACTTGCTATAAAGTTCTTCAAACTGAATACGAATCTCACGATCAAGATCCTCGGAAGAACGTACACCTATGCGATCTTTATCATCAATTGGACGAAAGTTTTTATGCTGAAAACCTTCGCAAAAATCAACACCATCCTTCCAAATAAACCGGAAAGCCATGAATGAACTGAGACAGAAATCCTTATCTACCATAATCGTTATTTTAAATCAGATAAATCATGTTTCCGAACACTCTCTAAAGCCTCACGAATCCTTGAAGAAGACACTCCTTCTGTATATGGGAAATAAACAATCTTGATACCCTCTCTAGCAAATTCTTCTTCGTACTTTATCCACTTTTCCGTACCATACCAATCATCTCCCACAAATAGGTAAGATGCACCCAGCTTTTTACACGCAGCGAGTTTATCCATATTGTACTGAGGGACTGCCGCATCAACATATCTGCAACTGCGAACCACTTCTATTCGATCCTCAAAAGGTATCATTGCCTGCTTCCCTTTATATGCAACAAGATCATCCACCGTTACACCGACAACTAGTTTATCACACATACCCTTTGCGTTCTTCAAAAGATTAATATGACCTATATGAAACAGATCGTAGACACCTGTAGTATAACCTATAACCATTGATACAAGATATTAATGATGGTTCTTGATGATTTAGATAATATAATCAGTATATGGCCTCTCCATATCAATAATCATATCATCATGATTGGATGCTCTTTTATCTAATGGCGGCATCCGCATATAGTCACCATAGTATTCAGTCAGTATTTCATCCCATCCGTCTGGAATGGGTATATCAACACTTTCAAAAGCACATAACTTAGACTCTCGCCACAATTGTTCCTCCCAGATGTGTTGCTCGTCATAACTGAAAAACAATGAAGCATGAGTATAGTAACCGCGTCCTCTATAGTTCGGATTATTGAATTCTTTTTGGATATATAGTACGTCCATCATAGGCTCGTCCGTTTGATATTGCATGTAACGGGCAAACTGCTCTTCAGTTAATCTTGACTCGCATCCCCTTTTCATATAATTTGAACACTTCATAATATGGGGAAAAACATTCTCTCTAATGACAAGATTCTTACCTAGAGGGCACTCAACAAGAGGGAAAATATCAATAAAGGCACCCTGATTAAAGGACTGGGCTTGATAAACCTTTGACATGAATGTAGTAGTACTATTTCTTAATTTAGTGAAAGAGAAATAACTACCGGGATCCGAAAAAGGTGTCTGAAGACAATAAGGATGATGGAACTCATACTTAGCTAGACGTGTCAATATCTGATAGTCATCCATAGGCATGGCAATATCGATATCATCATCCCATGGAATAAAACCTTGATGACGTACGGCTCCTAATAAAGTTCCACCAAAAGCATAATACCGAAGACTATACTTTTCACAGACTCTGGCTAACTCTAACAAAAGATCTAATTCAACCGCCCAAATCTTTTTCAACTGTTCTGACACAATTATACCGCATCTTTCTTCTTTCTCAAAAAAAGAATCTGGCGGATTAAATCTCTTTATGACCATCGGGTTCTTTAAATCGATTCTCAATAATAAAACTAACAAGACATAAAGCCTCCATCTACGATAAACTCCTGTCCCGTCACCCAGCGAGACTTGCCCGAGAGCAAGAAGTCGACCATATCAGCAATGTCTGTTTTCTGGCCTTCTCCCAGCAAGTAACGAGAATCAGGCGCATCCTGATTCTCAAAGATGAAATTTGTCGTCCGAGTACGGATTCCCCCCGGCATGACGGCATTTACTCTCACACGTGGGGCAAGTTCGCTGGCCAGGGACTTCATCAATCCTAACATTCCCGCTTTCACCGCACTATAAGTCGAGTACCCCTCAGTCCCTAGGACCGCGGAGACGCTGGAAATGAATACTATCCCTGTCAGATTCTCTGCATTGATTCTTTTCGACGAAAGCACCCTGGTTATAGAAATGGCCGAGAAAAGAGCGATGTCGAAATTCTTCTTGACGAATGCGTAGTTCAGCAATTTGAGTGGCTTTACTGCAAAAATCCCAGCAGCAAATACGGCATTCGAAATCCGAATTTGATTCTCATTGATGTACCGTGATAGTGTCTGCTCAGCATGTTCTACTTCTGAGAGATCGAGAGCGAGTATCAGATGCCGTTCGGGGTACTGCAGGCCAGCCTTCACCTCCGCTAATGCCTCCTCATCAAGGTCCGTCATAAAAAGCTGATGACCGGAGGCTTCCAGCGTGGCGCAAATCTGGCGCCCGATATCGGAAGTCGCTCCGGTAATCATGGTATACCCTGTCATAAACATTATGCAAGAACGTCTTTGCAGAAAGCCTCAATGGACTCATAGGCCCTTAAGTCAGCGGCTTTCATGGACTTGCTATAGTCTGAATCGAGCATGGCCAAAATGGTCAGCACGGCGAGTGAATCAAAAGCCTCGTAATCGGAAAACTTTTTCGTCAGATCCAGTTCTTCGACCTCAAGCAGTTCTGCCAATTGTTCTCTTAATTCTTCCATATTGTTACAATTCAATGATTTTATTAAAACGCAGAGGACCGACTCTCATCATGATGGAACTCCAGGTGAGTCCGACACCGAAACCGGCCATGCATAGCTGCATCTGCCGACTACAAAGCTGTTCGCCTAAATTATAACTGATGCAGGTCGGTACAGTCACGCCGCTGGCGTTCCCGAAGTGTTCTACGATATTTGCGGGCATTTTATCGTGCGGTACGCCCAGTTTGTCAGCGAGTTTATGTAACATGAACTTATTCGGCTGATGAAACATGTACCTGTCGACTTCATCTCGGCCAACACCGCTCTGTTCGAAAAGATGCTCAATCATCGGCGGGACTTCTCGCTGGACGAAATTGAAGACTTCATCACCCTGCATCACGAGGTTATCCTTGCTCCTAAAGTTACCCGACACGTCTTCTTCCATGATAGACGTCTCCGGGGAACAAGGAAGACGGAACCCCCCTGCAGGGATGTTAATCGCCATGGCTCCAGTTCCATCCATTTTGATATTTGCATGAATGAGATTCTCCTCTTCACACTTCTCGACTACGGTGATGGCCGCCGCATCTCCGATGAGCGGCTTGCTGTTGCGGTCACGAGGGCTAACCTTAGAGCTGAGCACGTCAGCATTGAGTAGCAAAACTGTCTTCACGGCAGCCTGATCAAGTAAAAGACAAGCCTGGATCATCCCCAGTTCGAATCCGGCACAACCTTGATTGATATCCATACACAGGCAGTCCTGCCTGAGATTGAAACGACCATGTATTAGATTGCTAGTCGGAGGCATGAAATAATCCGGAGACTGAGATACAAAAAGAAGTGCGTCAATCTCTTCCGGTTTCAGCAATCCCTTTTCGAACAAGTATTGAATACCATAGCAGCAGAAGTCATAAGATGTCTCCCCGGGAGCTGCTATACGGTGCTGGTCATACCCCATGGCCAACTTCAGTTTCATGCTTTTTACAGGCGAAAAGTTATAGTTGGACATCTCGTCCTCAAACTTCACGGCCGTCCGGGGCAAAACAGTGAGAATCCCTCCTATCTTTTTATGTCTAAAAACGAAATCCATTTGTTTTTATTTTGCTCCGTTTTTCACTAGTAGAGCGGCTATTGCTTCCACGGAACAGAAGTTCTCGGGAAGGATGTCAATCCCATCGATAGAAATGTCGAAAGACTTATCCAATTCGGTAACCAAGGTAATTAGGTCAAACGAATCGAGCATTCCTTCTTCGATGAAGTCCACCCCTTCTTGTGAGAAATCAAACTCGGGACGGAGCTCAGTAAGAATCTTGATGATTTGTTCCTTCATTTCTGTGCAATTATTTTGCGATTCATAATACATGACATAATCAAACATATTCTCCTCGGCGAAGCCATAGTGACGATAACGTACCAGGGCATTCTCATTCGTTCGGATCACCCAGAGCAACTGTCTTTTAGTATCCTTCCCCTCATCTAAGAATGTGCGTAGGAGCCTCGAGCCCACTCTCTGGTTACGATAGTCCGGGTGAGTGAACCAGTAGCGCAGATAAAGTGTGGATGCATTCGAATCAAAGATCAAGAAACCAGCAATCCGGCCATTTTCATTACAAACGAGGACGTGATTCTGCCTGCAATGATCCAGTAACTCTTCATCATAAGGAATCTGTTCCGTCCGTTCGTCAAAATAATGGTGCAGATACCGGCTAATTAGCGGTAAGTCATTTTCCGAGGCATGGCGAACGGAATCGTCCCGGGAAATAGCCATCGGTTCCGTCATCCTCGTCATTCTCACCAGAGATACTAACACACGGCACCCTTTTTCCTGAAAGAGCTCTACCAACGGTTGGCATTGAGAGTCACGCCCGACCAAGTCGAACGATATTGACTTATGGGCGTGCTTCGCCAAAAATGCTTCTAAGTCGCTTACTAGCGCATCCTTAGACACAGAGCAAAAAAACACATTCCAGAAAGATGGGTTCACCTTGATGACAAACAACGTATTGTTCACATGCTCAGTATAACAATCTCCTTTCGATATCCATAGGCCGTGTTTTATAGGATCCGGAAAGAAATTGGTGATGAAACCGAGTCGTAAAGAACGTATCTCGGTCACCTGCTTTTGGAGCGCCTCGTATGAAGGGACGATTTGCATGGATTCTATTGGAACAGCCGGTTGTAGTAAGCCCTGTCGATCTTACCGCTGTTGTTCTGCTTCATAATATCTTCGCGATGACACTCAGTTGGCATCATGTATCGGGGAATCCTTGTGGCCAAGGCTTTCCGAAAAACCGCCATATCCAAATCTTTCGCATTCTGATAGAATAGGACTATTCTTTTATTGATATGGTCGTAGACCACGCAACAATTGTCCACCATGTCCGTTCCCAAGACAGCCGCCTCAACTTCGCCCAACTCAATCCGGAAGCCATTGTGCTTTATCTGGGAATCGATGCGGCCGACATATATGATTTCTCCTAATTCATTTTCATAAACTAGATCCCCAGTGCAATAAATGGTCTCAGGATAATGGTTTTGCAAGGGGTTCTGGATAAATACATCAGCGGTTTTTTCTGGATTGTTATAATATCCTAATGCTAAGGAAGATCCTCTGACACAAAGCTCTCCCTGCTCACCCCGTTTTGCCAAGCGCTTTCGATCTACCAAGATAAGTACATCACTGTTGCGACAGGGGAAACCGATAGGAAGTGGCTCATCGTCCATGAACTCGCGATCCACCACATAGTAGGTGCAGTCCACGGTTATTTCCGTCGGACCGTATAGATTGGCATAACGACAGCCAGGCAGATGTTTTCTCCAATAATTCAGATGCTTGTTGGGCATCACTTCGCCAGCAAAGAAAACATCTTTTAGGTATTCGGGCTTCTTCGAGGCTAGAATATTCATGTTCGCAACATTGACCAATACAAAAGGAACCCAGAAAACAAAGGTTATCTTGTGTTCGTTGAGATAATCAATCAACTTGGCCGGGAAGGCGAAACAACTCTCGGGGATGATGTCCAGCGTCGCTCCTGTTGCATACATCAGGTAGATGTCTAGTGTGGAATTGTCGAAATAGAACGGTGCCTGGTTTCCGATTATGTTGTCGGAAGTGATCCCGAAAGTTGATACTGCCCAGTCGATATAGTCAATTACACCTCTGTGAGCGATGATTACACCCTTCGGAGTACCAGTGGAACCGCTAGTGAAGATGCTGTAAACAGGGTCGGTATCGATTTGTGCCATGTCGTTCCTGTCTCCACCTTCCGAATCGGCCGTTGACACAACATGCTCGATACTTAGGACCTTGCCATGGTAGAAGTTCCCTAGTTGCGTTTCGTGGGCCTTATCAGTAATCACGCAACTCGCTTCCAGTGTCGTCAAAATGGATGACACCCGGGAATCTGGGGACTTCGTGTCAAGCGGAACATAGAAACATCCGCACATATTGATACCGGCAAAAGCCTCCACCATCTTGCATCCTTTGGGGATGAAAACACCTATCGGACTGTTCTTGGCAATCCCTTCTTCCGCCAGGACATTCGATATCCTCCGGGCAGCATCCCACAACTCTGAAAAGGAGATGCTCATCTCAGCATCACGCACGGCATCCTTTTCAGGAAAGGAACTCACTGTTCTCCTCAAATACTCGATTACGCTCTTCTGCATACACTACTCAAATACCAGTTTCTTTGCCGGATTTCCGAATACCGTAGTGCCGGCTATGACATTGGTCAGCACTACACTTCCTGTTCCGATGATTGCCTCATCTCCTATCTTCCTGTGAGGAACGATAATGCTTCCCGGATGCATGGTAACGCATTCCCCGATCGTCACAAATCCAGAGATACAACACATTCCACCGATGTGAGAATAATCTCCAACTGAGGAATCGTGTCCCATCCCTGCCTTGATGCTGAATGTGACGAAATCACCGATAGTCGTATCGCTGGAAAGATTGGAAAATGCTCCGATGATGCAACCTGTTCCAATCCGGATATTATTCCCTAGAATTGCCGTTGGATGGACCAGAGAAAGGAAGGTGCCCCCCTTGTCCAAGATGAGTTTTACATAATGCTTCTTAAAGTTTACATCACCCAAGGCACAGATGAAAACATCATCCTTTTGAATCTCATAACTCTCTACGGGTCCGACAATCGGAGGGTAGTCCTTGTATCCTTCAAGGGCATCTGCCTTGTCATCGAGGAAGCCTTTCACCACGAATCCAGCACCCTTCTGCATGCACGCCACCGCAATGTCATAGACTTCCCGTCCCCAACCTCGGGCTCCAATGATTAATAGATTCTTCATCTTACCTTATTATTTTCAAAACACGGTCAATGTCCCTTGACATTAATGCATGATGCATCGGCAGACAAATCACACTGTCCGCCAACTTATGAGCCTGAGGCAAATTCTCCGGATCCGCACTCGGTAACCCCCGATAAGTGCTGAAGGAACTGATGAGCGGATAAAAATACCGCCGACCGAGAACTCCGTTCTCTTTCATCTTGAAGTATAACTCATCCCGTGTCATTCCGTAAACTTCGGCATCGACAAAAATCGGGAAATATGAATAGTTGTGACGCACACCAGGCATGTCATCGAAGAATGATATTCCAGGGACATCACGTAAGACTTCCCGATACTTGACAGCGACTTGATGGCGAGCCTCGATGGCCTTATCAACCTGTTGCAAATTCAACAACCCATAGGCACTCCGCACCTCATCCATCTTGCTATTGATGCCAGGACCTACGACTTCCGTCTCACCGGCAAAGCCGAAATTCTTCAAGTAATCAATCCGCTTTTTGGTCTCCGCATCGTGCATAACCATAGCTCCACCTTCAATAGTGTTGAATACCTTGGTCGCATGAAAACTGAGGGTCGACAAATCACCGGCATTCAAAATACTCTTTCCGTTGACTTCCACACCAAAAGCATGGGCAGCATCATAGATAACCTTCAATCCATACTTCTCCGCAATCTCCTGAATCCGCTCCGTATCGCATGGCTTCCCATATACATGCACAGGCATAATAGCGCTCGTCTTGGGAGTAATGGCAGCTTCAATCTTATCAGGATCGATATTACCCGTTGCAGGGTCTATGTCCACGAACACCGGCTTGCAGTTGTTCCACCAAATGGAATGCGTCGTCGCAACAAAACTATAAGGAGTCGTAATAACCTCGCCTGTAACACGAAGAACTTGCAAAGCAGTAAGCAACGGTAGCGTCCCATTCGTGAACAAACTGATATACGGGACTTTAAGATACTCGCACAAGGCAACTTCCAACTGTTTATGGAAAGAGCCGTTATTGGTAATCCACTTGCTGCCCCAAATCGTTTCCAGCATCTGCTGGAACTCGTCAATATTAGGAAGTAATGGAGATGTGACTGTTATCATTCCTTTCATGACAGCCTACTCTCAACGAAATCAAATTTTGGCGTAACATCACCGGGCTCCCGCCCCATATAGCCTCCGATAGCGACTTGCCTGTTGGCAAGAGTAAATGACACCATATCCGCCTCATTCACCAAACACTCAATATTGTTTATCTGCTTAAAAGCCATAAAATCAATAGCATAATTGCCCCAATTTAAAAAACTTGCCGGGATGGTGCAAACCTGCTCATACTCTCCAACTTCATGATGTTTATCATAACAACGCCCGCCTCCACTGAAAGAAAACAGCTTATTTCCCTGTTCATTTTTCAAATGCATTGTAATCCAGAAAGACTCCATTGCTTCTTTCAAACGATAACGAATGACAACTTCCAACTCCTGATCCATCCGCATCACCTCGTCAAAGGCACCACCTTTTCGACGAACGCCTATCTCCAATAATTCGAATCCCCCGCTCTTTATCTCTGGCGTTTCCCAAGTCTTATAATTATCAATTCTATTATCACCACGCAAATAATGCGTTACAACAGTGTCAACGTCGCCGTCATCCACCAGCATACCATTTTTCAGGATAACACCCCTTCCGCACAAAGACTTGATACTTGTCATGTTATGACTCACAAACAATACCGTCCTGCCTTCTCCCCGGCTGACATCTCGCATTTTGCCAATCGCCTTCTTCTGGAATTCGGCATCTCCGACTGCGAGAACCTCGTCCACGACAAGAATCTCGGGCTCAAGATGGGCGGCCACGGCAAAACCGAGCCGGACAGTCATTCCTGATGAATAGCGTTTGACAGGAGTATCAATGTATCGCTCGCATCCGGAGAAATCCACAATTTCATCTAACTTCCGGGCAATCTCTTCCTTGCTCATTCCCATGATGGCGCCATTCATAAAAATATTCTCTCTCCCCGTCATCTCGGGATGGAAACCTGTGCCTACTTCCAGCAAGGAACCAATACGACCTCGAGCCCGTATTAACCCCGTAGTAGGGCCTGTCACTTTTGAGAGAAGTTTAAGCAGTGTACTTTTTCCAGCTCCATTCCTACCAATAATTCCAACTACTTCGCCTTGTTCTATCTTGAAGTCGATATCACGTAAAGCCCATACATACTCACTATTACCGGCGACGGATCGGTCATTGGTCTCCCCAATCTTCAGATAAGGGTCCTCTTTCTTGAGGATGGCTGTCTGCCACCATCTGTTTAAGTCATGGGACAACGTCTGGGTGGATACCAGGCCTAATCTGTATTGCTTTCCTACGTGATCAAATTCAATTGCTGTTGCCATAATTCTTTCTTACACTGTATCCATAAAACTTTTCTGCACCTTGTTGAACACTACGATGCCAATGCCCAAGAGCAAACACATGAAAACAAAACTGTAAATCAACCACCTCCATCCGACAAACTCGCCACAACCAAGGAACCCGTATTTAAAAGTCTCAATGATTGGTGTCACCGGATTCAGGCACATAAATGTATGCACGGGAACCCCCAAAAAACGCATGCTCCCGGTTTGGCTTAAAGGATACACGATAGGGGTCGCATACATCCACAACTGGACAAGGAAAGACAGGAGGACTTGAAGGTCACGGTATTTAGTAGTCAGGGACGAGAAAACTGTACCGAAACCTAGCGCAAGTCCGGCCATCATTAAAACCAAAACCGGTAGCAACAGTGCATACCAAGTGAAGTGCGCTGTACAAGAGGGATCGACAAATACATAGACAATATATACGACCACAAAGAACCCGAACTGAATCACCAAGGTTAACAGGTTGCTTATTACACTAGCTATGGGCATTACCAAACGAGGGAAATACACTTTTCCGAAGATTCCCGCATTTGAAACAAACGTGTTTGAAGTAGAAGTCAAGCATGTGGAGAAATAATTCCACATAGCCGTACCTGCCAGATAGAACAATGGCCGAGGAACCCCATCCGTCGGGATACCTGCGATGCCACCGAAAACAACCATGTACATAATGACCGTCATGGCCGGTTGGATGACGAACCAGGCGGGGCCCAGGATGGTCTGCTTATACCGGGTGATGATGTTCCTCTTCACGAACAGGGAACACAGGTCCCTATAGGCCCATAATTCCTTGAAATCAACCGAGAACAACTTATCCTTCGGTTTGATGACGATGTCCCATTTTTCCTCCTGGACGGATGCCTTCTCTTCTGCCATATCAGCTAATGCGATCTTTTATGCTTAAACAAAATGTTGCCTATCGTCCCCCAGAAATACCGCCAATCTGTGGCGAAGGGGCGCTTATGGTAGGCTTCGATATATCTCTTTTCCGAGGCCTGGATTTCATCCAGGGTCTCGGGCGTTTTCTCGTCGTAATAGAACGGCGGGAGCAGTCCGGGCTTCACACTGATGTGAAGATCCTGCATTTCGGGGGTATATAGCTTGAAATAAGACCGACTCAAAGGCCGTACACCCACGAGTTTCATCTGACCCTTGAAGATGTTGATGAACATTGGCAACTCATCCAACCAGCACTTGCGAAGCATGTGTCCCCAATGATTCACCCGATAATCATGTGCGAACTTCCCGCCCTTTTGAAGTCCTTCGTGCTCAAGGATATACGGCTGCAGGTACTCTGAATACGGGAACATCGTCCGGAACTTGTAAACGCCGATCATTTTCCCTTGATATCCCACCCGGTTCAGTTTCACAAGCGCCCCATATGTAGGGTCATCATCCCAAATAGGTGCGCGGAATTTCTGTCCCAGCATGAAAAACTCACCTTTGTGGAAACGCTCATCTACTACCTCAAAACCAGCCCGATACATCCTTCCCAACAACTCCACGCGGCTGTAGCTCCTGTTCTTCCCCTTCGTCACCCACATATAAAACCCGCGTGTCAACTTTAACCGGGCACAGAACCGATGCCAGAAATAATGAAAGAAATAAATGACCTTGCCGATGAAACCGGGATGTGACCGGAGAATGATTTCCTTTTTTAACCCCGATGTCCGGGAATGGCACAACAGATATCCTCCGTCCACCATCGCCTCGTTCGCCTTGTTCAGGAAAGTATTCAAGTGCCGGATGCGGGTAAGGCCCATCTTATT
>JAEEGL016679669.1_pt1 | contig 35472 bp, 35 predicted proteins | sample 9134231 | NCBI WGS metagenome assembly JAEEGL01 (sample SAMN16246548, study PRJNA631951) | gut metagenome | biome: gut microbiome; feature: rumen; material: fiber-attached | host: Bos | place: Iran: Karaj | collected 2018-10 | reverse complement strand
CGCAGGCGCGGATACATCATATTCAGCCAGTTTGTGTGATAACGCCCCATCGTTTCAGGGTTGGATTTTGTGGTTTGGCTGGTTATCTCTTTATATTTGGCCATAGGATCCTTGAAATCGTCCTCATACACAAAATCGTTACCGGTATTATACGGTGGATCAATGTAAATCATTTTAACCTTGCGGTAATAAGCTGTTTGCAGGAGCTTTAAGACTTCTAAATTATCGCCCTCTATGTAGAGGTTGTTGGTGTTGTCAAAGTCAACACTTTCTTCCGGACATGGACGGAGCGTACCGGTGGATTGTTTGCCAGCAATGCGCAGACACTCGGATTTGCCTTTCCATTCAAACTTATACTTTTCAAAATCATTGTCGATATATTCGCCACACAGCGACAACAACTTGTCAATATCCAGCTTGCCCTCAACAAAACATTGTGGAAACACGGCTTTCAAACGTTCTTTATCCGTCTCAGCAATATCCAAACTCTTGCCGTCTAATTTCTTAATATTAAGTTCTTGCATAAAGTGCTCCGTTTTTTTGAATTTTACATGGCTATTAAAATACCCAAAATAATATTTTATTGCAAGAAAAATGAGATATTTTCCTTATTTTTTTGAATCCGAAAGGCTTGGTGTGGTTGAATTTGGTAAAAAAGCAGATACTACCATCAGGACTTGAAAAAATTTTTTATAACATGTATCATTATCAAAAATACAATTTATGGGATCTGAAAATGAAGCATACAAAAATAGTCTGTCCTTATTGTCAAAGCGAAAACATCGCCCACATTGTCTATGGCGAGGTAGCTTTTGATGAAGAGCTGAACGAAGCCTTAGAAAAAGGGGAAATTCATCTTGGAGGATGCTGTTATTACAACGATTCTCCAAAATACCATTGCAACGATTGCAAGAAGAACTTCCCCGAAAGTGAACACGATCCTGACAAAGAATTTAATTGGTAGGAGTTTTACATGAAATACGACAATAATAAATTATACATCGTCATTGATGAAGAGTATCGCGATACTTTTGAAGACAAGGTAATTGAATTCTTACAAAAAGGGTATTTGTCTCTTGGCGGCGTTTCAAACTACGTTGATGAAAACGGTTCGGTCCATTTTTGCCAAGCTCTTTTGAAGTCAGAAAAAGAAAAAAGCTAACTAATCGTTATTTCTCAATGGATTAAGGGTATTTCCCAACTCAATGTCAACCTCTCTTGAGCAGATTAGAACTTCAACAGCAATAAAACTGTATGTAAAGCATTTCAAATCAATGAGTTAAGAACGAAGCGGCACTTTTTGTTTGGCAGATACGGTTCGGTATACTTTTAGGGTATAGGTATACTTTTAGGGGCAGAATAGCCTAAGCGACATCTTGGTGCATTAAAATTTGACAGGGTGGAATAGTGGCTAGAATTGGGCTACAAAAGGGTATAAAAAAAGCGGACCCTAAAAGGTATCCGTTTTTATTTTTTAAGTTTGGTCGGGACTATAGGATTCGAACCTACGACATCTTGCTCCCAAAGCAAGCGCTCTACCAGGCTGAGCTAAGTCCCGAATATGTAATTAATAATTCTTTTTCTCAAAAAATGCAAGATGTTACGACATCTTATCTTGCTCCGTAAGTTTCGAGCTTAAGCTCTCAACAACTCCGCTTCGGTCACTCGTTTGTTAATCTCGCTGCGGTCGCTGTCGCTTCCCTTGCTTGAATAAACAAACTTCGCCTCTTGCGGTAAAAAATGTCATCATAGACATTTTTTATCCTCGAGCCCAAAGCAAGCGCTCTACCAGGCTGAGCTAAGTCCCGAAAAAGCTATTTATGATTATCATAAAAAAATTTTTTAGCAATAGTTTTTTTTATGATTATATCAATTTGTGATCTCGAAAACTGTAATATTCTGTTTTTCCAATAATTAAATGATCTTGCAACTTGATATCAACACTTTCAAGAGCAGTTTTGATTTGTTCGGTTACCATAATATCAGGTTTTGACGGCGTTACCCTGCCGGACGGATGATTATGAACCATGATAATATTTTTGGCATGATGAAATACTGCTGACTTTACAACTTCTGCAGGATGAATGGCAACATTGTCAGTTGTACCGCGTTGCTGAACTTCTTCTCCGATAACCTGCAATTTGGCATCAAGGAAGATAAGCATTAGTTCTTCGTGGTCTTTGTGAGCCAATTTCATACGACAATAATCAAGCATTGCATCCCATGTTGCAATTATCGGCTGATCAGAATTGCATAAATTTTGCCATGTCATACGCAAGGCGGCTTCTTTAACAATGGAAAATATAAAAATGGTATTTTCTTTTAAGCCTGAAAACTCCATTAATCGCATATTATCCGCGCCTAATACACCGGCAAAACTTCCAAACTCCTTGATCAACGCTTTGGCAAGCGGTTTAGTATCTTTACGCGGAATCGCAAGCGTAAGCAACAGTTCAAGCAGTTCATAATCTGCCATATCTGAGCCGTTGCTGTGCAAAAAGCGTTCTTTTAAGCGTTGACGATGTCCAATGTAATCTTTGGTTTCTTCCATATAAAATCCCTACTTTTTGTATGGCGGACGATCAAGCCCTTTAGGAGAATATGTAAACACCTCTGCTCCGTCTTTGGTTACACCCAAAGAGTGTTCAAATTGTGCTGATAAACTTTTGTCACGAGTGACTGCTGTCCAGCCGTTAGCTAAAATAAGTCCGTCTTTGCGTCCGATATTAATCATCGGCTCAATAGTAAAAATCATGCCTTCTTCAATCAACGGGCCGGTGCCTTTGCGTCCGCAGTGCATAACATTGGGATTATCATGAAATACTTTGCCGACACCATGACCACAAAACATATCAACAACAGAATATCCGTATTTGTGAGCATATTCTTCAATGACAGCACCTATATCGCCAAAGCGAGCTCCAGGTTTGACAACATCAATACCACGCATCATGCATTCATAGGTAACGTCACATAAGCGAGATGCTTTAATTTTTGGTTTGCCGACATAATACATACGACTGGTATCACCAAACCAGCCGTCGACAATAACCGTAACATCAATATTGATAATATCACCATTAGCAAGTTTTTGTTCTGCACTGGGAATGCCATGGCAGATAACATGATTGGCAGATATACAAGTATATTTTGGATAACCGTGATAGTTTATACAAGCCGATATGCCGCCATGTGCCAATATATACTCATTGCACAGGTCGTCTAAATATTCAGTAGAAACGCCGGGTTCAACATAATCAACAATATAGTCCAACACCTCGGCAGCCAAACGTCCGGCTTTGCGCATTCCCTCAAAATCAGATTGTTCGTATATAGCTATTTTATCATGATTTCTTTTCATCAGCTTGAGTACTCCTTTTTATATGTTTGTTAAGCTACACCCTTGAATTTAATTTTGCAACCGCAATCTTGAATATGTACTTAAATTGCATATATCTCTGTTAAATTGTAATATGGGAGGATAATATGAAAATAAATTATGGAAAACTTGTGTATTGCTATATCATGGTTTTTGCTGCTATGGCAATCGGCGGATATTATAATGATTTTGGAATTGAAAATTGGTATGATAAACTCAATAAACCGATGGCAACCCCTCCAAATCTCGTTTTTCCAATTGTATGGACTATTCTGTATGCTATGATAGGAACAGCCTTTTATTTGGTCTTGAACAATGAAAAATCCGAAAAACGGCGTAATCTGATAAACAGTTGGTTTGTCGGAATGTTGTTCTTACATATCATTTGGAGTTATGCGTTCTTTTATGTCGGACATTTGGGAATGGCTTTGGCGGTTGTGATTGCTATTGATATTTTAAGTTATATGATAATGATGGAATTTTGGGCAGTATCCAAAATTGCCGCTTTAATGTTTGCACCTTATTTTACTTGGGTTTTGTTTGCAACTTATCTAAATGCGGCCTTCATAAATCTGAACGATTATGTGGTTGTAATTGAATAATAAATGCCAGAAATTATTTTTTTCTTGCCATTAAAAGGGTTTTGCATTAAAAATGTAGGTTAGTTTATTTATATACAAGAGGTTTTATACAATAATGACTACGACTGTAAATCAAATAAGAAGCACTTTCCTTGACTATTTCGGTAAGAATGGACATAAGATTATTCAATCATCCTCCCTTGTTCCGGATAATGACCCTACTCTGATGTTTACCAACTCGGGTATGGTTCAATTTAAAAATATTTTGGCCGGAAATGAGACCAGAGATTATACTCGTGCCGCAACCGCACAAAAATCAGTCCGCGCCGGCGGTAAGCATAACGACTTGGACAGCGTAGGATATGATGTACGTCACCATACATTTTTTGAGATGTTAGGTAACTTTTCATTCGGTGATTATTTTAAAGAAGGCGCAATTTATTATGCGTGGGAGCTGTTAACCAAAGAATTTGAAATTTCTAAAGATAAAATGGCTGTAACTATTTATCATAATGATGATGAGGCCTATAATCTATGGAAGAAAATTTCGGGGTTACCCGATGAACGTATTATACGTATTGCTACCAAAGATAACTTTTGGCAAATGGGAGATACCGGCCCTTGTGGTCCTTGTTCGGAAATATTTTATGACCACGGTCCTGAGGTTTGGGGCGGACTTCCCGGCACTCCGGAAGAAGACGGTGACCGTTTTATTGAAATTTGGAATTTGGTGTTTGATCAATTTGAAGACTTGCCGGACGGAAGTCGTATAAACCTCAAAAAGCCATCAATTGATACAGGTATGGGATTGGAACGTATTGCTGCTATTTTGCAGGGAGTTCATTCAAACTTTGATATCGATTTGTTCCAAAATTTGATTAAATCGATTGCAGATATTGCTAACTCTGATCCGAAAGGTCCATTGCAAGCATCACACAACGTAATTGCCGACCATATGCGTTCAGCAGCTTTTTTGATTGCTGATGGTGTTTTGCCTTCTAATGAGGGGCGCGGATATGTTTTACGCCGTATTATGCGCAGAGCTATGCGTCATGTTCATATGCTTGGTGTGCATGAACCGATGATGTATAAACTTCTGCCTACATTGCAAAAAGAAATGGGAGAAGCTTATCCGGAGTTGTACAGGGCTGAAGCCTTGATTACCGAAACCCTAAAAACAGAAGAAAGCAAGTTTATCAAAACGTTAGAAAAAGGACTTAAACTATTAGATGAAGAAACTTCAAACCTTAACGCCGGTGATACATTAAAAGGCGAAACTGCTTTCAGATTGTATGATACATATGGTTTTCCGCTCGATTTAACACAAGATGCTTTGAAGCTCAAGAATATTAACGTCGACGTTGACGGTTTTAATCAGGCAATGGAAAGACAACGTGCAGAAGCTCGCAAAAATTGGGCCGGCAGTGGTGATGAAGGAGTTGAAAAAATTTGGTTTGAAATGTTTGATAAACTTGGAAAAACTGAATTTTTGGGTTACACAACAACTAAGGCCGATGGAGAAATTAAGGCATTGGTTCAAGGAACTGAAGCTGTTGACAGTGTTGAAAGCGGTGACTTTTATTTGATTGCAAATCAAACTCCGTTTTATGGTGAATCAGGTGGTCAGGTCGGAGATATCGGCTTAATTCAAAACAAAAACTTTGTCGCAAAAGTCGTTGATACTAAAAAGAAAATTGATGGAATGTTCGTTCACGTTTGTCAGTTGATCAGTGGTTCTGTAAAAATTGGCGATTTTGCAAGCTTTGAAGTTGATGAGGCAAATCGTAATAAGATTAGAGCAAATCACTCTGTTACTCACCTACTCCATCGTGTATTGAGAGAGATTTTGGGTAAGCATGTAACTCAAAAAGGATCAATGGTAGCTGCAGATCGTGCTCGTTTTGATATTTCACACCCCAAACAGGTTACTGCTGAAGAATTGCGTAAGGCTGAGGACATGGTTAATGAGGCTGTTCGTCGCAATTATAAATGCGTTACCAGAATTATGACACCTGATGAAGCCGTAAAAACAGGAGCCATGGCTTTGTTTGGTGAAAAATATGGTGAAATGGTTCGTGTTGTCAGTATGGAAGACGAGCAAGGCTCGTTCTCAACCGAATTATGCGGTGGTACTCATGTAAATTCTACCGGAGATATAGGGTATTTTAATATTGTATCTGAAGGAGCTGTTGCTGCCGGTATCAGACGTATTGAGTTTATGACCGGGCATGCAGCCGAAAAATTTGCTCAAGATGTAGAAGATAAGTTGCACAAAGTCAGCCAAATGTTAAAAACCAATGTAAATGATTTGGAAGCCCGTATCAATTTGCTGTTGGAGGACAAGAAAAAACTCGAAAGCGATATATTTAATCTCAAAAAGAGTTTTGTCAGCAATAAAGCAGCCGATAACAAAGAAAAAATTGAAGAAGTTAACGGAGTCAAATTTGTGGCTCAGAAGGTCGGCAATATTCCGGCCAAGGAGTTGAAAGCTTTTGTTGATGAGATTAAAGAACAAATAGGTAGCGGTGTTATTGCCCTACTCGCCGTTAATGATGATAAAGTATCTGCAGTAATCGGAGTTACAGATGATTTAACCGGAAAATATTCGGCTAATAATCTGGTTAAGGTTATTGCGCCGTTTATCGGAGCAAATGGTGGCGGTGGACGGCCGGATATGGCTCAAACCGGTGGTGCCGACACATCAAAACTTGATGAGGCAATTGAAGCTTTGAAAAAAGCGATGTAAATAAAAAAAAGAGCTTATCAGTGTAATTCTGATTTTGTTTTAACTTTAACCCCGTAAGAAACGTGTTCTTACGGGGTTAAAGTTAAAGAAGATTACTTGAGTTTCGTGACTCCAATACTGTTTTTGGGAACGTTGCCAAATACCAGCAAATCTCCACAATACTTCAGGTACATATGCACAGGGTAAGGGTCAGCACCAACCCAAACTTGAGCCGTTTCTCTCTTGAGGCATCCGAGTTTATTCGTCCAAGGAATGTCGTGTTTGTTGTATTCAAGAATTTCCAATGTCAGCTGGAACAGTGGCGTATCCATGACTGATTTGATGTCATCCGGTGACGTTAAATGAGCACCAGGGACTTCGGGAAAGTTTTTCCTGACCCAACCATCAAGATCATTGATGCTCGCCAAACGACACCCCTCGTCATAGGTCAATGCCTTAAGGTAGAGAACACGATCTTTGAGGATAATGCCTGTTACATCAAGTCCTGTAGAAATAGTGTTTGTCGCAACGTAAACACCATTTAAGGTCTTGCATAGCAGAGGCAATGGAGTTTGACTGCACAACTTTTCAAGGTATTCTGTCAACTCTGCAATCGTAAGATCGAGGCTCTGCACAACTTTGTCCTCAGGAGGATCAAGCAAAATTTTAGGCTTTTTGCCTTCCGCTTGTTCGATATAAGCCTTTACGTCATAAGGCGTAACCTTCAAAGCAGCAAGAATAGCAAATTTTACTTCTTTATTCATGTAAATAATTTTTTAAATGATTAATAAAATGATAAGTACTTGGTGGTAGCATAGCAATAATTTATAAAAAGTCAAGCGGTTATTATAGTAGTTTGATATGCACCAGTTATTTATCCCATTAAATTACCGCCGATAGCAACATCTGAGGCCGGAATGTCATGAAATACAATATTTATGTTTTGGGGAGCAACTGACGGCATATTATCAAGAAATAAATCTGTTAATTTGCGGGCTAAAGAGGCTTTTTGCCCACCAAAACCGATTGAATCCATATAAGCAAGAACCCCTCTAGTTTCTATATCATCACCAAAATACATATCACGATTTTGTTTGATGGTTACAACTACATAATCAATAGGCTTGTGAAGTTCTTCCGCAATAAGCTCAGAGGCTTTTTCTGCTAATTCATCCGTGCTTATTGAAATTTTAGAATTAGTTAAAACTCTTAAAAACGGCATATTTTATTCTCCTTGTTTGATTTACTTTATAAATCTATACATTTTGCAGATACCATTCAACGGTTTTGACGATACCGGTGGCAAAATTTTCATCAGCTTTCCAATGGAGTTGATTGGTCAGTTTGGTGGCATCAATGGCGTATCGTCTATCATGACCGGGGCGATCTTTTACAAAAACGACCAAATCTTTATAATGTTTGCCATTAGCTTGCGGACGTTTTTGATCTAAAATATTGCAAATTGCTTCCACAATTTCAAGATTGTTTTTTTCATTATGTCCGCCGATGTTGTAGGTTTCACCGCTTTTGCCGTGATGGTAAATCAAATCAATTGCTTTGCAGTGGTCAAGAACATACAACCAATCTCGGACATTTTTGCCGTCGCCGTAAATTGGAATATCTTTGCCGTTTAAGGCGTTAGAAATAATCTTGGGAATCAGTTTTTCAGGATGTTGTTTAGGCCCGTAATTATTGGAACAATTAGAAACCGTAACATTCATACCATAGGTGCGATTATAGGCTCTGACAATCATATCTGAAGAGGCTTTTGATGATGAATAAGGCGAGCTTGGATCATAAGGTGTTTTTTCGGTAAAATAACCTGTTTCGCCTAGTGCACCATAAACTTCATCTGTTGAAATGTGATGAAAACGGCAATCTTCGTACCCTGCTCTAAATTGATGAGGTGCGCTCATCCAATAGTTGCGGGCTACATCGAGAAGAGTAAATGTTCCTAAAACATTGGTTTCTATAAAAGCCTGCGGACCGGTAATAGAATTGTCAACGTGGCTTTCAGCCGCAAAGTGAACAACGCCACGAATATCATGGTCATTAAACAGTTTTTCAACCAACGGGCGGTCACAGATATCGCCTTTGACAAACTTGTAGTTAGCAGCATTTTCGCATTCTTTCAAATTGTCCAGATTGCCGGCATAAGTAAGTTTATCAAGATTAATAATTCTATAATCGGGATATTTTGCAACCATATAAGGTACAAAGTTTGAGCCGATAAAACCGGCACCGCCGGTGACCAATATTGATTTCATTAAATTACCTCCAGATTTTTAATACATTCGTGTAAAGCCTGTTGCCAATGGCGGTTTCTAACTCCTAATTCTGTCTTAATTTTACCTTTGTTCATTACCGAATAAAAAGGACGGGTCGCCTTGGTCGGATATTGGGAACTCTCAATTGGGTTTACCTGACATGACAACCCGCTTATGCGCATTATTTCAACCGCAAAATCATACCATGAACAAACTCCTTCGTTTGAAAAGTGGTAAATCTCTTTAGTCCCTCGTTTTATTTGCGGCAAAATATCAACAATTGCTTGCGCTAAATCTTTGGCATAAGTAGGGGTTCCTATCTGATCAAAAACGACATTCAGGCTTTCTCGTTCTGCTCCAAGGCGACGCATCGTCTTTACAAAATTGTTGCCGAACTCCGAATATAACCACGATGTGCGAATAATAACCGCAGTATTTGCGGTATCAAGTACGAAATTTTCTCCTGCGAGTTTTGTACGCCCATAAACTGAAGTCGGCTCGGCAATATCGCTTTCAATATATGGAGTACATTTTTGACCGGAAAAAACATAATCGGTAGAAATATGAATCATCGGAACTCCGGTTAATGCCAAATTTTTGGGGCCTTCCGCATTGATTTTGTATGCCAAATCTTCATCATCTTCGGCTTTGTCTACTGCAGTATAGGCCGCACAGTTGATAACGGCTTGATATTTTTCAGGCTTTATAAAAGCTAAAACCGCCTCTTGATTTGTAATATCAAGTTCGTCTTTATCCACATATTCAGTCTTATTTTGCAACAATAAGCGCAGTTCATTACCAAGCTGACCGTTGGCACCAACCACTAAAAACATTCAACTTCCTCCAATAAAAGATTGTGTTTGTCTTTTTCCGACAAAATAGCCTTATCGGTATCTATTTTCCAATCAATATTCAAAGTCGGATCATTGTAACGAATACCACATTCAGAGGCTTTGTTATAAACGTTGTCGCATTTATAAGCAAAAACCGCAGTCTCGCTCAATACCGAAAATCCGTGTCCAAAACCGCGAGGTATCATAAGCTGGCGTTTGTTTTCCGCGGAAAGTTCTACTGCTACATGTTTACCAAAAGTAGGAGAGTTTTTACGCAAATCGACAGCAACATCAAGCACGGTTCCTTCTAGTACTCGCACCAATTTGGCCTGTGAAAATTCACCTTTTTGAAAATGAATTCCTCTGATTGTACCATATTTTGATTTTGACTGATTGTCCTGAATAAAGTTGTAATCAATACCTTGTTTTTTTAAATCTGCTTGATTATAGCTCTCAAAAAAATAGCCGCGCTCATCTTCAAACACAATCGGTTCAATGATAAATACACCTTCAATATCTGTTTTAATAACCTTCATGGCAATCCTCATAAACTTTTTTCAAATAAGCCTTATAATCAACTCCGTCTTTGAGTTCATTAATGATTTTTAATAATTGTTTGTCATCAATAAAACCACGACGATAAGCTATTTCTTCAATACAGGCAATTTTTAAGTCTTGGCGTTTTTCAATAATACCGATAAAATTGGAGGCTTCAAGCAGAGATTGTGGAGTTCCGGCATCAAGCCAAGCATTGCCTCTTTTCATTGGGACAACATTTAATCTACCCTCTTCTAAATACGTACGGTTTAAGTCAGTGATTTCAAGCTCGCCTCGGGCGGATGGTTTTAATTTACGAGCCTTTTCAACCACATCTGATTTATAAAAGTAAAGCCCGACAACCGCATAATTGGATTTTGGTTGCTTGGGTTTTTCTTCAATTGAAACAGCATGAAAGTCTTTATCAAACTCAACTACGCCGAAGCGTTCCGGATCTGAAACGTGATATCCGAAAACCGTTCCTCCGGTATTTTTAGAAATTTCCTCGCGAAAGAGCTTAAATTGCTCACCCATATAAAATATATTGTCGCCTAAAATTAAGCATACATCATCATCACCGATAAAATCTGCTCCGATTGTAAAGGCTTGAGCAATACCTTTAGGTTCAGGCTGAATGCGATATTCCAAATGCATGCCCAAACGAGAACCATCTCCAAATAGTTTTTCAATATTAGGCGTATCCTGCGGGGTAGAAATGATCAGAATATCCTTAATGCCGAACAACATTAGTGTTGATAGCGGGTAATAAATCATCGGTTTGTCATATACCGGTAAAAGTTGTTTGCTAATCACTGTGGTCAGAGGATATAATCTTGAACCGCTGCCACCTGCTAAAATGATACCTTTCATTATAATATTCCTAATCGTTTATGTTTAATGCTGAAAGTATTGTAGTATAAACAAACTATAAATCAAGTTATTCATTCTCATTAATAACTGCTATATTCTAAAGTTTAGCTTTAAAATGGACATGCAAAAAATAATATTTTGTATACCAAGATAAAAATATGGAAAATTTTATGGAAGAAAAGCGGATTTTGAGTAATAAACAATACGACATTTTACACCGAAAAGGAACAGAACCGGCGTTTTCGGGAAAATATTATTATTTTCATGAAAATGGAACTTATGTTTGTGCAGCTTGTGGAAATCCGATATTCTCCTCTGAACAAAAGTTTGATTGCGGCTGCGGATGGCCAAGTTTTGATGCCTCATTGCCGGGAGGAGTTAAATTAATGCCTGATTACAGCCATGGTATGAGAAGGATTGAAGTCCTGTGTGCAAATTGTCATGCTCATTTAGGTCATGTGTTTGCTGACGGTCCCACAAAAACAAAAGCCAGATATTGTATAAACTCATTGGCTATGGACTTTTGTCCTACCCCAAAAAACGGATAATTTCTTTTTTAACAGTTTTGCGAAGCAATTTGCTACTATGTCCAATATCAGGAACAATAACTAATTTGGATTTAGGAAGTTTTTTATGCAATTCATATGCCCCTTTGAGTGGGCATACCATGTCCAAACGATTGTGTACAATCAATGTCGGAATGTGTTTTATAATAGAAGTATGTTCAAGTATACAGTTATCTTCCAGCATAAAATTTTGTGCGCAATAATTAATATAAATCATGTTCGAATTTATATCGTCCTGAGTGATTTTTTTTCTACCGAGCTCTGGGGATAATTGTCCTAAAACACGTTCATAGCTACCGTAGGTATTAACGGCTTTGACTTGTTGTCCCAGATTGTATGAATTCATCATCTTAGCAAAGCGTTGCGCAAGATTAAGTTTTTTGTTTTTTGTAGCTGAACTTTCAATTTTTTCAAGAATATCAGGATAAAATAGTCCGCTATCCTCTTCCATCCATTTTTTATTGTTTAAATCTGCTAAAAAAATCTGACTAAGAAGTAGTTTTTTGACCGTGTTGGGATTACGCATGGCAAACAACAAAGCCAAGGTAGCCCCCCAAGAACCACCACGCACAATAAGAGGTTTTTTGATATTAAGATGCTTAATTAGTCTTTCTGCATCTTCTAGTGTAGCAATAGAATCATTATTTTCCATTCCACCGGTGGGCATAGATTTGCCGCATCCACGTTGATCAAACATGATTACACGATATTTTTTACGGTTAAACGGTGCCGCTTTGTAGGTTTTTGAAACACCGCCGGGACCACCATTGAAAATCAAAACCGGCTCGCCGTTCGGATTACCGAGTTCCATAAAATATATACGATGGCCTTCTTTTTCGGGCAAATAGCCTGAATTAAAAACACGAGGGGTGAATAAGTTAAACATTTTTTACCTTTTATTTATTTTGCAAATATAATGCAGTATAGACCATAATTATGAAAAAGGAAGAACAAAATGCGGTTAGTAATAAATTCTGATTTTGATAAATGCTCTAATTGGGCGGCAGATTATGTTGCTTATAAGATAAAAGCCGCTAAACCGACAAAAGAAAAACCTTTTGTAATGGCATTGCCTGCCGGAAATACACCGCTTAAAATGTTTAAACGTTTGATTGATATTTTCAAAAAAGGTAAAATATCTTTCCAAAATGTTGTGTTTTTCAATATGTGCGAATATGTTGGGTTATCAAAAGACGATAAACACAGTTTTAACTATTTTTTATGGGACAAGTTTTTTAATCATGTAGATATAAAAAAGAAAAATATTCACCTCTTGGACGGTGAGACCAAAGACTTTGCTAAAGAATGCAATGATTATGAAAAACTTATTCGCAGTTATGGCGGAATTGATCTTTTGATTGCCGGCGTCGGTGAAGATGGGCATATTGCTTTTAATGAACCGGGTTCTTCACTGGCTTCTCGCACAAGATTAAAAGCTCTTACTCGTGATACAATCAGAACAAATGCCAAAGCTTTTAACGACAATGAAAGCAATGTTCCTAAGTTGGCCATTACTATCGGAATTGCTACAATTATGGATGCTCGCGAGGTCATGGTTATTGCATGTGGCGATCAAAAAGCCGAAGCACTACAGGGAGCCGTTGAAGGTAGCGTTAATCATATGTGCCCAATGAGTATTTTGCAAATGCACCAGCACGCCATAGTGGTTTGTGATGAAGATGCAACATCTAAACTGAAAGCCAGTACTGTGCGTTATTTTAATGACAATGAGGCTTCAAAATACGGAAAATAATCCACAAGTAACAATTTGCAATCTTTTGTGTTTTTACTTTAATTAAAGCAACGATTAAGCTTGAAGCAAAAGTGTTAATATTTAAGAGGATTTTATTATGAGCAAAATTCACCCAACCGCCGTTATTGAAGACGGTGCAAAAATTGCCGAAACCGCAGAGATCGGACCATTTTGCGTAGTCAGTTCCAAAGCTAAAATCGGCGAAAATGTGCGTTTGTTGTCAAATGTTACAATTATGGGCGATACTACAATCGGTGAAAGTACAGTCGTTTTTCCGGGCGCTGTTTTAGGAGCAGGACCGCAAGATCACGGTAACGAATTTCAGGAGGGGGCTCGCCTGGTTATTGGAAAGCGCAATGTTATCAGAGAAAATGTTACGATGCAATGCGGTACACCTAAAGGGCAAAATCCAATCCGTGGTGAAGAGCCTGAAAAATTGATTACCCGTGTCGGTGATGACGGAATGTTTATGGTTAACTGCCATGTGGCTCATGACTGTGTTATCGGCAACAATGTGATTATGACCAACAATGCTGTTATCGGTGGACATACTCGTATCGATGACGGTGCTATTTTGGGTGGTAACTGTGCTGTTCATCAGTTCTGCCGTATCGGACGTAAAGCTATGATTGGTGGTATGTCAGGAGTTACTCGTGATGTTATCCCGTTTGCTATGGTTACCGGCGACCGTGCTAAATTGCGCGGTTTGAATCTAGTCGGTATGAAACGCAGTGGTATGGATGAAGCAACCGTTAAAAGTATTACCAGAGCTTATATGTACATATTTAAGTCAAGCGAGGATAATTTTGAAACTCGTGTAAAAAAAGCTAAAGAAAAATATAAAGACAATGCTCTGGTTATGGAGATTATTGAATTTATTGAAGATGCAATGATTGGAAGACGTAACATTTTAACCGCAGAATAGGTTTTAGATGGAAGATACACCACAAAAAAAGCTAGGAATCATCGCCGGGGGAGGAACTCTTCCCCGTCGTTTGATTCGTCATTGTCAAGAAATCGGTCGCGATTTTTTTGTTTTGGCAATTGAAGGAAACGCCCTGCCCGATTTGGTTGATGATAGCATTCCGCATCTTTGGCTGAGAATGGGACAAGCCGGAACAGGTTTGAAACGTATGGAACAAGAAGGTGTTGAAGAAATTGTGATGATTGGAACAATTCGTCGTCCGTCTTTCAAGGATTTGGTGCCGGATTGGCGTACGACTGCCTTTTTTGCTAAGGTCGGTCCTAAAGCCTTGGGAGATGATGGACTGTTACGGGCTGTAATTAAAGAAATTGAAGCTGAAAAAATGCGGGTTGTAGGTATTCAGGAAGTAATGAGTGATTTGTTGGCAAAACCGGGAATCTTAACTAAGAAAAAACCCTCAAAAACCGATTTGATTGATATAAAACGTGGTGTAGGAGCCGCTTTTGAACTTGGAAAACTTGATATCGGGCAATCGGTAGTTGTTCAGGAAGGGCTTGTGTTGGGGGTTGAAGCTATTGAAGGTACTGATGAACTGATAAAACGTTGTGCTACTTATAAACGTAAAGGAAGCGGCGGTGTATTGGTAAAATTGCGTAAACCTCAACAAGATATGAGGATTGATTTGCCGACTATCGGTACTCGCACGCTTGAGAATGCTAAAAACAGCGGTCTTAACGGGGTTGCAGTACATGCCGGAAATACATTGATTGTTGACGAAGAAGAAGTTATCAAAACTGCCAATAAGTTGGGTATGTTTATTATAGGAATTGAACCGGGAGAGTACCTTGAGCAATAAACTAAAAATATATTTGATTGCCGGAGAACCTTCCGGAGATGCATTGGGCGCACGCTTGATGAAGGCAATGAAAAACAAAACTAACAACCAGGTCGAGTTCTTTGGGGTTGGTGGCGAAACCATGGAGGCTGAAGGATTAAAATCTCTGTTTGATATATCTGATTTAGCTGTTATGGGATTGGCCGAGGTTATTCCAAGTATTCCAAAAGTTTTGAAAAGAATTAAAGAAACCGTAAATGATGTTGTAAAAGTCAAACCCGATGTGGTTATTACTATTGATTCATGGAGTTTTGGCTGTCGGGTGCAGAAGGCCCTGCGTAAGAAAAAACTCGGTATTCCGCAAATGCATTATGTGGCGCCGCAAGTCTGGGCTTGGAAGAAAAAGCGCGCTCGCACCATGCATAAATATGTTGACCACCTATTAACATTGTTGCCGCAGGAACCAAAATATTTTATCCCTTATGGGTTGGACACGACTTTTGTCGGACATCCAGTAATTGAAAGTCCAGTTGCTAAAGGTAACAAAGAAAGTTTCAGAAAAAAATATAATATATCAAAAGACAAACGTATTATTTGTATATTGCCAGGGTCGCGGCATAATGAGGTGGCAACGTTATTGCCTATATTTATTGAAACCGCAAAAAAACTAGATGCGGTATATAATGATTTGTTATTTGTTATTCCAACTGTAAAAACCGTTGAAAAGCGTGTAAAAGATTTGATGACTAATTGTGGCTTTGAAACATTGATTGTAGAAGGAAGTGAAGATCGCCACAACGCAATGTGTGCTTCTTCTGCCGCAATTGCGGCATCGGGAACGGTAGCTCTGGAATTGGCCATTGCCAATGTACCGCACATTATAGGTTATAAAGTATCTCGTTTGACGGCCTTTTTGGTTAAATATTTATTGCACATCCAGTTCGTTAATCTAACAAATATTCTGCTCGGACGTGAGATTGTGCCTGAACTGTTGCAAGATGCTTGTGTACCGGATAATATTGCCAGATATATTAAGAGATTTTTGGAACAAGACGACTTGTACCGACACGAAATTGATGGTTTTAAGAAAGTGCGTGAGGTCTTGGGTTTGGGTGAACAAACACCTAGCGAAAACGCCTGTGATGTCGTTCTTGATATAATAAAAAAGAATCAACAATAAAATCTATTGCAGGTACAAAGAACTGTTTTTGTAATTTTCAATGGCGTGGCGAATTAACACACCAATAACAGCTGCAACCGGAACAGCTATCATTAAACCTAAAAAGCCCAGCAAAACCCCTCCGGCAAGCAAGGCAAACATTACCCAAACCGGGTGAAGTCCCACATTTTCGCCAACCAGTTTCGGGGTTAAGAAATTGCCCTCCAAAAATTGTCCGATCAAAAATACGGCAATGACTGCAACAAAAGGCCCCCAAGTATTAAACTGAGCAACAGCTAAAGCCATGCTCATCAAAAAACCAGAAATACTGCCGACATACGGAATGAACGAAATAAGACCGGCAAGAAAGCCAACCATTAGACCTAAATCAAGCCCGCAGAGATGTAGTCCGATGGCATAATAACTGCCTAGAATGATGCAAACACTAACCTGCCCGCGGATAAAACCGGCTAATGTATGATCAATTTCTTTGGCCTGAAGTTCAATGGTCTTTTTGTATTTGCGAGGTAAAAGCCCACGAATTTTAGCAATAAAATTGTCCCAATCACGCAACATATAAAATGCCACAACCGGCGTAATCAGCAATAATGATATGAGGTTGATAATCGCCATACCGCCGGAAACAAGACTTTTGAGCAATGAGCCGAATAATTTAAGATTATTTGACATATTGGAACGCAGATAATCTTTAATTCGGTCCGCTTGCAAGCTTGGAAAATCTTCCTGAAGTTTAATCAGAATCGGTTCAAATTTTTTGACAAGTGATGAAACATAGCTAGGCACCGCACTGATAAATGTACTTACTTGGCTGTCTATCATATTAATCAGCAATATAAAGGCAGGTACGGCAATAACAATAACCAGCAGCATTACCAAAACCGTTGCCAATGTACGGTTTATACCCTTTTTCTCGAGCCTGGCGGCTAACGGATTAAGCAAATATCCGATGACTATGCCGGCTACAAATGGTAATAAAACCGACCGCAGAACATATATAGCGGCACAAAAAAATACGAATAATGAAATCCAAAATACAGCGTTTGATTTAATACCCGTTGTTGTCGTTTTGGTCATTATAATCTCCCATTGAACTAAAAGATGATTCAAGGTTTTTCAAAATATAAAGACCATTGTTGTCATGCAATGAAAAACCTTGTGTTTCAAGACTGCGGTTGAGTTCATCAAAAGAACCCATGTAATTGAGCTTAAATTGGACTTTAGAATTTGACATAGCTACGGTTTCCAGCTTTTCAATATTTTTGGTAGTTTTAAGCAATTCTTCTACCTTTAACCAATCTGACATTGACGAGAAAACGTATAAAACTTCAATAGTATCAACAGCGGCTTCTTCGGCAGCACCTTTTTCTTCAAGATATTGGCGGAGAATACCGTCCTGAATAGTGATTTTGAGAGTGGCCATATAACGGACATCAGATGATTTTTCTTCTAGAATGGTAGCATCTTTGATAAAATATGCAATCTGCTCATTACTCAAGGAATTAATAATATTAATCCCTTCCTGCGTTGCAAGCATCGGGGCAACATTGTTAAGCGCACGACGATTGGCATCTAACATGGCTTTTTCTTTGGCAGTAGCGGCATTAACATCAGTAACGTCAACATCGACAATACTACTATACTCTTCTGCAGCGTTGACCGGAAAAGCAAAAAATAATAACAATAAGCCCAACCAAGCATATCGATAATTCATCATTTTCTCCCTCGTTGTAACGTTTTTTAACTTCGTCTGTCCGACTGATGATGATGTTATCTTATTTTATCCTAAAAATCAAAAGTTTTTATAGACTTTTTAATTAAATAGTTGTTTATTACCGATAGTTAAAATTTATGTTAAGGAATGTCTGATGGAACAAACTCTTTTTGTAAAAAAATTGATTGAAAAGGTAAAGCAAAATGTTAAAACAATTGTTTTGCCGGAAGGAGAGGATGAGCGTATATTAAAGGCCGCTCATGAAGTTGCGCAAATTAAGGCTGCAAAACTGATTATATTGGGAAATGAAGCTGAAATTAAAGCTTATTTTGCAAATAATGGTTGGAATTTAAGCGGAATTGAGGTAATTGAACCAGAAAAATCTCCTGACTTGCAAAAATATGCGGATATGTTCTATGAAATGCGTAAGGAAAAAGGTATTGCTCCTGAAGACGCTTTCAAACAAATGCACAACTACAACTACTTTGGTACAATGATGATTAAAGCCGGAAAGGCTGACGGCATGGTTTCGGGTGCAGCTCACTCAACCGCCGATACAGTGCGCCCTGCACTACAGATTATTAAATCTAAGAAAAAAGGTCGTTCGGTTTCATCAGCATTTATCATTGTTTCAAACGACAAGCCTTATGTCTTTTCGGATTGCGCCATTATAATTGATCCGACGGCTCAAGAATTAGCAGATATTGCTATTGATGCGGCTGAAACTGCAATTCAGTTTGGTATTGAGCCTAATGTCGCAATGCTTTCTTTTTCAACTAAAGGTTCAGCAAAACACGAAAAAGTAAACAAAGTTGTAGAGGCAACAAAACTGGCTCAAGAACAACTTAAATTGCCTGAATATAAAGATTTGGGCATCAAACTCGATGGAGAACTACAACTTGATGCGGCTGTTGATTCTGTCGTTGCCGCTAAAAAGGCTAAAGGAAGTGACGTTGCCGGTAAAGCAAGTGTTTTGATTTTTCCAGATATCAATGCAGGAAATATCGGATATAAACTCTGTCAGCGTATCGGCGGTGCTGAAGCCTACGGTCCGTTCTTACAGGGGCTTAATGCGCCAGTTAATGACTTGTCACGCGGTGCATTGGTTGAGGATATTGTCGGTATGATTGCAATCACTTGTTTGCAGGCACAATAATAATTTTTAACAATAATTGAGGATATAAATTTATGGATAAAATTTTGGTTTTAAACTCCGGATCTTCTTCGCTTAAATATCAATTGTTCGGCGTTGAAGGTGATAAATATGAAGTAATCGCCAAAGGATTGGCCGAGCGTATCGGAATTGACGGAGCTTATGTAAGTATTAAAGTCGGAGATGGCGAAAAGGTAATTAAAGAAATGCCCCTAAATTCTCACCAAGACGCTATAAAAGAGGTTTTGAATTTGCTTTTGCAAGGACCATTGACCAGTCTTAATGAACTTGTCGGTGTGGGACATCGTGTAGTCCATGGTGGTGAATACTATGCTAACAGCGTTTTAATCGATGACGAAGTAATCAAACGTGTTACCGAATTATGCAGTTTGGCGCCTTTGCATAATCCTGCCGGATTGTTGGGAATTGAGGCTATTAAAAATCTGTTGCCTAATGTTCCTCAAGTAGCAGTTTTTGACACGGCTTTTCATCAAACAATGCCGGAAGAAGCATATCGTTATGCGTTGCCTAAAGAACAATATACAAAATATGGTATAAGACGCTATGGCATGCATGGAACATCGCATTTGTTTGTATCTCGCGAAGCTAAAAAGCTGATAGGCAATCCTGAACATAGCAAGATTATTACCTGCCACATTGGTAACGGAGCTTCAATAAGCGCTGTAAAAGACGGTAAATGCATTGATACATCTATGGGATTTACACCTTTAGCCGGGGTAATTATGGGAACAAGATCAGGTGATATTGACCCGTTTATTCCGCTGTATATTATGAAAACACAAAACAAAACTATTGAAGAAGTTGATAACCTGTTAAACAAACAATCAGGTATGTTCGGTTTGTGCGGATATTCTGATAACCGCGATGTTGAAGTAAAATACTATGCCGGAGACAGTGACGCAATTATGGCAATGAAGACATATTCTTACAGTATTGTAAAATATATAGGTGCTTATACTGCTGCAATGGGAGGTGTTGATGCCATTGTCTTTACCGGCGGTGTCGGTGAAAACGGAAGTGAAGTACGCAAGTTGGTATGTGAGCGTTTGGCGTTTATGGGAATTGAACTTGATGAAGAAGCCAACAAACTGCGTGGTAAGACCGTTGAGATTTCAAAAACCGGATCAAAAGTCAGAGTTTTTGTTATTCCTACAAATGAAGAGTTGGTTATTGCTCAGGATACTAAAAAACTGATTTAATCAACCGTAATTTTTGCAATTGAGCCGTCGTTATAATTCGACGGCTTTTTTGTTACTTGAAAAAAAATAAATCAGAAATATATCGGCTTGAGGAGGGACAATATTATGTGGCAGTATTTATTATTGGCCGGATTTACGGCTTTTAGTGCCAATGCGCAGGACGTAATTGAAACTTTGGCAAATGAGAATAGTGAAACAGTTGTGTTTGGTGAAGCTCAAAATGCTAACGGAAGCGTGAACGAAGTTTTATTGGAGCAGCCCCAAAATGCCGGTAACCCGTTGGGAGACCCCATTCCGGATTATGTTCCGCAAACTAATAACCAGCAGATTATTCATGCTCAGGCAACTCCTTTGCAAGATATAAGCGGGGTATCGCAAGTTAGTGAGCAAAACCCGTCCGACAGCCAGATGACACCAGCGCAGATGAACAATGAAATACAGAACAAATTGTATCAAGAAGGCAACCGTATTTATGACGTGCAGTCATATCCGGCATCTGACCTTGAAACTATTAATAAAAACGGACAAGATGAAGCTATAACTAACTATCCGGCTTATTAAATATAGCCGTAACTATAAAGCAGCAAAAATATGCCCAAACAAACACGGTAGATGACAAATGGTAAAAAAGTGCGGGTTTTGAGCCACTGCATCATGACACCGATTGCAAAAAGTGATGCCAAGAAAGAAAAGAAAATACCTTGAGAAGCTATAAAAAGGGAGACATCTCCGCCGTGTTTAATTATATCATACAAAACCAACAACCCTGCTCCGGCAATGGTGGGAACTGACAGTAACATACAAAACTTGGCAGCCTCTCGGCGTTCTATGCCCAATAGGCGGCTTGTGGTAATGGTGATACCGGAGCGTGAAGTTCCCGGAATTAAGGCAAAGCACTGGGCCATACCGATAATAAGTGCATCTTTCCAATCCATATCGTCAATTTTGCGAACAGAGGCGGCATAGCGGTCAGCAACCCACAGAATTATGCCGAAAGCAAGGATATTCCAGCCGATGATTTTGGTGCTGCGCAAAGCATCTGTGCCATGATAATGCAAAGCAAGACCTACAAATACAGCCGGAATTGTGCCGATAACTACCAACCAGAATAAGCGACAGCCATAAGTTTGCATATTGGGAATAAATTTAGTTTTGAACAAATCGACCAATATACGCCATATATCTTTGGAAAAATATAGCATTACAGCAATGATTGAGCCAATATGTACGGCAACATCCATATCGAGTCCCTGATCAGGGAAAGAGGTGAATTTAGAAACCAAAATCAGATGTCCTGAAGAACTGACCGGCAAAAATTCGGTTAACCCCTGCACTACCGATAATACGATGATTTGTAATAAACTCATTTTATTCTCCCATATAAGTGCCGTTAATGGTTTGGCATTTTTTATTGTTTATATCCAGCAAAGAGTGAGGGCGAAAACGCACATTGTTTAGCGATGCGCCCCAATGCAAATGTGGCCCCGTGGCGCGTCCGGTTTTGCCGACAAGTCCGATAATATCGCCTTGTTTGACAATATCACCCTCTTTTACTTTGGCTTCTTTTAAGTGGGCATAAATGGTTTGTAAACCTTGTCCGTGGTCGATTATAACCATATTGCCGGTGTAAAAATAATTTTTACCGCTCAAAATAACCTTGCCATCACCTGAGGCTTTGACGGGCGTTCCTTCGGGGGCGGCAATATCTGTACCGCTGTGAGGGCTTTTGGGGGTACCGTTAAAAATTCTTTGGTTGCCGAAATGACCGCTGATACGCCCCTCAACCGGCAAAATAAAGCCGTTTTTCCAATAGTTGCCGGCGACATAATGGGTGAGAGAGCGTCCGACATCTTTTTGTTCTCGCAAGATTTCGGCTTCATGGCTTTTTCCGGGAGTAACTTTTGACGGTGCCACGCCGTCAACTCTTTGGATATCCCATTGAGTGGGCTCAATTTGTAACTCATAAAATGTTCCAGCATCGGTCAATGGATAACTGCCAATGGTTACGGTTGACGGGGTATCACGATGAAAGGCCAATAAGGCAACTCCGTCCGAAGTTACCTTATAGTCTTTTTTATTTTTGGGCTTATACTTGGCATCAGATAGCTTTTTTATGCCAACTCCGCTAAATAAGGTCATATTTTTGGCATTGGAATCTTTTATCAAAACCAACTCACCTTGTTTAAGTTCGCCGCAGATATCTACTGCATGAGCAGTTGAGGTAATTAAACCCAAACTACAAATTGTCAAACAAATCACCTTGTAATTCATCTTTTTTTCCTACCGGTCTGGTTTTAACAACGCCGTCAACAAATCGGATATCTAAACGATGACTATGACGGGCATCGTTGACATTGTATATAGTTTTTCCTTGGTCATTTTTAACCCAAGAAAAGCCGCGTTTTAGTACAGATTCTATTGATACAGAGTTAAGACGCAAGTTTAAGTTATCTATACAATCAGTTTGTTTTTCAATAATATTTTTTATATATATTGGTTTTATCTCATTTAAGCTGAGCTGATTGTTTTTGACTGTCAAATAATTGTTAAACGCAAGGTTCAAACGCTCCACTCGATCGTCCAGTTTTTGCACATTATCACTCAAAATTTGTTCAAGATTGGGAATACCGCGAGCCAGTCCATCAAGCAGATTTTTGTTTTCTATATATAGGCGGTGGATTGAGTTAATCATGCGGCTACCATGCAACATAAGTTTTGAAGCCAATTCTGATTTTACCGGCACAACAAATTCGGCGGCACCGGTAGGTGTCGGAGCACGGACATCAGCAACATAGTCTATCAGCATGGTATCGGTTTCGTGTCCGACGGCAGAAACAATTGGAATATCAGAATTATAGACTGAACGAACAACAATTTCTTCATTAAAACACCACAGGTCTTCAAGACTGCCGCCACCACGGGCAACAATTAAAACATCGGGGCGAGGAATTGGGCCATTGGGAGAAAGTCGGTTAAAACCTTCAACAGCGGCGGCAATTTGTTCAGCGGCGCCCTCGCCTTGCACCAAAGTCGGCCAAACAATAATTCGGCACGGAAAACGGTCAGTTACACGGTGGATAATATCACGAATTACCGCGCCGGTCGGACTGGTGACAACACCGATAATTGTCGGTAAAAACGGTAACGGCTTTTTATGAGCGGGATCAAACAAGCCCTCTGAAGCAAATTTTTGCTTGCGTTCTTCAAGAAGTTTGAGCAAAGCTCCGGTTCCGGCGACTTCGAGTTTTTCGATAACCAATTGGTATGAGCTTTTGCCGGCAAAAGTGGTTATGCGCCCCGTAGCAACGACCTCTAACCCGTCTTCGGGCTTGACTGCAAGGCTCATTGCTACACCTTTCCAGCAAACTGCTGATAAAATAGCGTTTTCGTCTTTTAGCGAAAGGTAATAATGCCCCGAGTCGGCACGTTTGCAACCGAAAATTTCACCTTTTACTCGTACTTGAGAAAAAGTGCTTTCAACCATTTTTTTAATGGCAGCAGAAATTTCGGTAACGCTAAATTCAGGCAACTGTTCTATCATTTGTTATCCTTTATTGCAGATGATAGTATAGTATATATGATAAAATGCAATGCAAAAGAGCGTTTTCCCCCGAAAGGAAAAACGCTCTTTTTTTTAAAGAGTTATACGTGCTTGCTCTTGTAGAGCAAATAGCTGACAGCGAAACGTAATTTCAACTGCCGGTCATACATGACTGGATGCCTCATGTATGAGGCTAGTTCCACATTTGATGTGTGATCCAGCTGATAGTTGAGTTCTTGCTGTACCCCATCGAGGATAATAGCAAGTTCGTTTCCTCCATTAGCCTCTACCTCCAACCCAACTTCTATGAAAGCTGTTTGCGACAGCATTTCTTCAAGCTTGTGCTTTAATATACACCGCACAATAAGATCTTTGGCTTTTTCTTCACCGTATGTCTTAATCGTAGCAATAAGCATATTTGCACTCGGCATGTACGGACCAAGGAGATAGTCCTCAACGGATTTCTCTTCTGCCATATTCAGCAATAATTCAAATTGCTGATCCGAGAGCATTGAAGGCATCATCTTTGAAATGATGCGCTGTGCATCAGAGCTGCTCTCAACATAAGATCTGCTCTTTTGAGACAGGGTCTCGTAAGCAAAGACCTTAGCCAGGCGTGTTTGAGCATTTTGATCTGTTATTTCACTTGCTGCACTGATGAAGGCTATAACACCTTCATCAGAGAGTTTTTGGCCAGAGGCATGGAACACCTCATACTGCTGCAAACTCATACTCCCCTGTGCTTCTGGTTCTATTAAAACCTTTCTGCACCAATTGGCAAATTCATTCATGTCTTTACATTTGTCAATGTGCGATTTTTGGGCTTTAATCCTCTGAGCTTTTTCAATTTTAGCCTGGAACTCGGCATTGTTTTTAGTGTAGCTCAAAGCTGTTTCCAGAAGCCCCTGTTCTTTTAATCCATATTTCTCAGTGTAGAGAATAATGGCTTGCTGAACATCGGGAACATCACTTTTTTTGAGCATTGCAATCACGCCCTCTTTTGCTGGAGCGTGTGCTGTTATGTAACTTTGAACAGCTCCATACATACCTTGTTCGAGCAGGTATACGAATTGCTCTTTGTTGAGGTAGTACCATCCGCTCAAAATTAACATCTCCCGGTCTCTGTTGTCACCTTTGTTCCAAATATAGTCTTGACCATATTTGGGGACTGTTTTCAGATAATCAACCGTATAATTAATCTTCTGAAAATAACGCCGGTAGCTTCTGGCACTATGCCCCTGAAAAAGGCTAGCCATAAACTTTTTGCGGGCGTACCATGGTAGGCAACGGATAGTCCATACATTCAGTTCATGAACGAAATCACCAAATGTTTCGTTTACACACAAGTCAACCATTGTTCCTGGAACAATTAGGCTCCAAAAGTAGAAACATGGGGGAAGGGCAAATAAGAAAAATATGATAATCGCCAAAATAACGATTCCCAAAGCCTCGCCCCAATTTTTCAGGTTTTCGGGCAGATTTTTGAGCCACATTTTGAATCTTTTCTTCCTGAGTGCACGTTTTTGCTCTCTCTGATAATTAATTGTTTGTTTTGCCATAATGAATAATTTTTAATGGCTGTCCTATCTCCATCGGAACTAATTTGGTTAAGCTGTCAGGGAGACACAAGAATGTGCTGACAACTGCCTACTTCTAGACTACGTTACATAAGCCAAAATTACAACCATTGGAGAAGCAGAACTTTCACAACAATTTCATATCGACTAATAATAACCATATCTATAATAAACATGGTTAGTATATCACTTTTTTGGGGTTTTGTCAAATATTACCGTATAACTTTTTTTGCTTGCGAAAGTTTATATTTGCTCTATATTGTGGGCAATAATGAGGAAAAAATGGTAGAAGTCGTAACATTGGGCTGTAGAATAAACAGCTTTGAGTCCGAAATTTTGAAAGAAAAGTTCAAAGACGTTGATAATCTGGTGATTGTCAACACCTGCGCCGTGACCGGTGAGGCAGAACGTCAATGCCGTCAAACAGTCCGCAAATTACGTAAACAGTACCCCGAGGCACGGATTGTGGTTACGGGGTGTGCGGCTCAAGTTAATGCCAAGGCTTTTGATAAAATGCCCGAAGTTGATTTGGTGTTGGGCAATAAGGAAAAAACCGCACTTGAACAATATCTCAAAGGCGAGCTGAGTGAAAAGACCATTGTCGGCGATATTATGAGCTATGACGGTTATGACGATTATATAATTACTGGTTTTGAGGGACGGCAGAGAGCGTTTGTGCAAATTCAGCAAGGGTGCAACCATCGTTGCACTTATTGCATTGTGCCGTTTGCCCGTGGGAAAAACCGTTCGGTGCCGGCTGAACAGGTCTTAAAACAAATACGCACCCTGCTCGACCAAGGTTTTGAAGAAATATGCCTGACCGGTGTTGATGTATGCTCGTATCAGCCGTCGTTCAGCGGTTTAGTGCGCCAGATTTTGGAAACATTTGATGATTTACCGTCTTTACAGTTTGGCTCGCTTGATCCGGCGGCAATTGATGATGAGTTTGTGGAGCTGGTGGCAAAATATAAAAATGTTCACCCTTTCTTTCATTTTTCTATTCAATCCGGCGATGATGCCGTGCTTAAACGCATGGGGAGAAGACACCGCCGGCAAGATGTGATCGATTTGTGCAACAAACTGCGCAAAGCCCGACCGGAGGCGGTGTTTGGGGCTGATTTTATCTGCGGTTTTCCGACAGAAACCGAGGAAAATTTTGCCAATACGCTAAAGTTGGTTGATGAGGCAGGAATTTCTAAGCTCCATGTTTTTCCGTATTCGGAGCGACCGGGAACGGCGGCGGCAAGAATGGAACAAGTAGATGTTGAAATACGGCGCGAAAGAGCAAGAATTTTGCGTGAAAAAGGAGATAATAGCGATGAGTAGTTGGCTGAATCGTTTGGGGTTGGGCTTGAAAAAGTCGTCTTCTAAGCTGACGGACGGCATAAGCGGTATTTTTACCAAAAAGAAACTTGATGCCTCTACTTTGGAAGAGTTGGAAGAACTTTTAATCAGCGCAGATATGGGGGTTAAGACCTCAGCCAAAATTGTTGCGGCTTTTGGAGCTTATCGACAAGATAAGGACATAAGCGAAGAAGAAATAAAGACAAAATTGGCTGAAGAAATTGAAAAGATTTTGTTACCATGCCAGAAATCTCTTGAAATTGATAGTAATCAAAAGCCGTTTGTTATTTTAATGATCGGCGTCAATGGTGCCGGCAAGACAACAACTATCGGTAAATTGGCGCAAAAATTAAAGCTTCAGGGTAGAAAGGTTTCGCTGATTGCAGCCGATACGTTCAGAGCGGCGGCAGTTGAACAATTACAGGTTTGGGGAGAGCGCGCAGATGTCAGAGTTTTTGCCGGTCCTAACGGTTGCGACAGTGCAGGACTGTGCTATGACGGACTGGCTCAGGCAATAAAAGCCGGTGATGATGTGGTGTTTATTGATACGGCAGGACGGTTGCAAAACAAAAGCGGTCTGATGGACGAACTGAAGAAAATTGATAAAGTTATAAAGAAGATTATCCCCACGGCACCGCATGCCACGATTTTGACATTAGATGCGACCAATGGGCAAAATGCCATGGCGCAGGTAGAGATATTTGGCGAGGTGTTGAAAGTTGACGGCTTGGTTATGACAAAGCTTGATGGAACGGCAAAAGGCGGGATTTTGGCAGCAATCGCTGACGAGCACCCTACTCCGGTGTTTTATATCGGCGTGGGCGAAAGCATTGAGGATTTGAACGAGTTCAACGCACACGAGTTTGCAAAAGGGTTGTTAGGTATCAGATAGCTACATACAAAAATATGTCGAAAAATTAGGTAGATATATGATTTTGCACAATTATATTTAATCCTTGCATACATAATATTTTTGCTATAACATCGGCTCAAAAAATAAGAAATGAACGTTAGTTTGTGGTGAGATGTTATGCAACCTAAAGTTTCGGTGATTGTACCAGTCTATAATGTTGAACAATATTTGAGGCAGTGCCTAGACAGTTTGATTAATCAGACACTAAAGGATATTGAAATTATATGCGTTAATGACGGCTCAACCGATAATTCGCTTGAAATTTTACAATCTTATGCAAAACAAGATGATAGAATCAAAGTAATAAATAAAGAAAATAGTGGTGCTGGAGGTGCGCGAAACAGAGGTATAATAGAGGCTTCTGGGAAATGCCTTTATTTTATGGACGGAGATGATTATTTACAACTTGATGCACTTGAAAAAATTTACCAGAAGATAGCAGATACAAATGCAGATATATGCGTATTTAAGAACAACGTTTATCGTCAGTCATCGCGTGAATTAGCTCTGTGTAGCTGGGAACGTCTTATATCAAATATTCCAGATAAAGAAACTTTTAATAAATATGATATTCCTAAGGTGTTTTTTCAATTTTGTAATATACCTGCATGGTCAAAAATGTACAGAACCTCTTTTATTAAAGATAATAAAATAAAATTTCAGAATTTAAGAACATGTAATGATGTTTATTTTAATTATGTAAGTTTGATTTTGGCTAGTTCAATCACGTTTTTAAATAAAACATTATTAACTTGGAGAACAGAACATTGTTGTACAACAGCAACCAGAGGAAAATATGTATATAATATACTAGAAGCATATAAGGCGGTCAAAAATAAATTAAGCAAAGAAGATTTGAGCTTATTACATAATACCTTTTATAAAGCAGCCAAACACTCTTTCAATTATGAAATTAGCATGGTAGAAGATAATAGGAAAGATTATTTAGCTTTAAAATTTTACTGGTTTTTGCCTTTTAAATACTGGATAAAAAAAGCAACTGAAATATTTGCGAGAAAAATATTTTCGGTGCAAAATTTAAAAATTCATAAAATAGGAATCAGACTGAAAATTTAAAACATGAAGCTTGTTGAAAAAATGTAGCAACTAAGTATCCAATTGAAATGTATAAAATATAAATATCTAGGAAACTACAAATCTTGTATGAATAAGGGGAATAATTAATGCAAAATACAAAAGAAGAAAAATCATCACGCATAAAAGTATCAGTCATTATACCAGTTTATAATGTTGAACCGTACTTACGACGTTGTCTAGACAGTGTCGTTAATCAAACTCTAAAAGATATTGAAATTATATGCATTAATGACGGCTCAACCGATAATTCGCTAAAAATTTTAGAAGATTATGCGAAACAAGATGATAGATTAAAAATTATAACAATACAAAATTCAGGTGTTTCGGTTGCCAGGAATATTGGTATTAAAAATTCAACAGGGGAATACATTGGTTTTGTCGATAGCGATGACTGGATTGATTTTGATTTTTATGAGAAATTGTATAATAGCGTAGAATTAAATAACTATGATATTGTAAAAGCTGATATGATAAGAGTTTATAGTAATAAATCTGAATTATCATCTCTAAATAATCAAATTAAAAACAACATATACTTTTTTACAAGCGAATTCTACTCTGCGATATATAAGAAAAATTTTTTAAATAATAACAAAATATTGTTCCCTGTAAATATTATAACAGGAGAGGATATTGTTTTTTCTTTGCAATGTGTCCTTGCCAAACCAAATTTGTGCATAATGAAAGGTACTAATTATTATTATTATAAGGAGAGAGAAAATAGTAAAAGTAAGACTTTATCTACACAAAAAATATTATCTTTATATGAACAAATTACCACAATAATAAATTTGTTAAATTCCTCTGATATCTCCAAAGAAGAGTATGCTAATATTGTTGAAAGATTTAGTTATAGACAAATGATTCGTCGCTTAAAACTTGGAGAGTATAATTATCAAGCTTCTTTGGACATCCTGACTGAATTACAGAAAAGATTGAAATCTCTTTTGAAATATAATTTGCCAGATATTGTTGATGTGGATTTAGAAGATTTGTGTCAAAAATATATAGGAAAGTTAATTTCTTTATCAGACGTGCAATTAGAAAATATTGAAAATTATTCTGATAAAAAAGTACTTTCATCTGTATTAAGGGATAAAGAATATTGTATTAAATATTTATTTAAAAATATTGAAGATTATAAGCGCAGAAGCAAATCTTATAATTTAACATTATTATGGGGATTGAAAATGTGGAAGCCACAGCCGGAAACTATGAGATATGCAATAGAAAACAATGTTCCTCTTATTCGTGCTGAAGACGGTTTTATACGTAGCGCAGACACATGGTGTAATACAACAGTTAATACAAAATACATAAATGGAATTTCATATACATTTACAAATGATGTTTTTCATTATGATGCGACTCAATCTTCTTATATGGAGAGACAAATAAATAATCCAGATTTTGTTTTGACGAAAGAACAGCGTATAAGAGCAAAAAATGCAATAGATTTTATAATTAAAAATCATTTAACAAAATATAATCATCAGCCGATATATACACCAAATATTGGTAGAGAGGGTGTACTTAAAGTGTTGGTTGTTGATCAATCGTACGGAGATTTTTCTATTTCGAGAGGATTGGCTGATGATGATACATTTAGAGAAATGCTGGAAGTAGCAACAAAAGAAAACCCCAATGCTGATATTATTGTTAAAACGCATCCGGATGCTTTAGCCCCTGGAAGCACGGGCTTCAGGATATTACTCGACACTTCAACCTCATGATAATATTTATGTATTAAGAGAGCCTATTAATCCGATTTCACTTTTGAAATATATTGATAAAGTATATGTCTGTACAACTCAACTTGGTTTTGAAGCACTAATGTGTGGTAAGGAAGTGCATACTTTCGGTATGCCATTTTATGCTGGCTGGGGACTAACAACGGATAAATTAAAATGTGAACGAAGAACAGCAAAAAGGACTTTAGAAGAATTATTTTACATAACTTATATTAAAAATACGCATTATATAGACCCTGAAAAAAAATGTCCATGTTCAATTGAAAGGGCTATGGAATATTTAATTGAATTAAGAGATGAATATAAAAATAATCCAATTCCTCCTGTTAAAGAAAAAGGTGATAAAGATATTTCATTTATTCAAAAAATATTTTCAGTACGGAATCAGGCTATAAGAAAAGTTGTTACTATTTTTGGCATAAAGTTTAAGTTTAAATCTAAAAAACTTCAAAGTAGAAACAATTTAAAAACGTATAAGAAAAAAAAAATAGTTAAGGATTTAATTATATCTTTAACATCATATCCTGCGAGAATTGATACGGTCAATCAAGCAATCAAAAGTTTGCTAAATCAAACATTAGCTGCTGAAAAAATTGTATTGTGGCTTTCTGACACTCAATTTCCTAATTTGGAAAATGATTTACCTTCAAACTTACTAAAACTAAAAGAGGATGGATTGGAAATTGAGTGGTATCATCAAGAACATGATATAAAGCCTTATAACAAGTTGATTAATACATTAAAAAAATATCCAGATAAAATCATTATTACCGTTGATGATGATATTATTTATGAAAAAGACAGAATTATGAAATTGTATAAGGAATACTTAAAAAATCCACAATATATACACTGCCATAGAGCACATAGAATATTATTTAAAAATAGAAAAATTTTGCCGTATAATAAATGGAAACATGAGATAAAAAACGTAAAACCATCATACAACAATTTCTTAACTGGTGTTGGTTGTGTATTATATCCTCCTCATTGCTTTTATAAGGACATTTTAAGAGAAGATTTGTTTGTGCAGTTAGCTCCGGATGCTGATGATATTTGGTTTTGGGCGATGGCTGTATTGAATGGGACAAAGATTAATGTTGTTAAAAACAATTATCGGAATTTGACATATGTCAATGGAACCCAAGAAACTTCTCTTTGGAAAACAAACGTGACAAAGAATCAAAATGATCCTAAAATACAAAAAGTTTTATCTTATTATCCTCAAATATTGAAGCGTTTAGATAAGCATAATTATTTTTATAATAATTTAGCAGAACGGATCTTTTCAGTAAAAAATGAAAATATGAAAAAAATAGTAACAATTTTAGGAGTAAGGCTCAAGTTCAAAAGTAAAAGACTTAAACAAAAGCAAAAATTGCAAGATATTGAAAAGAGGCTTGCAAACCAGCAAAAAATTATCAATGAACAACAGAAAATAATTGATAATTTGCAAAATGTAACATTAAAAAATAACCAAATAGCCGCTCTTACCGAAATAGCTATGTTGAAGACCAAATATAATTGGGATGATATAAAGATACCGGTTATTAAAAGTAATTCTGATACCGTTCTTGAACTGATAAATTCTGATAAAAGTATTATTCGTTTCGGAGATGGTGATTTTAATATTATGGAAGGTAATAATATTTGTTTTCAAAACTCCCAACCTTTGTTGGCAGAGAGATTAAAACAGATAATTGCCGATGGAGATAAAAATTTATTAATTGGTATTCCTTACCCTTATTATGAATGTTCAATAAATTTAACAAACGTCTCCCAAAAATTTATTTTGAATTGGTTTTCTAAATGGCATAAAATTATGGCAAAATACTATAATTATGATCGAATTTATTATTCAACTCATATTTCGCAAATGCATCCAGAATATGCAAATTATGATTTTGAAACTCATTATAATAATTTTAAACGAGTTTGGCATAACAAAAAAATTACAATTGTAACAGGAGATCGCGTTTACAATAATATTCAGTACAATATATTCGAAAACGCTTCTGAAATTTCCTATATATTTGGCCCGACTGAAAATGCTTTTGATAAATATAATGAATTAAGGGAACAATTACAAAATGTTACTAAAGACAATATTTTGATATTTGCGCTTGGTCCTGCTGGCAAAGTATTGGCTTATGATATGTATAAATTAGGCTATAGAGTATTGGATTTAGGTCACTTGATAAAAGATTATGATTTTTATAAAAAATCAAAAAGTATGACCAGTGATGAATGGAATAAGAGCCGCAGTGTATTTTTCAAAAAAGATTAAATATAAAAGATTATTTATCAAATAAAATTGCCTATTGCCTCCTACACATTATCTGAGGAGGCTATCTAACATTTTCTACGCAAATGCAAGAAATTTTATTTTATGTTTTTTTACTTGATTATACAGAGATAACAACTGAATAATCTCTTATTTCTTCTTCAAATATTCGGGAGAGTAGCCGTGAGGGTGGCGGGCGTGCAGTTTTTCAACATTGCGGCGGATTATGTCGTCCATATCAACACCGAGGGCTATGGAAGCGTTGGCCACGTACCAACAAATGTCCCCCAGTTCGTCAATTATTTTTTGGCGGGTTTCTTCGTTGAAATCTTTGCGGTGGTATTTCAGCTTTTTCCAAAGGTCGGCACACTCCCCTGCCTCGCCGGCAAGACCGGCAATGGCGTTGTCAAAGCGGGCATAATGTCCGCCAAGTTGGTCTGACAACATATGCATGCGCTCAAAACCGGATTGATCGTTGGCACTGTCTTCGCAAGTTACAGAATCGACAAACTTGCAATATTCTTTGAAAAAATCTTTTGCGTCTGGCATCTTTACCTCTTTTTTTGAAATGTGGCTGGCATTCACAAGGAATGACAGCCACAATAAATTAAACCGCTACCTCGCCGGTCAATTTGCCGTGGCACTGATAGTTTACAAGCTCGAAGTCATCGTACGTAAACTTGTCAATATCCTTGACATCGGGGTTGATTTCCATAGTGGGAAGCGGATAAGGATCGCGGGTAAGCTGAGTTTTTACCTGCTCAAAATGATTGTTGTAGATGTGGGCATTACCAAGCGTGTGAACAAACTCGCCGGGTTTTAGGCCGCAAACCTGGGCAACCATCATGGTTAACAGCGCATAAGACGCAATGTTGAAGGGAACGCCCAAAAACATGTCGCAACTGCGCTGATATAGCATGCAATTCAGCTTGCCGTCAGGAGTAACGTCAAACTGGTAAAAGCAGTGGCACGGTGGCAATTTCATCTGAGGAATTTGCGACGGATTCCAAGCCGAAACAATCAGACGGCGGTCTTGCGAATCCTTTTTGATACGATCAATGACGTCCTTAAGCTGGTCGATTCCCTCGGAATTCCAATTGCGCCACTGGTGGCCGTAAACCGGACCGAGATCACCGTTTTCGTCAGCCCACTCGTCCCAAATGTGAACGTTGTGATCCACAAGGTACTTAATGTTGGTTTCACCGGATATGAGCCAAAGAAGCTCATAGATTACACCTCTCAAAAACATCTTTTTAGTCGTGACGAGTGGAAAACCTTGGCTCAAGTCGAAACGCATTTGATATCCGAAAACCTTGCGAGTCCAAATGCCGGTGCGGTTGTCTCCATCTTGACCGTTCTCCATAACGTAGCGTAGTGCATCTAAATACTGTTTCATTTTTAATCCTTTTTTTAGTTAAACGTTAGTAATTGCTATAATAATTCTCTTTAATACAGATTGCTCGACAAACTCACCTTTGCGCACCATGACACGAGTGGTGATGTTGTCTAAATCAAAGTCAGGAAAAATCTGTTTGTATTTTTGATTTAATACCTCAATACAAGGGGTTATGTTAACTTCTTTACCTTTTAGGTTAGGATTTATTTGCCCCTTATAAACACAATCAATCACAATATCGGGCATCAATTTTGGACCGCCGGTCATAAAAAGTTTATAAATCGAAGCTCCGCCCGAAACATAAATATCTTGCTCAAAGTCTTTGAAAAAATTGACATCATTGACTACAAAATGATGCTCGGGATCTGTAACCTGATAATTGGTTTCAAAGCTTAAAATATAAATATTACGGTCTGGTAATGTGCGATTGGGAAAGCTTTCATAAGTTGACTGGCCGGCAACCACATTCTGTCCCGTCGTAACTCGCTTAAAACGCTGAAAATCAGATTTTATATGCCACGGGATTTCCGAGCCGATACCGATTATGTTATCGCCCTCATGGCGGCACCAGATTGCTACTTTGGTCATCCAAAACTCTCTAAATGCGGTTGTAAACTGCTTGGAATGATATACGGAATATTTCTTTTTGGCAAGTTTAACCGTTAAGTTATCAGCCGTAAATTATACTTGAAAATGGTTATAAGATGCGGTATATTGATAGTGTTGAGTAATCAACTGTGACACCAGAGGCTCTGTGAAATAGAGATTTCGGACCCGAGGGCAGTACTCGGCACCTCCACCATTTTAAGTTTATACGGGGGTGAAACAGGTTTGACGGGGTTTAGTAAAGGCAGTTGCTGTGTTCGGTGAGATACCACCGTTATCGGTTCAAATTAAAATAAATGCTAACGATAATGAATTAGCACCAGTTGCTTTGGCTGCTTAATTGTAGTCGCAACGAACTCAAATTCTTGTAGTCTTGGTTGACAACAAGTGGGGGATGAGCCACCCAGCAACAGAACGGCTCATTTTT
>JAEEGL011365755.1_pt1 | contig 35472 bp, 24 predicted proteins | sample 9134231 | NCBI WGS metagenome assembly JAEEGL01 (sample SAMN16246548, study PRJNA631951) | gut metagenome | biome: gut microbiome; feature: rumen; material: fiber-attached | host: Bos | place: Iran: Karaj | collected 2018-10 | reverse complement strand
TCGGGACTTCTTCCTTACCTTCTTCCGACCTTTGAGGCAAAGACGGGCTATAAGGTAGAGGTTCAGTCCGCAGGTACGGGCGCCGCTATCCAGAAGGCTAAGGACGGCAACGCAGACGTAATTCTCGTTCACGCAAAGGCTTCCGAGGAAAGCTTTATTGAAGAGGGCTACGGCGTTGAGAGACTTCCGTTCATGTACAATTTCTTCGTAATTGTAGGACCGAAGGACGATCCCGCAGGCGTTAAGGACAGCGAAAACGCAGCTGCAGCATTCGCAAAAATCAGAGATTCAAAGAGCAAGTTTGTTTCCCGCGGCGACGAGAGCGGCACTCATAAGGCCGAGCTCAAAATCTGGGGCGACAACGCACCCGATGCCGAAAAGGACAGCTGGTACATCAGCGCCGGTCAGGGTATGGGCGCCTGCCTTACAATGGCGAGCGAGCAGCAGGCATATTGCCTGACTGACAAGGCAACCTTCCTTTCAATGAAGGATCAGCTCAACCTTGATATCGTTCTTGCAGAAGGCGACGATATGAAGAACACCTATTCGCTTATCGCGGTCAATCCCGAAAAGATTGACGGCCTTAACACCGAAGGCGCAAAGGCTTTCATCGACTGGATGCTTTCCGACGAGGCAAGCGCGCTTATCGCCAAGTACGGTGAAGAAGAATACGGCGTTGCGCTTTTCTATCTTCTTGAAAAATAATGGACAGCTTCCGACAGGCATTTGACCTCCTGTTTTCACTTGACAGGGAGCTTTTGCAGATATTAGGCGTTACGATGAGAATGTCCTTTTTCAGCACGGCGATATCGTGCCTGATAGGGCTTCCGCTCGGCGCGCTTATCGGAACAAAAAGCTTTAAGGGAAAGTCTTTTCTTAAAAAGCTTATTCATACACTTATGGGCTTGCCGCCGGTGGTGGCAGGCCTGTTTGTGTACACTCTGTTTACTCATTACGGACCGTTCGGCGAGCTGAATCTGCTGTTCACGGTCAAGATAATGGTAATCGCTCAGGTAATACTTATCACGCCCATAGTAACGGGCCTTTCATCCTCGTTTATCGAAAGCACCTCAAAGCCGATAATCGAAACGGCAAGGGGCTTAGGTCTGAATAACCTTAAAATCGTGGGACTGTGTCTGTCCGAGGGACGCACATCGCTTGTTTCCATAGTTCTCACCGCCTTCGGCCGCTCAATAGCCGAAGTCGGCGCAGTCAGCATAGTCGGCGGCAATATTCAGTGGAAAACCCGCGTAATGACTACCGCGATTATGCTTGAAACCAACAAGGGCAAATTCTCGTTTGCGCTTGCATTGGGAATAGTTTTACTGTTAATCGCATTTGTTGTAAATGCGCTCGCCTCGTTTATGGTAAAGGAGGCAAAAAATGATTGAGATAAAAAGCTTAAAAAAGACTTACAGAGAACGCACTGTTCTTGATATAGATAAGCTCGTCATAGACGACGGCACAATACTTGCCGTTGCGGGAGCTAACGGCAGCGGAAAATCAACACTGCTCAGAATACTTGCCTGTCAGCTGAAGGCAACAGAGGGTGAAATCGCTTCGCCCGAAAACTCACTGTATATGCCGCAACAGGCCTATGCCTTCAGGGGCAATCTTATAGACAATATCACTCTTTCGGGAGCAGACAGAGAAACGGCAAAACAGCTTCTTGAAAAGCTTGAGCTCTCACATCTCTCAGAAAAGAAGGCAACGTCGCTTTCGGGCGGCGAGCTTCAGAGACTTTCGCTTTGCAGAGTGCTTTCAAGAAAAGCGGAGCTTCTGCTTCTCGACGAGCCGACGAGCGCCTGTGATGTCAGGGGCGCCGAGCTGGTTGTTAATGCCATTAAAGAGTACCGTGAAGAAAACGGCTGTACCGTTGTCATGAGTACTCACGCGCCTGCGCTTGCATTGAAGGCTGCGGACAGAATGATAATACTGGGCAACGGAAAAATCGAAGCCGACGGCACGCCTGCCGATATATTCAACAAGCCCGAAACCGATTGGGCAAAAAGCTTTACTGCAGGGTGGAAAACAGATGCTTAACGTAGTTTCAAAGGACGAAGCGGTCGGGATTGTAAAAAACAAAACGAACCGCGCCGTACCCAAAAGCGAAAAAGTGAATATTGAAAACGCTTTGGGCAGAACACTCTGTGAGGATATCGTTTCGCCGGAAAACGTACCTGCTTTTGACAGAACGACCGTTGACGGCTATGCCGTTAGGGCAGACGATACCTTCGGCGCGTCTGCATCAATTCCCGCTCAGCTTGAAATTGCGGGCGAGATACTGATGGGCGAAAACGCCGGTTTTTCACTTGAAAGCGGCAAATGTGTCAAGATTTCAACGGGCGGTATGTTGCCCGCGGGCGCAAACGCCGCTGTTATGGTTGAACACACGGACAATGCCGACGGGCTTTGTCTTGTTTATAAATCCGTCGCTCCGTATGAAAACGTTACAAAAACGGGCGACGATATAGCCAATGGTGAAACCGCCTTAAAAAAAGGCACGGTAATAACGCCTGCAGAAATCGGAATTCTCGCTTCACTCGGCGTATATGAAATTCCGGTGTATAAAAAGCCCGTTATCGCAATTATCTCTACGGGCGACGAAATCGTAAAGGGCGATATTAAGGCGGGGCAGATAAGGGATGTAAACACCTATCTTCTCTCATCCGCCGTACAGAGCTTTGGATGTACGCCATACGTTTACGGAGCGGTCAGGGACGATTACGAAGAAATCAGAAATGCCGTTTCAGTATGCCTTGAAAAAGCCGACGCAGTTATAGTATCGGGCGGCTCGTCAGCGGGTGCACGCGATATGACCGTTAAGATTATCGACGAGCTCGGTGAGGTGTTCTTTCACGGAATTGCGATGAAGCCCGGCAAGCCTACAATTTTCGGCACGGTAAACGGCAAACCCGTTTTCGGGCTTCCGGGTCATCCGCTTGCAGCTTATTTTGTTTTCCGCCTTATCGTATGCGAATATATAAAACAGATTATGAATCTGCCCGAAGAAAAGAGTATTAAAAACGCTGTTCTCTCGGTCAATATTCCGTCGAATCACGGCAGAGAGGAATATCTCTGCGTTAAGCTTAATGAAAACGGCGAAGCGGTTCCGCTTCACACTAAATCAGGCATTATATCCGTTCTCAGACAAGCCGAAGGCTTTATTAAAATTCCGCGTGACAGCGAGGGAATTGACAGGGGAACGACAGTGGGGATTTACAGACTATGAAACACAATTATCTTAACAATCTGCCGCTCGACGAGGCAAAAAAAGTATATTTCGGACATCTTGAAAAGGTCGGATTCAAAGCCAAAACCGAAACCGTCAGGGTTACCGATGCCTGCGGCAAAATTATAAAAAACGCCGCTTACGCACATATCTGTTCGCCGCACTATAATGCGAGCGCCATGGACGGAGTTGCCGTCAAGGCGAGCGATACATTTGAAGCAAGCGAGCGCACTCCCGTTACGCTCACACCCGACAAATACACCGTGGTCGATACGGGCGATCCGATACCCGACGGCTGCGACGCGGTCATAATGGTCGAGGATCTGATTGACAAAGAAAACGACTGTTATGAGATTATAGCCTCGGTTTATCCCTGGCAGAATGTCCGTCAGGTCGGCGAGGATATCTGTATGGGCGATATGATTGCGCCGTCGGGAACCGTACTGACGCCATCGCTTTGCGGAGCCCTGCTTGCAGGCGGTATTACCGAAATTGAAGTTATTAAAACACCCGTTGTCGGAATAATTCCCACGGGTGACGAAATAGTTGAGCCGACCGACAGTCCCGAAAAGGGCGATATAATCGAATTCAACTCAACTGTGTTCAAAGGGATGCTCAAAAACCTCAATTCAAGTGTAAAGGTTTACCCCATTACACCCGATAAGAAGGACTTAATCAAAGCCGCAGTAGAAAAGGCTTTGTCGGAATGTGATATCGTGCTTGTTTCCGCCGGTTCGTCTGCCGGCAGGGACGACTACACAAGCGAGATTATAGCTTCTCTCGGCACTGTGCTCGTTCACGGAATAGCTATCAAGCCCGGCAAACCTGCCGTGCTCGGCGAAGCTCTCGGCAAGCCCGTAATAGGATTGCCGGGGTATCCCGTTTCGGCAATAGTAATAATGGATGAAATAGTCAGCCAAGCCATCGACCAATATTACGGAAAAGCCATAGTTTCAAAACCGACCGTTAAGGCGGTGCTTGCCAAAAAGACTGTGTCCTCGCTTAAATACAGCGAATACGTACGCGTCACACTCGGCAGAATAAACGGCAAACTGATCGCTTCTCCGCTCGCAAGAGGCGCAGGCGTCATAACGAGTTTTACGAAGGCGGACGGCGTGCTTATCGTACCGCAGAACTGCGAGGGCATTGAGACGGGCGAGGATGTTGAAATCCGTCTGCTTCGTCCGATAAATGAAATTGAAAACACGCTTGTTGTCACGGGTAGCCACGATCCGCTTATTGACGAGGTAGCGGACTTCCTTGCGAAGAGGAAAGCTCCGTTTCGCGTCTGCTCGACTCACGTAGGCAGTATGGGCGCGATTTACGCAGTGCGCGACGGTCTTGCGCACATGGGCGGAATTCATCTGCTCGACACCGAAACGGGCGTTTATAACAAATCCTATGTTGAGAAATATATTCCCGACGGCAGCGCCGTTGCAGTAAAGGGCGTCGGCAGAGTTCAGGGACTTATGGTTAAAAAGGGTAATCCCCTGGGCATAAAAGAGTTCAGCGATATTCAGAACGTCCGTTACGTCAACCGTCAGAAGGGCGCGGGAACGCGAATACTCTGCGATTACCTGATTGAAAAGAACGGTATGAACGCCGACAAAATCAACGGCTACCGAAACGAAGAATTCACGCATACCGCCGTCGCAGCGCTTATCGCGGCGGGTAATGCCGATGCGGGTCTCGGCATTTCCTCGGCGGCTAAGATGTACGACCTTGACTTTATCCCGATCTGCAACGAAACGTATGAATTCTTAATAGATAAAAATTATCTGAACGATCCTGCGGTTAAGCAATTCCTTGACGTGCTTTACTCCGAGGAATTCAAGGCAAGACTTTCTGAAATGGGAGGTTACGTGTAATGCTTACTCATCTTAACGAAAACGGCGAAGCGACGATGGTTGACGTCGGGGAAAAGGCGGTCACCGTGCGTACCGCAAAGGCGTATGCGAGAATCAGAATGAAGCCCGAAACCCTCGAGGCTTTACTCAACGCCGACCTAAAAAAGGGCGACGGACTCGGCACCGCCAGAATTGCGGGTATCATGGGTGCTAAAAAGACGGGCGAGCTTATTCCGCTTTGCCACAATATTCCCATTGAAAAAATAACGGTAGACTTTGAAAAGGAAGACGACTCGCATCTTGCCGTTTATACATTTGCAAAATGCACCTATAAAACGGGTATTGAAATGGAGGCGCTGACTGCCGCCTCGGTTGCCGCGCTTACCGTTTACGATATGTGCAAGGCAATTGACAGAGGAATGGTTATCGAGGAAATCAGACTGCTCGAAAAGACGGGCGGAAAGAGTGACTGGAAACATGAAGGATAGCTTCGGACGCGAAATTTCATATCTGCGCGTTTCCGTAACAGAGCGCTGTAATCTTAACTGCGTCTATTGCGGTAAGACCGACTGTGCCAAAAAAGGTGCCGAACTGTCGCCCGAGGTTATCGGAAAACTCGTCAGAGCCTTCGCAAAATGCGGTATCAACAAAGTGCGCGTAACGGGCGGAGAGCCGCTTGTACGAAGCGATATATGTGAAATCGTAAAGCTTATACGCGCGGTTGACGGTATCAAAACCGTCTCGCTGACGACCAACGGCGTGTATCTTAAAAAGTACGCGAAAGACCTGAAACAAGCGGGTCTTGACAGCGTTAATATATCACTCGACAGCACTGACGGCAGTACCTACCGTCATCTCACGGGAGCCGACGTGCTTGAAAAGGTGCTTGAGGGTATAGACGAAGCGGAGAAGGCGGGTCTTTCACCGATTAAAATCAACGCCGTGCTTATGAAGGGCGTTAATTCCGACGGCGCAGGAGAGCTTGTAAATCTCGCAAAAACGCGGAATATCGACGTGCGCTTTATTGAGCTTATGCCGTTTTCCGACAGCGGAATTGACAAGAGCCTTATCGTCACGGGAAACGATATCTTAACTCAGTTCCCGTTTCTCAGACCGCTCGGTTATTACGAGGGCACAGCCGAATACTACTCGGCTGACGGCTTTGCGGGCAGGGTCGGGCTTATCAATCCGATTACAAAGAAGTTCTGCTCCGAGTGTAACCGCATACGTCTGCTCGCCGACGGCAGGATTAAGCCCTGTCTCGGTTATGAAGAAGCGTACGACGTTATGCCCTTTATTGACGACGAAGATAAACTCGAAAACGAGATAAGGAATATAATACTTAAAAAGCCTGCAGGCCACAGCTTTGAGGACGGCAAAAAGCACGAGGGCCTGAACAGAACGGGAGGTTAATATGGCAAAGGTAGTTGCAATTAACATAAGCGAAAAGAAAAAAACGCCGAAGAAATCAATACCCGAGGGAAAGCTGATAGAGAACTTCGGTTTTGAGGGTGACGCACATGCGGGCAACTGGCACCGTCAGGTCAGCCTGCTGGCTAAGGAGAGCATTGAACGCGCTCAGGGTATGCGTACCGACGGACTTTGCCACGGAATGTTCGCCGAAAATATCACAACCGAGGGGATAGTGCTTCACACTCTTCCTGTCGGCACGAAGCTTAAAATAGGCGGCGAAGCGGTGCTTGAAATAACCCAGATAGGCAAGGAATGTCATGACGGCTGCGCCATACGGGAGCTCGTCGGTCAGTGCATTATGCCTAAGGAAGGCATATTCTGCAAGGTTCTCACCGGCGGCACGGTAAAAGCCGGAGATGAGATAACAGTTTTATAATAAGTGCATATAAGAGGAGATTTGTATGAAATCAAAAGTGTATTTTACCAAAGAAATATCTCCCGAAAAGGTGCTTGAAATGTACCGTTTGATCGGCAAAGAGCTTAAGGGAAGGGTAGCGGTCAAGCTGCACTCCGGCGAAGAGGGCAATCAGAATTTCTTAAAGCCGGAATTCTGGAAACCCGTAATCGACGGCGTGAAGGGCACCGTTGTCGAGTGCAACACCGCATACGACGGAGCGAGAAACACCACCGAAAAGCATGTTGAGCTTATAAAAAAACACGGCTGGTCGGATTATTTTGACGTTGACCTGATGGACGCAGACGGTCCCGATTTAGTGCTTGCCATACCTAACGGAAAGGTAATAAAAAAAGATCTGGTCGGCAAGAATATGGCTAACTATGATTCGATGCTTGTTCTTTCCCACTTCAAGGGACATCCCATGGGCGGCTTCGGCGGCGCGCTCAAACAGCTTTCAATCGGTTGCGCCTCCTCCGACGGAAAGGCTTATATTCATTCCGGCGGCAAGCAGGCAACACAGGACGGACTGTGGGATAATATCTGCGCTCAGGATGAATTCCTTGAAGCTATGGCGGACGCGGCATCGGCGGTGGTCGAATACTTCGAGGGCAACATTGTTTTCGTAAACGTAATGAAAAATATGTCCGTTGACTGCGACTGCTGCGAGGTTGCGGAGGATCCGTGCCTTGCTGACATGGGAATACTTGTATCGCTTGACCCCGTAGCTATCGATCAGGCGTGCATAGATAAGGTATATGCCTGCGACGACCCCGGCAAAGCGCACTTTATTGAGAGGGTTGAGAGCAGACACGGAATTCATACTATCGAAGCTGCCGCTGAGCTCGGCTTCGGCTCAAGAGAATATGAACTTGTTGAGGTTTAAGTATGTTCAGGAAAATGAGAAGATTCAAGCAGCAGATTTCAAACGAGGAATGTATTGAACTGCTGAAAAATGAAAAACGGGGCGTGCTGTCCGTAATGGGCGAAAACGGTTATCCGTACGGCATACCGCTCAATCATTATTACAATGAAGACGACGGCAAGCTTTATTTCCACGGTGCGAAGGAAGGACACAAGCTTGACGCGATAAGAAGCTGCGATAAAGTCTGCTATACCGTTTTTGATAAGGGATATCGCGAGAAAGGCGAGTGGGCGTATAATGTAAAAAGTGTTGTCGTGTTCGGCAGAATAGCTCTTGTTACGGATGAAGAAAAGACAAGGGAAATCTGCTCCGCGCTTTGCCGCAAGTTTACCGATGACGGGGAGTATCTTAAGTATGAGTTGAAGAATTCACTGCCGAGAGTGCAGTGTCTCGAACTTACACCCGAGCATATCAGCGGAAAGCTGGTAAAAGAGTCCTGACAATGACGACAGGCAGGGAAAATTCCCTGCCTGCCTTTTTCTTTTAGTTCAGCATTTTTCGGCGGTTTTTCTTTACTCGGATGCACTGTTGTATTATAATAAAATAAAGCAAAGGTCCGCCAATCAGTTTCTTTGGGGTGAATTTATGAATAACGCAACTGTAAGTAAAAACAAAATTCTGTTTTCAAGAAACGGGGAGCTTGTCAGAATAACTCCCTGTCACGAAAACGCAATCCGCTTTGAGGCGTTTCCCGACTGTAAGGAATTTGACGAAGACTTTACACTGATGCCGCAAAGCGCAGATGCCGTAATCGAAGAGAAGGATCACTGCGTCTTTATGACTGTCGGCAGTCTGAAAGTTCAGCTTGAAAGAAACGGCAAGCTTACGTTCTATAAAGACGGCAACGTTATACTTGAGGAAAAACCCGAGCTTGCCTTTTTCGACGGTTACCGTCATTATGAGCGCAATAACGGCTCGTGGTCGGCGAGAATCACCTTCAAGAGCAAAGAAAACGAGCATTTCTACGGTCTCGGTCATGAGGCGAGCAACAAATTTGACCTGAAGGGCTGCTCGTTTGATATGCGCCATGTCAATGCGAAGTGCACAATACCCTTTGTTTATTCTTCGCTCGGCTACGGTTTTATCTGGAATAATCCCGCCGTGGGAAACGTTGAGCTTTCCGACAACCGCACCCGCTGGAGCGTTGACGCAACAAAGAAAATGGACTTTGTCGTAATTGCAGGCAATCCGAAGCAGGTCAGCGAAACTCTTGCCGACCTTACGGGACACGCTCCCGTAATGCCGCACTGGGCGACGGGCTTCTGGCAGAGCAGACTGCGCTATGAAACTCAGGAGGATTTGCTCGAGGTTGCGAGACGTTATAAGGACGAGGGCATACCGCTTTCTGTTATAATCGCCGACTATTTTCACTGGACCGAGCAGGGCGACTATAAGTTTGACCCGAAGTACTGGCCCGACGTTAAGGCTATGACTGACGAGCTTCACTCAATGGGCACAAAACTCGTTGTATCCGTATGGCCTACAATAAACGAAAACTCCGAAAACTATTGGTATATGCGCGATAACAATATGCTTATACGCACAACAAAGGGCTCGAATAAGGTCTTTGATTTCTACGGACCGCAGGCAGAGATTGACGCGACAAATCCCGAAACGAGGGAATTCGTCTTTTCAAAGCTAAAGGAAAACTACCTCGACAACGGCGTTGACGGAGTATGGTTTGACGAAGCGGAACCCGAAATCCATCCCGAGCATTTCGGCAATCTGATTTATCACGTCGGCAGAGGCGACGAATACGGTCTTATCTACCCGTATTATTACTCGAAAATGGCGTACGACGGCTTTACCGAAATGGGCGAAACTCCCGTTATTCTCACAAGAGCCGCATATCTCGGCTCCCAGAAATTCGGCTCGCTCGTCTGGAGCGGCGATATTTATTCCGACTTTGAGAGCCTTTCGGAGCAGGTCAAGGCGGGACTTAATATGTCGGTGTGCGGAATTCCGTGGTGGAATACCGATATCGGCGGCTTCTGGGGCGGCGACACGCAGAGCGAAATGTTCAGGGAATTAATAGTCCGCTGGTTTCAGTACGGCGTTTTTTCACCGGTTATGCGCGTTCACGGAAACCGCTACCGTCACGGCGAAAAGAAGCGTGACGTCAAGGAGCCGTCGGGCGATCCGAATGAAATCTGGAGCTTCGGTGAGGAGAATTTCCCGATTCTCAAAGAACTTGTACTTCTCCGCGAACGCTTAAGACCTTATATTGAAAAGCAGATGGAAACTGCGTCCGATAAGGGCTATCCGATAATGCGACCCATGTTCTTTGAATATCCCGACGATGAGATTTGCTATACTCTCGGCGAACAGTATATGTTCGGTGACGATATACTCTTTGCACCGATAGTCAACAGGGGACAGACCGAAAAGCAGGTCTATCTTCCCGAGGGCGAATGGGTGCTGACAAAGTCGGGCGAAACATACACGAAGGGATGGCATACGGTTACCGCACAGATTAACGAATTCGTCGCCTTTGTTAAAAAGGGCGCGGATGTACTCAGCTGTTTTAAGTCAGTCTGATTAAGCAGCGGTTATTTTGCTTTTTACAATTGCAAAAAATTCTTAATAAATAAAAAAGTAGAAGCTGGAAAAAAGCGGCAGCCCCGAATGAAGAATTCGGGGCTATTTTAATATGAAAATATTTACTACTTTCGATTGTTGTGCTATAATATAATGTCAAAGCAGAAATTGGATTATCTGAAAGGACTTGAGAATTATGAAGAAGATAATTTCAATAGTATTAACAGTTGTTATGCTTTTTTCGGTTGTATTGCCTGCTTTTGCAACCGATCCCGTAAGGTCGTCAAATGCAAAAGTATCTTTTTCGGGCGGAAATCTTACGGTTGATCCTCAGAGCTCCGGCGTTGTAACGCTGGCAGTTGAGGGCCTGGGTACGGATCCCGGCAGTAATCAGATAGCCGACATAAGCTTTTCAAGCTCGGACGATTCCGTTGCCGACATCGGCAGTTATACGGTAAGCACCTATACACCTGACGGAGAATCGGAGGCTACAGGCCTTGCCTATGAGACGGAAATCTTTGCCGGTAATACGGGCATAGCTACCGTTACCGCCAATGTGGTTGATACAAACGGCAACACTTACACCTGTTCATGCTTCGTGACAGTCAGGGGAATAATTGTAAATAAGAAGAATATAACCCTTGAGGTTGGCGAAGCCTGCGTCTTATTTGCCGAAAGATACGGCTTCAGTGAAACTCAGGCAACCCGAGGTCTGTCCTGGACCAAGAACGCGGAAGATTTAAGCTGGATAAGCATCGGCACACACGGCACGGGACGTCAGAACGAGGCGTACTACATAAAAGGCGTTTCCGAGGGTACGGGTACGTTAACCGTGTCTCTTTCCGGCAGCAGCTATTCCGATACGATAAACATTACCGTCGTTCCCGCAATGTCGGTAACTGTTGAAGAGAACGGAGCCGAGGTTACGTCAGCCATTGATCTGAGTTCGGCAAACTCGGTTACTCTCGACGCAGTCTGCGACGGCTTTACAAATCCCGCAGTTACCTGGGAAAGCTGCAATCCCGACCTCATAAGCGTAACGCAGTCGGGCTCCGGTGCAGTTATAAGCAGAATAAACTATTCGGATTATTCTGCGGCGGTAAAGGTAACGGCAAGCGAAAATGACGTTACAAGAACGAAAACGGTTTACGTAAACGTTGCCGATCCGTATGCAGTTTCATTGAAGATTTCAAGCTCAAGGCTTGAAAACGGCGTAATAACAATCAAGCAGGGCGATACTCTGACTTTGTCAGCAGCTGCTGCAGGACTTGATCCCACGGCTACGGTGTGGAGCGCTTCTGACGACGGCGGCAGAGCGCCCGTCAAGCTTAACAGCACTGTCGGTAAAAACATCACAATTACGGGCAGAGCGGTTACGTCCTCTCCGATTGCGGTTGTTGCGTCAAACGGCGGTAAATCCGATACGGTTTACGTCAACGTTACTCAGAGCTCGGAAAAGTCGGTAAAAATAACCGGCGACGGTCTCGGCGCCGACGGCATTATTACGTTGGCGTCCGACGGCACGGCTTTGCTTTCGGCAGAGCTCAGCGGCTTTTCGGGCAACCCGACGGTTAACTGGACCGAATCTGTTGCGCCGAACAGCGAAAATTCAAGCGGTACGGGAACCTGCCCGGTAGCTTTAAGTGACGTTACGGGAAATACAACGTTAATTACCGCTGTTTCTTCTTCTCTTGATTTTGCAAGGATTCGTGTTTCGGTTACCGACGGCAATAACACCTACACCGATGAAATACTTGTAAAGGTAAGCGACATCAACATAATTAACGCAAGGTATGTAAGCGTGTTCAATAAAGACACCGTTACGCTTTCGACTGTAAACGGAGAACCTGCCGACTGGGCATCTAACAGCCAGAAAACGTATTTCGGCGCTACATCCAGAAAACCTACGTACGACTACAATACGGCAAGCGCAACCGTTTCCACCAACGGAACGACAAGTAATCCTTCAAGGCTTACCGCCGAGCTGAACGGATACAAGGATTCAGTTTATGTAAAGGTAAATACCGGCAACTGGAAAACCGTTACTTTTAACCTCAACGGCGCTTACGGCAAAACGCCCGATTCGGTTGTAATGTCAACGCTTGACAGCTACCAGTCGTTCGTTCTGCCCGTGCCCGAAGCGGCATATCCGTCGGACGGCGGCGAATACGTATTCTACGGCTGGAGCGATAAGGCAGATGCCGCACAGCCGAACAGCAGCGGTGTAATGTATTTTGCAGACGAAGAATACTCAGTTCCGTCGGACAAGAACAGCGTAGTTCTGTACGCAATCTGGGTTAAGAAAACGGATGACGCCATGTTCACGTTACGCCTCACCGGAGATATTGCTCCCGAGCCGTCCGGACAGCCCGTTGCCGATTATGCGAGGTCGAGCGTCTATATTGAGGATGCGATTGATCCGTCCGGCTTCTATTTCAACGTAAACGGCGTTGAAAGCCATCTTGTAAAGACTCCGTCTGACGAGCAGATTATCAGGGCGCTGAGCTGTAATTTTGATAATGGCGAGCCGCTGACGTTTAATCCCGATACGGACAGAATTATCTGGTACGTTGTCAAGAGAACATCCGACGATGCGGCAGGAGTTGCAAACTGGCACGTTGACGGCGTTCTTATAAAGGGCGGCAGATACAGTCTTACCTATGATAAGAATATTCCGGTTGCCAACGTTTCAAATATTCCGAATCCCAACAGAATTATTTACGACGAAAACGAATATGTCAGTATAGTCACTCAGGTTCCCTCCTGCAGCAGCGACATATTTATCGGCTGGAATTCGCAGCCCGACGGCAGAGGACAGTGGTACACGAGCACGGGTTCGCTTTATAACGGCCACACGACCGCCGGTACGGTTGAAACCTCAATTGTTTTAACTGCGGATACCGTACTGTATGCAATATGGGAAGGAAGACTGTACTACGACATAAACGAGGACGGCTTCGAGGATATAGAGGATATTGCATATATCGTATCTGCGTCTGTCGGAGATGTGACGCTTACACAAAGGCAGACGGAAAAAGCCGACTTGAATGCGGACGGCGTTATTGACGCCTTTGATGCGGCTGAGCTTGAAAGAATACTGTTTCTGGCTGACGCCGATAAGGGCGACGTCGATCAGGACGGCGATCTCGACCTTGTCGATTACGCTATGATAAAGGCGCATATTTCGGGCGTTGACTCGGATGCGAATCATCCTGCGAATCTGCTTGATAAGAGTTATCTGCCCGCAGTATATGACAGCGTTAAAGACAGTTACGGCGACGGCGTTATAATCACTCAGCAGTATTACTGTGCGGATTATGACTCGGACAAGGCGGTTGACGCGTTTGACCTGTTCTGTCTCGATAAGTACTTAAACGGTCTTGCATAAACAGAAATAATAAGAACGGGCTTGAAATCAAGCCCGTTCTTTTTTGTTTATTCTCCGTTGTGCCGGATACGGCGTTTACTCTTACATTTCATGCATCAGAGCTTCAAGCTCTGCGCCGGTTTTTCCGTTCAGCTCGTTTTCAGCGTAGAACCGTTAAAATACACACCAAATTTTATGAACGGAGAATTATACAAATCCTCAAAAGCGATAACGGTTGACCCCGCAAAGCACATGTTTTCGCCGTTGATGTATCCGATAGAAACAATTTCTTCATCCGAAGCTTTACAAATATTCGCAATGTTGAAATTTTTAATCGGTTTTTCTCTGCCAAATGAAGAGAAGTCAATGTTGAGTACGCCTGCGGTAACTGAAAAGACACCGCAGTCAAACATTTTTTGTTGTGGTATTCCCCAAATTGTTAGACGCTTTATTGTCTGTTATGACAAATTATTTTCTTTATCGCGTTTTCCCTTGATTATTCTTCTTTAATAATATACAATTAAAAAGCAAATGTTTTTTATCTTTTTCTTTATTTAGTGGCTGCATTTTTGTGCAGACTATTATTTTTTTCGAAGAAAAGAGAGGGGCGATTAATTAAATGAAAAAAGTGTTTCGTGTATTTTGTGTATTGCTGTTGAGCATTTTATGCGTTAGCGCATTAATGCCTGCGGTAAATGCCGGAAACTCGGAAATGCCAACCAGAGTTATTAATGTCGTATATGACGATTCGGGCAGTATGATTAAAACAAACGGTGCTCTGGTTGACACATGGTGTCAGGCAAAATATGCAATGGAAGTTTTTGCTGCAATGCTTGGCGAGAAAGATACGATGAATGTTTATTGCATGAACAAGTTTGAGGCGACCACATCGGGCGCTCCTGAACTTACTCTTAACGGCGGCGACGGTTCATCAATAAATGTTCAAAAGGTTCATAATATGCTTACCAGAGCAGGAAATACACCCTTCAACTCGGTAATAGCGGCATATGAGAGCCTTAAAAAAGTAACAGCTGACGAAAAATGGTTGGTAGTTCTTACCGACGGTGAATTCCAACCGGAAAACACAGATGTTAACGGCTATTTCAACGCGAAGGATCCTTCTGTAAAGGTAATGTTCTTGGGAATGGGTCCCGATGCTCAGGGCATCAAAGCCGATGAAAGCAAAAACATATTCTTTGAAAAAGCTCAAAACAACAAAGAGATTCTTAACAAAATTACGGGAATATGTACCCGCATTTTCAACAGCAACAGACTTGAGGTTAACGCTTCAACGAAGGTTTGCTCTTTTGATATTCCGATGGGCGAGCTTACAGTTTTTGCTCAGGGCGCTAACGTCACGATAAACGGAATCAAGGCAGAGGACGGAACTGTTTATAAAAGCTCTTCAAATCCGGTGGTTGTTAAGTACAGTGAAAAGGCAACGTCAAATCCAAACTATCCTGAGCCGTTGATTGATAAGAGCCTTCTGGGCTGTATCGCAGTATTCAAAGAGGACTTTGCTGCCGGTGCTTACACCATTGATGTTTCCGGCGCCGAAACCATAGAAGTCTTTTATAAGCCCAACATTGAGATTTCGGCCTTGCTTAAAAACGGTGAGGGAGAAGAGGTTAACGACTTATCTGACCTTGAAGCAGGCGACTACGTAATTGAGTTCTTCTTTGTTAAGGGCGGAACAAACGAACGAGTCCCCGTTTCCAAGCTTTTGGGCGACGTGCAGTATGAGGCGACAGTTGTTAATAACGGAAAAAAGCTTGATAAATCATACTCTTCCGGAGATACGATTTCGATTGAAGAGGGAGGCCTCGATATCGACGTTATCGCGCGTTACTTAAAGTACAACTCCGTTTCGACTCATCTCGGTTTTTCGATTTTCAAAAACAAGGGAATCAATGCTGAAATAGCTGCCAATCCAACGTATGAGATTGCTACGGACTCAATAGTAAACGGAGATACGCCGACACAGATTAAACTGTTGCTTGATTCACGCGAATTTACCGCCGAGGAATGGGCACAGTTTGAACTTCCCGAGTTTAACGTAGAAACAGGCGGAAACAAGGGAATGAAAGACCTTCGCTTTGAGAAATCCGAACAACCGGGTATAATTAATATTTTCCCATCGTTAAAAGACGGAAAAACAACCCCCGGTACGTACAAGGAGCTGAACATCAGCGCAAGCTATTCTCAGCAAATCGGTGCGGAAACATGGTCGGGTGACATAAATGCCGTTGTACCGGTTACCGATACAAGAAGCTGGATGGAGCAGAATATTGACAAGATAATCAAGGCCGCGGTTGCCGGAACGATTTTGTTTATTCTTTTGGGATACACTCCTCTGTTTAAAAAGAGATTTCCTAAGGATCTTGTTCCAAACCCTAGGATTGATTTTAGACCTAACGACTTCTTGGTCGAGAATTCAAAAAAAAGGGGATCGTTCAAGAAAAAAACACTTTCAGCAATTCTTCCGTTTTGTGCGGAGCGAGGAACATTGAAATACGCACCGCCTGATGCGATGGTACCGTCATTTAAACTTAAAGCCGTATCCGGAAGACGTATGGAAATAACAAATCTTGATATCTTCCGTGAAATCAGCAATATTACCGTAATAGGTGTAAAAATCAAAGATATTAAGAAGCACAGGCCATTTGGCTCAAGCATAACTATTAAAACAGAAGTTGCGACAGGTGTACATACCTGCAATCCAAGAACAAAGTATTAATTAGGAGGAAAAACATATGAACGCACCAACATTAATTGTAGGACTAGGAGGAAAAGGCTCGGAGGTCGCACTCAGAGTTTCTAAAATGCTTACCGATGAACAGAGGGAAAAAATCGGCTTCGCCGTATTTGATACGGATGTAAATGAGTTAAGAACTATTAAGGAAAGAAATCCTTTTGTAAAGACTATTCAGACATCGACAAAGCTCTCGGTTGGAGAGTATCTTGATATTGATACTCACTCGAGAGATACCTGGTTCCCCGTAAATGCTATACTTAACAGTAAGACTCTTTCAGAGGGAGCAGGTCAGGTACGTGCTATTTCAAGACTCGCATTTGAAACAGCGGTAAGATCAGGTAAGCTCGAGCCTCTGCATCAGGCTATCGAGGACCTTTATAAGTTGGAAGGCACTGAGTACGAGCAGGCACTGAGAGTTATTATTGTCAGCTCGCTTGCAGGCGGTACCGGTTCTGGTATCTTGTTACCGGTTGCTCTTTATATCAAGAATTATCTTGCAACAAGATTCAGACAGAGTGCAAATATCACGAGAGGTTTCTTCCTGCTTCCCGAGGTTTTCTACGGAGTTATTGACTCACAGTCAGAAAGAAACAACCTTAAGAGTAACGCTTATGCAACACTCAGAGAACTTGACGCCTTTCTTATGAAGGGTGATGCAACACTTCCTGAAAGGTATAAGAATACTGTGAAAATGGAATTCCCTGTTGCAGGAACCGAGGAATTCGAAGAATATAATATCAGACCGTTTGACTTCTGCTTTCTCTTTGACGCACAGAATGCGGACGGAAAAAAGCTTAATTCTTTTGACCAGTATCTTGACCATGCCGCTAACTGCATTTATTCGCAGTCTATCGGTCCGATGAACAAGAGAAGCAACTCTTCTGAGGATAACACAATCAGAAGACTTGCTGCCGAGCGCGGACGTAACAGATATGCCGGTGCCGGTTGCTCAATGCTGATTTATCCATATGAGGATGTCAGAGATTATATAGCACTTAACTGGACAAATGAATGTGTTTCAAAGCAGTGGCTTACATTTGATAAACAGTTTGAAAAACAGATTAAGGCTGATGCAAAAAGAAGAGCAAAAGGGATTCCTACTGCAGATCATTCTCAGGCTGATAGCTATGTTGATAATGTTAGACAGATGGCAGACAATAAAAATCCTTTTGCCAAGTCAATTGTTGAGCAGTGTGCAGTATATGATGTTAAAGGATTAAACAGGGTTAACTGGAAATGGAACGAATATATTGCAGCTCTCGAAAAGAAAATTGATAGCAATATTAGCCAGGCTTCATCAACCCTTGAGGAAAAGGAAAATGCAGTAAACAGTGATATTGATGCTCTTGGAAACAAAGATTCAATCGCTGATAAAGAAGTATATCTTACTGCATACAGGGATTATAAAGAATACAGAAAAATGGTTGAAAGATTTGCCGAAGAAACTTCGGGAATAATTGCGTATTCAATATTCCGTGCCGACGAGGATGAAGATATAACAGAAACTCAGGAATTTCAGATAGAGCATTATTTTAAGAACAATAATGAATTTATTCATCCTAATGCCATTAGATTTTTCCTTTATAACGTTCTTGATCTGCTTAAAAAGAAAAAAGAAAAAGTTAAAGCTGATAATAAAACATCTGTTGATGAATTTGACGCTTTTGAGAAACGCACAGAATCCGGTGGAGATGAAGAACGCTCAAATGACAACATAATGAGCGTAAGAATTACTAAATTTGATGAAGTCAAAGCTCAATTTACAGGTAAAGGTCCATCGGAATTGGAAGATTTCAAGGATGAGATTCTTACTAACTTTGATAATGCTAAAGAATACAAGAAAAGCGCAGTCCTTGAAAAAGTTTATGAGGAAGCTATTGATTATGTCAAGGATATCTGTGTAGCATTTGAGAGTTTCTTTAAGTCATTCGGCAGTGAGATTGAAGCTGTTAACAAGCGCGTCAGCGTAATTGAAAAGAAGCATAATTCTGACAAGGGCCTTGCAGCAAGATACGTCTGCGCTTCCGAAACTTGCCTTAAAAAAATGCTTGAGAATACTCCGTATACAGATGGCTTTAATGTTATTGACGGTGAGCTTTCAAAGAGAATTTATAACCGTATCAGAGAATATGCAGTTAATCCTCACGCTAAGGATAATGATCAGTTCTTCCATGGGGTATTCGAAAACGGCATTATAGGCTTCTTCAGAGATTCTGTAGAAAGACTTTACGGTACGCAGGTTAATATGGACATTATTACTGCAATCGAAAAAGAAGCTGAATACGAGAAGAAGATATTTGATGCCAAGGAAGCTGAAATCTATGTAAAGCATGTGTTTGATGAGAGTAAGGTACTTGCTTCCCCGTTTATTGAAAAGCCGTTAGGTGAGGAGAGAGAGCCGATCAAGGCCTGCGCTTATAACAATAAACTTAATCCTAAGGATGATTCTCCTCGCGCTATTCTCATTGATAGCCAGCTTAAGAACTTCGGTGGTGAAGAGGATGAAGATATACCTCTGAACAGAATTCTCTTCTATAAGTCGTTCTACGGTTTGAGAGCTAACGACTTAAGCAAGTTTGCTCCTGCAAAGGTTAAAAAGTTAGAAAGGGATACCGACGAGAGATCCGAAGGCGAATACTTTAAGGCATATTATGAGCTTGTTAGCAAGGTCCATCCCGAGGCGCATAAGAGTAAGGTAATTACTCCTCATATCGATCGTTGGTGGCACAATGTTTCTATGATGCCTGACCTTGATGATGAGAATCAGGAAAAGCAGGAACACAATATTTATGCTGCGTTCTTCTGGGCAATGCTTAGTCAGCAGATTAACAGACTTGAGGACGGAAACAACAAGCGTCCTACATACAGACTTTCCAATAGGCTTATCAAAGGTATGGGCAAGTATGGAGATAGTGATAATAAGCTTACGGTTTCCAATTCGACTCCTTGTGATAATCTGTATGAGGTTATTGATGCTTTGTCAATTTATCCTGCACTTGTTAACTCTATACTTGATTATACAAACGAACAGATTAGCAAAGAGGTTGATTCCAATTTCCGCCTTGACTGCGAGAATATCAACGAGCTAATTAAGTCAGGTAATTCTGCTGATGCAGGAATGCTTGTTGATGGCCTGAGTAGATTTGAAATTGCCGAATATCCGTTTATAGTTAATGGCGAATCAGTTTCGAGAAGTGTTTTTGACCTTCCCATTCTTGTCAAGAAGTCCGTTCCTACCGAGCAGTTCTTCGAGGATAAGGTTCTCAAGGTTCTTGATGTAACCCTTTCGGAAATTAAGAGATATGTTATGTGCTTCTGTAACGAAATTGAGGCTGCTCCCGTAATTGCTCTGATAATTAGCAAGCAATTTGACAAGTACATTGACTTTATCAATTCTGAGAAGAAGGTTTGGCCGAAGGTAGTAAATGACGTTCTGTTTATGGATACCTGTGAAAAGATTTGCAATTACCTTGAGGAACTCGGTATTGATGCAGAGGTAAAGAAAATCAAGGCAAAAATTGAGAAGATACGTAAGGCTTAATCAATCTTGAAGGGTGGAAATACTGATGTATTCAGTACTAATACTAAATAAAATAACAACGAAGTCGTTTAATGAGTATTATCCGCTTTTCCTTAATGCTGTTAAAGATCAAAACGTTGCCGTCTGCCGTTGGCATGAGGCGGGCGGCGACGCTGAATCGTTGCTTCCGGACCTTCACAAGCTTACAGACGATAAAAGGGAATGGAGAGCTATAATTGTCAGAACCGACAATGATATAGACACCATAAGGTGTAGCGACGAAAATCCCTATGATTTCACCAATCCCGAAACAGATACCGATACTCTGTCCGAGAGCGAAGTACCTTTGATAAGGCTTACTCATTATCTTGGCGGTTTTCCGCGTCCTGATGTGAAGTTTGATGCGAAAAGGGAACAAAAGGAAGGTTTTTCGGAAAGAACAGTTTATTCCCCTCACCGCAATAAAGAAGAGGATGAACTGTACGAGAAACTCTGTGAAAAGTATGATTTCAACGGGAAAAAGCCCGATGAAATAATCCTTATTACATTCATGAGAAGAAAAAAGGCTAAGCCAGATGTATTCGTAAAAAACGCATGGAAGGATTATTATGAAATCCAGAGTTCGGAATTTTGGAAGAGAAACCGTTATCCGAGCAAATGCCGTTTTATTACATTCAACTCAGAGAATGAAGGACCTATAAGACACGATGCAGATTTATTTGAATTCTGGACTGCGGTTTCACTTATTGCAACTAACGAAATCAGCCCGAGTTTCCTTCAGGCATACAGGCTTTATTCTGTTAAGGTGGATATTTCCGAAGAGGCAATGCAAAAAACGATGCAGTCCACGGTTACTCATCTTATAGGCGCAAGACATTATGTCGAGAGGATGATACGCGAGGACTTGGAAAAACGGCTTGCGGGTAGGAAAACTTTGCCCAATTACGAGGTTAATGTTAATGTTTCCATAGATGCACCTTCAATGGATATAGGCGTTAACTACAAAAAGTTCCCTGTTTGCCCCGACTCTGTAATAAGCGATAATGCCAGATGGACTTCTATGAAAATGAAGGCTTTTGACGGAATTGACGAATGTATTAGGTATTCCGAAAAGGCATTGGATGAATCGGCGGATATTATGAGACGGTCTTGTGACGTCCCCGATGATGAGATTTTACCGCTTGAAAATTACCAGAAAAAGCAGATGGAAGAAGAGCTGTCAGGCGTTTACAGCGATATTATTCGTATTCACAGCTCTTTGCCAAAAGGAAGCGAGCATTATCAGAAGAAGCTTGCCGGTAAGGAAGACGTTATAAAGGAAAACTTTGTTGAAAGAGTTAAAACTTCCCCGGCCGGCGCTATTATCGGTGCGTTTGCAGTGCTTGCATTATTGGCTTTGGGACCGGCAATTTATCTTTACGTAAATGAAAAAAGCGGTAACTATTGGGTAATGGCGATTATCCTGGTTGCTATGCTTGCGGTTTTCGGTCTAACTGAGCTGATTGTGCTTGTGATACAAAAGCTTAAGACGAATTCGCTTATCAAGGACTACAACGAAGACTTAAGGTCATCCGTTGGGAAGCTAAGCGAAAACGCATCGCTTTATTCGGATTTCATAAGTAAAATCGCAACGTTTACCAAGGGAAAGCAGTATCTTAAAAAGCTTTCGAAGAAAAAGTTCCTCTTTGACGATGCTTATACTATGCAGCAGAGGCATAAAAAGGCAATTAACCAGTTTCTGATGACCATTAAGAAGTGGTGTGTTGCATACGATTTGAAAGTATCGTTTGATATAGGAGAAGAAGTCAGCTATGAAATGGATTATGATGAGAAGCCGCAGCTTAATCCTTTATATACCTTCCATTCTATAATAGAAAAAGAGGTCCCGATAAACAGGACGGGTGACTTTATGGTAACCCCGCTTGAGTTTGTCGAAAGATTTGATTTGGAAAGAGAGGAGCTGTACGATGAATATAAAACTTAAACTGTCACTTGTTTTCTTAATATTCAGCGCGGTTTCTCTTTTGGTGAATCTTATTAATCTCAGAAGGAAAAATCGCAGATATCAGCTGCCGTTTCCCGTTGTAGCCGGAGTTTTCGGTATTGCTGCGAGTTTTGCCCTGACGATATACAGATATCGCATTCTAGACTATGTTAATTCTATCCCGCTTGAATCTCCGGATCAACTTGAGCCGAACAGATTTATTTATTCGATTGAACCGCTTATCAACACCGATTTGGCGTTGTTTAATCTTGCAATAATTCTGGGTTTTGCAGCTGTCAAGATTGCGTCCTGCATATTTGCAATGATATACAAAGCCAAAGAGCCTGAGGAAGTTGAAGAAACCATAGGGACTTTTTACAGTTTTGACCCGATAAATACTGTTTGGTATCTTAACGATGAATGGGTTAATTTCAGAACGCTTTCAAAGGCGATTGCGGCTATCGTAACGCTGATCTCAGCGGTTTACCTTACGCTCACATGCTACTTTGGGCAGGAACATCCAATCTGGATGTTTATCTTCCCGGCTTTGCCGCAAATTGTTGTTCTTGAAATATCAAATTTCTTTAACGGCTTTACAAAGGATGAATTTGAGCACAAGGTTGTCGGCAAGGATTCATTAGCGCAGAGAATGAATAATTTTCACAAGCTCCGGGATTTATACGAGGCTCTTTTTCCGAACGAGTTGCTTGCAGCAAATACGAACAATCAGCCTTTACGCAGAGACAGCGGAAATGACATAGTTGATGAATTGGTTAATTCTCCCGAGCCGGAGATGCGCATTACCGGTGAATTCTTCAGCAACCAAGAAGAAAACAGTTTTGATCCTGACAGTCTCATTGCCAGTGTCAAGCTTGTTGAAAACAAAAACGTTGTTTTTTTCAATCCGTTTTACAGAGATTGCGGTGATTATATTGCATTACCGCTTATTAACACATTGCTCAACTCGGGAAACTGCCTTGTGGTATTGGGCAGAAATTCTGTAGTTGATGACGTTGAATTGTGGCTTAAAGAAATAATTAAAGAATACACCAAAATGGAATCCATGTGGAGAATTAAGGTGCTTTCTCACAAGGAGCCCGAATGCGAGATAGGCTTACTTAAGTCATCAGCTCTATATGATCTGAACATCCTTAAGAACAACTATGAGTTCCTTGAAGACGTTAGATTTATTATCTTTATAGAGCCGTCGCTGATTATAAATACCGCCCAGATTTCGCTGAGTATGCTTGCACAGCAGATAAAAAAGGACGGAAACACAGTCAATTTCTGTGTGTTTGATAAACCTACTGATGGATTGGTTGATACTTTATCCCACATTATGAAGGACGAGATAGTTGAGGTCGTGGCCCCGCCTTTGCCGGTAGGCTCTTATACAGCTATGGCTTGGAATGCCGACGGCGATTATCTTCGTCAGACTCTTTTTGATAAACAAACGAAGTTCCTTGGAAACGGTACTGAACTGGCAGCAGTTGCCATTAAAAACCAGATACCGAATGTTACGTGGTTCAGCGAAAGCAAAGCTCCTGTAAGGGATATTAAATGGATTGCAGCGCAGTATTATCCTACCCTTTGCAAGTATATGAACATAAAGTCTCAGCAGAAAAGCATTCATGACAAGATACTGTTTGAGTCAAATTTGTGGAGTGCTAAACGAGAAAAGGATAGTTTCATAGTTGCCGAGGATGAGTTTGACAATTTCTTCCTTACATTGCGTGCGTTCCTTTCACGCGGTACTCAGCAGACTTTTGTAAACGTACTTTCTGAGAATTATCTGTTGCGCGATTATATGCGCTGCAATACAAGAATGTTCCTATCAAACCCCAATTCGATTCCGTCGCTTGTTTCAGATTATTCAAAGACCGAGCGTAATCTTATTATTAAGCTCATCCTTGCAATGTCTGTAAATGAGCTGCATGAGGACGATATTCGCAAGGAACTGCAACTGATTAACATAAAAACGGATAATGTTCTCAGAACAGTGTCTGAATTAATAAAAAAGTACACGTTAGCCGACGAGAAGATTATTAACATCCGTTCCGTTGACAGTGACATAGGCGAAATTGACGCAGATACGTATTATTCGGTTTCCAAAGAGGCATTTGAGAAGTTCTTTTCCAATAGCCTCAAAACAGCTTATTATATAGTTGAAGAGGAAAAGGAACAGATAGAGTATCTCGACTCGCGGCTCTATGGACATATTACACAGACGGTCCTGCCCGGACAGTTTATCACATATGACGGAAAATACTATCAGGTTAAGTTTATTTCAAGTGAAAGCGGCGTAATACTTAGAAGAGCGTCGGATCTTTATTCAGGCAGAGAGTATTACCGCCAGTTAAGGAAATACACTATAGAGTCTGTTAATGATATCCTTGAATGCCAAACGTTTTCTGATATTGAAATAGCTGTGTTACAGTGTGATTTCAGTGTCAAAACTGATGGCTATTTACAGCTTAACAGCAATAACGATCTTAGATCTGCAAAGGTTGTCAAATTCGGACTTGAGGAAGAAATAGACAGCTTTTCACGTTCGTTTAAGAATAAGAGCGTTCTCAGAATCAAACTACCTGATACCAAAGACAGAACAAGATTCACTCTTTCAATTCTCTTATCAGAACTGTTTAAAACCGTATATCCGAATTCATGGCAGTATCTTGCGGTCCTCTCTGCAGTGCCGGAGGATATTGACGGTATGCTGAACTATATGATTTACGAATCTGATCTCAGCATCGATGATGAATACATCTACATAGTTGAAGACAGTTATATAGATCTTGGATTGTTAAGCTCGGTTGAAAAGAATTTATTTAGGTTCTTTGAAATAATCGCAGATTTTCTTGATTGGCATGAAGATAAGATGCGGGAACGCGAGCGTGAGGATCCGATTCCTTCCGGTCTTTCGGAAGTTGTCGAAGACGAAAATGCACAGCAAAAGAAATCTTTGATTTCGCGTCTTGTTAAACGTGTTAGCGCTCTTTTCCGCCGCAAGAAAGATGACGATGAAGATGATGGAAATAAAGACCCGAAAAAGGTTGAGTTTAACGATGGAATAGTTGCATCAGAGCAGCCCGAATCACAGAAAGAAGCGGTTGATAAAGCAAATGAAGAAACATTAGAAACTACCGAAGAAACTGCAGAGGCTGCTGAAGCAACAACCGAGGAAACGGCTGAAGAAACTGCAGAGGCTGCTGAAGCAACAACCGAGGAAACAGCTGAAGAAACCGCAGAGGCTGCTGAAGCAACAACCGAGGAAACGGCTGAAGAAACTGCAGAGGCTGCTGAAGCAACAACCGAGGAAACGGCTGAAGAAACCGCAGAGGCCGCTGAAGCAACAACCGAGGAAACGGCTGAAGAAACCGCAGAGGCCGCTGAAGCAACAACCGAGGAAACTGCTGAAGAAACCGCAGAAGCTGCTGAAGAAGCAACCGAGGAAACGGCTGAAGAAACCGCAGAGGCTGCTGAAGAAGCAACTGAGGAAACGGCTGAAGAAACTGCAGAGGCTGCTGAAGAAGCAACCGAGGAAACGGCTGAAGAAACCGCAGAGGCTGCTGAAGCAACAACCGAGGAAACTGCTGAAGAAACTGCAGAGGCTGCTGAAGAAGCAACTGAGGAAACGGCTGAAGAAACCGCAGAAGCTGCCGGAGAAGCAAATACGGTTGCTGACCTTGCAGTAGGCAAGGAAGGCGCAGTTATTAATGTCAGCGTTGACAGTCATGAAACCGTCAACCGTACGGATATTGAGCTTGAAGAGCAGGAAGAGACATCTGATGAACTTGAATCAATCAAGGAAACAGATTCTGAAGTGAATTCAGACGAGACTTCTAAAACTGAAAACGCGTCGGAGAGATTCACTGATGAGGATTACGTTCCTACGGATGACGTTCCCGAACTTGCGGCAGTTGACGGTACTGATATTTTTGAAAAAGACGGACTGTTCGGTGATTATCCGTTCGCCGATCAGTTTGAAAAAGCCGGCATTCTGCCTATTAAGCCAACCAGATATCAGAAGGAATGCTATCTTAAGTTCGGCTTTACTGAAATTGACGAAAGACTTAAAATTGACGAACTTGAGAGATATTTTAATGTTCACGGATGGACTGATAACTCGCTTACGAAGGCCAGAAAACGAAAAATGCTTGCAGAGCATTTGCTTGATTTCAATGCTGAGAATCATTGCGATTTCTGCGGACTTCCCCTTACAGGCGTATGTTACGACAGACTTAACGACGGAAGAATTCGTTGTACAGATTGTTCGGCAAACACTATTTCCAGTGTTGATGAGCTTACTGAATTGTTCTATTCCGTACTTGAGATGATGGATACCATTTTCTCAGTTACTTATAAGAAGCCCATTACCATTGAAATGGCTGATGCAAACACCGTAGCACAGCGTTCAGGCGTTTTGTTTGCGCCGTCTAAGGATTATACCGCACGAGTTCTCGGCTTTGCCAGATACTCCAGGGGTCAGTACAGTATTCTGATGGAAAACGGCAGCCCGAGACTTGCCGCAATTGATACGATGGTTCACGAAATGACACACATCTGGCAGTACTGTAACTGGGATAGAAAACAGATTGAAAAGGATTATTCTATGCCCAACAAACTATGTCATGAGAGTGATTACTGCAACAAGCTTGTCCAAGATATTCTTTATGAGGGCATGGCGGTTTGGGCGTCAATACAGTATCTGTATCAGATAGGTGAAACATACTATGCGGCTCAACAGGAAAGGATTGCGGAATTACGCAAGGATGTTTATGGAGTCGGATTCAGACTCTATAGAGAGAAATATCCTTTTGTAACAGATTCAACATTCCCTAAGTACACACCTTTCCTTGAGTTCCCGACGATTGATGCAAGCAAGGTTATCAGAATAGTAGCGGATGCTTGTACAAGCGAAACTCAAAGTTGCTGATTAAGGGTGTAGGAGGAAAATATGAGTTCAATTATTGAAGCTTATAAACAAATTTACAATAGCATAGAAATCATCAACGGTAGCATTGATGAACGCAAGGCTAAGATTGAACAGATAACCAACGAAAAATACGGAACATTTCCCGAAAGAATCAAAAACCTCGAAGAAGCAATTGCTAATGTTGACGAACATCTTCAAAAAGTCCGCGATTTGCAGATTATAGCCAAGAGAAATATCAAGAGCATGAATTTGCTTACAATCGAGGCGCCTCCGGGTTATCGCGTTAATCTTAACCGTTTGCGTAACTGGGCAATGATGATTGATCCTACCGATCCCGATGATCCTTTTGCCCAAAGAATCTATGCGGTTGCAAAATGCGATGAATGCTTTCTGCTTCAGAAGAAAAAAGAGTTTGAAGAAAAACTCGAAATGCTTAAGAGCGCTGACAATGAGGCTCTTATAAGCGAGGTTGCACGGCTTGAACGCGAAATCAGAGAGTTTGAAGCACAACACAAGAATCTTACATCAACGGTTGAGTTCGATAAGTTTGTTCAAAGCGTAATAGAGCTGAATAACAAATATTGGCTTACCAATGCGCCTTCAGCTTTCCAAAACAGACATAACGACGATCGCGGTTTTGCGTTTGGCGCGATGGCTCTGCCGTTACCTGTACATCCTGACGAAAAGAATAAAGTGGCTAGTGAACTGGGAGCCTTCTTCGGCAAGCAGGAGGGCAGAGTATTTGTGCCGCTTGAGTATTCGATGGATAAGGACTATATCTTAGCCGTTTCCTGCGCTCCGTCAAGAACAAAACAGCTTGACAGGGGAATCCAGAACTATCTGCTCAATTGCATTGAGCATAATGAGGCAGGGGAGCAGAACATCTATGTTCTCGATGCTGCAAGGTTTAACAGCAGTTCTTTAGGTTCCCTGAGAAAAATTGAGAACACAGTGGCCGTTAACCGTATTCCGAGAAATTCCGAACAACTTACCAACACCTTGGAAAAAATAGTTTCTGAATTCTCCGACATTGATGATGTTCTCGATTTGCACGATTCTGTAAGAGAATATAATGCCATACCGGAAAACCGTGATAAAAAGATTCCGACTAACGTTATTGTGCTTTATGGTTGGCCTAATTCTTTTCAGAGCAAGGACAAGGAACTGGTCGAGAGGATAATCGCAAACTATGAGAGATATGGAATAACTCTTATCGCCGTTTCTTTTGCCACAAACGATGAGGGTGTTAAAAAGCTTAAGGAATCCCTTCCGGAATACGCCGCAAACAATGCTACCCTTATAAAAATGAAGAACAAGGATACTACTGTTTGCGAACCGGAAAAGGCTGAGCGCAACTTTGTTTGGTACACCTTCGGTCAGGACATCACCGATGAGTATGCCGAAGCTGTCAAGAGTATTAAACGTACCTCAAACAAAAAAGGAAACGCTTATCCGGATTGGTTCCCGCTCGACAAGCCGATTATTGCGGAATACGAAAGAGATTACAAGCCGATTTCTCTGCCTTTCGGTATGGACGGCAAAGAGCAGATTTTCAACGTTGAATTTGAAAACGAGAACTTTGCAACGTATCTTGTAGGTGCATCGAGATCAGGTAAGTCAACTTTGCTGCACACGCTTATTGCGGGGCTGATTATGAATTATCATCCCGATAATGTTGAGCTTTGGCTTGCCGACTTCAAGCAGCTTGAATTTGCAAGATATATCAATCACTGTCCGCCTCACGTCAAGTACATATTACTTGATGAGTCTGCTGAACTTATTTATGACTTGATTGACCGTTTGACCGCCATTATGATGGAAAGGCAACAACTCTTCGCAAGAAAGTCAAAGGAAAAACCTGTTCAGAAGTTAAATCAGCTTAAGCCTAAAGAGTTGGAAAAGCCTGCACCGATTATTTTTGTAATTCTCGATGAGTTTTCGATTATGTCTCAGGCGGTTTCCGAGAGTGAACAGTACAAACTGAAATTACAGAATCTTCTTGCTAAGGGCGCTGCTTTAGGAATCAGGTTTTTATTCTCAAGCCAGACCTTTACAAAGGGCATTTCCGGTCTTACGTCTACGGCAAGAGACCAGGTTCAGCAGAGAATCGCGATGAAAGCTTCAAATGAGGAAGTTACTGAAACACTCGAGCTTTCAGCCAATACGAAGACCGATCAGGTTAAAAACTGGATTGATACTATTCAGCCTCACTACGCGCTTGTTAAGAGCCGTGTCACAACACACGATAAGATAACCGGTAACGACGAGGTTTCAATTGCCGTCAGCCGTCTTCACGTTTTGTATTTTCCTGATTACGACAGGATGGATGATATGATTGATAACCTCAGCGCTTCAATGAAGCCGGTAGAACAGTACAATACCGTCGATAATAAGTGTTATGTTGACAAGCATCCGGTATTGGTTGACGGAAATAGTTTTGATGCTTTTGATGACGTAGCGATTCAGGACCATTGGGCATCATATGCAAATGAGAATGCAGATGAAATGTCTGAAGACAGCATCTTTGTGTCTTTCGGCACTCCAAGGCTGATGGAAAAGTTCAAATCTGCCGTATTAACCAGTGAAACCAGAGAGAATATCCTTTTGTTATCACGTCCGACCGAATCCGCTTGCACAGCATCTATAGTAAATTCCGTAATCAGGTCGTTCACTTTGCAGAATAGAAAGGTTCAAATCTGGACATACGAAAAGAATAGAATATTCAGGACGTATGAGAAACAGTTTAGAAACAGTGATATTGAAATTGTTGTTGGAATTGACGCAATTTGTGATGAAATACGTAAACTGAAAGATGATATAATTTCCAGAAAATATGAGGAGAAGATTATTATTCTTCTCGGAATGGACAGAGTATGTGTCGATTTTGATTACGTATCAGCTGAAGATCAGAAGCAGAGTTTTTCAAACTTAGTTAATCAAAAAGGCGAAGCAACATCTTCTGAAGATCTTTTGAAACTCGAAATAATTAATGAGTTTAATAAGATTTGGCCTGAGATTAATGCGAGATTAGTTAAAGAAGGAAAAACAGAAGATGAGATCAGGACGGCTAAAAAAGAAAAGCGTAAAGAAATAGCGTTAGCAAAGGGATTTGAGCTTAAGCCTAAAACTGAAGAGAATGCTAAATCAAGTGATTCTTCAACTCCCGATAACTCTTCAGAGAGTAAGGACGAGGAGAAAAAATCAGGTGCATATAACGCAAAAAATGATTTTGAGTTTGTCGTTAAACAGGGAAGCAGACTTGGGTATCACTTTATGATGCACTTAAATGCACTGGCGGATTTGAAAACTACCGGTTTGAAGTTCGATTATTTCAGATATAAGCTTTCTTTCCAGGTATCTGTTGATGATTCGAGGACATTGTTCAGAACCAGAGTGGGAAGTACTCTTCCAGAACGGATTTGTCAGTTTGACGATACTATTCAACAGTTTTCTTTCCGTCCTTATCTTCACGAAGGAATCGGCTGGGACGGATGGCTTATACAAGACGGCAACCTTATATCTCCTCGCGGAGAGAATTAATAAAAAACAAATAAAAGGAGAAATGATATGTATACGGAACAAGACTGTCAGGCAGCAATTGATTGTTTACAAGAGTTTAGATCCACAACCAGAGGAATGGTTGAGCAAATTAAAGGTGCAGCTGATACTTGTGTTGCTAATATGGAAGGAGACAATGTTTCGCAAGGTGCTTCAGCGGATCTTAAAAGAGTTATGAACAGCGTTGAAGACATCCTTGATAATGATTTGTGTGACCTGATATCAAAATTGGAAGAAGAAAAAGAAAAAGCTCGTGCTGCGGCGGAGTATGAAGGAATTGATTCTTAAGGAGGATAATCATGAGTGGAATTAAAGTTAAAGCAGATGAAGAAGGCGTTTCGATTTTAAAAGGTACAGCGGATTTGGTAGAGGAAGGAGCAGACAGAATTATTGAGAGAACAGAACGCTTGCTTGATGAAATAGACCAATATTCTGCTTTAGGACCGCATAAAAAGTCAATTGAAAATATTGTTACTGTTATTCAGGAAAACACTAAAGGCGCTTCAGCACCTGCAAGAGTTGTAGCTGAAAAGCTAAGAGAAAAGGCTAAGGATTATCAAGATTGGATTGATGATGATATTTTCGGTGGCGGGGGAAACTAACAGACTCCTCCGCTTCCGGCGGTGCTTCAGGTTCAGGTAACGGAGGCGCTGCGGTTGGAGTTTTGTCAGCTGGTTCAGCAGGTAATGCCCCTAATAATACCGGAAGCTCACCTTCGACTAACCAAGGAGGTCAGGGAGGCTCTGTCGGCGCATCAGGCGGAAGCGAAAGAGGCAGAGAAACCGGCGATCATGAAACTGCTCCTGAAACACTTGGAAAAGGAATACAGGAGGGGATCGGTGAATATGCCCCCGCAAGCAACCCTTATGATTCAGACGCGTGGGATACTCTGAAGGATGTTCCGTTTGCGGGTAATAACGTTGGCGGCAGTAACCAGAGTGCGCAATCGCAAATGCGTACATATGGAGAGAATTGGGCAGCGAGTTTACCTGATAGCAATAAAACGGCAATTAATGATTATACAAAAGAGTCTCCGAAATATTATGAGAATATAAATAATGTTTTGCGCGGAAAAGAGAAGAACTTTGCACCCGGCAATGAAGAGAGAAGTAGGATGATACATGAAGCTTTAAGCAGTGCAAGTACTCCGTGCGATATGACTGTTTACAGAGGTTGTAGTGAGGAAGCCCTTGGAAAGCTGAAGAATCTTCCTGATTCCAAGCTTGTAGGACAAACTTTTATTGATAAAGGTTTTGCCAGCACAAGCATGTCAAAAGGAGGGGCATTCAATCGTGAGGTTCTGCTTGAAATTCATCTTCCTGCCGGAAGTCGTGCAGCTAATATTGAATCTTTGAGTGAAGCCGGCAAGTATGAAGAAGAAGTTTTAATTGACAGGGGACAAGTATTCCAAATTGTCGGTACTTACAGAGATGAATTCGGCAGACGAATCGTTAAAGTTAATGCTGTTAATCTTTAGGAGGCAATATGAGCGAAGAAAAGTATATTTACCAAGAGGGTGACATTACATTCAAATCTTCTCAGTGCGGATTTTGCGTGTTTGGCAGCTCAGAGGAAAATGATATAGGAGACACTTGTATAAAGTTCCCCGAAGGAAAGCCGGAAGAGATTAAGAAAACACTGAAAAGATGCCCTTTTCTTGACATAAACACGTGATAAAAAGCGTTATATAGTTTGGGATGACACTTGAAGTCGTTTTTGCTGATTGGATAAAAGAGGTTATAATAATATAATTAGTGTAATGACTATTCGTGAAAAAGCAATAATAAATACATTCAATAGATTAAAAAATTTTTTTGAGGTGTACACTTTTATGATAGACGGGTCAAACATCGCTATAGTTGCAAATGACATTAGAATGTGCGCGCAAACGATAACGACTCAATGCGACAAGTTTTCTCAGGAGTTTGCTTGGCTTGCGGCTGCGCATTCATATAAAACAAATCATGAGTTGAAAGAATTATCATACGAATTGTTAGACGTTTCCTTTAAAATGCTTGCAGAAGCAAAGAATCTGTATTATGTTAAGGTGTTTGACAGCGGAAAATTTTCGGATGATTTGAGGGGGGAATAATGTTACCGGATTTTTCACTTGAAGATATTAAAACCATAAAAAATGATTTAGATATGATAATCGGTAGCATAGCACAATCAATAGAAAAGATACTTTTATATACGGATGAGGAATACCAGTGCGAGAATCACGAAATTTTAGAAGGTCATCTGTTGGAATTAAGAGGGATTTGCGAAAGAATGAGGACGTTGCTTGACAATCCGAACAATGATTTTCACAGCGCCCTATCGTTTTTTAATAATCTTGAAGATTGTTATGCTGATGATATATTCTCAGACTCTTGACAGCTTTTTAGGGGAAAAAGGAAAATGAAGGAATTATTGTTAAAAATTGAAAGATCCGTATCTTTGCAGACGGCAAAGAACCCGGAAAAGGTGCTGATTTTTTTTATACTTATTCTGAACGTTGTATTGGTGTTCGGATCAGCCGCCTTACTGGTACTGCTGTTTCCGCAGCTTTCGGGAGGCAGCTTCTGGAAGACGTCATATAACGTTTTCACCATGATTCTTGACGCCGGTTGCATATCGGAACTTGTAAACGGACGCTATTCGGAGAATCCGGCATTACCTCTGATTTGCATTGCGATTATATTGCTTGGCACGCTTATATTCACCGGCGCAATAATCGGTTATCTTACCAACAGAATCTCCAACTATATTTCCGAGGCAAACAAGGGCCGCGGCAGACTTTTAATTTCCGATCATATTGTCATTGTTAATTGGAACAACAGGGCTTCCGAAATTATTAACGACCTGCTTTACAGCGATGAGCCCCAAAAGGTAGTCGTTCTGGTATCAAAGGAAAAAGAACGCATTCAGCTTGAAATTGAAAACAGAATTGCAGATACTGTTGAGAGAGAAAAAGCTGCGCTTGCAGCTGAAGCGGATATGCTTATTGAAAAAGGCCTTCTTGAAAAAAGAGCAAAGCACAGATATATTAAAGAAAAGTATCAAATTAACAAGATAAGCGTTATAGTCAGAGAGGGCGAGGTGTATTCGCTAAAACAGCTGAATGATATTTCCGTTTCTACAGCGAAGAACATTATTATCCTCAGCAAAAACAATTCTTATGATATTTGTAAGTATCAGAACAGGGAGTTTTTTGATAAAATACATAAAGGTAATATCGAAACCATCAAGACGCTTGTTCAGATATCTGACATAACCTCAAGCGAAGCTTCTGCCGATAACCAGAAGGTGGTGGTTGAGGTTGAAGACGACTGGACAATGGAGCTTGTAAAGAAAATTATTACTCATAAACAACGCAGGCAGAAATGCAATATAATTCCTGTTCCGGTTAACAAGATTCTCGGCCAGATTCTTTCTCAGTTTTCGGTTATGCCGGAATTGAATGCAGTTTACAGCGAGCTGTTCTCTAACAAAGGTTCTACTTTCTATTCAAGGCCGTTTAAACAGACGGATGAGAACAAATATTTCTCAGAGTATTTGCTTAATCATGATCAGGCTTTGCCGATTACCACTATGGAAACTGAATCGGGCAGGGAACTGTTTTACATTGCCAACCGTGAGGACAGATTTGACAGGACGTGTTCGCGCGAAGCCAAGATTCTTGGTTACAAGCTTAATCCGGATTTCCGATTTCCCAGCAAACATATTGCCATCCTCGGGCACAATAGCCGTTTTTCAGACATAATTGAGGGATTTAGGGCTTTTATTACCGAATGGGATAAAAATAAAATGGATCTCATCGATATACTCATCATCGATGACGAGGATTATCTGGAAAAGGTCAACGGATATAGGGATTATTTAGAATCAAAAGAATACGGATTCATCAAAACTGTTCTGCCTGTTGATATTTATGATGCGCAAACAGTACAAAATGCGATTACGCAGTATATTGATTCTCATCCGGAGGATACAAGCGTTTTGATTCTTTCCGACGACTATGCCATTGAGAGTGAAATAGATTCAAAGGCATTAACTTACCTTGTTTATCTTCAGGACATTGTATACAAAAAGAGCATTGAGTTTGAAAATTTTGATCCGCAATCAATTGATATAATTGTAGAATTACTTAATCCTAAAAATTATGATGTTGTTAAGAGCTATAGCGTTAACAATATCATAATCAGTAACAGATACATTAGCAGAATGCTTGTACAGGTTGGCGAAAAGGAATCTATTTACGAATTCTATAAAGATATTCTTACATACGATACCGACGTAGGATCGGATAAGTATGAAAGTAAGGAACTGTATATTAAAAATGCCGAAGCGTTTTTTGGTGAAGACGTACAGTTCCCGATTAAAGCCGAAATCAGAGATTTTGTTACAAGTGTTTATTATGCTTCGCCTGAAGACAATAAAAGTATTGTATTGGGTATTGTCAATGACAATATGTCAAACATTCTCTTCACGGAATCGAAGAATAATACGGTTGAAATCAACCGTAATAATAAACTTATACTGTTTTCTCCGCATTAACGATTTGTCAGGCAAAATGTAATTAGTAAAAAATATAAAAATCGTTTCCATCGGTTCAGGCGTTTTTCGTTGTCTTGCATATAAGCAATGATTAAGGAGCAAATCGTTTTTGATTTGCTCCTTATTTGATGTATAAGACATGTATCATCTTGGTTCTGTTTGACGACTCAGGCGTAACGTTATCATAAAAGGCTGTTTGGCATAATATAAACCCCGAAGCATCGCTTCGGGGTTCTGTTTTTGTATTTCGTGCATCAATGCTCTTACATTTCGTGCATCAGCGCTTCAAGCTCTGCGCCGGTTTTTCCGTTCAGCTCGTTTTCAGCGTAGAAACGTGTCTGAAGAACGCCGATTGCCTTTCCCTCATAGGTGAAAACAAAATCGTAATAGCCCGTTTCGCAGTC
>JAEEGL017450493.1_pt1 | contig 35473 bp, 27 predicted proteins | sample 9134231 | NCBI WGS metagenome assembly JAEEGL01 (sample SAMN16246548, study PRJNA631951) | gut metagenome | biome: gut microbiome; feature: rumen; material: fiber-attached | host: Bos | place: Iran: Karaj | collected 2018-10 | reverse complement strand
GAGATGTAGAACTGGGTGATACCGGGGTCTCCCTGACGTCCGGCACGGCCTCTTAACTGGTTATCGATACGTCTTGATTCGTGACGTTCTGTACCGATGATGCAAAGTCCGCCTAACTTAACAACTTCCTCGTGTTCTTCGGGAGTGCAGTTGGAGCCTCCCAGAATGATATCGGTACCACGTCCTGCCATATTGGTTGCGATGGTAACGGCGCCTTTCTTACCGGCTTCCGCTACGATCTGCGCTTCCTTGTCATGGCGCTTAGCGTTCAGTACTGAGTGCTGTACGCCTCTTCTGTTAAGCATCTCTGAAAGAAGTTCAGAAATCTCTATGGATACCGTACCTACAAGCACAGGTTGTCCCGTCTCGTGGACTTCCACGATGCGGTCGATGATGGCTCTGTATTTAACCTTCTGAGTGCCGAATACGGCGTCGTCCAGGTCTTCACGGATAACGGGCTTGTTGGTGGGTATCTCCACAACGTCCATACCATAGATGTCGCGGAATTCCTCTTCTTCGGTTCTCGCGGTACCGGTCATACCTGCCAGTTTCTGATACATTCTGAAGTAGTTCTGAAGGGTGATCGTAGCAAGAGTCTTGGACTCCGATCTGATCTTCATTCCTTCCTTGGCTTCGATGGCCTGATGAAGTCCGTTGGAATAACGTCTTCCGTACATGAGACGGCCGGTAAATTCATCGACTATGATGATCTCGCCGTCCTGAACGATGTAGTCGATGTCCTTCTTCATCATGGCGTGGGCTTTTAAAGCGTTGAGCACATGATGGTTGTATTCCATGCTCTCAGGATCTCCGAAGTTCTCAAGACCGAAATATTTTTCTGCCTTTGAAACGCCGGCTTCCGTGAGCATTACTTTCTTATCCTTTTCGTCAGTGGTGTAGTCCTCTTCAATGCGCAGTCCCTTGACGAATCTGTCGGCCTGACCGTAGAGGTCCGTGGAGTCATCACCGCGTCCGGAAATGATGAGCGGGGTTCTGGCTTCATCGATCAAAATCGAGTCGACCTCGTCGACGATGGCGAAGTTCAGTTCTCTCTGGAGAAGCTGTTCCTTGTAGATGGCCATGTTGTCTCTTAAGTAGTCAAAACCGAACTCATTGTTGGTTCCGTATGTGATATCGCTTAGGTAAGCCTGCTTACGAGTCTCCTGCTCGATACCATGGATAACGCAGCCTACGCTAAGACCCAGCCAGGTATAGATCTGGCCCATCCACTCAGCGTCACGCTTAGCCAGGTAGTCGTTGACGGTTACTACGTGTACGCCGCGGCCTTCAAGAGCGTTCAGATATACGGGAAGGGTAGCTACCAAAGTCTTACCTTCACCGGTCTTCATCTCAGCGATCCTGCCCTGATGGAGGGCGATGCCGCCGATAACCTGAACCTTATAGTGCTTCATGCCGAGAACTCTCCAGGCTGCCTCGCGGCATACCGCAAAAGCCTCCGGGAGGATATCATCCAAAGTCTCGCCCTGCGCAAGTCTTTCCTTGAACTCAGGAGTCATCGCCTGAAGTTCCTCGTCGCTCATGGCGCTGAACCTGTCTTCAAGAGCCATGACTTCATCGGCGATCTTCTCCAGTTTCTTGACTTCCCTTACGTTAACGTCCCCAAATATTTTTTCTAGTAAACCCATTTTGATTTATTCTCCTTATGCAAAAGATTTTTTGCTGATATTTTTAGCTAAATAGGTGGCTGACCGAATTTTCAGCGATAAATATTATATCACAAATCGGTCAAGCCTGCCACATATATTAGTATATATTATATTTGTGACAGATTGGTGTTCATCAGCAAAAAAGCAGGGGCCGGAATTACTATCCCGGTCCCTGTCATTTGATAAAATTCTTTTCGCTTATTTAAGGGTCGTCTTCTTAATGGCCTTGCTCCACTTGGAGTAGAAGTAGGTCTTGCCGATTTTCTTGTAGGTGCGGATCTTCACGTAATAGGCTTTCTTGGCTTTGAGCTTCGTAATCTTAAGGGATTTTTTGCTGTAGCCTGATACGGTGAAGGTCTTGGTGTTTTTCTTGAAGGCCTTGTCCGTAGCGATCATTACCTTATATCCGGTAATTCTCTCCTTGGCCATCTTCGATGACTGCGCGGTCCAGTTGACCTTGAGTCCCTTCGATATGGCGCTTACAGACTTGAGGGATGTTCCCTTTGGATTGATCTGGAACTTCAGAACCTTCTTGGCATTGTAGTTGCCCTTCATCGTGATGGTTACGCTGTATTCTCCTACGTTCTTTCTGCCTGCGGAACGTGTAACCGTATAATTAGCGGACTTTATGGTATTTCCCTTGGCATCCTTCACGGTAACGGAAGGTGTCTTCGTCTTTCCGTCATATACATAGGAAGTTGCACTAAGGGTGAAGGACTTGATTCTTGGAATGACCTTCTTCGATGAAACTTTGCCGCACTTCTCGCACTTTGTTACGATGGAGCCGTCGGCTTTCGTCGTAGACTTGGTTATGGTTTCCTTGAATACGTGGTTGATCTTGACGGGCACGCTTGTTTTTGCCCCGCGGTAACTTACGGTAAAGTAATTGTCTTTATCGGGCTCCCAGTGATTCTCATACTGGTTATCATCCCTGATATCTACCTCATCATTTCCTCTGCCCAGACCAATGGTGTTTCCGCCTTCATCCACGAACTGATTCTCATTTTCAACGAATGTGTATACCACCGTTTCGCCGGTTTTATAGTGCACGGTGAGCCGGTCTCCATCTGAAGCGGGCCCTGAGTGGTAATGGTAATAATAGAAGCTTCCGAAATGAGGATCCTCTAAAAATTCGCCCCCCTCTTGTTCAGTGAAAACAACTTCATCTGCTCTCTGATACTCGATGGACGATACGTCACTCTCTATAAGGGAAACCGGTACCGTGGTAGTCTTGCCAAAATATTCAATAGTGAAGTAATAGGTTCCGGCTGCGCCCCAGGGTTTTGTTTCCTGATCATCGTAGACTCGAAGATCATATCTGGGTATCCTGTTTTCACCGTTTATGAAGTACCATTCATCTTCGGTCTCATCACGAGTAAAGGTGTAGGTGATATCTCCCAGGTTGCTGTCGCTTATGATAAGCTGATCTCCTTCATCGAATTCATTATAGTCGAAGCGCGTATATTCTCCGTTAGGTCCATAGGCCGTGTATCCGGAATTTATGAAGACCTTGATCGGGTTTAACTTGTTAAAGCTTATGCCCGTAACGGTGTTCTCTACTACAGTAACAGGAATGTTGTAGCTCTTCCCGAGGTAAGTAATAGTTACATAGTTGTCTCCTCCGACCGTCCAGGGATTGTCTCTCTGGTTTGTGTCAAATCTGAAATTATCATCGAAGGGTATCGCATCTCCGTTTGAAGCCCTGAAGACGATATCACCGGTGTTACTATCACGAGCTGCCGTGTATGCTACTATTCCTCTTCCATCGTTATATTCGATGGTAAGTACGTCGCTTGGTCTTCCAATGTTTGGGGTGTGGTAATAATATCTGTCGTCCCGCCCATCGTAGTACATATCCATGCCTTCAATTACTATGAAGGGCTCAACAGGCGTATAGGTAATCGCATCAACCGGGTTCGATACGATCGTAACAGGGACGTTGCATTTTTTGCCCATATATTCGATAAAGTAGTAATTCACTCCCACCGTCCATGGGCTCACGTTCTGGCTCGATCCTCTTATAAGATCGCGCTCTTCGATGACGTCGCCACTTGACGAAACGAATTTCCACCCATCACTCTGAAATATGTAGTCGACCGCTCCATCCGGAGTATTAACCGTCAGTTTATCTCCATCTTCGTAAGGAGGATAGCTGTAATAGTCTTTGTCATCCCAGTTATCGTGGTACATATTATCGCCTTCATAATATACTGCTGCATGTACCGGTGTGAAGCTGATCCCCTGAACGGGATTCGCTACGATGGTGACAGGAATGGGCTGTGAATCAACTCCCTGATATTTTACATAATAGTAGTTTTCTCCACCGATTACCCAATAAGGCTCGTTGTGTTTCCAGACGCTCAAATCAGAGTTCGGCAGTATGTTTCCATCCCCGTCCACAAATTCATTGGAATCATTGTAAGTAAAGTTTACCGTTCCCCTGTCGTCATTGAACTCAACGGTGAGCACGTCACCCTCTTTAAAATCAGGAATGTCGTAGTTGAAGAATTCCACACCGTTATCGTTGTCCCAGTCACCGTTGGAATTCTCATAGATCACCGCAGTGGATGCCGGCGTAAAGGTTATGGAATTCACCATTTTAGCAATGATTACTATCTCGACGCTGCATCTTACTCCCTGGTACTCAATGTAATAGTAGTTCCCACCGCCGACCGCGAAGTGGTTTTCCTCCTGATCATCGGTGACGGTAAGGTCTCTTCCCAGGATAACGTCACCCTCATCTGAACAGAATCCTATGCCGCTTCCCTCATCAGCAAAACCATGGTAAACGACATGAGTACCGTCCGAGTAGAAAACGGTCAAGGTGTCGTTGGAACTCATAGTATTTATGTAATAATAGTAGTATCCTCCGTCAGCTGTGTCTCTGAACTCACCGTTGGTATTCTCGTAGATCTCGTTGTCCGGCCTGTCATAGGATATGCCTGTAATCGTCTTTTCTCCGTCGGCGTAGGCATTCATAGGCATAAAGGCCATGACCATGGTCAGCGCCATCAAAAGGATCAATATCTTTTTAGCCATTTTTTCCTCCTTTCCAAAAATATCTTCATATTTTATCGAGTTAAAAGGTTGCATCGTTAATATTTGTGTATATTATACATCAACACCCTTCGAGAGTGTTAGTATTTTATTAGCATCCTGCGCAAAAAATTTTAAAAGCCCCCAAAAGTTTAGGCTCCTGGGGGCTTAGTCATTGATTTCGTTTTTAAATTTTTTGCACATTATCAGTTGTTGCCGTCAACCTTTGCCATGTGATGAAGCATGTTAAGAAGGTTTGAACAATAACCGAATTCGTTATCATAGTATGCGATAAGTTTGAAGAAGTGGTCGTTGAGTTCGATGGTCTGTCTTGCGTCGAAGATGGATGTGCATGGATCGCCAACGAAGTCTCCGGATACTACTTCATCGTCAACATATTCGATAACGCCCTTCATATAGGTCTCGGAAGCTTCTTTGATCTTCTCTCTTAAAGCCCAGTGTGAAGTCGGTTTCTCTGTGATGATGTTTACGTCGATAACGGATACGTCTGCGGTGGGAACTCTGTAGGAGATACCTGTCATCTTGCCCTGAAGGGAAGGAATGACGAGGCCTACTGCCTTAGCTGCGCCTGTGGTGGAAGGAATAACGTTTCCAAATACGGTTCTTCCTGTTCTCCAGTCTTTAAGGGACTTGGCGTCTACTACCTTCTGCTTAGCGGTAGCTGCGTGGATGGTGGACATAAGGCCTTCCTTGATTCCCCAGTTGTCTTCAACTACCTTCATGAGAGGAGCGAGGCAGTTGGTGGTACAGGAAGCGTTTGATACGACCTGCATGTCTGAGGTGTAATTTTCGTGGTTTACACCATATACGAAAGTAGGAGTAACTTTATCCTTGGCCGGTGCAGAAATGATAACGTGCTTAGCGCCTGCTTCGATATGGTCGATAGCCTTATCCGTAGTTACGTATGCGCCCGTGCAATCGATGACATAGTCAACGCCAGCTGCCTTCCATGGAATTTCCTTGGCATCTGAAAACTTATATACGTCAATGTGCTTACCGTCGATGAAAACGCCTGTGTCATCGTGATCGAGGCTCTTGGGGAACCTTCCGAAAATGCTGTCGTATTTCAGCATGTATACCAGATAATCCAGGTCTGCGTTTCTCCAGTTGATAGCGCGGATATCGATATCCGGCATGTCCATAGCAGCACGAATGATGACTCTTGCAATTCTTCCGAATCCATTGATTCCAATTCTGATCGCCATTTGAATAATCTCCTTTTCTCTATATGACTCTGATCAATTGTATTTTTTGCTGGTCTGCGCCGGTAAAGGCGCAAACTCTTACATATATAGTGTACACCAAGCAACCGCCCTTTTCAAGGCAAATGCAAGGTATATATTTTATTCTTTTTTCTTTCCAAACAGTTTCTTAAGATCAAGTTCCATGGCTATCATGCTCACCACCAGAATGAGTTCTCCTACGTAGGCCCTTGGAAGGAGGATCTCATGAAGAACAAAGCGCGCGGCCAGCCTGGAAAATACCGGCTCCATGGTATATATGACGCCGACACGGCTGGCATCCGTGTACTGCTGAGCGATGGACTGAGCGATAAACGTGAAGCCCGTCGAGAAGAGCATGAGGAAAAGCAGATATCCCCAGACCTTGCCCGTCTGTGGGAGCACTGGAGTCTCCAGGGCAAAGGCGCTTAGCAGGAACCACAGTCCCGCAAAGCCCAGCTCAATGACGCCGACCTGGAAAGCGTTTATCTCATCCCGTTTAACGAAGATCTCGTTCATCACGAGATAGACTCCGCAGACCATGGCGCAAAGCAGACAAAGTATGTCCCCGAAAGCCATCCTAAAATTGGAGTCCAGTGTCATAAGCCCTATCCCGACGGTGCAGGCGAGGGCTATGAAGATGAGCTTTTTCTCGGGCATTTTTTTCTTAACAAAGATGCTCACTATGGGTGTGAAAAGCACCGACATGGCAATGAGAAAGCCAGCGTTCGAAACGCTGGTATATCTGACGCCGTAGGTGTTCAGAGCGTAGACTATAAATATGAGCACGGAAAGGATGGCGCTGGCCTTCACGGTCTCAAGGTTGACGTTTTTTACTTTCTTGAACATGACCGTGGCTATGAGGAGGAAAGCCCCTATGAACCTGTATGCGTTAAGGGCCATGGGCTCCATCTCTTCCAGGCAGAGGTCGATCAGAAGATTAGACAAACCCCATGCCATGGTAACCATAACAAGGGTCAGGTCTGCAAACAATGCTTTGTTTTTTATCTTCATTCTCTCACCTGCCTTTCTGCCGCTAGGGTTTATAAAAACGCCCGCTATACCGTAATAGTATATCAGGTGTTTTGTTTTGTCAATTTGTGAAATGGATGGATGGGGACAGTTGGCTGTAGGCTGGAGCTAATACTTTTTGCTCCCTGAGAGGCTGAATGGTATTAGATTTTGCCTGGAGCTAATACCTTTTCGTCTATTAAGAAGTACATGGTATGTATGCAGTCATGCGACCCACACCAAACAGTCTCGTAGAAGATAAATGGTATGAGTCCCCTCTACCACCCGCGCAAAAAACCCGCCCCGGGCTTTGTCACCGAGGCGGGCTCTATATTTTTTGCGCGTGTATCAGTCATCCTTGTGGGCTTTTTTCCAGTCTTTGATCTGTTTCAGGCGTTCTTTGTATTTGGATTCCAGGCCGTTTTCGGATGGCCTGAAGTATTCTCTTCCAACCAGAGAATCGGGCAGACACTGCATGGAAGTGATATGCCCTTCGTAATTATGGGCATACTTGTAGCCTTTGCCGTATCCGATATCCTTCATGAGGCGGGTCACGCCGTTTCGTATGTTGAGCGGTACGGGTTCGGCCATCATCTTTACAGCATCTTCTCTGGCTTCGTTATATGCCACTTCCATAGCATTGGATTTGGGCGCCATGGACATGTAGGTTACGGCTTCCGTCAGGTGTACGGTGCACTCGGGCATGCCGATGAAGTGGCAGGCCTGATAGGCTGCGACTCCGATCTCCATGGCCCTTGGGTCTGCCAAGCCGATATCCTCTGCTCCGAAGCGAAGCACTCGGCGTGCTATATAAAGCGGGTCCTCCCCTGCTTCAAGCATTCTGGCAAGCCAGTATACCGCGGCATCCGGGTCGGAGTTCCTCATGGATTTATGAAGGGCTGAAATCAGGTTATAGTGCTCCTCGCCGTTCTTATCGTATAACAGCGATTTCTTTGAGATGCATTGCTCCAGGGTCTCTGGCGTAACGGTCGTCACGCCTTTTTTGTCCACCTCGCCGTTTAAGATGACCATCTCCAGGGTGGAAAGGGCCGTCCTGGCGTCGCCGTTTGCGAAGTTGGCAATCATGTAGAGCATGTCTTCTTCGATTCTGATTTCCTGGCCTCCGAACCCACGCTCGTCGTTAAGCGCGTGCTTAAGAAGTTTCACCAGATCGTCGGCCGAAAGAGCCTGAAGCACGAAAACCTTGCAGCGGGACAGAAGAGCGCCGTTTATTTCAAAGGACGGGTTTTCTGTCGTCGCGCCGATCAGTATGATGGAGCCCTTTTCAACGAAGGGCAGGAATGCGTCCTGCTGAGCTTTGTTGAAGCGGTGGATCTCATCGACGAAGAGGATGGTCTTCTCGCCGAACTTGCGGTTTTCCTCGGCCTGCTGCATAACGGCTTTGATCTCTTTGATTCCGGAGGTGACCGCCGAAAAGTCGATGAACGCCGCCTTGGTGCGGTTGGCTATTATCCTTGCCAAAGTGGTCTTGCCTACTCCGGGAGGTCCCCAGAATATCATGGATGATACCTGGTCGCTCTCGATGAGGCGCCTGAGCACCTTGCCTTCTTTAAGGAGATGCTCCTGACCTACGTATTCGTCAAGGTCTCTTGGCCTTAAGCGCGCGGCCAAAGGCTGAGCTATTTGATTTTCAAATAAGTTTATCTGTTCCATTATTTCAATTCTTCAAGGATCTTCCTTGCTACAAATACTCCACTGGCGGATGCGTGGGACAGGGAGTGGGTTACACCGGATCCGTCTCCGATAACGTAGAGTCCCTTGCACTCTGCCTCCAGGTTCTCGTCCAGTTCAACGTTCATATTGTAGAACTTGACCTCAACTCCGTAGAGCAAGGTATCGTGGTTCGCCGTTCCCGGTGCAATCTTATCAAGAGCATAGACCATTTCGATGATGTCGTCCAGAATGCGCTTGGGAATCACCAAAGAAAGATCTCCGGGTGTAGCCGACAGAGTAGGCCTTACGAAGCTTTCACCTAATCTGCTCTCGTTGGTCCTGCGGCCCTTGATCATATCGCCAAAGCGCTGCACGATGACCCCGCCTCCCAGCATGTTGGAAAGTCGGGCGATGCTTTCGCCGTACTCGTTGCTCTCCTTGAAGGGCTCTGTGAAATGCTTGGTCACAAGAAGCGCAAAGTTGGTATTCTCCGTGTGCAGAGCCGGATCTTCATAACTATGTCCGTTTACGGTGACTATCCCATTGGTGTTCTCGTTTACGACAACTCCGTGGGGATTCATGCAGAAGGTCCTTACGAGGTCGTTATAGTTCTTGGTCCTGTAAACGATCTTTGACTCATAGAGTTCATCCGTCAGGTGGGAGAAAACTTCATAGGGAAGTTCCACTCTGACTCCGATATCCACACGGTTGGAATTGGTCTTAAGACCCAGGTCCTCACAGACACTTTCCATCCATTTGCTTCCGGAACGGCCGACCGAGATGATCAGCTTATCACAGGAGAACTCACCCTCTGCGGTCTCTACTATGAAACCTTCGCCGTTCTTTCTCACCTTGGTTACCTGGGTCTGGAAGTGGAATTCCACCTTGTCCCTGATCTCCTTATACAGGTTTTCGAGAACCACGTAGTTCTTGTCCGTTCCCAGATGTCTCACCTGAGCTTCCAGAAGTTTCAGGTCATGCTCGAAGCATTTTTTCTTGATGCCGGAGTTGGCTGTTGAAAACAGCTTCGTACCCTCTCCTCCGTGGGACATGTTTATCTGATCCACATAGTTCATGAGCTCTATGGATTTTTTGCGCCCGATGTACTCGTAGAGGCTTCCTCCGAACTCATTGGTTATGTTGTATTTTCCGTCTGAAAAAGCTCCCGCCCCGCCGAATCCGCTCATGATCGAGCAAGTCTTGCAGTGGATGCAGGTCTTGATCTTCTCGCCGTCTATGGGGCAGTGTCTTTTGCTGAGCTCGTTGCCCTGTTCGAAGCAGGCGATCTTAAGGTTCTTGTTGTTTTTTGCGAATTCATAGGAGGCGAAGACTCCGCCGGGGCCTGCTCCTACAATAATTACATCATACTTTGTCATCTTGTCTTTCCTCAAAAAATTAAAGCCATCAGTTTCCCGATGGCTCCGTTTGCTAATCTTTATTTTTTAATGGTTCCATCCGGGTTGAATACCGGCAGTACCTCCAGATACGTGATGTCATCCCTCTTCAGTGCGTCGCCCTCTGCAAGTACCGTGAAGCGGCCTACGATGTTGCCGCCGGCACGTCCTACGAGATTCTCAAGGGATCTCAGGGATTCTCCGGTGGAAATAACGTCGTCCACCAGAAGTACGCGCTTACCCTTGATCATGTCGATTTCTCTCTGGCCGATGCAAAGCATCTGGATGTGATCCGTGGTAATGGAGTCTACCTCAGTTGTCAATAGATTCTGCATGTAGAGTTTCGGTCCCTTACGGGCGATAACGTAGTTGTCTGTTCCCGCCTGACGGGCCATCTCATAGCAAAGAGGAATACCCTTGGCCTCTGCCGTTACCAGTACATCATATTCCGGCGCGCGTTTAAGAAGTTCAGCGGCGCAGGCTTTGGTGATCTCCACATCGGAGAACATGATGAAGGCTGCTATATAAAGGTCATCTGTTACTTTGCAAAGCGGAAGCTGTCTCTTAAGACCAGCGATTGTCATTTCATAATACATTGGCATTACCTCTCAACAATATGAATTATTTCCAACAGAGTTATTATACCTTAAAACTCCTGCGGTTGCAAGGGTTCGCTTAAAAAAGCGGTAGTTCCGCCGAAGGGTAAACTTGCGCTGAGATTTTTTGCGCAAAAATGCCGTCGGAGGACCTTTCATCTCTTTCTCGAAAAATATTAAAAGGAGATGAAACTCATCTCTTCTCGCTTGATTTCATATTTTAAGCCGAACTGCAAGTTTAGATATTATGCGTGCTTCTTTTAGTTCTGGTCAAGAATTACACCTATAGGTTGGCTCATGTCAATTAGATCAAAATCACATTTAGGCATGAGATCGCTATGCCACAAATCCATCAGTTCATGCCCCATCTAAGATTTCACCCCAATAGGTATGACAATATCTGCAGTTTACCCTGAGAACCTCATACCCATGCGCAAAAAATCCACCCTCAGGCATGAACGCTCCGTCTAAAACTCTTTGTTTTTCATACCTATTGCCAGCAAATCCGCTCCTAGGCATAAGTCTGTTCTTTTTGCTCGTGTTGCTCCTTCCCGGTATTCATCAGCACGATGGAAAGAAGCACGATCACAAGTCCAACGATATTTATAAAGCCCACGTTCTCGTGGAACGTGAATATTCCGATCAAAGTCGCGATGACCGGCTCAACGGACGCGATGATCGGAGCTCTCGAAAGTTCAGTTATCTTGCTAAGGCCGTTCATGTAGAAGAAGTAAGAACCCACCGTCGGAATCAGCCCGAAGAGGAAGGCGATCAGCCAGAACTTCGGCGATGACAGAGCGGCGATTCTCCCGAAGGGGTTTGTAAAGATCGCCAGCGTGATCCATCCGAAAAGGAAACTATAGAAGGTGGTGGTTATCGGATGATTGTTCTCTCCCGCGAACTTGCCGATGATGGTGACCGTTCCATAGAGGAAGCCGGCCGCCACGCCGAAAAATATGCCGAGCACAGAGAGTTTCAGAGACGCCACGTCCCCTCCCGTCGCCATGATAAAGCAGCCGAGGAAGTTGATCACGAGGGCGATGCCTTTTCTCGGTCCGATTTTTTCTCTAAAGGCAATTACAGACATGATGCAGACAAAAATCGGCGCCGTATACAGGAGAACCGATGCCGTAGCTACTCCCACGGAGTTTATGCTTCTCGAATAGCAGGCGTTGAAGAGCGCCTGGCTGAATACGCCAAGAAGCAAGCACTGCACGAAGCCCGCCTTGTTCAGTTTGAACATGTTGCGACCGGATTTTTTGCTCATCAAAAGAAGCACCGGCAGAAGTATCACGGATCCCATGAATATTCTGATGAAGGAGGTGACCGATGAGTCGGCTCCCACGCTTCCCATCAGTTTCACGAAGAGTCCGATGAAGCCCCAGAGCGTACCAGCGCAAAGAATGAAGAGATAGCCGATGTTTTGTTGTCCGAGTTTGTCTTTTTTCATGGTCTTATAGCAACAGACGCCGGGAAAACCCGGCGCCGTAAAAATTCTTTTTTAAAAGTCTTACATGGTGATCATGCAGAACTTCAGTACGAAGAGCAGTGCAATGATGGTAACCATGATGTCCTTCTTTGTGTACTTTCCGGTGAAGATTGTGATCAGTGTGTATGTGATAGCTCCGATTCCGATACCGTTTGCGATGGAGTAGGTGAGGAGCATTGAGATTACTGTCATGAATCCTACAGCTGCTGATGTAAGATCAGTCATGTCGATCTTCTTGATGTTTCCGAGCATGAGCACGCCTACGTATACGAGAGCCGGTGATGTAGCACAGGCCGGAACGATGGATGCCAGCGGGCTTAAGAAGAGGCAGATGAAGAAGCAGCATGCTACGGTAACTGAAGTGAGACCTGTGCGTCCGCCTGCGGATACGCCCGTTGCGGATTCAACGAAGGTGGTACATGTGGAAGTTCCTAAAAGGCCGCCGATTACGGTAGCTGTGGAGTCTGCCATCATGCACTTGTCAAGGTTGTGAGGATCTCCGTTTTCGTCGATCATGTTAGCCTCTGTGGCTGTACCGTAAAGAGTACCGATGGTATCGAACATATCTACGAGACAGAAGGCAACTACGAGCATGATGCCGCCGAAGATGCCGCCTACCAGTTCAGGGCTGAATGCTGCATGCCATGCGCCTGATTTGAATACTCCGAAGAGACCTACGCTTATGAAGTCCTTGAAGGACTGTCCAACCTGAGTAAAGTCAAAGCTGGGTGCCTGTCTGACGATTAAATAGTAGAGCACTGCAGTGGTGAGCATTCCGATTATTACGTTTCCCTTAACTCCGCGCTTTCCAAGGATAACGATGATCATGAATCCAACGAAAGCGAGAATTGCGGGAACAACGCTAAGGACTTCTCCGTTAGCGATAGCTCCGTGGATATCCACAAGCTGTGTCAGAGTGTACTGATTGTCCTGAATGAAGCCTACGTTCTGGAATCCGATGTAGGCGATGAAGAGACCGATACCTGCTGATACGGATACCTTAAGAGGTGTAGGCATAGCCTTGGCGATGTACTGTCTGGCTCCTGTCACGGACAGTACCAGGAATACGATACCGGAAACCAATACGATTACAAGTCCGGCGTGATATCCTTCTACAGGATCTCCTCCGCTCATAAGTTCAGGAAGTATGAAGCTTACGAAGAAGAAGGAGTTGAGTCCCATGCCGCAAGCCTGCGCAAAAGGCATCTTGGCATAAAGTCCCATAATCAGCGTGCCGGCTACGGCTACAAGGATGGATCCTACGTAAACTGCGTTCCAAACCTGGCCCAGGCCTTCGCTGAAGCCGGTTACCTGGTTAGGGTTTACGATGATGATGTAGGCCATCGCAAAGAATGTTGTCAGACCTGCTATTATTTCGGTCTTGACATTTGATCCTCTCTCGGAGATCTCAAAAAATTTGTCCATAGCGAATAAGTCCTTTCCATTAATAAAATACATTTTATCTTCAAAAGCTGCCCTAAAAGGCCGGCTTTATGATTTACGAAAAGTCTTAAGGTCGGTCTCAAAAGTCTTGTTTTCAGGCGCTTTTCTCACCCTTTGATTATACTATCAATATGTCATTTAGGCAATTGAAAAGCGGGATTTTCAGGAATATTTTTGGCGCAAAAAATATAAGCGTTCACTATTACACGAACGCTTTATATATTCTTTTGAAATATCATTCAACACCTTGTCTGGATGATCGTTGATAGCTAAAATATATCAGTCAAACTTGATTCTTCCACCGTCCATTTCAGTGACAGACGCCAGGGTCTCGACCCGGTATCCCATGTCTTCCAGGATCCTTTGCTTTAATTTATCCATATCTATTCCTCGTAGGGTTCCTCACATGTCTTCATGGCTTCAAGGGTCTCGCTTAAGAGTTCATCCAGCTCCCAGCCGAGCATTTCAGCGCCGCGCTTTATGACCTCTCTGTCACAGCCCGCTGCGAATCTCTTGTCCTTGAATTTTTTCTTTAAGGATTTCAGTTCCATATCCTGGCAGGACTTGGAAGGTCTCATAAGAGCTGCTGCCCCGATAAGGCCGGTGAGCTCGTCACAGGCGAAGAGAACCTTTTCCATCTCTCTCGTGGGCTCTACGTCGCAGCATTCGCCGTATCCATGGGAGCAGATGGCGTGGATCATATCTTCAGGAACGCCGCCCTCCCTTAAGAGTTCCGGCGCCTTTATGCAGTGCTCTTCTGGCCACATCTCGAAGTCGATATCGTGAAGGAGACCGACGATTGCCCAGTATTCCTCTTCATCGGCATATCCCAGTTTCTTCGCGAAATATCTCATGGCGCCTTCTACCATTCTGCCATGGTGAAGGTGAAAATCATCTTTATTGTACTTTTTCAGTAATTCGTATGCTTCGTCTCTTGTAATCATGATTTTGCCTTTCTTTTATATATTACGGAAAGCCAACTATCCTCGTGGGTGATTCCGCAAGGATCATTGGCTCATTATTCTTCTTATTGCTCCTTTAGGAGGCTTTGGCGGGAGTTTTTTCTTTCTCTGGTAAGTTGGATATTACTACTGCAGCAAACATTATGATGCATCCTAAGATTTCTCTCATGGTCATGCTCTCGCCTAAGATGACCGCTCCGGCCAGTACTCCGAACACGGATTCCAGGCAGAGGATGAGAGCTGCGATAGTAGGAGTGGCTTCCTTCTGACCCAGCACCTGGAATGTGTAAGCAATGCCGCAGCTGATGACGCCGGCATAGAGGATGGGGAACCATGCCGTCATGATGTTCGACACGTCTACCGGTCCCTCGAAGATGAACATGCAGATGATTCCTAAGAGTCCCGAGAAAAGGAACTGGATGCAGGAAAGTTTGATTCCGTCGATATGTTCCACATAGTTATCTACCGCTACCATCTGAGCTGCGAAGGCAATGGCGCAAAGAATGACCAGCGTATCGCCTATCTGAATGCTGAAGGATGCGTCCGTCATACACAGAAGGTAAAGACCGATTACATCCAGCACTACGCAGAGCCATACCAGCGGGCGGGTTTTTTTCTTATGAACTATGAGCGATAAGATCGGGCAGAACACCACGTAGAGAGTTGTGATGAAGGCTGCCTTGCCTGCCGTGGTATAGGCCAGTCCGAATTGCTGAAGGGAGGCCGCCACGAAGAGGAAAAACCCACAGACGATACCGCCTATCAGTTCCTGCTTGGTAAACAGGGGGATGCTTTTATCCTGGCGGTTTTTAAATACCAGGGGGAGAAGCACCAATCCTCCTATGAATGTACGGATACCGTTAAAGGTAAAGGAACCGATGGCGCCTCCGCTCTTCTGAGCAACGAAGGCCGTACCCCAGATAAAGGCTGCTATGAACAGCAGTAAGTTGGCTTTCATTTTTTTCGACATGGTTTTCACTCCTTGCTCATCTAATATATTCTGTCTGCTTTCCTTAAGGTCCCGTCCAGAAGAAGCACCCTCACTGCCAGGTTCAGGCTTTCCCTGAAGCTCTCTTCTGAAGAACCGGGTTCTATTAAATCGTGTATTTTCTTTATGCGATATCTTACGGTATTCTTGTGGCAGTAGAGTTCTTCGGACGCTCTGTTAAGGTCACAGCCCGAAAGCACGTAGGTTACCAGGGTCGTCATGAGATCCTCAGAATCACTTCCTTCGATTAGAGGCTTAAGGTACTCGCGGGCGTTGGATATGAGGGTCTTGGATTCCATCTCAGGAGCGATCAGCCGGTAGATGCCGATCTCTTCATAAGCTCTCATATGGACGCCATCGATCTGGCAGACCCTCAAAGCCCAGTAGGCTTCTTTGACTGCCTGAGCGAAACCCGTCTCTCTCCTCTTGATCCGGCTTTTTCCAAAGCTGGCTCGTTCTTCCGGAAGCCCTGATATCAGGATCACGTCCCTCACAAGAGCTTCCATGGATCCCGGATCATCTTCATCTCTGCTGATTACAATGAAGCCACCCTGCCTGAACCTTATAAGGGATACTCTGTCGCCGAACCTGGAGTTTAAGGCTATCCTCCTTGAGTATCTCACGAGACGGTCTCTTTCGAACTCCTCCTCGAAGCCCTTATCAGGCGCAAAACATATTATCTCCACATTCTTCCTCATGGCCGGAAGTATCCGGTTCCTGAGGCGCTCTGCATCTTTATCGCTAAGTTCATCGGAGATGAGCGCTTCCAAAGCTCCTTCTATCTCCGACTCCGTCATGTCCTGCCCCACTTCTTTCTTGATGGCAAGGACTATGTCCTCGAAGAAGGCATCATCTGTGATCTCAAAGATCGGGAAGTCGTGACTCTCAGAATATTCTATGACTTCACGAGGGAGTTCCTTAAAGAATATCGGTTTATAGCTTAAGCAGGCGACTCCCATTTCATCCAGACTTTTCACAGCCTGAAGTATCAATTCAGGTTTTTCTTTGGCGAACATGAGGCTCGTGATGCCTACGCTGTGTCCGTAGAACATCTCCTCTCTGGTGAACTCTATGCCTTCAGCGAATTCGAAATCGATGATCTCCGTTGAATCCACAGATTTGTCCAGACCGCCTGAGCCCGATATGAGCCTGAATCCCGAAAGTTCCGGCAGCTTTATTATGTCTCTTAATTTCACTTTCTGCTCCCGTGACATCCCTTCAGGTCTCATACTTTGTTTCCCCTTTGGTATCTTAAGTATAGACCGGATTGAAGGGATTTTCATTATCATAAGGTATAAACTTTCATGTTATGTTTTGTACGTTTGTACAAATAATATACCATATTTACGGCAAAAAGTCATTCTGCAGAGGGTATTTTTTGTTTATTATTACTGCGATTTCCTCCAGGTCTTGCCCTTAGCCGACTCGCAGGTAAGAGCTTCATAGGACTTGGGCTCGCCATTTTCGAAGTATACGATGTATCCAAGGCCGACCACGGGAGTCCATGCCCAGAAGTTGTCCTTCTCACCTGGAAACCAGTTTACCATGGTGGCGGAAATGCTTCCTCCGTGGCAGACCATCACAGAAACGGCATCCTTACCGCTGTGGCGATGGGCCAGTTCCTGCATCCTGTGATAACCGATCAGTTCCTTGTTTCCGCGCTTGATGCGTTCAACGTATTCGTTCATGCTCTCCCCGCCCGGGAAGACGAAGGTGCCGTCCGCATTCTCCAGCCACTCCTTGCCGCCCTCCTTCTGAGAAAGCTCGTCGAAGGTCTGGCATTCCCAGTCACCGAAATTGATTTCCTTCATGTCGGGGATCACCGTGTGGGGCACGTCGCCGAAAAGAGCCTGAAGGGTCTGAGTTGTTCTGACGAATCCTGTCGTGTAATATTTAGTATCCTCGGGAAGCTCCGGATAAGCGCCCTCTTTCTTGTACTGTCTGAGCTGTTCATAACCTTCCGGAACGATGGGCAGATCCGCCCAGCCGTAGAACCATCTCTTCTGTATGCCCTCCGTTATCCCGTGTCTTATCAAAAGTATATATGATTTCATTATTTTAATCTTTTCCCTATTCCTGCAAAAACTCTCGTAACAACTATGGCTTCCTGAGCCAGATACATGGTAGTCCTTCCAACGGCTTCCCTGAAGGCTCTTTCCTTCGGGTCCATCGGGACTATCCCGCAGGAAATGTCGTTTACGATCATGACTGACTTAGCCCATCTGCTCTTTCTCGCAGCCAGGTATTTCAGCGGATCGCGGTCGTTTGCAAGGCATGCCCATACCAGTTCTTCCACGTTGTTTATGATGGGGGCGCCTTCCGGCATCTCCACCTTATCCCTTGTGCAGGTGTATATGTCCTTTCTTGAAAGGTTGTATTTGTCAAGAGCAAAATCAACTTTCCCCTGATATGCTCCTCCGATAATAAGAATCATGTCTCCTCCTATTTTATCCCATATATAAAGCCAGGCTTATGATACCAAAGAGTTCTCCCCAGATGATGCCGTAGCCTGCTACGTCTCCGTTCATGCCCTTTAATTCATGCCGCGCAAAAAATATCGATACCACTGTGCCTCCTATGGCCAGGGCTTCCGTAAGAAGCACTCCAGTGAAGCACTCTCTTCCAATGATCAGGGCTATGACCATCCATAACACAAGCTGAGCCAGCAAGAATACTTCAGCCTTGTTATCCCTCTTCATCTCTATATACTGGCTGGTATCCATGGGCTTCAGGGTCATCATCAAAAAACTGCTCACGGCCCTCGGCAGAGCTACTATCAGAACCGCTCTCACCAGTTGGTCAAGGGTCTCCATGTAAAAGGCTGCCGTGGTCATAACGCCGAACTCCACGAGTACCACGAAGATGAAGCTCACTATGGCAAAGGTGCCGCAGCGGCTGTCCTTTAATATGGCACGTTTCTTTTCCAGAGTTCCCCTGGACATGGTGGCGTCACTTACATCCATGAACCCATCCACGTGGATGAATCCAGACAGTACGAAGGGTATCCATGTGGCCACCGCTCCGACTGCCATGGGAAAGACAATATAGTTGAGTCCGACTATGCATGCCGCCCAGATGATACCCATTATGACTCCCACGGTCGGGAGCCAGGCCAGCATATACGGTCTTGCCTCTTCATCCCATTTTTTGGGTCCCGGGATGAAACAGAAGTTTCCCCAGCACATGCAAAGTCCCGTTAAGATTTTTTTCATATCTCAGCGACCTCCTTGTATTCAATGGGAAAGCCAAAGGTCATCTCGATCACGCTGTCGCAGACCTTTGCAAGAGCTTTGTCTATGATGGCAAGACCCTCGATATATCCTTTGGTCAGTTCGTCATAGTTACCCCCGTCACAGTAGATTGAGTCCGAGACGAAGATGAGTCCGTCGTGATTCTTAACAAGAGCCGACAGTCTTTCGGAGATCCTGATGGACGCTTCCGCATCCACGGTCCCGTCGTTTCTGAACATCTCATTGGATAGAAGGGCGGTCACCGAATCGATGAGAAAGATGCCTTCTCTTCCCTCGATTTCGCGGTCGATGTCGCGGCCGCATTCGATGGTCCTGAATCCAAAGCCCTGACGTTCTCTTCTGTGCCTTTCTATTCTGGCTCTGTCCTCATCGTCATGGGGAATCATGGTGGCAATATAGTAAAGGGGGCATTTTCTCTCCTTTGCCATTTTTACCGCCAGATTCTGAGCGTATGTGGACTTGCCGTTTTTTGCTCCTCCTGAAATAAAAACATTCATCAGAAGAAATTACCTTCCTTTCTCTGATCAAGATAATCCGCGTCTATGGCTCCTTCTGCATAGGTGGCCATGCCGTTCATGGCTGCGCAGGCTGTTTCCAGTATTTTAAAGGTGATCGGGCAGCCGGAGCCCTCTCCCAGTCTCATGCCAAGGTCGAATACCGGCTTGATTCCAAGGGCATTCATGGCGAGGACATATCCAGGCTCCTTCGATTTATGGGAGGCGAACATGTAGTTCACAGCCTTGGGCTGAAGTCTGGATGCTGCAAGGGCTGCTACGGCTGAGATGTATCCGTCGATGACGACGGGGATCTTGTAGTATGCCGCGCCTATATATGCTCCCGTCATGGCCATGATATCGAAACCTCCGACCTTCTGAACGATGGTAAAGGGATCCTCACCCCTGACCTTGTCTACGGCTTCATCTACGATCCTGAACTTGGTAGCAAGACCTTCATCGGTGAGACCGCCGCCTCTTCCTACTACGTCATCTGCCTTCTTATCCGTAAGGGCGGCAAGGACGCAGGCTGATGTGGTGGTGTTTCCGATTCCCATTTCTCCTATACCGAAGACGTTATATCCCAGTTCCTTAAAGGTTCTGGCAGCTTCGATTCCGGTCATGAATGCCTTGTATGCTTCCTCTTCAGTCATGGCAGGGCCCTTGGCAAGATTTGCCGTTCCCTTGCCCAGTCTGCGGTTTACGATCTTTTTCGTTAAGGTCTTCATGCATGACATTCCCGAGTGATCTTCAAATCCGGGTTCAGTCATATATTCGGTCAGAAGGTCCTTCGGGAGGTCCATCCTGACTCCCATATCAACCACGAGAAGGTCGATTCCCCAGTAGCGAGCGATGGAGCTCACTCCTGTTAATCCTCTCGTAAAGTTGATGGTCTGTGAAAAGGTAACGGACTGGGGTGCGGAGGCTACGCCCTCCTCGCAGACGCCGTTATCAGCGCTGAAGATGGCGACTGCCTGCTTCTTCATTTCGTTTTTGACAGATCCTGTAATTCCAGCGAGGCGGATGGACATTTCCTCCAGATCTCCCAAAGCTCCCGTGGGCTTTGCCAGCTGTTCCTGCCTCTCCTCAGCCTCTTTTACAGCCTTGCTGTCCAGGTCTCCGTTATCTTCTATATATTTTAAAATATCAAGTATTTCTTCTCTCATTTTGTTCCCTTTCTCTTTGGATTTTTTGCGCAAGCTCTTACTTTCTGACCTTTATTCTCGAGTAACCGTCAAGGAAGGCTGCCATTATCTCGAGAATGGTCTCGCAGCTTCCCTCCGTCACCTCTGCGTTTAAAGGCATGATGGGATCGTGCAGGGACTTTCTTAAGAGGCACCAGCCCTTGACTTCAGGCAGATCGAAGTTGATTCTCACGCCCTCGTAGTTGGGCTCCACCATGCTCAGTCCCTTATCCTCGTTGGCCTTTACCCAGACCTTCAGTCCGGCCAGAACCTGATCGCCGTAAATTGCGAAGTCTCTTGCCTCTATGGGGAATCTCACTTCGATGGCTTCTTTGGGTTCCTCAAGGCTTTCGATGAGGACTCCGATGTCTGTGCCCTTCTTGTGAAGCTGTGCTTCCTTGATGACTATCTTGGTGGCAAGATAAGCTCCGTCATCCAGGAAATTATTCTCCTTATATGCTGCGTGGCCTGAGGTCTCGATGGCCAGCTGGGAATCGATGCCTTCTTTATTGAGCTCGATGGATTTGTTGATTACGTTTCTGTATCCTCTCTTGAACCTCAGATGTTTAAGTCCGAGGCATTTTTCAAGATAATCGGTCAGCTGATCTGATGTTATGGAATCGGTTACTACCGTGGTTCCCGGATGTTCGACGGCGATGAGGGCTGCAGCCAGTGCAACTATGCCGTTTCGTGAGATTTCTTTTCCGTTCTTGTCCACGGCTGCAGATCTGTCCACATCGGTGTCGAATATGAGTCCGAGGTCTGCATGGTTCGCCAGGACTGCTTTAGAGATGGAAGACATGGCCTCTTTGTTTTCGGGATTCGGCTCATGGTTCGGGAAGTTTCCGTCAGGATTCAGGAACTGCGAGCCTGTTATATCCGCTCCCAGGGGTTCAAGTATCCTGGTCGCGTAGAATCCTCCTGCTCCGTTACCGGCATCCACAACTATCTTTAATCCCTTGAGCGGCTTCTCGTAATCTTCAGGATCCGCCACTTCCATGATTATCTTGTTCCTTAAGTATGCGCTGTAATCCTCGATCAGGTTCATCTCGTCCACGGATCCCGGAGCGCTTGATAAGGGCTTTTCTTCGGATTCTGCTATCTCTATTATTCTGGAGATGTCGCTCTTCTCAAGGCCTCCCTCTCTGGAAAAATACTTGAATCCGTTTCTGTTGAAAGGAAGGTGAGACGCCGTGATCATGATAGCTCCGTCACATTTATATCCCTCGAAAACGGTGGACATGAACATGGCGGGTGTTGACGCGAGCCCGCAGTCAAAGACCTTTATTCCTGACTCCATCATGGTGTATATGAGGGTTTCCTTTAAAGCGTCTGCGCTTAATCTTGAATCGTGTCCTACGGAAATACGCATCTCCGTAGGGAGTTTCCCTGTTTTCTCCTTAAGCCAGATGATAAAGCCCCTCGTCAGAGCTCTCGCTTCCTCGCTTCCAAGGGTCTTGGGTTCTCCTGGAACACCTTCCAAAGACACTCCTCTTATATCCGATCCGTTCTGTAATTTCTTTAGTTCCAAAGCCATGATCACTCCTGACCGGCGCCTTTATATGCGCCTTATTTTTTATAATCCAAAAACTCCCCCATAGTAATATCATTCTACTACAGGGGAGTCGGATTTGCAATTGAATTCAGCGCTTTAACATACGCCAAGTTTGCGTTATATCAATCTTCCTTGCCGATGGAATCTGTTCTCACGATGAAGCGGACTGAGCCTTCTCCTTCGTGGGATGAACCGGCGAAGGATGTGTATTCTTCTGCCAGTGATTTGAGAGCTTTAGCCCTGTCAACCAGGTCACGCCCGTTATCCTCGAGAAGTCCCGTAAGCTTGTGGATGCCTTCTCTGTCGAATTTAGCCATACCGTCTTTCAGTTCGCCTGCTCCTTCAAGGAGAGCGGATACTCCTTTATCAAGGGTTCCGGTTCCTTCCTTAAGCTGTGAGGTGCCGTCCTTAAGATCGGATGCGCCATTTGCGGCCTTTCGAGCTCCTTTCTTCAAGGTGACCGCGCCGCTCCTGAGTCCCTTGGTGCCGTCCTTTAAGGCAGCTGCTCCCTTGGATACCTTGGATGCTCCTTTCTTCAGGGCTTCTGCTCCTTTGTCGAGCTTAGCCGTTCCCTCTTTAAGGGTCTTGGCACCATCTTTCAGTTCGCCGGTGCCTTCCTTCAAGGACTTGGCTCCTTCATAGGTCTTGGATGCGCCGTCTGCCAGAGCAGAGGTGCCATCCTTAAGGGATGCTGCTCCCGTGGCCAGCTGGTCTGTACCTTCAGCAAGCTGAGAAGCGCCGTCTGCCGTGCTCTTGGCACCTTCTGATACCTGAGATGCGCCTGTCGCCAGGTTGCTTGCGCCGGTAGCCGCTGATGCTGCTCCTTCCTTCAGGTTGGATGCTCCGTCTTTTAGGTCCCTGGCTCCCTTTGCGGCAGAACCTGCTCCCTCCGAGAGGGCTGCTGCGCCTTCTGAAAGCTGGCCTACTCCGGTTACCAGTGAAGCGGAACTTTCTTTCATCTGGGACAGACCTGATTCAACGGTGCCTAAACTTTTAGCTGCCGTATTTATTCCGCTCTGGAGGTCGGCGGCGCCGGATGATAAGTTTGCCGCGCCGGCCTTAAGGTCCCCCGTTGGGGCGGTTGCGTTTGCAATCTGTGTTGCCGCATCTGAGATGGAGCCGGCGCCTTGCTGGATGGTGCCGGCGCCGCCCTTGATTCCCTCAAGGTACTGTCTGATGGCTTCTACAGTCTCAGCATTTTCTTCTCCCTGGATATTACCAAGGATGCTCTCGATAGAGTCTACTGCACCGGAGATTTCACCTGCTCCCTGGCTGATGCCGGAAGCTCCGTTCGAAATGCCTGACGCAGCAGCGTTTACATTGTCGATGCCTTTTGACAGGTTGTCGGCTCCGGTTTTGAGTGCTCCCGCTCCTCCTGCCAGGTCACTCTCCATGGAGGTTTTGATCTTAGATGTGCCTTCATAGAGTGCCCCTACACTTTCGGGAAGGGATGCCACCTGGTCCTTCATCTGTGAGAGACCGCTCGATACGTTGCTGGCTCCTTCGCTTAGTGAATCAATTCCTTCAGACAGGCTGTTCATATTATCTGAAATCTGCGTTGCGCCTTCTGATACAGCAGACACTCCGCCTGAAAGGTTTGTTGCTCCTTCAGACAGCTGAGATGCTCCTTCTGACAGGGACGCTGTACCTTCCTGAAGACTTGATGCTCCTTCATTTACAGTAGTCGCTCCATCGGAAAGACTTGAGCTTCCTTCCTTGAGCTGATCAGCTCCATCGGATACCTGCTTGATACCATTCTTAAGATCTGAAGCACCCTTGTCCAGTGCCTTCGCGCCTGCTTCGGCATTTTTTGCGCCGGTCTTCAGCTGGGCCGTGCCGTCCTTAAGATCGGACGCTCCCTTGGATACCTGAGATGCTCCTCCCTTGAGTTCGCCTGCTCCCTTGTCGAGTTTGAGCGCCCCCTTGGAGAGCTTGCTGGTTCCGTCAGCCAGCTGTTCATTTCCATCTTTAAGGGCGCCTGCTCCTTTATCGAGTTTATCCGCCCCGTCCTTTAAGGTGCCGGTTCCTTCGGAGAGTTTATCAACTCCGTCATAGAGTGCACTTGATCCTTCGGTGAGCTTTGTAGATGCCGATGTCAGCTGATTAAGGGCTGACTCCAGGTCATCCAGAGCCTTCACGTTATCAAGAGCTATATCATTAAGCAGGGAATTCTCGATGATAGTCATGGCTGTCGTAAGGGAGAAATCCTCTACATCCGCTTCAATAGTCACTGTTTCAGGAATATCGATGGCTATGTCACCAAGACCAAGGCTTGACTTGAGACCGGGCATTGCCATTCCGACAACCGCAGTCTTATCTCCTGTATTTATCACCTTTCCGTTTGTAACGCTTACGCCCGATACCTTTGTGTTGTCGAGAAGGAGTCCAGAGATCACAAGGAAAGGTTCATAAAGGGTCACATTCTTTCCGTTCACCATCTTTTTTTCGGAGATGTTATTTGTATAGTTAAAAGTGATTCTGAGGTGACCGGTGGCTCCTGCCGCTTCCTCGGCTGAGATTTTTTTGCCATCCAGTTCATAAGAGATGGAGGTTGTCACGGGAAGTTCTTTGTTGGTATTTCCCTGATAGTAGATGTCGTTTCCGTCTGCATTCCAGATGATGTTTCCATCCTTGTCCTTTGTAAAGGTCTCCTCGCCTTTGACGTTTTCGATGTTTTCGAGATCCGCATCGTCCTTCAGGGTGTCCTTCTTGTCGGGATTCTTGAGCCATGCGCTTACTATGGTCTCTCGCGGAGTTCCGTCAGGCTCTGCAATGACGTATACGGTCTCTTCCTTACCCTCTTCATCTTCCGATGTGGCCTTGCCGGAACCGATCAGGGAGTTGGCCGCCTCGGTCAGTTCGTCGGCTTCAGCAGAAGTCTCCGCATAGGCTTTGTCCACGTTTACTATCTCACAGAGTTCTCCGCCGGTCATGAGAGTGATGATCATGATGCCGAGGAGCACTGCTGTCAGCTTATTTACTCTTCTTTTCATTTTTAAATACCTCCGAATCAATGTATTTATGCGAGTTTGCCGTTCTCCTTCGGCAACACGTTTTTTGAAAGTTTAGCGTTTCTTGCGGCTTTCATGCCCATCGTCGTGCGTATCACGACAGGATCAAGGAGCAGAAGCAACGAGGGCAGTACCAGAATTACCGATATCATGCTGACCATGGCGCCTCTTGCGAGGAGGTTACACATGGAACTGATGAGGTCGATGTTGGAGTAGATACCTACTCCAAAGGTGGCTGCGAAGAAACTCAGGGCACTCACCAGGATGGACTGCATGCTGTAGGTCAGAGCTTCTCTGACTGCCGTCATCTTGTCATGTTCCAGCCTTTCGGCTTTATACCTGGTAGTCATCAGTATCGCATAGTCAACAGTGGATCCCAACTGGATAGTACTGATGGCGATAGGTGCAATGAACGGCATCGTGAATCCAGTGTAGTACGGGATGCCCAGATTGATGAATACTGCGAACTCGATGACTGCAACCAGTATCACCGGGAGGGTGATTGATCTCAGTGAAAGCAGTATGATCAGAAATACGAATCCGATGGATACAAGAGATACAACGTTGAAATCCTTGTTCGTAATCTCGATAAGGTCCTTGGTGCAGGGGCCTTCTCCTATGAGCATGCCATCCTCGTCATATTCTTTGAGTATCGAGTTGATGGCTTCAATCTGATCGTTGCATTCGTCTGTGGATACTCTGTATTCTGAATTTATGATAATCAACTGATATTTTTCGTTCTTTAGTACGTCCCTTAAGCGGTCAGGAAGCATGTCCTCGGGGATCCCCGCATCAAGCACGGAATCAAGACCCAGTGTATTGGTGACGCCGTCAAGGGATTCGATTCTGTTCACCATCTCGCTTGCTTTCTCCCTCGGAAGATCCGCACCACAGAGGATCATATGAGTGGTAGCTGTGGAGAAGTTGGCCTTGAGCTTTTCTTCAGCGGTGGCAAAGAGGAAATCCTCTCCGGTCTCCTCGGACATCTGGTCTCCCGTAAGTACCTTGGTAAAGTCATAATATACAGGGGTGTTGTGGTAGCCAACGGCTGCCGGCACAAGGACGATCAGGAAGATCACTATGAACACCCTGTAGTGTTTGCTGATGGCTCCGGCGACTCCCCTTAGATCAGGTATCAGGCTCTTATGCATGGTCTTCGCCAGAGGCTTATCCAGAATGAGGATCATGGACGGAAGAATCGTTACAGATCCTATGACACCCATGATGCATCCTTTAGCCATTACAAGTCCCAGATCCATGCCCATGGTGTAACTCATAAAGCACATGGCCAGGAAGCCTGCGACCGTTGTAAGCGAACTTCCCGTGACGGACACGATGGTATCCTTGATGGCATGAGCCATAGCTTCGTTGTTATCCTCGTATTCCTGCTTCTGTGCGCAATAGGCGTGCCAGAGGAAGATGGAATAGTCCATGGTGACAGCCAGCTGAAGGACCGCAGCCAGAGCCTTTGTAATGTATGAGATTTCTCCGAAGATCGCGTTGGTTCCCAGGTTGTACAGGATGGTAATTCCGATTCCTGCGAGGAAAACGAAGGGAACAAGCCATGAATCCGTTAGAAGAAGCATGGCACCAAGGGCACAGAGTACTGCCATTCCAACATAGATGGGTTCCTCTCTCTCGCAGAGGTTCTTCAGATCTGCCACCAGTGCAGAGATACCGGACACGTAGCAATGCTCTCCGGCTATGCCCCTTATCTTTTCGATGGCTTCTATGGTCTCATCTGCAGATGAGGATGTATCGAAAAAGACAGCTATCACTGTGGAATCTCCATTAACGAAGACATCCTTCAGTTTGTCGGGCAGGAATTCTTTGGGGACGCTCAGGTCTGCGATGCTGTCATACCATATGGCGCTGTCCACATGGTCGACTTCTTCAACCTCCTTACGGATGGCCGCTACGTCCTTATCCTCCATTCCCTCAACTATTATGAAACTGAAGGCTCCCTTGCCGAACTCATCCATTAAGATGTCCTGGCCCTCAACGGTGTCGATGCCCTTCGGAAGGTAAGTCAGCATATCGTAGTTGATACGCGTGGCCTGAATACCTATAACTGAAGGGATCAGCAGTATGAGAGCTAAAATGAGGATCGGGATTCTCAGCTTAACAACTGTCTTTCCAAATTTTTCCATTTATTTCCTCCTATAATCAAACGGCGGTTGTTAAAATTGACCGTCAGTCATTTTCTAAAGTGTATTGTAACACCAAAATGACCGTTGGTCAATATGCTTTAAAGAAAAAAATGACTAAAATTCATTTTATGTTGACTTTTTGGTTTTTTGCATATAGAATTGAATCCGTAAAGGGGTTTGAAAGGCGTGGCATCATGGGAAAAATAGAAGAAAACAAACTGCAAAAGAAGACCCGGCTCATGGATACAGCCTACGAACTGTATACGAGCCAGGGCATTGTCAAAACGACCATAGAGGATATTGCCAGAAAGGCCGGCATCGCCAAAGGCACCTTCTACTTATATTTTAAGGACAAATACGATCTTCAGGAGAAACTCATCGCCCACAAGTCGGAACAGCTCTTCGATCATGCCGTGAAAAACTCCGGCTACGAGAACTGCACCAGCGCTGAGGATAAGATTCTGGCCATCGTGGACGATATTCTGGATCAGCTCAAGAGCGAGAGACTTACCCTGAAGTTCATATACAAGAATCTCAACTGGGGCGTTTTCAGGAGGACTGTGGACAAGCCGGATTCCGACTACCTGCCCTTCCTCGTCTCCATCATCGGTGAACCGAAGGATGCTGAGAAACTGGAGATTGCCGTGTATACGATCTTCGAACTGGTGAGTTCCACCTGCTATTCGGTGATTCTGGAGGAGAATCCCTGCGACCTCGAAACCTATAAGCCCTATCTTCACAAGTCGATTCGGGCAATCATCGATGAACTGCGATAAATATAAAGATAAAGCGCATTATAAAAGCGTGGCACCGGGCCACGCTTTTTTTAAACACGTTATTACCACTTATTAAATACCTTTTCGGCAAATCCAAGGAAATTCTGCACCTCTATGACGGTTCCGTCATCAAGGATTGCTCTTCCGCTGAAATGGCCGAAAACCTGGTGCTGATCGGAGCAGATGAGTTTCACGTCCGTCTTGGAGTACCTGTCCATGATGGGGACGAAGAGCATCTCGAACCGCCCGTCGTCGGAACTGAAGTTCCAGGGGCTCATAAAGTCATCGATCATCTCCATGGTTTCCATCTGTTTACCTGAGGGCATGCAGCAACCGCCCTTGGTGGTGTAGACCTTGGGCTTAGTCGGGATATTGAAACTGACCCTGCTGAGTTTATGGGCCTTTCCGTCATAGAAGAGCATGTTTTCAGAGGCAGCAGAGGTGTCACCAAAGCCGTATCCGATGTTCCAGCCGAATCTGTGTCCGTCAACCATACCCTGGGCAGCGCCCCAGTACCAGGTGTTCTTATAGGTCCACACGCCCCTTCCCCAGTCGAGGAGTCCAAAGGATGCCCCTTCAGGGAATTCGTATCGCGTTCCGTCGAACTCCACCCAGCCCGTAGCCGGCATGTCAATGATCTTCTGATTATAGTAGAAGGCGAGCGGATCTTCCTTGTATGGAGTCGCTATCACCATGGAATCCTGTTCGGGATTTTCGAGACGGATCTCTCCCGTTATGGGTTTGTTGTCCTGGAATCTCTCCATGCTGAACTTTAAGATGCGGTGATCTCCTCCATGATAGAAGTTGATCTCATATCCCTTTCCCTTGGTGACCGTGTCTCCCTTCTCTGATGATGGCGGGAGATGTTTCTTGCCTCTCGTCATGACCTGCATGGGTGAATTGGTGATCTGCATCCCGGTTTTAAAATCCAGCAGACTTATGCTGTCAAGCCCCATATATGAGTTATCATCTATGGTAAGGGCCACAGCAAAATCATCGCAGGTCACCAGATAATAGTCCCATTCCTTGATCCTTAAGGATTTAGCTCTTATGGCATTTCTGTCATAGTTCAGCATCAAACTTCTGGCAAATCCCGGTTCCGTCAGTTTTCCCCTAGTATCTAGCAGTTCGTGTTTAGTTGTTATTTCGTGTTGGGGAGTTTTGGTATTCATAGGATTCCTCCTTAGGGTGCGACAGGAAGGCCGCAGTATTCACAGCATCCTTTAGCATCTGGAACAGTCATAGCTCCGCAGTGAGGACACTTTACGGGTACTTTCTCAGGTACTGCTTCACCATTATTGTCCTCTATTAGGCTAAGGACGAATTTCTCAAGTTCATCCAGTTCTTTCTCGTAGCTCCTGTATTCTGCGCCGTGAGCATTGGTGTCTACCTTAAGCCCCTTTCTCTCTGCTACGGCATCTGCCTTCGGTCTTACATCATCAACAGAGGATCTGTTGTACTTGATCCACATATCATCAAAATACGGGTGATTTACGTATAAGTTTAAGCGGAAATCATAGGAATAATTGTATCTGGGAGGATTATAACTTACCAGATGACCTTCTTTGTCTTTCTGCTTTTCTTCAGACTTGTACTCAACTATGTCCTTGCTGCAGCCCGTAAGCATTGAAAGATCCAGCACGTCAGGATTGTCATTCTTCCAGTTGTCGGAATGAGTGACTATGAATTTTTTGCGGTTCTCATCCACCAGGATGCGGCCGTACTTTCCTACGGTTCTGGTTGGCGAGAACAGAGCGACCTCTTCCTTGTTGGCTTCTCTGTATCTCAGCTGCTCCTCGATCTCATTGACGGTGCTCGTTCTTCTGTCGCTGAACCAGGGGGAAAGCTTGGATGCGCAGTCCTTGCAAAGGTTGCCGTCTTCGAGCTTCCTGTTTCCAAGAAGACCTATCTTCTCACCGCAGACGCTGCAGTATTTTTTCTCAAAAAGTCCCATAATGTCCTCCTTAAGTCATATATATGTTATTGCTCTGTTTCACTTACATTTTTATAGTCATATTTTATCGTATTTTTTGAATAAATACAATTATTTATTGTGTGGTGTGCGGGCGGTCCTTAATACGCAAAGAATCTGCTGCAGATTTTTTGCACTATGCAAAATATATTTGCACCTGCTCCTCCTTTTTTATATAGTATATGTAAGAAAAGTTCATAAGCCGATTTAATAATTTCTTAAGTTTTATGTTAATTTTTTCGTAAAAAACGAGTGATATAACTGTACTTGAAAAGGGGAAAGGAAGGAAACACATGTCACAGAATTCCAATTCAAACATAAACATTCTGGTAGTCGATGACGATCACGAAATCGCGCAGGCCATTGAAATCTATCTTAAAAACGAGGGGTATAATGTTTTTAAGGCATATGACGGATTGGAGGCCATCAACGTCGCATCGAAGGAGGATCTGCATCTCATCATCATGGACATCATGATGCCCAAGCTGGATGGTATGCAGGCTACCATGCGGATAAGAGAAGAAAAAAACATTCCTATCATAATGCTTTCGGCCAAGTCTGAGGATTACGATAAGATCACGGGTCTCAATGTGGGTGCTGATGATTACATTACCAAGCCTTTCAACCCGCTGGAACTCATAGCGCGTGTCAAGTCACAGATCAGGCGCTACACCAATCTGGGAAGCATGATGGGATCTGATGAAAAAGACGTGTATAAGACTGGCGGTCTCATGATCGACGATACCACGAAGCAGGTTACCGTAGACGGCGAGGAGGTTCAGCTCACCCCAACAGAATATGGCATTCTGAAGTTCCTGATCCAGAATGCGGGAAAGGTACTCAGTATCAAGCAGATCTACGAACACGTATGGGACGAGCCCGCCTTCAATCCGGAGAACACGGTGGCGGTACATATTCGTCGCATTCGTGAAAAGATTGAAATCGATCCCAAGAACCCGCGCTACCTGAAAGTTGTCTGGGGCGTGGGATATAAAATAGAGAAACGCTGAGGTGTATTCTCGGAGCCGCTTGCGCTTTGTCCTCGCGCAGCGGTTCTAAGCTCTGGCTTCGCCGCCGGCTCGCCATTCGCTAAGTACCGGCGCTGTGGAAGCTCCGAGATTACACTCCGTGTTTCTAATCTAAATAAATAATAGAAAGGGGTATTTTTAATAGGGTGAAACTGATGAAAAAAAGAAATTTGAAGGAATTGAAGCCGCTTGCGGCATTGTTGTGGGTCCTTAGCCCAGTGCTTGGAGCCGCCAGTGGATTCTTTGGATCCAAGGCTATATCTCTGGCAGCCATGGAAAACATCACAGGATGGACTGAAGAAAATCTGTCCCACGGCCAGACCTTCTGGTACGTGTACTTCCCGAAGGAACATCTGCAGGAGGATCTCGTAGTCAAGTATGCTGTCATTGCTGGAGCGCTTGGAGTATTGGCCCTTGCATGTGCCATCGGCCTCATGGTCATGACCGGAAGATTCAATCAGGACGAAAATGGCAGACCTGTGCTCAATCTCTTTGACCGCATCTGGACGGAGATTCATCTGGCAGTATTAGGGGTGGCTATATTCTTTGCGGCTTACGTATGTTATCCTATGACCGAACTTTGGGCGGTCACCGAAGGTCAGGGATATGCCCCTACGATAACAGATAACTACTTGTTCGGGCCCAACAATATGTTTACATTCTGTGCTTGCGTAGCCGGTTGCTTCTGCTGCCTGCTGATTGCAATGATTACCGCAGTCACTTTGATCAAAAAACTCAAAGCCGGACAGTTTATAAAAGGCTCCCTGATTTGCATTATCTTCAGCGCGATTGCTCGATGCATCCGCTACGTCTTCAAGACCATTTTCAGATCTGATAAGTACATGCGCAAATATATTCTTATCGGTATCGGCATGGTGATCTTGGCCATGACATGGATTGGAGCCATCGTGGATCTTGCTCTGATCTTCATCTTCGTTCCGAAGTTCGTGAAGAAGTTCCGCGCCATCCGCGAGGGAGTCGCCGAGGTAAAGTCCGGCAATCTGACCTACAAGATTCCTGTGGACTCTGACGAGAAAGGCCCCTTAAGCGGCTTCGACCGGCTGGCCAGCGACATCAATGAGATATCTCAGGCCACCAACGCAGCTGTTCAGAACGAACTGAAGAACCAGCGTCTCAAGACTGACCTCATTTCCAACGTGTCCCATGACCTGAAGACACCGCTTACATCCATGATCACCTATGTGGATCTCATGAAGACCGAGGGCCTGGACTCCGAGAATGCTCCTGAATATCTCGAGGTCATCGACGAAAAAACTCACAGACTTAAAAATCTCACGGAGAATCTTTTCGAGGCGGCCAAAGCATCCTCAGGAAACACTCCCTGCGAGATTACGGATATCGATATTTCAGCCATCGTCAACCAAGCTCTGGCCGAGATGGAAGAGCGGCTTGGAGAGCACGAACTGAATGTAATGGTCAAAAACGATCTGGAAAGCCCCATGGTAAGAGCCGACGGCCAGCTCCTCTGGAGAGTCATCGAGAACCTGCTTTCCAACGTATCCAAGTACGCCCAGGAAGGAAGCCGTGTGTATATCAACCTGTCAGAACCTACGTTGAATTCGGTTTCCAATAACGGCCGCGTGCTTCTCGAGGTGAAAAACATTTCAAAAGATCCGCTGAACATCCCTGCGGATGAACTCATGGAGCGCTTCAAGAGAGGCGACGAGTCGAGAAACACCGAAGGAAGCGGCCTAGGCCTTGCCATCGCAAAAGACCTTACCCACCTCATGGGCGGTGTCTTCGAGATCACCATAGACGGCGACCTCTTCAAGGCATCAGTCATGCTGGACAAGGCATAAAATCAAATGATTCGAGGCTTGCAGAAGTGCAAGCCTCTCATTATATGCAAAAGTCCCACACAAAAGTGTGGGATTTTGTCTATAATCTTTATCCGTAGATGTAATTCAGCTTCTCTCTTTTGAATTCCTCGAGTCTCTGCTCGTAAGCCGCCATGGCTGCTCCCATATGAGGCGTCTTGATGTTAGTGCCGCCGCATTCGATGAGCAATCTGATCATGAACTTTGGATTGAGCACGAGAAGCGGTCCCGTGAGATAGGTGGCCATGAAGTTCTTGTAGTGGATGCCTTCACCCATTCCGCTCTTATCAAGACCGGGACCTCTTGTGGTATTGAAGAGAGTGGGTATCTCGCCATTCGGCTCCGCCCACGTGAACACGCTCTTGAAGCCAACGATCTCCAGGTCTTCGTACTTACCTAAATAAAGGGAGTTCAGGCGGTGCATTACCGCTCTCTTCACGCTAATGTCGAAGATTCCTAAGCAGCGTGTTTTTTTATTGGAAACATCAACTCTTTCGGGGAAGCGGTTGATCGGCATATCGTCCAGATCCGTGATGTCCTTGCAAAAAACTTCCAGCGCATTTCCCGTAAGGAGAAAACGTTGTCCACTTTCGATGGCTGCCTTGATTTCATCCTTGTATGGTTCGAGATGTTCCATGGCTACCAGCTGATTGTTTTCGGTCATGGTTCCCATGTACACGAGGTCGATATCCTTCTCATTTAAGAAGGCCGGCTTTGTGTTGAGGTCAGTACCGATAACCTTGCAGTCGGGAATCGATGCCATAATATATTTGATGTTTGCCAGGTCTCCAAAGAGATTGGAGATTTCAGGATAGAGTATTTCTATTTTCATGCCTTGACCTCCTCTCCTTGCTCTTCGGTCGCGACGCCTTCAGCAGATACAGCCTCAGGTGCCGCCTCCTCAGCCTCAACAGCCTCAGCAGCCGCCGGCTTCTTGGAACCCATCTTTTCCCTGACGATGCGAGCGAGCTCCTTAGCCTGCTTGTTTCCAACAGCGAATGATCCCGGATCCGCTCCGTAGAGCACGTAGTAGTTCATACCAGGCTTGATGTCCACCTGCTTGATGGCGTCATCCATCTTCATGACGTGAACGATCTTTTCTTCTGGGATTCCCGCGAAAAGCATCCTTAAGCGATAGTCCAGTCCGCGGTCTCCAACGACCACGATCTTCTTGATGGAATCAACGTTAAGAGTCTCGAAGTCCGTGTCGTATATCCAGCTGATGTTTTCCGACCAGTGGGCTGCAAGCCCCAGGTCGTTAATGAACATTACCAGTTCCTTGTCTCCCGGCTGGGAAACTATGGTCTCATAGACTCTGGACTCAGCGAAGGCATTCAGGCCTTTGCCAAGTACGTTGAACACCTTGATGTCTCCTATGGTCTCGTGATTGAATCTGGTCTTCACGACTTCAACGGTATCGAGATTTTTCTTGATCTCATCCATGGAATATCCCAGCTGAAGGAGCAGGGTTATCAAGGCCGTCTCGTTATAGAGGTTTACGAACCTGTCGTCGATGATTGGGAGGTCTACCTCAAAGTCCGGTCCGCGGAAGGTGAATCTCATATTTTCAAAGTCCACGTTACCTGCGGAATAATCATAATCCGGTGAGCCAAAATCGCAGTTCACGCAGTGAGCTCGTCCCACGTTCGAGTATCTTCTGTATTCATATTTCAGTTTATGATCGCACTTGGGACAGATCTGAAGATCGTCGATGAGGTTGTGGCACTTGACCGTATCCGTTGGAAGCTTCTCAATGCCGAAATATACTCTATCATTATTGGGAAGCATATAGCACGACATGAGATCGTCCGCATTGAGCACGAGCTTGGTCGTCTCGGGCACGTACTTCTCAAGGAGCCAGCGGATGTATTCCGGATGAGCGTTTCTCATGATGGAATCCCTTGAAAGGTTGGTCACGATCATGTAGTCCGGCTTGACATAGGGGAAAAGTCTCGCAGCGGACCTTTCATCCATCTCGAGCACCGCCGTCTCATATTTCTCCTTATTGAAGATGTTCACTCCGTTAAGAAGAGCCGATGAGATGCCGCTGTTGATGTTTGATCCGCGGCTGTTGTTAAGGGTCACCACCCCGAACCTCTTCAGCATGTCGATGGTGAGGTTTGCCGTGCTGGTCTTGCCGTTTGTACCTGTGACAGCGATGATTTTTTTAGGTTTAGCCACATACTTCAAAAAATCCGGGCAGAGCTTCAGCGCCACCCTGCCGGGGAAATCCGTGGCGTTATGCCCTGTGATCTTCAGGGCTGGAATCGATAATTTTGCAATTATCAATGCGATATAGAATCTTAATTTCATGTTCTTTTCTTCTCCTGAAATAATAAGGAACATTTACCATAAAATTATAGCACAATGTTCCTTACTTATCAAATATTCAGTTCCGCCTTAATCCTTAAGGCTGCGCAAAAAATCTTCGCGCAGGATCTCTTAGAGACCCATTTCTTCCTTAACTGCCTTGAAGCAGGATACTGCGAAATCAAGGTCTTCCTTAGTATGTCCTGCGGAAACCTGAGTCCTGATTCTTGCCTTTCCCTTAGGAACTACAGGATAGGTAAAGCTGGTTACATAAACGCCCTTCTTCAACATTCTGTCAGCGAATTCAGCAGCAACCTTAGCGTCATAGAGCATAACTGCAACGATGGGATGATATCCGGGGAGAAGGTCGAAACCGACTTTTTCCATTTCTGCTCTGAAGTAT
>JAEEGL017042781.1_pt1 | contig 35475 bp, 35 predicted proteins | sample 9134231 | NCBI WGS metagenome assembly JAEEGL01 (sample SAMN16246548, study PRJNA631951) | gut metagenome | biome: gut microbiome; feature: rumen; material: fiber-attached | host: Bos | place: Iran: Karaj | collected 2018-10 | reverse complement strand
TACTCCTCAAATGACATTGCATTATGATTCTAAAAAGAGGCCGTTTTCAGTGCATAGGAAGATCGAGGGGTATACTTTAGGAGATAGGATTTATCATTTGTCACATACGGCGCTAACCGGCGCGGCGTACGATGTCGCGAAATTTATTAAGGAGCTTTCTGGGATTGATCTTCGCGAAGCACCAACGAAAGTTAAGTATCCTTTATCTAGGTTCTTAAAGGAATTAGATTACGAGCATTATGAAAAACATATCGACGAGGATCATAAATATATTAAGGAGACTGAACTTAAAAAATTAGTGCACGGTGATTTAAACCTCGGAAATGTTTTACTTGATGAGAATGATAAGGTAATTGGGGTGATTGACTTTTGTTTTGCGGGGACTGGTAATCCGAATATGGACGTGGCGAGAATTGTTTCTCGTCCGGCGCCGAAAGAGTTCGAAGAAGCTTTCTTGAGTCAGTTTGATAATACGGAAGAGATCTCACGTATGAAAAAGGCGTGGCAAGATATTGATAATGGGTATGCCGAACATATCCGTACAAATTTCCCTGAGATTAATTTGAATCAGTTATAGTGTTCTTATATTGAAAAAGCGAGGGATAGACAGTGTATATTACTTAATTGGTTTTTGTTCTATCAATTACTATAAAAAACACATCGAACGACCATCCCTATGTAATTCAGTTGGGAGGCTGTTCCTGGGTAAACTCTTGTGCTATAAAAAGAGAGGTTATTAGCACTATTATTCTGTACGGTAGACGACCAGTAGAAGCTTCTACTACCACGGTAGTCTACTGAACTGTTATTTATATATCCAGAATAGACAAAATTGTTAGGATAGGCCTTTAGTTTATTAGAAACAAGAGTTCCTTCAGTAGAGCCATTAAAGTATGGTGTTGTTGAACTATTATAGTTAGCTGGTTTAGTTCCGTTATTTAGATAAGCAACGATTAGATTCCAAAAATCATTAGTGGCTTCTCTAGACTTAATGCCACCTCTGGGAATACTCCAGCCGGTAGGGCAAATAGAGGCAGTATTGTAATCGTTGGTAGTTATAATACCAGTATTTGCAGCAGCGGCAGCCCAAGTATAGTAATTACCATAGCTGTACATACCGGCATTAGAAATAGAATTAGTGTCCGAATTAGAAGTAGGGTTACTTGGTCTATCTGTAATACTGGCTGGAGTATTGATATTACTATAGCGCGGAAAGCGATAGTTGACATCAGTGGTGCCTAAATTAATAGTGCCATCTGAACCATCTTTACTGTATAAACTATTTGCATCTCTATAATTGTTAGTTGACCATGGCGCTTCTGGTTCGGCAAGACCAGCGAATTGCTCGCTATAGCCTTGAGCAAGAGCGCCAGTAGAATTAGCGGCAGCAGTATTATCTAACCTTAGATTTTCAATCATCCAACACCGCCCATCGGCCAATTTAGCAACAGCATAAGTGTCATTGTCTCGTTTGTCCGTTAAGGCAGTAACGGCACCAACGCTCATTGTATTGCAATTAGTCCAATCTTGGAGATCGCCAGCCGAAGGAATCCAATGAGCATAAAGACTTAAGCCCGGATTACTACCTGTATAAGTACCAGCGGTAAATGTAATTGTTTCTTGCGGACCATAAAAGCCATTAGAATTAGAATAATCAACACTTGTAGACCATCCTGCAAAACCATATCCCTGACGGCTAAAGTTAGAAGCAAGAAGATCGATAGATGTAGTAGAGTTAGATAACGTCTGACAACCCATAGAGCCTAGGACATTAGAGCCATTAGGGTAGTAACAGATTTTACCTGATTCAGTAATTTTAGGGGAGAGCGGTGCTTCTATATCATGCGGATGCACCATAACATACTTAACCTTACCAATGTATGTTCCAGCAGGTTGAGTAGGAGAAGCATAGATTTGATAAGTAGAAGTTAGGGTAGATCCGATAGCATTAGTACCAGAATCAGTACTAGCAGTACGTTTAGCTACTAGATCATAGTCGTCTGGAACTGTATGGTAGGCATTATAGTTATTTTGAATAGAAATAGGATAAGTAGGTTCTGGATTAGTTTGAGTAGCTAGTTTCATAGCCCATTGGGAGTTATTACCAGAAGTCAATAGACCAGTAGGGATATCATAGCTAGAAGCTAGAGTGCTACTAGTCATTACGTTCTTACCGTCTGTATCGTCTGTATATCCTATAGCATAAATAGCAAAGCCTTCATTATCATTACAGAAGGCTTTAATGGTAGTAGTACCTACATCAGTAGCATAGTTACCATTCATGAGTGAAGTGGTATGAGTATTCATACCTACGCCTGTGAGATTACAGGAGATAGGGACGGTGATTTCTATTTCATCTACTACGGTATCGTCTGCTGAGGCGAGGGGGGAGGAGAGAGCTAGACCAGAAAGAAGGGTCAAAAATAAAAGAATGATGACTGGCATATATGGCCTAGTTATGCTCATGGTTATATTATATCACGAGTTGAGTTAATCAAGGTTTTCGAGATAATTAATTTTTGCATCGCGACGAGCGTCGTCGTCATTTTTCGGAAGATCTTCCCTTTTTGAGTAATCTTCAAAAATTTGTAAACAATCTTTCATCGCACCATCATAAACCGGCGGTTTATCATAAACACTCCAAATAATAATATGGAGGTTGGGAGCGTTTTCGGCGTAGAATTGGAGAGCCTTAGAAGTTGCGCGGATAAATTCTTCTTCGGTTTCTTTAGTGTGACGCCAGGCGCGCCCACTTAAGAATTTTTCGGTAACAGTAGACGAAACGGCAATCATTAAGAATAATGTCTTATATTGTCCGGCGGTGAGAAACTTTAATAGAATTCCTTCCATTTCAGGATCTAATAAAGTAACGTCTAAAACGATGTCGTAACCGTTCTTAATTAACTCGGTTAAAGTTAAGAACATCATAATAGTCGCGAATTCGTCGGTATTCTTACGTAGGTTTTCGTCGCCGTAAAAATCTTTAATCTCTTGATAATGTGGGTGATACTCAACGAAACGACGGGCGGCGATTAAAATCGGTTCGAAACCGTTTTTTCTAGAATAGGCCTCGACGGCCGGGAGAATCTGGGTAGTTTTTCCGGAACCGGAAATGCCGGCGATACGAATTAAATGACGATTTTTGGTCGCGGCAAGAGTGAAATCTTCGACAACTTTTTTTAAAATCTTCGGATATTCGATTAAACCGACTTGCCACTCTTCTTTAACCTTTGAAGGCCAATGCGCCCTCATGTAAGTAATTATTTTTTCTAATTCGTGATTACCTTCAGGCATTTTTTACTTTTCCTTACTTCAATTTTTTTAATATTTTCGAAAGTTTTATATTCTCCTTCAGCCTGGAGTTCAACGGTAGCCGGCTCCAAGAATTCTAGAACATCGCCCTCCGTTTCGGAGCCCGGAATGCGGAAGAAAATGCTTTTAAACATCAATTTGATTAGTCTCCAGAAATTCGTTAAACGATCAGTTTCGGAACGGAAGATTTTCGGATTTTTAAAGTCTTCCCCGCCCTTCATGACGCGAGCCATATATCTACCATTAATCGCAGCGTAGTCGGAAGTCTTTTTAGGTTGTAATTTTCCGTTTAGCTTAAACTCGGGCAGGAAGGTCTTTTTATGGCGATGTTTAAAATACCAGCCAGCAAGATTTGTATAAGAACCAACGTTTCTACCGCCAGCAGTCTTCAAGGTTTTTCGCATTTTCGGACTATCGTATAAATGTACAGCCTCGGCCATCATGCCGATTGTAGTATAACAAGTCGCGTAGCGGAAAAGCTTACCATCAACAATGATTTCTAAAGGATAGTATTTAATAGTGTGGTTTTTAAATAATGAATCAAAGTTATGCGTTCCGAGAGTATGAGAAAGGTCGTTAAAGTTACCAAACGGAAGGACCGCGAGCGTGACGTCTTTTTCGGATTTCAGAATAGCATTTACGGCGATAACACCAGTGGCGTCTCCTCCGGCGGAAATAACGAAGTCGCCGTCTTTTAGAAGTTTCGCAAATTTCGTTGCGTTTTTGTCTACGTTGGTTTTTTCAACTTCGTATTTACCAATGATGTAGCCTTTTAAATCCTTTTGACGATCTAATACTTCTTTCTTTACATCAGAAAAACGAGATGAACGAGGATTATAAACAATAAAAAGCCGTTGCATAGGTTTCCTTTTTATAAGTTGAAGTTCGGGAGGATGAATTTCAGGAAGGTATAAAGAAGGGCGTAAGCGACAACACCAATAACAATTTCGAACATGCGGCGTTTAGCTTTACGGGTCTTCTCTTCGTTCCCACCAGCAGTTAAGTATTGGATACCGACGATCGAGATGCCGATAACCCCAAGCACACCGACACCGATGGAAAGAATATCAGCGACAAAGATGAAAAGGTTTTTAACCGCACCGCCAGAATTACCGCCGCTACAATCGCAGCCGCTAAGGATATTAGTGTCGACAGTGACAACTCCGGTCGAGCCATCGGCACATTTACACGAATCGCCTTTTTTGGCTGCAAAAGCTGGCGCAGAGATAAGAGAAAAGCCTAGAATGGTTGCTATTATAATTGAAATGATTCTTTTCATTGACCTCCTATTTTAAATATTCATGCAATTTTTTAGTTTCTTTATTCTTGCGCAACTTAGAAAGGGCTTTCGCCTCGATCTGACGAATACGTTCACGAGTAACATCAAACTCGGCGCCGACTTCTTCCAGGGTATGCGGACGACCGCCACCGATACCGAATCTTAAGCGGATAATTTTTTGTTCGCGGTCGGTTAAAGTCGCGATGATTTCGGAAAGTTGTTCCTTTAGAATTTGATTAGCGGCAGAATCTTCGGGCGAATCGCGCTCTTCATCTTCAACAAAATCACCAAGTACGGAATCTTCGTCGTCGCCTTCGCGGCCAACGGAAGCATCAAGAGAAGCAATATCTTGTTTAATTCGCATCACATAATCAATCTTCTCCGGCTCCATATCAAGCTCTTTTGCAATTTCTTCATTAGTCGGTTCACGATTTAGTTCAGAGGTTAGTTTTCTTGAAGTTCTCAAAACTTTATTAATGGTCTCAACCATGTGAACTGGGATACGGATTGTACGAGCCTGGTCAGCGATAGCACGAGTAATCGCCTGTCTTACCCACCAAGTAGCGTAAGTAGAAAACTTAAAGCCTTTATCAGGGTCGAACTTCTCAACCGCGCGAAGAAGACCAGTATTCCCTTCCTGAATTAGATCAAGAAAATCAAGACCACGGCCACCATAGCGTTTCGCAATCGAAACGACGAGGCGCATGTTCGATTCAACCATTTTATCTTTCGCTTTTTTGTCGCCTTTAACAATTCTCTTCGCAAGGTCGGCTTCTTCTTCCGGAGTTAAAAGCGGAATTTTTCCGATTTCACGAAGATACAAACGAACCGAGTCATCCGCAAAGGCATCAACGTTCTCAGCAGTAATAGCAAGCTCTTCGCTCGAGAGTTCTTCCTCATTTTCTAGATCATCAGATTCCGGTTCTTCAATATCAAGAGTTAAATCTTTTGCATTCAAAATATCGTCTTTTTTAACGCTCATTAAGAGGAATTATAATCTATTCTTTAGAATTTTGCAACTCGTAAATTTCTTTAAGGGTCTTTTCGTAATCTTCAGAATCTTCCTCTAAACCTTCGAGTTTTGCGTTTAGTTCTTTGATTTTTTGCTGGTTCAATTCCTTATTGTAACGAGCGAGGAGTTCTTTTGCTTCCCTTTCGAAATCAGTATCGTCGAGATTTTTGTGCTCCTGATTAAAAACAAGTTCAAGTTCGTCTAATCTTGTTTCGTCTTCGGGGATCTCGAAAGGAATTTTTGTCTTAGTGATGCCGCCAAAAACTTTTAGGGCAAGGAGACTGTTTTCAAGTTTTAATAGTTTACTACTTTTAACTTCGGTTTTTGGTTTCTTTAGATACTTTTTAGGAGCCTGAGCTAATTTTTTGTTCAAGCGCTCTCCCTTTTCGCGGAGAATCTCTACCTCTAAATCTAACTTCTTCGCGACTTTTTCTTCATAGCTAGCACGTTCAACCTCGTCGTTAATATAGCTTAGTAGCTTCAGAGCAATATCGGAGTATTTACGTTTGCCCTGGGCGGTATTCAGGTTTAAGTTTTCTTCATATTTTTTCAGCAGCCAGTCGACCGCAGGGATGTGGCTTTCGACGGCTCTTTGCCAGAGTTTCGGGTCTTTTTGGATTAATTCGTCAGGGTCCTTCGCGCCATGGTAGTCAGAAATTACACTTAAATCAATCCCAAGGTCGCCGGCCATCATAATTGCGCGTTCAGTCGCTTTAATGCCAGCTTCGTCACCATCGTAAGCGAGGCGGATATCGGAAGTTAAGTTACTTAAGGCTTTTAAGTGTTGTTCGGTCATCGCGGTGCCAGAGGTCGCGACAGCTTCTTTCACGCCAGCTTGATGAGACGAGATGACGTCCATGTTCCCTTCTACAATCACGACATAGCCGCTGCGGCGGATAGATTCTTTGGCTTGATATAAGCCGAAAATGAATTTCGATTTATTAAAAAGGAGAGTTTCGGGAGTGTTTAAATATTTCGGTTCGCTTTTATCGAGGACGCGAGCGGTAAAACCGATTACGTTCCCGGTTGTATCGATAAACGGTACGGTCATACGGTCGCGGAAGAGGTCAGTTTTAAAGCGATTTAAAAGACCAGCAGCATCTAATTCTTCGAGAGTGTAGCCGCGTTTTTTGAGGGCTTCGGTTAGAGCTTTTCCGCTCGCAGGAGCGTAGCCGATTTTAAACTCAGAAACGGTTTTGCGATTTAGATTGCGTTTATAAAAAACATAGTTACAGACGGGTTTACTGCGGACGAGACAGGCTTGAAAGTATTTCGTCGCAAGAGCGAGGGCTTCGCGAGCGCGAGCTTTTTTCTTCGCGACTGCCGGGTCGCCGCCACGGTATTTAGAAAGATCAACTCCGGCTTGGCCGGCGAGTTTTTCGAGAGCTTCTTTAAAACCGATGCCTTCGACTTCCATGACAAAGGTAAAAATATCGCCGCCTTTATTGGCGGAAAAATCGTGCCAAATTCCCTTTTCGGGAGAAACCATAAAGCTCGGAGTTTTGTCGACACCCCAAGGCGAGCGACCTTTAAGATTACGGCCGGCACGCTTCAGCTCGATATACTGCCCGACGACATCCTCCACCGCGAGTCGGGATTTTATTTCCTCCTTCGCGTCTTGCATATGATATAATTATAGCATATGGAAGGGCAAGAATATCTTAATCAGCTCGCTGCCTCGACGAGACCGATGAAGAAATCTAAAGTTAGTTCGATTCTATCGTCAAAGCTGTTTATTTTCGGAATTATTGCGTTAGCAATACTAATTGTGACGATAATAATCGGGTCGATTCTAAGCGGGAATAAGTCCGATGAAAAGACTTTAGGAATTGCTTTAAAACTTCATGTTGATAATACATCTTCAATTGTTCAGACTTATCAGACAAATATAAAATCGTCCGATCTTCGTTCTAGTAGTGCTTCCCTTAATAGTATTCTTTCAAATACGAGTCGAGAATTAACCGAATATCTAACCGAAGTCCATTCTTTTGATGAGAAAAAAGTGGAGGAAAAAGTTTTAGCGCAGGCAGAAGAAACGCGAGACGCACTTGATGCGGAACTGTTTGAAGCGAAGATTAATGGGATTTTGGATCGAATCTTTGCGCATAAAATGACTTATGAGATTTCGGTTTTGATGTCGGAAGAGGCGAGGCTTATTAATTCGACTAAGAATGATGGGCTGACAGAGCTACTGAAGACCTCGTATGACAGTTTGGAAACTTTGTATGAAAAGTTTAACGAATTTTCGGAAACCAAATAACTAAGAAAGGAGCAATATGGCAAAATCCGAAGAAGTGGAAAAGAAAACTAAAAGTGAAAAGGCGAAAGAGGCGCTTTCTAAGACACGCGAGAAGAGTTCCGGTTTTAAAAAGGAATTTATCGAATTTATTAATCGCGGTTCGGTCGTTGATCTCGCGGTAGGTGTCGCGGTAGGCGGTGCGTTTACGGCGATTGTTAATTCCCTAGTGAACGATATTGTGATGCCGATTGTTGGGTTAATTGCTGGTGGTGTTGATTTTACTGGACTTGCAATTCATATTCCGAACTTCTTCGGAACTGGCGATGAAGCTGTAATTAAATACGGGAATTTTATTCAGAACGTGATTCAATTCCTAGTCATTGCTTGGGTAATCTTCATGATTATTAAGGCGATGAACCGCATTAACCGACGACGTGAAGCGCGTGAAGCTAAAAAAGCGGAAAAGTAATCATTTCGTGATATAATATAATCATAAAAGGAAGCCTTCTAGGCGACTTCCTTTATGGGTTGTGTCTGCTAGGTATTATTACTTAGCAGATTTTTTCTTTAGTTCGGACTTACGTCGCGGAACGATGATGCATAACACTCTAAAGAACAACCCGAGGAGATTATAGGCAGATTGGGAAAGAAAATGCAACACCTAATGAAACATAAGAGTTTTTCGCCTCAGTAATCAATAACACACCTAATAGATCTTCCGTAGCCTGTGTTTGCCCAGGTTGTGCCCGGGATGACTATATCAATAGCGAACCTGATAGAGTAGTTATTTAGACCGGCTGTTGTAGAAGTGTGATAACTACCATAGTTACCACGGTAATTAACGACCGTACCCTGACCTTCTAAATATCCGGAAAGAGTAAAATTATTAGGGAATTTTCTAATCAGTATAAAAACAGGACTGGCTTCTTCAGAACCTGAATAATAAGGAGTCGATGAACTACTATAATTAGATGGCTGCGTACCATTATTTAAGCTATCCACCACTAGATTCCAAAAATCGTTATCGTCATAAGATTCTATTCTGGTTTTATTACCTCCTCGTGGCAATCTCCAACCTGAAGGGCAAAGCGAAGTAGTAACGCTTGTACCATCGGCTAATGAAAATGAAGCAGTGCTAGCGACTGCTGCAGGCCAAGAGTAATAGTTGCCGTAAGAATAAACGTTTTGGTTCATGCTGGTCATGTTAGCTACTACTGTATTGGGGTTAATAGAGCTATCTGTATTGGTATTATCATTACGATAACGCGGCATCCTGCCTTCTACATTACCTGCTCCAATATCTATTGAGGCAGCACCACTTTGAGCGCCACCATAATATAGGCTATTTGCAGTTGTAGTCTGGAAGTTAGCTGTTTCCGGTTGAGCGAGGCCTATAAACTGTCCGCCAAATCCTTGTGATAAAGATTCTGTGAAGTTTGCATCATAATCAAGCCTTAGGTTTTCAATCATCCAACATTTACCGTCAGCGAGTTTAGCCACAGCATAGACATCACCATCGCGTTGATCAGTTAAAGCAGTAACTTTGCCTTGCCCTAAACTAGAACAACCATTCCAGTTTTGTAAATAGCCTTCAGATTCAACCCAAACGGCGTAAAGCGAAAGGCCACCATTAGTAGCAGAGTATTGTCCAGCGGTAAAGGTGATGTATTCATTAGGACCATAAATATGAGCATTAGGGTTAGATTCGCTACCAACGTTAGCTGCATAATCATAAGCATCAGACCAACCAGCGAAGCCATAGCCTGGTCTCTGGAAGTTGCTTGCCCACAAAGTAGCAGAAGTTGCTGAAGAAGTAATACTCTGATCTCCCATAGAGTCAACTACGCCAACACCACCAGAAGTCATGTCACCACCATTCGGCCAATAACAAATCTTATTAGAAGCACAAGTATGTGGTTCATTAGGAACATTAGTAGCAGGATTAACTAGTACATAACGCACTTTGCCATTATAGAAACCAGCAGGTTGAGTATTAGCAATATTAACTCTATAAGTAGCAGTTAGACTAGAAGAACTAACTGGAGTAGAAGAAGGAACAAGTGTAGCTACTTTAACATAGCTACTAGGAACTACACTATAACTTCCATAGCCATTTAGAATATTACTACTAGTTAAATTAGTACTAGGAGCTAGTTTCATAGCCCAGGAGGATGGAGTACCGGAAGCATTAGATCCAGTATTAATATCATAAGTAGAGTTTAGTATGCCATTAATGGTAGCAAGGAGTTTAGTATTCCCTACTTCAAAACCAGAATAACCTACTGCATAGATACTATATCCTCCAGTATCATTACAAACTACAGTAAAGGTAGTTTGTCCAATATCACTTTGATTAGTGCCCGATGGGATAGTAGCAATATGTGGAGTATCTACTACTGCATTAAATGAACAAGCTGAACCTACTGTTACTGTGGCATTAGCTGAGACTGTAGTGTCTGCGGAGGTGGAGGGGGAGGTGAGGAGGAAGAAAGAAATAATGAAAAGCAAAAAGATCGGTAGATATAATATATTAATATACCTGCTTAATCCGCCCATTAATCCTCCTAATTCTAGGGTTATTTTAGCATAAGTTGAAAAGAAAATAAAGATTATATCGACAAATCGTAACTTAAACGGATAAGATCTTCGATTTCGTCTTCTTTTAACTGATCCGCGAGGACAATTTCAATCCCGCCACGTCCAAAATAGAGCGACTCCATAACTGATTCATATTCTTTTTTTAGTAATTCCGCTAGTTTTTCATCGGTGCGGACTTCGATAGTGTTCTTATTCTCAATTAGGAAAACTTTTTCGCCGCGGTAAAAGAGAGTCCGGGTTTTCGGAGCCTTTTCGTTTCCGACGTCTTCAGTTTTTGTTGTAAATTCATTGATGCCGTTTATTTTAGAAAGGTCAAATACCATTTTAATTCCTCTATACTGCCATTAATATCGTCTAAGGCGCGGTGATTTTCGGGCTTAACAAATTTTTTATTCAGCGCGTTTTCAAAATAAATTTTCCAGGCTGAAACATCTAACATTCGGTAATGCAACATCTTATTTAGGGTCGGCATTTCATTTTCAATAAATTTACGGTCTTGATGGATCGAATTCCCGGCGAGATAAACTTCTTTACCGAAATGTTGTTTAACGAAATCTATTAATTCCCTTTCGACGAGCTTAACCGATTTTCCGGATTTATTTTGTTCAATCAAAGCATCGCGAGAAGTTTTATTGTCTTCCCAAAATTTCCCAACCATACGAGTTTTCATGAGGCGTTTGCTAACTTTTACGACGGCCTCGTAGGTCGCGATTTCTTCCAGTTTCATATCGGTCGCAATTGCGGCGACTTCTAGAATTTTATCTTTTTTCGGGTCGAGACCAGTCATTTCTAAATCAACCCAAAGTAGAGTAGCTTTTTTCATACTCTAATTATAGCATAAGATAAAATTACCCTCTGTAGTCGGCTTGATCGTCTTCCCATAGATTTGGTTGGTAAACGGCGCCGGTGAACCAAATTGCCCCGTTATCAGCATCACGGATTAAGAATAGGAAGGGATGGTCGATATTAATGATGACGGGTCGAGGAACGTAAGGGTCTGCAACAGATGTAGCATCTACCATAGTAAAGACAGTAATCGCGGCGGCTTTAATGCCATCTTCAGAGAAATCTATATTTGCTTTGTGGATAGCTTCGCTAACATACAAAGGTTTTGAAGCCATGTTGGAAAAATCGGCAAACTCTTTGTCGAAGGCGGTTTTAATGCCTAGGCTGTTTAAGTCCTTTGTAAATGCGAGTGTGTAATCGAACTTAAACTTCGGAATTCTAACGATTACGCCGTCTTTCGGTTCGCTAGCTGAAGTGAAATTATTAATTATCTTATCAATATTAATTTGGTCGATGTTTTCAATATATTCATCTAAATCACCCGATGGCATAATGGCAACAAATTCTAGATTAACGTCTTTGGACCCCGAATCAAGCGGTAGAGAAACTGCGGTAGCATCATCTTTTTTATAATAGCGAATGTCTTCTACGCTGGTTTCTTTAGACATGGTTGTAGCCTTAATGGTCGTTCCATCGACTTTGCTAAAATCTCTGCCGTGGGTATCGTTGTCGTCGAACTGGTATTTCCAATCCATTTGAATAGCTAGAGCGTTAGCAAGGACCATCTCTAAATCTTTGGTCGGCTCGAACCCGACTTTATCGATGAGGCCAAAGGTTTTTTGGCTCACCCAATTATCTACATTGGCGCTACTTGCGAACGAGTCGTAAAGAACTTCGCTACCTAATTCGTCCTGAACCTTTGAAGTATAGGTCGGAAGGACATAATCCTTGAAAGTGTCACGAATGAAAACTGCGTTTGCTAAAGATAATTTATCCGGAATGTTTTGATAAACCGGGAGTTCATCGCTTCCGAGGACGTTATCAATTTCAGTTTTAGTCGTTCCGTTCGCGCCAAAGCTAAGGAGAGACAAACCGTTACGAATTGAGAGTGGACTATAGATAATATTATCCGAGGCAGATTCGAGCTGAAGGAAGGAATAATCAATTTGCGAAGTGGATGCAGTTTTAGGACAATCACATTCCTTACAATCTTTTGGTTTTTCAAGAAGCTTAGTCAGTCCAAAAACACCAGCCGCGCCAACTAGGAGCCCGATGATAGCGCAGATAACACCAACACCCGCAGAACTCTTTTTAGGTTTATTTTTAATCTCTCCATCAGAAACTCTCGTTGTTTCGACAACGATTGGTTCTTCTGGTTTATTGTTGTTGTCTAATTCGTTCCCATTGTCCATATGCTTATTGTAGCATATTTACATTTCTTCCGGGATTTCGATACCTAAGATATTTAGTCCATGAGTCATCGTGTCTAAATAAACTTTTACGAGCTTCAAACGGTCTGCTTCCTCTTTCGCCCCTACAACCGGACAGTTTTCATAGAAACGGCTAAATTCTTGTGCAAGTTCATATAAGTAGTTAGCGACTTTGTGTGGAGCCATTTCTGTAACGGCTTCTTCCAGTAGATCTTTATACTCGAGAATCTTTTTAATTAGTTTTTTCTCATATATATTATATATATAGTTCTCTGTTCCCTGATTTTTCTCGCCACCCTTTTGCAGAATCTTCTTCGCACGAACGGCAGAGTAAAGGAGATACGGACCAGAATTGCCGGTCATTTTTACGGATTCCTTCGGGTCGAAAATGATGTTTCCGCCCATCTTATATTTTAGAAAAGCATACTTCGTCGCAGCGAGGGCAACTTTTTCATCGGAAGAACCGTAGGCGGTCTTTAACTCGTCTTTGATTAGGCCTAAAACGTCAACGGCTTTTAAGAAATTCCCTTTTCTAGAAGACATCTTAACATTTCCCGGAAGCTTAACGAGGCCGTGAATTAAGTGGCTAGTTTTTTCGACTAACTCTGGGGCGTATTGTTCAATGGACTTTAAGACAACTTTCATATATTCTAGTTGTTCAGAACCAGTAATAACAACAGACTTGTCGAAATGATAGTCAGCCCATTTTGTGAAAATTAAACCGACATCTTTCGCCTCATAGGTCGGAACACCTTCGTTATTAATAAAGACGCGAGTATGAAGACCGTATTTTTCACCATTAAAGATAGTCGCCCCGTTACTAATTTCGTAAACACCTTTTTCTAATTGTTCTTTAACGGTTTTTAGACCAAGCCCAGCAACGGTAGATTCAGGATAATACTTATCGAATCTTAGACCGATAGAACTGTAAAAGTTATTGAAATAATCATAAGATAATTCTCTTCCCTTCCAATATAGTTTCGCTAAATCAGAATCATGAAGATCTTCGGAGTTGATTCTATAGATTTCTTTATTGAGCTTCGTAATCTCATTTTTCGCGTTTTCATTGTCTTCGTAGGCAGCAGTGCCTTCGACATAACACTTTGCAATATCTTCAATAGTTAATTCATCAAAATTTTTCTGCCTTAAAATATACATCGTCTTTGCAACGTGAAGACCGACATCGCCACCGAAGTTAGCACGTATCACTTTCGCACCAGCATATTCAAATAATCTAGAGATCGAATCGCCAACTACGCTCGTATATAAATGACCGACGTGAAGAACTTTAAACGGATTCGGATCGCTAAATTCACAAATTACAGTCTTACCGGCAAAATCGTCGGATTTTATACTCTTTTTAAAATCGCCGTTTAGTGTATCGATTTCTTTAGCTAAATGTTCATTAGATAGATTAAAGTTTAAGAATCCAGGATTGGAAATACTAGCATCTAACTTTTCATTTAGTTCTTTAGCAATATCCATCGGAGATTTGTGGAGTTCTTTGGCAAGCTTCAATGCGACGTTCGTAGAGTAATCGGCATCAATACTTTCGGGAGAAGGTGTAATTTCGGGTTCAAAATCAAGATTGTATAAATTTTTAATAACTTGTTTTAACTCTTCCTTAATCTCTTGCATAAATTAATTATACCATATCTATAGGGATATGATATAATGAAGGGGCTAGCGGGTATCGTATAGCGGCTATTATGTATCCTTCCCAAGGATGAGATGAGGGTCCGACTCCCTCTACCCGCACCAAATCCCTTCGGGGGTATTTTTTATTTACCTTCTCCGGTATAGCGCCAGATGGCGTACCATTCGTTTTTATCGTAACCACCGGCTGTTGTCTTATAGTAGAACGGGCTGAGATGGCCATAATTACCGCCATGAGAATAGGCTGTATGAGCAAAGATATAACCTTGTTTGTAACTAGAGCTATTCTTTTCGTAGGTTGCGTGACTGGCTTCAGCAATGTGGCTGAGGCCGTCTTCAGTTTTAACGTAAATTGCAATATGCCCAAGATAATAAGTATTGCTGTTGAATTTTAGCTTGTAGCTATCGTGTTTGGATGATGTTCTATAAACGAGCCTAATATCTCCGGGCTGGTAGTGTTCTTCATAACGCCCAGCATTGGTGGCAGTTCCAGATGTCGAACTACTCGTTTTAGAATAGTCTTTAGTATTGACTGCCTCCCAGCCTTGATCTAGACGGGCAAAATATTTGCTTTGTGCCGGTAAGCCAAATGGCATTCTAATATTAGTATTACCGAGGCCTTTAATACCGTAATAAACCGATATGGAGGCGAATCTATCGCAGCTGCGCCCATATAGATATCCTTTGTCAGACGAATACCACGAGCCGCTACAACCTAGATCGTAGTAATTATCGCATTTGTTACTGGCAAGGCTAGAAGCTTCAAGCGAATTACGACGATTCGAGTTAGTATAATAGTTTTTTGCTGCGGTCTTAAACTCAGCTGTCGGAACGAGTGCATAGCGGTTAACGGTTTTACTATATGGGGAGTCAATGGTAATTTTACGCGACACAGAGTCGCTAGCGGTGACCATCTTATTGTCGCTAGTGTAACCATCAGGCCAAGCAAGAGTAATAGCGGCGAGATTGATATTGTTCATTTTAGTGAAATGAGCTGTCAGAGTAAGGCCGGAACCATCAGAACCGAAAGATGTTAGACAGGTCGTACAACTAGCATAAGGGTTATGCCCTTCATCTTGGCCAGCTGGAGTATATTTCTTGCCATCGCTTCCCTCCCAATAATCGAAATAGTAACCTTCTTTAGTCCATTTCTTATAGGTATCAGAATTGCGCGAATAAATGTTGGAGTATCTCGTACCGGCAAAATCGGCGAGAGGTTTAATAGTATGACTCTTGCCCGTTTCAACAGTAAAGGATTTAGTGCCGTCTTTACCATTGTTGCTCAAATATGTAACCGTGTTCTTTTTAGCGGTTCTAGTACAAGTAACTGTAAAAGTAGTATTAGCTTTTACAGTACCACTAGAAGGAGACCAGCTTTTACAAGTAGTAGTATATCCAGTAGCGGAAGTAGGAGTTGCAGTAATTGAAGTACCGTTGCTAAATGTGAGGGTGTCACTACTGGATGAATAAGTCGTACCGTACGGAATTGGAGCAGATGTGAAAGGAATCGAGCCATACGACGAATTGCTAACCTTGAAGGTTGCAGTGTAAGATTTCGCGGTTCTAGTACAATTAGCTGTAATGGTGGTACTACCGGTAATTGTGCCGCTAACGGGGCTCCAACCACTACAGGTAGTATTATAACCAGTAGCGGTAACTGGAGTGACAGTAACGGTACGATTGTTGCTAAAGGTAAGTGTGTTGCCGTTCGAAGTAAAGGTAGTATTATATGGAATCCAAATTTCACTAGCATCGGCTCTACCGTAAGATGAATTATTAACGTTTATCGTAACACTATACGAAATAGCTGTGCCAGTACAAGTTGCGGTAATAGACATATTACTATTCACGGTACCGCTAGCAGGGTTCCAACCGCTACAAACAGTACTATAGCCGGTGACTTTTTTCGCCGTAGCAACTATAGTGCGACCATCGCTAAAGGTGAGAGTATTGCCGCTCGAGGTAAAGGTTGTACCGGCAGCAACTGAGGTTGAAGAGCGGTTCGTAGACCCATATGTTGAATTACTAGAGGAGCTAGTAACTGTATAATATGTTATCGATGGTTCGGGCTCGGGATCCGGTTCAGGCTCGGGAGCTGGGCCCGGATCCGGTTCAGGGTCCGGATTAGGATCTGGTTCGGGATCCGGAGTCGGGTCTGGTTCCGGGTCGGGTTCTACTGGCTCCTCAGGTTGTATATAGCCGTTATCTAAGGAGAGGATTTCTTCAAGATCACTAAAATCAATCGATACATCATAAGAGCCAGGGGCAATGTCGCTAGGAATAGTACAGGTTAAAGTTATATAATGATTCGTTTCTGATTCGAGATTTGGAGAAGAACAACCATAGTTACCAATTAAAATCGAAGGAATTTCAATATTCATGTCGCCATTTTTAACAAATGGGGTAGTGATAGTAACTCTATGAGAAGATTCATCGGGATCCGGTGTAATGACGACTGGGTTTGAGGTTTTGGCGATGATGGTATAATGGACAGTCGCTTTGTAGAGACCGGTAGCGAAATCTTCCCCCGCTTTAGCGGCATAATAAACTTTGGTTTCACCTGGCTCCGTACCATGAGCAACTAAAACTTCTTCGCCTTTTTTAGGAACGGCAGAATAGATGGAACTATCAGGATCTGTGTTAAAACCCCAAGAGCCGTCGCTTAGTGAAATAAGGTTCGTATTTTCGGTGAAGGCATTTTCCGAACCATCGGCACGCAAGGCATTGTCATTCCCCGCTGAAACATAAATATCATATTCGACGCCAGGTTCAGTTTCTACAGTAACTGTGTCAACGGCCCTCGCAATAGATTGATAGTATTGAATTGCCCCAGAAACGTTATCGGTAGTATTAACTGCAAGATTAATAGAAGAACTAGCGTCTCCTTTATGAGAGAGGTGATGAAAAACAGTCCCAAGTCCACCAGTAACGCCGAGAGCGAGGAAAATAAAGATGATTAGTTCAGCAGAACGAGTTGATGGTTTATAATTATTGATGAAGCTTGAAAGCTTATCGAAAAGAGTAAAATGAATCTCAGGTAAATGGAATGAACGTTTGATGTTTGTAGCATATTTTTTAAAGACGTTGCGCAGTTTAAAACAGATAAATATTCCGACCGCTATCAGGCCGATGATAATAACAACTGGAAGACTCTGAGTAGCAATTTCTCCAGCGGCGGAGAAAAAGCCAGTATTAGGGACAATAATGCCAGCTTCTTCGGCGGACTCTTCAGTGTAAATATTAATATAAGTGCTAAACAATGCCTCCCCTTCCTCTTCATCTATATTCGCGAAACTGATGACAATTTCGTGATGGCCTTCAGGTAAACTATCTAGGTAAGATTTTTTAAAAGAAAATGTAATGTATTCACCAGAAAGTGTAAATTCTTGTCCTTCGGTAAGTGATTTGTCGTCTAGAGAAATACTAGTAAAGCTTTCTTGGGGTAGGAAAACTGTAAGGTATGCCTTTGTGCTACGGTCAATAATCCAGTCTTGACTAGGCTCCCAGACTAAAATATCGTCACCCTCGGTGTCTTCGGCGGCGCTATCATCGGTAGGCTCGGGTACTTCGAAAACGATTTCCGTAGAGTTATCGGCATAAGCATTGGGGCTTAAGAAACAAAACCCCGCGAGAAAAATGATCGATAAAAGAATTAATAATTTGTTTTTATGCATAGAACAAAATGGCCTTTCTTAGTTCTATTAAACCAAAACATAAGAGTTTTGTCTAGTTTTTACGAAAGGCTCTTGAATCACTACGATAAAGAATGAAAGCGCATCCAGAAAAGATTAAAAAGGCAGCTTTACCAATTGAAAAAACATCTAATTCTAGAATGGAGGCCATAACGAGAGTGGCCGGAATAAAACAAAGTAAGAGAAGTGACCTACGCGACGAAGAGTGTTTACCCTTTTGCAAAGTAAGCATAGCTTATTTTTTTATGTTTGGTGTTTGTTTTTAACCTTTCCGGTTATTATTATAACAAAACATAAGGGGTTTTGTCAATCCTATTGTTCTTGAATAGTGTATTCTTCGTTACTTGGTTCAGAATTACCGATCTTAATGTATTCTTTAATTTTCCCTTCTTCTTTTAAGATATTGAAGCGTCTATCAAATTCCGTGAAGGGGACTTTAATTGAAACAAAGTTAACTTCGGTTTCAGTTTTCTTAAGAAGTTTTACAAAGTAAAAACCGTCACCATTCATTGAGACAAATTTTCCAGTACTGCCGCCGGGTTCAAGTTTAGATGCTTCGGAGGCGCGGCCACCATCAATGTTTTTATTATCAACAAGTCCACCGGTTTCCTCATAAATAACTACATCGCCAAGTTGGTCAGCGACGGCTGCGTAATTGCTACTTGAGGCTAGAAGGTTCTCGACTTTATCGGCAATTCTATTTGCGTTCTCATCGATTGCCATTGCAACTTTAGCTTTCACTAAAGTCAGGTAAAGCATTCTTTCATACTCTTTTTTAGTCAAACCAAAATTGTCTTCAATGATTTTAAGGAAACCATCTTCGTTGCGGTCTACACCGCCAATTTTTAGATGACGACTAAATTCGTTTTTTACGTCCTCGTCAGCGACTGTAATGTCTAATTCGTCGGCTAGTTTAAGAGCATAGGCGTATTTTTCCGCTTCGAGTAAAGCGGCAGTTTTATATTCATCATGAAGATAATCAATAGATGTAGTGCTAAACTGACTACCGGATTGACGTTCAATAGAAGTCATACTACTACGATAGAACATTAGATAATCCGAAAAACGGACGTCTTCCTGATCGACTGCGGCGACCGGAACCGGAAAGATTTCGGTAATTCTAAATAAAAGTTCGCCGGTCATACCGAGACGGTAGAGCGCTAAATAGCCACTTAAAACAAGAATCGCGAACATAACGAAAGCGATGAGAATTGTACTAACAACGATGCGGTGTTTCGTCCACTGGAGCGGATATTTAAACTTCCTACCCCTGGCGAGAACCTCTTCGCGACGTTCCTCGACCTTTTCTTGTTCGGTTTTCTTCTCTGCTTTTTTCTTAAGTACAGACATATGGTATAATTATAGCACATTGTTTGGCCCGGTAGCTCAATGGATAGAGCAATTCCGTCCTAAGGAAGAGGTTGTGCGTTCGACTCGCACCCGGGTCACCATTTTTTATGTTATAATGGTATTATGCATAAGGTTAAATCCATAATCTTCTTTGTTATATTCTTATTAGTGACGGTTGGGATGGGGATAAGCGTTTATTATTCGATTGAAGGTGATTCAGAAGCAGATTATGTAGTGGAGACTAATGTGCCTTTTGCGCCGTTTGAATTCTATGATAGTCAGCGACAAATTGCCGGAGTTGATGTCGAGATTGTGAATCGTGTGGCCGAGAAAATGAATAAAAAAATTCAGATTAAAAACGTAGAGTTTGATGTAATTATTGACAACGTGGAAGCAGGTAAGATCGCCGACGCGGGAGCGGCGGGCTTAACAATCACACCGGCACGAGCTGAGAAGGTGAATTTCACGATTCCCTATTATGATTCGGTGCAATATGTAATTTATAATAAGGATTATCCGCCATCTCTTCGCGAAGATCATGTAGTTTGGGAGGCGATAGCTGGGTATACGCTTGGATCACAAATTGGAAGTACTGGTTATTTATTTGTTGAAGATGAAATCGAGAATGGCGTTTTAGCTGATACTGGGACGACGATTAAAGGAATTGATTCGCACCAATTAGCGGCGGACGCGATTAATGCGCATATTATTGATTTTGCGATTGCGGATGAGCTTGCGGCAAAGTTTATCGTTGAAAAGAATCCAGACCTTGAAGCGTTGCCATTATATTATTCTGGGGCAACTCGTGAAGAAGACTATCCAGTAGAAGAAGCGTATGCGATTGCGGTAAATAAGAATAAGACTGAATTACTTGAGGCGTTTAATGAAGTGTTAGCCGGAATGTTAACTAAGGATGAAAATGGTCAATCTGAAATTGATAGATTAGTATTAAAACATATGGGGCTTACAGATGAGTGATTTCTTTAATAAGATAGGAGAACTCTTTAGTACATCAGACTACATTAATTCTTTCTTACATGGGTTTCTATTAACAATTCAAATTGCGTATTTTGCGATTTTGATTGGACTACTACTCGGGACGATAATCGCTTTAATTGATACCGCGAAACCGTCAAAATGGATGGCAATACCGAAGTTTATTTGTAAAGTTTATACAACTATCATCCGTGGAACGCCGATGGCATTACAGCTCTTTATTATGTTCTTTGTAATTTTCGCGATTAAGGGTTTCCCAAGCATTATTACAGCGATTATCGCATTCGGGCTAAATTCAGCGGCTTATTCGGCCGAAGTGATTCGGGGTGGAATCTTATCAGTAGACAAAGGGCAAACTGAGGCTGGGCTAGCGTTAGGATTATCTAACTTTACAATTTTTAGAAGGATCGTTGCGCCGCAAGCAATTAAGAATATTATTCCAGCACTTGGAAATGAAATTATTACAGTGATCAAGGAAACCGCAATTGTTAGTATGGTCGGGATGTACGATCTTAATATGGCGGCGAAGGATATTGGCTCGGGCCAGAATATGGCAAGCTATCTGGTTCCGATGGTAGTTGCGGCCCTGTTCTATCTCATTACGATTTATTTTATTACATTTGTTGTGAAACAAGTTGAGAAGAGTTTAAGAAAGAGCGATCTCAGAGGGGAGAATTGATGGAAAAAGATACTAGTCTCGTAATAAAAAATCTACATAAATCTTTCGGGAAGAATAAGGTTTTAAACGGAATTGATTTTGAATTAAAGGAAGGCGAAAGAGTAGTTGTGCTTGGCCCTTCCGGTTCGGGTAAGTCGACTTTCTTAAGATGTATTAACTGGATGGAGGAGCCAACGTCGGGCGAGATATATTTAGACGGAGAGTTGGTGACCGAAAAGAATATCCGAAAGATTCGTCGCAATATTGGAATGGTGTTCCAACATTTTAATCTGATTAATAATTTAACTGTGATGGACAATTTAATCCTCGCGCCGATGAAGCTGAAGCTAATGAAACGAGCTGAAGCAGAAAGGCGAGCAAGGAGCTTATTAAAACATATCGGACTTTTAAATAAAGCTGATTCGTTCCCTGCTTCGTTGTCAGGTGGACAGAAACAAAGAGTAGCAATCATACGAGCGATGATGCTTTCGCCGGAAGTATTATTGTTCGACGAACCAACTTCGGCGCTTGATCCGGAATCAATTGGAGATGTTTTAAGTTTAATCCGTGAGTTAGCAGATCATGGCATGACAATCACGATTGTGACGCATGAGATGAGTTTCGCAAAAGAAATTGCGACGAGAATTGTATTTATCGATAAAGGCAGGATTATTGAAGAAGGTACACCAAAAGAATTCTTCACAAAACCAAAAACCCCCAGAGTGCGGGAGTTTTTGAAAAAAGTTCTTTAGCGAGTATACTTTTCGTTAAGGTCTGAGTAATCGTAGAGTTCGTTGCCGTTGAACCAGAGGTCGATTTCTTTTTTGGCTTCTTCGATTGAGCCGGAAGCGTGGACAAGGTTAGGAACGCCAGTTCCCTTCGCGTCAGAATAACCAAAGCTCATGTGTGAATAATCACCACGGATGGTACCCATTTCTGCAGATTTCGGTTCAGTCGGGCCGACGATCTTACGAACGAGAGGTTGAGCTTCGACGCCTTCCAGAACCATCGCGATAACTGGACCACTCATCATATACTCAACGTTATAACGGAAGGCCGTCTCACCACGACGAGTAATCATCTGGCCAATATCTTCATAGTGCTGACGATAAAGGTGTTCATCCGGCATAACCATCTTCATACCAACAATTTTAAGACCGACTCGTTCGAAACGTTGAACAATTTCGCCGATAATACCACGTTGGACAGTATCCGGTTTTAAAACTACTAAAGTACGCTGAATATAATCTTGTGATTTTGCCATATTTTCTCCTTTTGGTAATTATATCATATAATAGATATATGGATATTTATGATCTCATTAATGACTTCTTAGAACATCTCGAAGTTGAGGCGGGACGTAGCAAGAAGACAGTTGAGAATTATAGATTATACTTAGAGAGATTTGTTGAGATTTCTTTAGATATACTGAAGAAAGATGAGATGAAGCCGGATGACATTACAAAAGAACTATTGCGAAAATATCGATTAAAGTTAAATAGATATGGTTCGGAAAACGGCGACGAAGATTTAAAGGTGATAACCCAGGCTTATCATTTAATAGCGTTAAGAGGGTTCTTAAAGTATTTAGCGAGACGTGAAATTAAATCGCTTGATCCTTCGCTAGTAGATTTACCGAAAGTCACGAGAAAACAAGTTACCTTTTTACACTTTGATGAAGTTGAAGACATGTTAAACCAAATTGACACGACAACCGAGTCGGGGCTTCGTGATAGAGCGATTATAGAGCTATTATATTCGGGAGGGTTGCGAGTTTCGGAACTCGTGGGCTTAAATCGCGATTCAATCAATTTAGAACGGCGTGAGTTTATGGTACGTGGAAAAGGTTCGAAAGATCGACCGATTTTTATTAGTCAATCGGCGGCAGATCGAGTACAAGACTATTTAGACGCGAGGACTGATTCCCTTCCGGCATTGTTTTTAAACAATTCGCGGAATACTCAAGCCGTAGACACTTCAGGAAACTATAGAAGGATGACGGCGCGATCAGTTGAAAGGATTATCGAAAAATATGCGCGAATGGCCGGGATTACAAAACACGTTTCGCCACATACTTTAAGGCACTCTTTTGCAACGGACTTATTAATGAATGGGGCGGATTTAAGATCGGTACAATCGATGCTTGGGCACGCGGATATTTCAACTACCCAAATTTATACCCATGTTACTGATAGGCACTTACGTGAAGTGCATGAAAAATTTCATTCAGAAACGCAATAATTAGTCTTTAAGGCCTTCCGGATCATAGAGACGGATGACGGTAGAAATGGTCGACGGAGTTTCAGACCCCATTCCATACCAACAAGTGCGAATGTAAAAATCAAAATAGGCGTTAGTATTACCAGTACCAACGATGTTTGTAGTTCCCGGGTCGACGACGGCAAGAACATAAATACCTTCAACATATTTTATACTCGAAAGATCACCGGTTTCTTTAGGATTATCGAGTAAAGTATTCTCGCCACTATTATAAACGAGGCGTGGATAGGTCGAAGATAGGTGGAAGGGAGAATCTGAACCCGAGTGGGCAGAATATTTATAGTAGGCTTTGTTTATGCTCGCATCGGAAGTAGAAAGGTCACTTAGAGCACGAGGGTTGATTACAAAAGCTTTGTTTAAAACACCAGTAGTATTGTCATAGATTTCTTTACAACTTGAGGGAGTATATTGGAGATAATTTGCGTCGGCAGCGGTCTTCGTAGGTTTATAGGCATTTTTCGTGATTTCTTTCCAGAGTTTAGAATACGCATCCTTTTCTTCGCCCGCTTCTTTATCGGCGATATAAGAAGCATGAATAAAACGAAGGGCTTCGGCTTGAGTATCAATTTCTTCGCGAGCGAGAGTCGTTTCAAGGGCGGTTTGCGCATTAGAAGTACCGCTAACCATGACGGCAACAACAGCAATTGCGACCATCGAAAAGATACCTATCGCTAATGTTACTTCAATTAATGTATCACCCTTTTTTATCATAAGCTCATTATAACATACTTAGTAGAAAATCAGAAAACGCGAGGATAATAAAGAAGGCTGCAACGAGGAACGGACCAAATGGGATTCTTTTATTCTTCCCTTTTGTTTTTGGGAACATAATTAGACAAGCGAGGAAGTTCGATAGGAATAGTGTTAAAAGAGTAAGCCATGGATGGCCGAGAACAAGACCGATAGCAACTCCGAGTAGCCAGTCGCCATCACCGACCCATTTGCCTTTAGAGACAAGATATAGAACTAGATAAACACCGCCAAGAATGATAACGGAAAGAAGTATATTAACAAGCGACGGTAAGGAAAACTGAAGTGCGACGATAAAGAGAGCAAGAACAATCGCGATAAATAAGAAAGGAGTCGGGAGCTCGCCGTAAAGACCGTCGTAAATAGCGAGAAAGGCTAGAACAAGGACTAGAACGAGGACTAGAATATGAAGAAGATAACTGATTGGTGCATTTTCGAAAAAGAGGTTGAGGCTCTTATTACTAAGAGATGCGGCAAACAAGAAAAGGGCGAAGGTTAAGCCAAGGCCGATTTCCGAGAGAATTTCGGCAGCGCCAATCCTTTTACCGCATTTACGACATTTCCCTTTTAGAATCAACCAAGAAATGATTGGGATGTTATCATACCACTTTAGTTTTGCCTTACAGTTTAGACAGACCGAACGGCGACCGAGTTTTTTATGTTCACCTCTTAAATGGAGCCGGCGAGCTTGGCAACACAAAAAAGAACCAAAGCAGGCGCCAACAATGAATAGAAGAATTAGTACCAGTATTCCCATATATATTATTTTAGCACAGCCAGGGTTGATATTTAGATGAAATAAACTATAATTAAACATAAGGAGAAATATGAAGAAGAGAGATTATAATGAGGGGTTTACAATTATTGAGGTTGCGTTAGTTCTCGCAATCGCTGGTTTAATCTTCTTAATGGTCTTTATTGCTTTACCAGCGGTCCAAAGAACGCAAAGAGATGCGAAAAGGCGAGATGATATCGGGACTCTACTAACGGCAATCCAAAAATACCAGGGTAATAACCGTGGAGCTTTGCCGGACACTGGTACATCATCAATAACTGTTAACTGGAGCTCGATTGGTACGAGCCCTGCTGCCAGTTCATGGGGGAGCCTATACAAGAGTTTTCTTGGTGAAAGTTTCGCAGATCCAAAAGGGACTAATTATACATTAGTTGCTAAAATGTGTGGTGTACCGGCTGGGCAGGAATGTAGTGGTGATATTAATTCCGTTGAAGGAAAAACATTTAACGAAAATGCTTATAAGATTTATATTGCGGTTGGGGCGATTTGTGATGGTTCTAAGGCGGTTGGATCAAATAACCCAAGAAGAGCGGCGGCAGTCTATAAGATGGAAGGTGCCGGAGCTTATTGCGCAAATACACAGTAAAGGAACAATAAAAAAAATCGCCCCGGAGGGCGATTTTTTGTTAGCTTAACTATTGGCTAGATGAACAGAAGGTTTGTGAACCACCTTCGAGATAACCGAAAATAGCAAATGCACGAGACGAGCTATTGTATTTTGGTCTAGCATAACCAGTAGAATCTTGACCAGTACAGTCAGCATTTAAGACAACGAATACCTGATCGCCGTTTGTGTTATCACCTTTTTGAGGTTTACCACTAGGGTTAGTACAAGTCGAAGTGGAAGAAGTACCGGTGTTGCCACATTTTACAGCCGTTAAGCGATATGTGTGACCATTCGGGTCTTCACCAGATTCATTGATATAGGTATTCGCAGCAAGTGTTTTAGAGGTGGCACCACCTAAAATATTCACTAGCTTACCGTTGTTGTTCGTCGAGTAGTTCGAGATCGCGGTCGAAAGCATTGAATAGTCGTTACGGCGTTGTGTATCACGTTGTGAACGCTGTAATGCCGGCCAAGCAATGAAGACCATGAGGAAGATCAAACCCGCGATTGCAAGAACGAGCACGACTTCGATGATCGTAAAGCCTTGTTTAGTGTTAGTATTGTTTTTTGCCATAAATAAATCCTTTCTAATAGATTTTTAAGCTTAAGCTTATTCTAACTTAAATTGAAGAAAAAATCAAGGTCTATTTAAACATTTACGGAATTGACGAGGGAGTAAATCGGAAGTAGAGTACCACCAACGACGACGCCGATGAGGCCGGCCATGATGACCATCAAAATCGGTTCGATCATGGTAGAAATGTTATTAATCTGTTCATCGAGTTCATTCTCATAGACGAGAGCAGCTTTGCCGAGCATTTCGTCGATTTTACCGGATTCCTCACCGATTGAGGCCATTTGCGGAACGAGCGGAAGCATGTATTCCCTGTCTCTTAGGGATTCAGAGAGAGGTTTACCTCCTTTAATAATATCAAGCGACTTACTGAACTCTTCTTCGACGACGGTATTGTTAACTGCATCGATAGAAATCTTGACGGAGTCAAGCATTGGGACGCCAGTCGCAAGCATCATTTCGCAGGTACGAGCAAAGCGTGAGACGTAGAGTTTTCGGAATAAGCCGCCAAAAATCGGAACTCTAATTTTAAAGGTATCCATAGCCTTGCGACCGAAGATTGTGTTTTTAACAGAGTAATAAATGCCGCCAACAATTCCCAAAATAACTATTAGGACAAGCCACCAGAATTGAGCAAAGAAGTTAGTGACATTAACTAGGAATTGGGTCAAACCCGGAAGTTCTTGGTGCATGTCTTCATAAAGATTCTCGACTTGCGGAACGACAGCAATCATCATGAAGGCTAACACAGCGATAATAACAACGAGAATGATAGCTGGATAGACAAGAGCACCACGAATTCTCGACATCATTGCAGCGTCTTTTTCTTCTTGATCGGCGAGGCGTTTTAAGGCCATATCGAGAGTACCGGAAGTTTCACCAGCTTGGATTAAGGCAAGGTAAACACCATTAAAGACATCAGGATGATTCGAAAACGATTCATGAAGAGTTTTACCAGATTCGACGTTAGCGAGAATTTCTTCGACAATAGACTTCATGCTCTTATTCTGAGTCTGTTCAGCGACGGTACGAAGGCTTGTTGCAAGCGGAAGCCCGGCGCCAATAAGAGTCGCCATCTGACGAGTAAAAGTAATGCGATCTTTAGTAGTAATGCGATTCTTCTTATCGAGCAAACCAGTTCCCTGTTCGGTAACTACTTCCGGAACATAGCCTTGATCAATCAAAAGGCGACCAGCAATTTGTTCGTTCTCGGCTTGGATGCTACCTTTAACGACTTTGCCGGTATCTTTTTCTTTTGCTCTATAATTAAATCGCTTCATTTTACCCCTTTACTAAACGATTAAGTTCCGTTACGTCGACAGCATATTCGCGTGCCGAATCATATGTGATTACGCCAGTTTGAACAAGTTTCGCTAAGGTTCGGTCCATCGTCTGCATGCCTTGGTCGGCACCGGTTTGGATAGCGGTATCGATTTGGTGAGTCTTACCGTCGCGGATAAGAGCACGAATCGCGGAGTTTGCAATCATAATTTCAGCAGCAACCACACGACCGCCGCCAATAGCCGGAACAAGACGCTGAGCACAAATCGCCATTAACATGTTGGCAAGCTGGGTACGAACCTGAGGTTGTTGATGAGATGGGAAAACGTCGACCATACGGTCAATAGACTGAGCAGCTGAGTTAGTATGAAGCGTTGCAAAGACAAGGTGACCAGTCTCAGCAATCGTAATCGCGGCTTGGATAGTTTCGAGATCGCGCATCTCACCGATTAATACTACATCCGGGTCTTCACGAAGTACGGAACGAAGTGCGGCCGCAAAGGAGAATGTATCGTAATGGACTTCGCGTTGAGCAATCACTGAACGAATAGATTTATGAGTAAACTCGATCGGGTCTTCAATCGTAATAATATGAGTAGATTTTTCACGATTAATTTTATCGACAAGAGCGGCGAGGGTAGTAGATTTACCTGAACCGGTTGGACCAGTAACGAGGACTAAGCCACGTGGGAATTCAGCAAATGACTCAACGATTGAAGGCATACCAAGATCATGGATGCCGCGAATTTGGTTCGGAATTAGACGGAAGGCAGCAGCGAGTTTGCCGCGTTCATGGAAAGCGTTAACACGGAAACGAGCGATATCGCCAAAGGCAAATGAATAGTCAAATTCTTTGTCCTTCATGAGGATTTTTTGTTGTTCTTCGTCTAAGGTCGCGAAAACTAATTCTCGCACAGTTTCTTCATTTAAAGGTTTACTGCCATTAACCGGAGTAAGAGCACCGTCAATACGAAGGATTGGCGGAAGACCATATTGGATATGCAAATCGGACGCATTTCGGCGGATACATTCTTCAAGTAAGTTTTCGATTTTTGGTGTATTTAATTGCCCACTATTTTCCATAATTCTATTTTACCATAAACATTACGATAAATCACTCGCAACGCGGTTTACCTCCTCCATTGATGTTATTCCAGATAGAACTTTTAAGATGCCGTCTTGGCGCATCGTGACAGTTCCCTTCGATTTTGCTAATCTCATAATTTCGTTGGCGGTAGAATGGCTAATAATCATTTTCTGAATGTCTTCATCAACTTCAATTGTCTCATAAAGACCGGCACGACCAGAATAACCGCCCGGTGTTTCTTTAGTGTCCATACCATTCGCTAGCATGTAAAAATCATCATTTTTAACTGGCAAACCAGGATAGCCAAGATCTTCACTAACTTCAGCAACTGATTCTTTGTCTTTAGGTAGGAGAGTCCCGACGATTTCGTTAATTCCCTTAGTTTCGAGATCTGAAGATTTATAGAGTTCGCGTTTTTCGGTAATACGACGAACGAGACGCTGGCCAATGACAACGTTTAAAGTCGAAGCAAGAAGGAACGGTTCGATACCCATGTCGAGAAGACGCGGTAAGATACCAGCAGCTGAGTTCGTGTGAAGCGTACTAAAAACGAGGTGGCCGGTAAGGGCGGCCTGGACTGCAAGACCGGCAGTTTCGGAATCACGAATCTCCCCGACCATGACTACGTCGGGGTCTTGGCGAAGAATAGAACGAAGACCAGAAGCAAAGGTAAGGCCGGCGTCAACATTAACCTGAATTTGGTTGATGCCGTCCATTTTATACTCGACCGGATCCTCCAAAGTAACGACGTTAATTTGCTCGGATTTAATCTTCTGGATAAGGGCATAGAGAGTTGTAGATTTACCTGAACCAGTCGGACCAGAAGTAAGAATCATCCCGTTTGGTTTTTCAATACCGGCAAGGACCGTTCGAAGAGCACGACCGGTCATACCCATTTTATCGACTTCCATCGAAACACCTTTTTTATCGAGAAGACGAATGACAACTTGTTCACCCCAAGTAACTGGAGAAATCGCGATACGAAGATCGATTTCCTTGTCATCAACAAGAACGGTAAACTGGCCGTCTTGCGGGATACGGTGTTCATCGATTTTTAGGTTACTTAGAATCTTAATACGCGAGACAAGCGCCGGAGCGACGGTTTTAGGAAGATCCATAATCTTTCGAAGTACACCATCAATACGGCAACGAATCACGAGCGAGCTTTCAAGCGGCTCAATATGAATATCGGATGCTTTAGTCCTCGCGGCGTAACTTAAAATCGTAGTCAAAGCCTTACTAATCGGAGAATCTTGGACGATAGTTTTAACGTTAGATTGGACTTCTTGTGCATTTTCGGCATTAGTTTCTTTTACTGCTTCTTTAACGCCGGATAGATCGCCATGATACTTATCTAAAATCTCGCGAATACCGCGTTCGCTAGACATCCAAACTCGAATCGGCTGATTAATAAGATTTGAAATATAGTCGGTCGCCTGGACGTTTGTGACGTCAACCATAGCAACATTTAAGAGGCCATCTTTTTCACCAAGCGGAACCGCGAGCACGCGGGAGGACGCATCGCCAGGAATTCGCGCGAGGATGTCTTGGTCGATAGTGATATTCTTTAATTCGACATATGGAACGCCAATAATAATAGCTGTAGCGTGAGCAACCATGTCATGGCTAATGATTTTTCGGTTTAAGAGCTCAGTTAACGCTGATGTTCCATTTGAATCGGCTTCGCTTTTAATACCGCTAACAAGATTACTATCAGCTAAGCCTTCTCCAACAAGAAGGCTGATGATTTTTTCCTCGGCTTCTTTGGTAAGAAGAGCCATTATCCATTCTCCTGGTCCGTTCCAGAATCACCATTATCTTCTTCGTCTTCTTCTTCATCTTCGTCGTAGATTTCAATGCATTCGCCATTTGAATCGTATTCCGCACAAGAACCGACATAAACTTCGACGGTCGGGTTTAAGGCGCGATAATTAAAGACTTCGCGGTTCGGTTCGCCTAAGTCAGCGTTAACCGTTGTTTCGATAGTTCGATAAGTAAACGGCTCAATCTCGCCAGTAAGAAGATTTGCAACAAAAAATGCAATTAGAAGCCCGATGATAGCGGCGACAATTGATGTAGCTAAATCAGTTTTTAACATTATTCATCCTCCGCTTGAATTATTTTATTTACTTCAACAATAGATGATTCATCGCGATAGAAGGCGGTAGCTTGACCACGAAGAGATAAGGTTGAGGAGCCACTCCAGCTTAGAGTAAGAGTATTAATATTAAATTCACGAATTGATCGTTCAATATTAGTTAGTAGTCTAATAGTTTCTTTTGTGCTGGCATCTTCAATAGAAAGATTGACAATAACAGCATTAAGACCGGTACCTAAGTCGGAGGCTTCGATAGTGCCGCTCGGGCTAAGTGTTTCTGGCTCACGGCCCGAAAGAAGGAATAATTTATTTAAGCTGGCAAGAAGCGCTTCTTCGTTTTTAAAGGCTGGCAAGGCATCAGGAATAATACGAAGCGCGGAACAACTCTTAATGAGTTGGCTAGCAGCGACTAATTCCTCTTCGGTACCTTTAGCAGCTTTATTATAAATTTCATTTAATTCTTCATAAGTATAGTTCTTTTTAGTTTTTGAATTAATACAGCTAGAACCGGAGTCTTTTGGGACAGTGTTTAGAGCTTGGTCGGCAGCAAGATTGTTTAAAATATTCGCGCGAAGTGTACCAGATATTTCGGAGACATTAATACTGTTCGGGTTACAGTTTTTTAATTCATCGCCAGTATAAGCTCTTCCGCGAGGACTCTTACAGACACCAACATTCTTAATAACATCAGAATAAGCATCGATAGCCTGGTCCTGCGCCATAATAACTTCCGTGTTGAAGGAAATCTGCTTCACAAAATGCGAAACGAGTGAAATCGCGACACCGAGGAAGAGCGAAGCGCCAAGAACCGCGAACAACATGTATTGTTGGGCTTCGGAGATTTTTGCTCTTTTTCCAATTGCTACTTCTTTAGCCATTTTAATTCCCTCCGTTCGTATCACAGGCGGTATCGCCTTCTTGACAATCTTTTGCGCGTTCACCGAAAATGGACTGGATTTGGACATACGAATCAGTCACGTTGCGTCGTTCGGACGGGCCGAGAGCAATCATGTGAAGATTATTAAAGTCGAATACTTCAGGAGCTAAGGTAATATTGGCGGTAAAGCGAAGCACTAATTCATCGGAAGCACTACGGCCGTTTGAGGATTCAGCAATGACGATTCCATCTGTTCCGTTCGGAACGAGGAGACAAGTTTCGTTCGTTTCGGTCCATTTGTACTTATTCTTCGAGTTCTTTTCGCCTTTATAAGTTATACAAGCACTTTCGAAGTGTTCAATGCCGGTTATTGTGCCATCATCGGCGTTTAAGTAGCCATTGCTTTGCCATTTGTCGAATGGAGGAGTACGCCAGATTTTAACGACTTTGGTGCCGTTATAATCTTCCAAAGAATAGCCACCAATAGAATCTAAATCTTTCAATGGATCTTCTTCGGATTCTTCATCCGAGCTTTCTTCAGATTCGTCTTCGTCTGTTTTCGATTTAATCTTTTCGAGTTCTTTTTCGTCAAGATTATTGCAACCCTCAGCTGAGATATTCCAATAAGCATACATGCCCTTCGTATCCGAATCGGTAAAGTAGGAACCTTCAGAATCTTTTTCAATCATACAGTAAGCCGGAATGGCGTTGCCATCTTTGTCGACATAGTTGCCATAATCATAGCGCATATATTGCATACTCTTTTTGAAAGAATCAAGTACGTTATAGTCAATGTATGGGGCTTGACCGGCGTTGGCTTGAGCTTCGATATTAAAGGTAGGTTCTTCTTCAGTAAGGTCAATGATTAATTCTGAAATTTCGATAGTGTCAGGGCTATTGGTCGGGATGAGAGCCGAAAGAATGTTAAAGGTACGTGATGCAACTTTTTTATTACTAGTAATCGCGGTAATATTATCAACCTGATCTTTAATAGTTAAGAATTCATTGAGGTCACTATAGGAATTTAGTTTGTCCGAAAAGGAATCTAGAAGGTTCTTCTTATTATCAATAGCGATTTTTTGACCACCAGCAATGACGCCAAATAGAAAGACTACGGCCACGCTAGCAGAAGCAACAACGATACAAAGGAAGAGGATGAAATTCCTGAGCTTCAGAGTTTTAATCATCTCGCCTTTAATATCTGGAACGAGGTTAATTTCAAGAGCCATTAGTCATTACTCCTTTCCGATAAGCCAATTGCGACAGCAAATTCGCTAGCAACGTTCATCAGAGCTTGTTGTTGTTCAGGAGTGGTACGAACGAGTTGCCAGGCATTACCTTTCATCGTTGGAACATTGGTTTTTGCTTCAACATATTCAGCAAAGAGCGGGATAACACTGGCGTAACCGGAAAGCACAATGCCACCGATTTTGCCACCAATATATTTTGTCTGGAAGAAACGAACGGATTTAGCAAGTTCTGAGGCAAAGTTATCGAGATGAGAATTGAGTAGTTTGAAGACCTGACCTTCGACTTGGTGTTCATCAAGACCAAACTTCAAAATGAATTGACGGGCTTGATCTTCGCGGACATCGAGACCACTTGCAACAGCTTTTACGAGCACGCCAAAGCCACCCGGGATTGAGCGGATGAGGCGAGGTTGATTCTTAAAGACGATGGCGAGATCGGTCGATTTTTCACCGAAATCTACAACGAGAGTTGCGTCGATAGCACCAGGAATAGCAAGCGAACGTGCCATAGCAAGAGGTTCTGGCTCCATGGCAATAATATTTAAGCCCGTCTTTTCAATCATTTCCATGACCGATTCAGCATAGTCTTTCGCAACGGAGCTGACTAAAACTTCCGTGCGAGCCGGATCGTTTGGACTCGGGCCAAGAATGATGTAATCAGCTTTAGCATCACTCATAGCCATCGGGACATACTTATCAATTTCGTATTTAAAGGTTTTTCTTAATTCTTTTTCCGGCAAGGTTTCGGTTTCGACAATCGAGGTAAAAGTTTTACCGGCTGGTAAGCCGATGGCAATGTTTTTTGTTCTAATACCGGCTTGATTCACAGCACCAAGAATCGCCTCGCCGAGACGTTTTTTACCTAAATCAGAAGAATCTAATGTGAGCTTTGGATCGATAGGAACATAAGAATATTTCTGGAGAACCCAACCATGTTGGCTGTTACCAGAAAGCTGAACAATTCGCATCGAATTCGTCCCAATGTCTAGGGAGAAAAAGTCGCCCACGCCATGTAATAAGTTCATATGACCATTATAAGCTTAAACTTTTTATTTTTCAAGCACTAAATAATAAAATCTTTCAGTATTGCCAGTCTTCCCTTTTAATTCATTGTCTTTCTTCTTTAAAATCACGAAACGATTTTGTTTTAGCCATTGTTCGAAACGTTTAATAATGTCGCGACGCATAGTTTCATTTTTTACAACGCCATTTTTTAGTTGATTATCGCTAGCTTCAAATTGAGGCTTAAGCATCACGAGAAATTCAGTATTAGTATTCGCTAGTTTTTCTTTAGCATATTTTAAAATTTTAGTTAGACTAATAAACGAAACATCAGCTAAAATAACGTCCGGGACACAAACAAAATCAAAAATGTCGGTTTTTTCGTGAAGTTCAATTTTCGGGTCGAAGCGTAAGGGCTTTTCCATTTGGTTAGTGCCTTTTTCAACGGCAATAACTTTTTTCGCGCCCCTTTCTAGAGCATATTTCGTAAAACCGCCAGTTGAAGAACCAATATCGAGAACGGTTTTGTTTCGAAAATCAAAATTAAAGGCGCTGGCGGCGCCTTTAATTTTATAGTAACCTCTACTTTTTTCGTTCGCGGTAGTCATAGGTTTCCGTGTCAACCGAGACGATATCGCCTTCTTTAATAAAAGCAGGAACTTTAATGACAACACCAGTTTCCAAAGTTGCGTCTTTCATAACTGAAGTCGAGGTATCGCCTTTTACTGCGTTTTCTGTGTAAGTAACGGTGAGCCAAAGATTTTTCGGGAGGACGAGATTGATCGGAGCTCCGTTGTAGAACTGAATTTCCATTTCATCACCATCTTTCATGAAATCTTTTGAATCGCCAACCATATCGGCGGATAATTCATATTGCTCAAAAGTTTCCGGATCCATAAAGTAGAATGTTTCATCGTCTTTATAGAGGTATTGAACTTTTCTCGTAGTAACTTCCGCAGGCTCAATTTTTTCTTGGCCTTTGAAAGTCTTCGGGAGCAAAGCACCGTTAATTAGATTTTTAATCTTAACGTTTACGATTGAGCCACCACGGCCCATGACTTTTTGAGAATACTCAACGACCTTGAATGGTTGGCCATCCAAAGTAATAAGAGTATTTTTCTTCAAATCTGTTGGTCCGTACATAATAAACTCCTTAATTGTTTGAAATAAATGGTAAGAGAGCTAAGTGACGAGCACGCTTAATCGCGGTCGCGAGTTGGCGTTGTTGCTTCGCAGATAAACCAGTTTTTGCAATTGGTTCGATCCGGCCATAGCTATCAATGTATCGTTGAAGAGTCTTCGTATCACGATAATCAAAGTATAGGTTTGGACTACTTTTTATCCTTTTCATTTTCTATTCTCCTTCGCTTGTATTGTTTTTAGAATGGGACATCGCTTAAGTCGATTTCTTCGTCAGGAATGTCATCCGGGATGTCGCTAGACGGAGTCGGCTCGCTAGTTGAGCTAGAACCGCCAGTCGGCGCTTGACCAGTAAAGTTAAAGTCTTCGACGACGATTTCAACGCGAGAGCGCTTTTGGCCACTGGTTTTGTCTTCCCAGCTTCTTTGGTCGAGACGGCCAGAAACGAGGACGCCAGAACCTTTTTTCGCATATTGGCTAATCATTTCACCAAGTTTACCCCACGCAGAACAATCGATAAAGGAAACATCTTCTTTTTGTTCACCATTCGAATCACGGTAAACGCGGTTGACAGCGACCGAAAAACTACAGACACTAGCACCGTTCGGGGTAGTTCTTAATTCCGGGTCACGAGTTAAGTTACCAGTAATGATTGCTTTACTAAATCCGCGCATAATTATTCTCCTTTTTCTTCGTTAGTTTCTGCTTCTGCTGCTTTTTCGGCG
>JAEEGL011489358.1_pt1 | contig 35477 bp, 30 predicted proteins | sample 9134231 | NCBI WGS metagenome assembly JAEEGL01 (sample SAMN16246548, study PRJNA631951) | gut metagenome | biome: gut microbiome; feature: rumen; material: fiber-attached | host: Bos | place: Iran: Karaj | collected 2018-10 | reverse complement strand
TATGAAGCTATTTTTGAAGAAGACACTCCTTTTGGTGATAAAATCACAATCACCGATGGTAAAATCATCAAGAATGGTTACACTAAGCCTAACGGCATAAAGGTTGACTACATCGAGTTCTACATCAGCTTCAGCGATGACGTTGTGCCCGAAATGATGGGTATAAACACCAAGTACAAAGTTAGCGGTTTCCGCTACACTGGCCTTGTAGAAGACGAGTAGTATATCTGAATTGAGTAGGTTAATCACTTAACCTTTCACTCATAATCATCAAGGGCCGCACAACTTACTGTGCGACCCTTGTTTATTTCACCTAATAGACCTTCAAGTCTTGGGGGTATTATTAGTCTCGAAAGCTGCTTCCGCCAAGGAATTCGCGGATTAGGCTGGTACCTGGAATGAGTGTGGTGCTGCTACCAGGAACAGTGCTTGGAATAGCAACTGGAGCATCGTCAATCGACTTGAAGTAACGCAAGAACTGCAGCAGACGATTGGCGACAGCATACTCGGGCACGTTGTTAGGCACTTGCCTGAGGATAAATTCGGCCTGATTCTTGATTACCGCAAGCTCAAAGAGTAGCGACGAGTTGAGCATGGCGTCGGCATTCTCCTGATAGGGGAATATCCATTTCTCCTCACCACGGCGCACGCTGGGCCATCGCGAGATGCTCGCCCTAGCATCTACGCCACGATACTTATAATCGCGCACGATGCGGCGCAATAGTCGGTTATCGCTGGTCGATACCCAGTTGTGGTCGTCAATGCTCAGCGTGGTTAGGGCGCTCACATACACGCGATATTTCATCTCCTCGGGTATCTCCTTAGTGAGCTCTGGGTTCAGTCCGTGGATGCCTTCCATAAGCAGGATGTTATTCTCCTTGAGTTGCAAAGTGTCGCCACGGTATTCTCGAGCACCTGTCTGGAAGTTATAGGTAGGCATCTTCACCTCTTCGCCATTGATCAGCGCCTTTAGGTCTTTGTTAAACAGCTCCAGGTCGAGTGCATAGAGCGACTCGTAATCGTAGTCGCCTTTCTCATCAAGTGGTGTGTGTGCGCGGTCCACAAAGTAATTGTCGAGCGAGATAACTTTTGGCACGATGTAGTTAGTGAGCAGCTGAATGGCCAGTCGCTTGCTTGAAGTGGTCTTGCCGCTCGACGATGGTCCAGCGATTAGCACCACTTTTGCACCACCATCGTGGTATCGCTCTGTAATATCGTCGGCAATGCGAGAAAACATCTTGTCGTGCAGAGCCTCGGCAACGTTGATGATTTCGGGAGCATACCCCTTCTCAATGCCTTTGTTGAGTGTGCCCACGTCGTCGAGACCCACGATGTCGTTAAACTTCACATAATCGGTAAATGCCTTGAACATCTTCTCCATGGGATAAGACTTTCGTGGCTTGGTCTCATCGTTAGGATCAGGGCCTAGCAGCAACATTCCATCCTTATAAGGCTCCAGGTTGAACGCCTTGAGATGGCCAGTTGAGGGGGCCAGGGGCTCATAGTAGCTGTCGATGATATTGTCGAGCTTATAAAATACTGTGTAGAGGTCATTGCTCGATTCAAGCAGACGCACTTTGTCGTTGAGACCCTGCTTGCGGAACATCTCGACCACGTCGGTAGTGAGGCGCTCGCGGCGCACAAACTTGATATCTTGATCCACAATCTCTTGCATGCGCACCTTTATGCGCTCTATGTTCTCGGGGGTGAGCAGTTCTTCATCGTGTTTGATTTTGCAGTAGAAACCACCCGAGATGCTGTGCTCAATGCGCAGGCGCTTGCCAGGAAACAGGTCTTCGATGGCTTTGTAGAGCACCATGCACAGCGAGTGGATATAAACCCTGATGCCCTGCGCTGATGTGGCCTCTACATATTCCACCATCTTTGGTCCAAACACGGGATAATTTAGTGCCTCAACCTTATTGTTTACCATAGCGCAGATGGGCCTAAACGGTATGCGCTTCTCAATAGTTTCGTATATCTGCTGCAAGGTGTCGCCACCGTCAATGTCGATATACTCTTGTGTGTTCTTGCAAAAAATCTTTAAATCGTTGGTCATATTTTTTGGTTTTGAGTTTTCAGTTTTGAGTTTTCAGTTTTGAGTTTTTACTTTTCTAGATCTTCTAGAACTTCTAGATTATCTAGTCTACTTAGCACTTGCCAAGAAATAAATTGCTCCGTAGCTGAGCCACAGCAGCACCAGGAGCACCCACATCACCTCGCGGCGCTCGTTGCGGCAGTGCCAGGCAAAACCCAGCGAGAGGAGCGCATAGAACGGGAATATCATCATGAGCATGCGCACAGTGCTGTTAAACACGAAACCCGTGTCATGCAGCAGCGATACTGGCCACCATAGCAACGGCAGCGCCGACAGCCCTATCAAGAGCTTTATCCATCCTGGGGTGTGTTCTTTGTTCTCCATTATTTCTTCTGATTTAACTCGCCATTAAGCCACTGCTGCTTGTAGCGGTTTACGATTTCCATAAATCTTGGGTCTTTACGGGCATTGTTGAGCTCATCGTCGAGGATGGCATAGTCGAAGTCGGTGGCTCCGTCATCTTCAGCATAATGGCGCTCAAGGAAGTGGAGTGCGCGGTCGATGTCGCCGTGCTGTGAATAAGCACAAGCAAGGTTATAGAACGACATCGTCTCCAACTGAATGAGTGACTCGTCAGGCTCAGTAGCAGCTGCTACAAGCTCACTGTTTTGTGCCATTTCATCGAGCCTAGCTCTTGATTTCTCTGTCTCACCCATATATAAGAGTGCAAACATTTTTCTCTCGGCAGAGCAATTCTCGTCATTGATAATATCTTGCATCTCCTCGCGGGCTTGATCAGTTTTTCCCCACAGCATGAGAACATAGGCACGAACATATCTAGGTTCTATGGCATCTATAGATTTCTCGGCCCACTCGTCACACGCCTCAAGGGCACGGGCATACTCGCCCTTGTTGAAATAACCTCGCGCCATGCCCTCATATCCTATATCTAACTCATCGGTAAAAGCTTTGCAATAGACTTCAGAGTCATAAATATGCTCATCGGTCATGCCACACAACATTTCATACCTGATTTTATCGCTCATGAGCTGTTGTTGGTTATTTTCCTCTAACTTCTCTGGCATTCTCAATGCATAATCAAGGATTTTAATGGCCTTAGGAGCATCACCAAGCATATAGTGGCAGTTGGCCTTCAACGAGAGCAGAGAGGGCGTGGGCTTACTCTCCACCAACTTGTCAAAACAAGTGAGGGCGCTACGGTAATCCTTGTCAAAATAATGCAACGTTCCCTCAAAATATCTCCACTCTGTTTTTTCTTGCTTATCATCGCTACTTCTCATGTCAGCCTCAGCCTCCAACTGATGCAGCCTATTGATTACCATAGATTTGCAGTCGTCATTAACATCGTAGAGAGCACTCAAATTCTCTAAAAGTTCATTACCTGAAAGATGATCAATAGTCTGGTCAAGGGCTTCTTGATATTTACCTTTTTGCATCATGATACTGATGAGCAGCTGATGAGCATCCTTGTCGCCGTCGTAATTGGCGATAGCCTTGTTGATGAGCGCCTCGGCCTTATCGTAATCTTTATTGTCGATATACATTTGTGCCAGTGAGCATAATGCCTGGTTGTCGTCGTCAATCATGCTGCCAAGTTTTGAGGCGTAGAATATGGCCTTGTCATTGTCGCCTTGGTCAAGGTAGTACCTCATTAGCTTGTCGTAGCTCTTATGGCAAGGCAAAATAGCTGCAGCTTGCTCATAGGCGGCAAGCGTTTTTTCGTCGTCTTCAAAGACCTCTTTTTGCAGGTCGCCACAGGCGATATAGGCCTTGCAGCGGTTCTCCTTGTCGGCTGCTGGAATCAACGCTATGCCCTTTTCGAGCATCTCAATCACTTCATGCGCTACTTCCCTTGATTTCTCAATGCGTTTCTGTAAGATACTCTCGGCTTCTTCCTCGCTCAATCTGTTATCACCATATAACAGTTCTATGATAAACATGTTCAGTTCCATGTTCTCCTCATTCATACGTGCCATGGCAGCACTGCACACAGCATATCCATTACCAGGATGCTGCTTTATCTCATTCTCAAGTAATGCGATGGCTCCTTCATAATCTATGTCCTCAGTTTCATCGACGTCATTGAGTATAGCAAGGCCCTTTTTGAAGTTTGGACTGTTATGCCATTTGTTGTGCTTCTTGCTGTCGAAGTATTCGGTACTGTCATCATATCCACTAGCCAGCGACTGGGCTGCTATTCCCATAGCGCTGGCAATAATAATTGCAACAATGATGACGATGCTATGTGTGGTGAAATATTTCATGACTTACTTGGATTTTTGATGGTGGTAGCATTGTTTTTCCATATTGTTTTGTACTTCTCGATAAGAGTCTTGTACTGAGGCAGATCGCGCACATTGTCGAGGCGCCAGTCACGTTCCATAAGCCCAAAGTCATAGGGCATATCATCGTGCTGGAAATGCTTCTCGAGATATTCCAGCGCCTTGTCCATCTCGCCAATCTGAGCAAACAAAGTGGCAATGGTATAGCATGATTCGGGAATCTCCTCGCCACTAGAATCTAGTTGATAATTCTCCCATTGCGACGCCAGGGAGTTGGCAAGCTTCAGCGCCTCATCACTGCGTCCTGTGGCATATAAAGCAGGAATAATATTAGGGATAGCACTCTCTGGCATGGGGTCAATCTCTGTGATTTGCTGCATGCATTGCTGCGCCTCATCATCACGCCCCAAACCTCTAAGAGCTGTAGCATAGAGCAAAAGGGCCGATGCGTCATCATCCTTGTCAAGCAATGGCTCAAGAACTGTGACGGCTTGAGCGTAATCGCGCTCTTGTAGCAACAGGTCGGCAAGTATAAATCGCTGTAGAAGCTGGGTATTGTCTATATTATTTGTAAGCTCCACCCCCGTCATCTTCTCGCTAATCAACTTGCTTGCCATACCGCAGTTTACTAGCATGTGGTCGCGCTGAGACAGATATTCCTCTCCCTCATTCATGATGGTTGCCGCGTCGATATATTTCACTGCATTTTCAGTGTCGCCTAGCATATAGTAGCACTTGGCAATCTCATTGTAGATGAACGCCACTTGATCGGTCTTTTCCACTGTTTTGAAGTAGCCAAGGGCACTGCCGTAGTCCTTTTTAATTTGCATGATGCGACCAAGCATGGTATTCCATAGCAACATTTTGTCACTAATCTCGGCAAACAGCCTCTGCTTAACTTTTATCTCGGCAAGTTCTGGTTCTATCTGGGCTAGCATCATAAAGATTTGTGCGGCATCATTAAGCTCATAATCCTCGATAAATTTTAATGCTAAATCCATAGCTTCCTCATTTCGGCCCAGCTCTTTCAAAGTCATTAGTTGTAGTGAGGCTACCTGACTGTCAAGGGCATCCTCCTCCTGGCTCTTGATCATAGCGTTATACTCCTCACATAGCGCTACGCATTGACTAAAATCTTCGCTTCGATAGGCCATAAAAGCCAGCAGCTTCACGTTGGAGGGGTCATCGGGATAGAGCTTGCGAAGGGCCTGAGCATCGGCAACAACTACCTCGGTGTTGTTGAAAAAGAAATCCATGTGACCTTCATAGGCATCGTTGCAAGGATGCACAGTTATTGCTTTTTCATAGCATTCGGCAACCTGAGTGCTGTCAACATTTTCGAGGTTGCAGAGCATAGAAGCCTTTATGCGATAGGCCTGGCACAAAGCCTCTCCATCGGTTGAAGGCAGTTTTGTAAGACCTCTGTCAAACAAAGGCAATGCGTCATTCATCTCTTTATTGCCCCGCTTTTTTGCAATTGCAATATCTTGCTCGCTACTATTATCACTGTAAAACACAGTACGCATCTCATTTCTGGCTGCTATAAACTGGCACTGAGCGAGGTTGCAGATGGCATATCCGTTAGACGGATGCTGCTTCACCTCCTTCTCAAACATGTCGAGTGCCATTTCCAGGTCATCGTCGCTGATAGCCTCTATTCCCTTTGCAAAATATTTGCTCGATGCCCACTTGTTTTGCTTGGAGTTGATAGGTATGCCATCAAAATCTTCGGCGACCGCCGTCAAGCACATGGAAAAAAGCAGCAATGCTAAAAAGACTTTTTGATATCTCATGATTTTAATTTTTCAATTAATAATTCAAACTCCAAAATTAAGCATAATTCAAGACATAACAACAAATAAGAACTCAAAAAACTTTCCATTCATTCAAAAAACACGAAAAAGCAACAAAAGACTCAAATCTCTTGTCGCTTTTCGTGTTTCAAAGTCGGGGTGAGAGGACTCGAACTTCCGACCTCCACGTCCCGAACGTGGCGCGCTAACCAACTGTGCTACACCCCGAACTTTTTGATAAAGGATGTTCTATAATCCCCTAATCAGGCTGCAAAGGTAGTAAAAATGTTTTAATATTAGTCTTTTTGTGACGAAAAAACTGTATCTTTGCAGTCACGATAATAAAGCACAAAGAATTATGTCAGTAGAAATTAGAAAAATAGAACCTACCAAAAAAGAACTGAGCAAGTATGTGAAGTACCCCATTGATGTTCTTTACCGTGACAATAAGTGCTATGTGCCTGCACTCATCAGCGATGAGATAGGCACACTGATGCCTGATAAAAACCCGGCATTTGAATTCTGCGAGAGTGTCTATTTCATGGCCTATCGCGACGGAAAGCCTGTGGGGCGCATTGCCGGCATAATAAACCACCGCTTCAACGAGAGTCACGACAAGAAGGAGGGCCGCTTTGGATGGGTCGATTTCATCGACGATGACGAAGTGGTTGACGCTCTCTTCGAAGCCGTTAAGAAGTGGAACAAGGAAAAAGGCATGACCGAGCTCACCGGTCCTCTTGGCTTCACCGATATGGACCCCGAGGGATGCCTTGTGATGGGCTTCGACGAGGTGGGAACCAATGCCACTATCTACAACTACGACTACTACCCCAAGCAGCTGGAGCGCATGGGATTTGTAAAGGACGTTGACTGGGTGGAATTCCACATCAAGGTTCCTGATGAGATACCTGAGAAGTTGCAGCGCATCAGCGACATCGTGAAGAAGCGCTTTAACGTTGACAACATCAAATACACCAACCGCAAGCAACTTGTTGCCGACTATGGTCAGGCTATTTTCAAACTCATCAACGAGGCGTTTGAGAACCTTTTCGGCTACTCACAACTGAGCGAGAAACAGATTGAGCACTACATCAAAATGTATTTGCCTTATCTGCCACTTGAAGACCTGTCGCTAATCATCAAGAACGACACTCGCGAACTGGTGGGCGTGGGCATTGCAATACCATCGCTATCGAAGGCGCTCATCAAGAACCGTGGCCGCCTCTTCCCATTTGGATGGTATCACATGCTTAAAGCATTCAAGAAGAATGATGTTGTAGATCTGCTGCTCGTGGCAGTGAAACCCGAATACCAAAGCAAAGGTGTGAACTCACTGCTCTTTACCGACCTTCTTCCCTGCTTCTTCAAGTTAGGCTATAAATGGGCCGAGAGCAGTCACGAGCTCGAGCACAACGAGATGGTGCAAAGGCAATGGCAATACTTCGACACCACGCTCAACAAGCGTCGCCGCGCCTATACGATGCCAATTTAATAATGCACAGTTCACAATGCACAATGCACAAACTCTTCACTCTCGACTAAGAACTATGAACTGTGAACTATGAACTATGAACTCTCCCCTCTCAACTAACTATAAACTCTGAACTATAAACTAAGAACTATAATATATGATTAGCATTTGCAACAAATCGGTTCTTGGAACCGTCAGTGAGAAAGATATTGAAGTGTTGAAACCTCAAGCGCTTGCTGCTGCCGAGACTCTTGAGAAGGGCGACGGTGCAGGCAACGACTTCCTGGGATGGCTCCACTTGCCTAGTGAGATAACCGCTGCCGAACTCGACGACATCAACGCCACAGCACGCCAACTTCGACAGGAGTGCGAATATGTAGTTGTAATCGGCATTGGCGGCAGTTATCTAGGTGCAAAAGCCGTAATTGAGGCGTTGAGCGACAACTTCGCCGCTTTCAAGCAGGGCGAGGGCGCCAAAGTGGTATTTGCTGGCAACAACATTGGCGAGGATTATCTCTACGACCTGATGAAGCTTCTTGAAGGTAAAAAGTTCGGCATCGTGGTAATCTCGAAGTCGGGAACCACCACTGAGCCTGCTATTGCTTTCCGTCTCTTGAAGAACATGCTTGAGAAGCAAGTGGGCAAGGACGTGGCTGCAAAGCGCATTGTGGCAATCACCGACGCCAAACACGGTGCACTCCGCAGCCTCGCTACTCAAGAGGGTTACAAGACCTACGTCATCGCCGACAATGTGGGCGGTCGCTTCTCTGTTCTCACACCAGTAGGTCTGCTCCCAGTAGCCATAGCAGGTTTTGATATCAACGCCCTGGTTGCTGGTGCCGTTGAGATGGAGAAGGCACCTGCCGACATGATGGTCAACTATGCCGCTACACGCAACGCCCTGTATCAAGCAGGAAAGAAGATTGAGATACTGGTTAACTATAATCCAAATCTGCACTTCCTTGCCGAGTGGTGGAAACAACTCTATGGCGAGAGCGAGGGTAAGGACGGCAAGGGCATCTTCCCTGCAAGCGTCGATTTCACCACCGACCTGCACTCAATGGGACAGTGGATTCAGGATGGCGAGCGCACTATCTTCGAGACTGTTATCACCGTTGAGAAGCAGCGCAACGAGGTGGTGATTCCCACCGACGACGCTGACCTCGACGGCCTCAACTACATCGCTGGCAAGCGTGTTGACGAGGTGAACAAGATGGCAGAGCTCGGCACCCGCCTTGCTCACGTGGATGGTGGCGTGCCCTGCATGCTCATCACCCTGCCAGCACTCACCGAGAAGTACCTGGGCCAGCTCATCTACTTCTTTGAGAAAGCCTGCGGCATGAGCGGCTACATGCTAGGCGTGAATCCATTCAACCAGCCTGGCGTGGAGGCCTACAAGAAAAACATGTTTGCCCTCCTCAACAAACCTGGCTACGAAGCCCAAAGCGCCGAACTGGCAAAACGCCTGTAAAACAAGCTACAATATCTTGAATTTCTAGAGAGTCTAGTCAATCTAGAACCTCTAGAAATTCTAGTTATAATATTGCAATATCAATGCAAAAGAAATCGATGCTTGACCTCCATCGCATCAGCACCGAGGAGTTTAAGCAAGTAGAGAAAATACCTGTTGCTGTGGTGCTCGATGATGTGCGAAGCGAGATGAATGTGGGCAGTGTGTTCCGCACTGCCGACGCGTTTGTCATCAAGCAGATTGCCCTGTGCGGCATCACTGGCAAGCCTCCAAGCCACGAGATTCACAAGACAGCCCTCGGCGCTGAAGACTCAGTTGCTTGGTCCTATCACAAAACCGCCCTCGAAGCTGTGGTGCAGCTGCGAGAGCAGGGCTATAAGATTTGTGCTATTGAGCAGGTGCATGGCAGCATCAGCCTTGAGAGCTTTCCTGTTGTGCCAGGTGAGAAATATGCCCTGGTCTTCGGCAACGAGGTGAAGGGTGTGAGCCAGGCTGTTGTTGATGCCAGCGACTGCTGCATCGAGATACCCCAGCACGGCACCAAGCACTCGCTCAATATCGCCTGCTCGGCCGCTATTGTGATGTGGCACTTCTTTAATGCCCTAAAAGGAAAATAGCGCCCCCTTCACCATAAAGGGAAGCGTCCTCTTTGAAATTCTCTATGCCACGGTTCTGCCGTGGTTTTTGTTTACCCCTTTACAGCACGTGGCAAGGTGATGAGTGATGGGGCGAGGGTTATGCGGTAAGGTTCTCCGCGCTTGCCAGTGATAATGTAGTTGCCTGCCAGCTGATCATCGATGATGCACAACTTGAAGCATCGCTTAATCTTTGAGATATACTCGTTGAGAGTGTTACTCATAGGATCAAGCAGGTTGTCGATAGCCTCCTTCGCTCTCTCATCGTTGCGCCCAGGCATCACTATTGAATAAATATCCTCAAGCTCAGAACGATAATCGGCAATGTCTTTCAAAGCTATTCCCTCAGGGTGCTTCAAGAAGAGGATATAGATGGCTCGGCACATGGCTGGCATCTTCACTTCCACCTCGTTATAGTAAGGCAGCACAATCTTCATGTCATTATTCACCACCAGTGGACTAAGTCGATTATTGCCAATCACTATTTTTCCTTCAAGCAAGGTGCGAATGAGTTGCGTTGGGTCGGCTTGAAACTTTGTCACAAAATCAAGAATCTGCGCCTGGATAGCATTTAATGCCTGCTCCCGCTCCTGTTTAATGGTAAGGATTTCGTCTTCCTCATCTTCAATCTCAGTGGATGGCACAAAAGTGCATTGATAAGATTCATTATAAAATACAGAACCATCAATGGCATCATTTTCGGCATAATCAGCATCAAATTCAATAGCTTCTTTGCCTTCCTTTTGCTCGCGAATAAGCTTTTCACGCCACGTCTTTTTCTGGGGGAGATTTGCCTCTCGAAGTATCAACTCACTTTGATTAATGCTATGAGGCATTTCGAACCTCTTTGAACGCATAAACTCATGCCAATCTTCAAGAGGCAGCACTTTATCGCCCTCCTCGGTGCTCACTACATCGATAGCACTCTCGGCAAAGTGCTTAATTTCGCCAATCGACTCACTGCTGAGAGGCATCTGCACCACGGCATCCTTGCCAGCATTGCCCACATTGATGCGCCTGGCGATGAGGGTTGGAAGGTCCAAATCTGGAATTTCGACAATCTGAATATCAAAGCCAGTCATGTCTCTGAGCCACGACATTAATTCTGGAGAGTCTATGAGCCGCCTGTAATCAGAACCTACGCTATTATTCAGATATGCTAAAGGCATGGCAAGATATATCACGCCATACCGTAACTCCATATTTAATTTTCGAAATGTTTTTATGATTTGACTCATGGTAGTGAAGTTTTGCAATAGTTAGAATATAAACCAGCAAAAAGTGTGCCATGTTGCTGAACATGACACACTTTACCAACTATTTAATCATTCCTCTTTATTTCTCTTGAAGAATCCTTTAGAACTTATGCAGAGATTTTCTTTTCTCTGATAGTCGTCAAGGTCTTCGTTGAGCATCATTGACGTCGCTTCACAAACATAATCGCTTAGACACTCCTGAAATTTATTGAACATTAAGCGAGTGCCCGCATTGGTTTTCTCAAATCGCATGTTGTTGTCGATAGCCAGCCCAAATGCCACTGACTCCACATCGTGATCAGCACCAATGTAAGCAAAGAGCCAACCTTCGCTCTTGTAGGCCTCAATAAGGCTCTTGATGGACTTGTGGGTAAACTCCTTAGAGGCATTCTCATAGCCGTCGGTAATGATAGTCACGCTGGCGATAGCGTTCTTTTCGTTTTCCATAAGACGATGCACAGCGGTGATGGTGTTGCCAATGGCATCATACAGTGGTGTCATGCAGCATGGCCTATAGTCTTTTGGGGTGATGGGCTTCACCTCGCCAATGGGTGTGTTCTCATAGATTTTCTTAATCTCGCAACCGCAAAATGCCACCAGTGTGAGCAGGTTGTCTTGCTCGGGGTGCTTCTCCTGGTTGCGCTTGATTGAAGCGATGCTCTCGTTCACGCCATCTACGGCCTGCTTTGCAATGCTCGACATTGATCCACTCTTGTCAAGGATGATCACGTTAAATACCTTTGTGCGCAGTTTTGTTTCAGTGTTAGTTTCCATAATGTAATGTGTTTTAAAAATGAATAAAGTGCAGTTGATTGGTTTTCACACCGCAAATTTATACCTAAAAAACACGACACCAGGAAAACGACAACCTTGCAGTTTGCTACATCACTATGTTTCAACCAATTAAAAACAAGCGTTATTTACATTGAAAATGGTTTTTATATGATTATTTGTAGTTGTTTGATAATATTTTTATAACTTTGCACTTGAATAAATAAAATCACTAATACAAAAAACTGCAATGAAGAAAACAAAGCGAAATATAGCCATCGTGTGTGGTGGCGACTCGTCGGAGCATGAGGTGTCGCTGCGCTCGGCACAGGGTCTATACAGCTGGTTTGACCGCGATCGTTACAACGTCTATATCGTCGTCATCAGGAAAAACGACTGGCACGTGAACCTGCATGACGGCAGCATAGCACCTATTGACAAAAACGACTTCTCATTCAAGCACAAAGACAAAAAAGGAGAGAAGACAACATTCGACTACGCCTACATCACTATCCACGGCACACCTGGTGAGAATGGCATTTTGCAAGGATACTTCGACCTCATTGGTCTGCCCTATTCAACATGTAGCGTGCTTGTGGAGGCACTGACGTTCAACAAATATATGCTCAACAACTATATGCGCCCCTTTGGCGTGACCGTTGCCGACAGCATATTGTTGATCAAAGACGTTGAACGCAACATCACTGAAGATGACATCGAGCGCGACCTTGGCATGCCATGCTTTGTGAAGCCCACCGACGACGGCTCAAGCTTTGGCGTTACCAAAGTAAAGGAGAAGAGTCAACTTGCACCAGCCATCAAGAATGCCTTCAAGCAGTATAACCAGGTGATGGTTGAACGCTTCCTCGACGGCACCGAGGTCACCGTGGGATGCTACAAGACCAAGAGCAAGAGCGTAGTGTTCCCCGTTACCGAGGTTGTTACCGACAACGAGTTTTTCGACTATGACGCCAAGTACAACGGCCAAGTTGAGGAGATTACACCCGCTCGCATCAGCCCAGAACTGACCGCTGCCTTGCAGGCCGAAACGAGTCGTATCTACGACATTCTGCATTGCAATGGTATCATACGTGTGGATTACATCGTCACCAAGAACGAAGACGGCAGCGACTGCATCAACATGCTTGAGGTAAACACCACCCCTGGCATGACTGCCACAAGCTTCATCCCACAGCAAGTGCGCGCAGCAGGTCTCGAGATGAGCGATGTGCTCACCGACATTGTAGAGAACCAGTTCTAATACAGTGGAAAGTGGAAAGTAGTTTTTCTTTCCTCGTTCCACGTTTTGAGGCGTAAAGAACCATGTGCGGCAATAGAGGCGTAGCCACTTAAAACTTAACACTTATCACTTAAGGATGATTATCGAGCCTTTCAATATGGCCAATCTCGACATCGTGGCAGCAGAGCTTGCCGAGATGTGGGAAAAAGATATTGCTTTCGGTATTAAGCATCAAATTGAGTTCGCACGTGAGGTGGTGCTTAACTTGTTCCTCGACCCGCAACTTGCGCTCCAGGCTTGTGATGATGACGGCACTATGCAGGCAGTAGCTTTTGCCCGCATGAAAGACGATGTCAACACCTCAATGCAATGGGTTGAGGATTTCTTGGCCGACAAAGATGACGAGGATCGCAAAAAAGTGCTTGAAACCACTGCCTACCTACTGCACACTGAGCACCAGCTGCTAGATCTCATGAATGAAGACAGCGCTAAGTTCTCATTCTTGATAAGCAAAAAGCGTGGCTACGCCAAAGCACTGCAAGAGCGACTCATGCTAATGCTAATCGACCGTGGCGCGAGGTGTACTTATCATATCACCGACAGCACCTGCAGTTGGCAATACTTTGATGCCCATGGCTATGAGAGAGTGCATGAGGAATTGGTTGAGCGATTCAGCACCCCCACCAAGCCTTACTACTGTTATATGTATCGCAAGCGCATCCAAGAACCTTAATCAAATTAATCAAACTATGAACACAACATCAATAACCCATAACGCCAAAATAATGGCAGGCAAAAAGGTGCAACTCTTGATCGACCTGTTCTTTTGCCTCGTGTTGCTGCCAGTGATGATATACCTACTGCCCATAGAGCGGTGGTTGGAAAACAATCTGCTGTTTGTGTGCCTACTTGTGGCATGGCTATATATTGTATATTTTGTGAACCGCGTGTTCACCATTCCATCACTCTTCAAAAACCGGCAGCGCTTGATATGGACTGTGATCGTGGTGCTTGCAATGATTGGCATCACCTACCTGCTCTCGCAATACAAGATGGAGTTTCACTTCCAGCGCCAGCCTGGTCAGCCTCCAGCAGGAGGTCCCCATCAGCGCACTTTCTCACCCATGAAGTTCCGCTTACATCAGCAGGCTGTTTGGTTTCTATTCGTAATAGTGATGACCTTCAGTAGCGCCATCGGCCTGTTGGGGCAGTTATATCGGCTGCGAGCGCGACGCCAGGAGTTGGAAGTTGCCAAGAATAAGGCCGAACTCTCGCTCTACAAGGCGCAAATCGACCCGCATTTTCTCTTCAACACTCTCAACACCCTCTACAGCATGGTGGTAACTCAGAGTCCCAAGACCGAAGACGCCTTCATGCAGTTTATCGATATCACGCGCTACATCTATAACAATGCCAACCAAGACAGCGTTGACATCGACAGCGAGGCTCATTACCTGCAGCAATATATCGACCTACAGCGCAACCGCCTAAACGCTTGCACTAAAGTAAACTTCACCTACAATAATGACGGCAAATATCCCGGTCTCACCATCGCGCCAATGTTGCTCATCACCTTTGTGGAAAACGCACTGAAATATGGCGTGAGCACCAGCGTTGAGACTGATATAAACATTGATATGCAAGTCGTTGATGGCGTGTTCTCACTCTCCACCAGCAACCCCATCCGCATCAAGCCCAAAGACGAAAATCACGTGGGCATAGGCATTGAGAACAGCCGCAAGCGCCTCGACTTGATTTACGGCAACGGCTACAGGCTAGATATCAACCAAACTGAAGACCAGTTTGACCTTAATCTTACCATAAATCTAAAGAAATCATGAAATGCGTAGCAATCGATGACGAACCTATGGCTCTGGAAGTGATTAAGAACTTCTGCAAGCGAATGGATGACATGGAGCTCGACACTTTCACAAATCCACTCGTGGGCATTGAGCACGTGAAGCGCACACGTCCCGATCTACTCTTCCTCGATGTGAAGATGGGTGAAGTGAGCGGCGTGAACCTTGCCAAAGAGATTCCACAAGGCACCTTTTTGGTGTTTACCACAGCCTATGCTCAATATGCTGTTGATGGCTTTGACCTTAATGCTGCTGACTTCCTACATAAACCATTCTCTTTCAGTCGTTTTGAGAAAGCCGTCAACAAGGTTCAGCAAGCCATCCGTCTCGTAAACTATAGTGCCGCACCGCCACTTGAGGGCCAAGAAATTACTGTCAAGGTGGAGTACAAAAATGTCACCGTGCAACTCAGCTCCATCCTCTATATACAGGCGATGGACAACTACGTGAAAATCTTTACCGTAGATAGCCGACCTGTTATCACGCAAATGAGCATGAAGTCGCTCGAAACCATGCTTCCCGAGAACGAGTTTGTAAGAGTACACAAGAGCTACATAGTGCCACGGCACCGCATCGAGAGTTACTCACGCACACAGCTCACCCTCACCGGCGGCACCGAGATCCCCATAGGACGCGCCTATGCCGACAAGGTTGCACAACAACAATAATAATCGAAAAATTATGCAAATCTAAAGTTGAACTTTATTTTTGCATAAAACAGTTCAAAACAAATCCTATAAAATATACAACTATGACACCACTTGAAATAAGAAACAACCTGCTTGGAGAGAAGCTTGTTAAGAACTTGAAACGTCGTAACATCGAGGCGTTCTACTGCCCCACTCCGCAAGAGGCGGTGAGCAAAGTGATGGACCTAATCGCCGACGGCAGCAGCGTGACTTGGGGAGGCTCAATGACAGTGCGCGACATGGGCATACCACAGGCACTCAAGGAGCGAGGAACACTCGAAGTGCTTGACCGTGACACTGTTGACGACCCTGCAGAGAAGCAACAGATGTATCTGCGCGCCTTCAGCGCCGATGTGTTCTTGAGCAGCGCCAATGCCATCTCCGAAGACGGAGTGATAGTCAACATCGACGGCAATGGAAACCGTGTGGCAGCAATCTCATGGGGTCCTAAAAAGGTGATTTTCATCATTGGCCTCAACAAGGTGGCACCAACCGTGGAAACCGCAATAGCCCGCGCCCGCAGCACAGCGTCACCCATCAATGCCCAGCGATTTGACATCAGCACGCCATGCCACATCGATGGCATGTGCCACAACTGCAATAGCCCTGAGAGCATCTGCAGCTACATCCATCTGCTGCGTAACAGCCGCAACCAGGGCCGCCATATGGTAGTTCTCGTGGGAGAAGATTACGGTTACTAAAACAACACCACCCCCGCCACACAACATGTTGCGAAGCGGGGGCGATGATGGCTTTGCGAGTCTAAATGGCTCGCATTTTTCATTTTTTAGCAGCGGCTTTGCGTTTCCCGCCCTTACTGAGGTTGGCTTCGTCGTTGACGATAGCGCGGCAGTCCTCAAGGGTGAGTTTCGAGGAGTCGTATTTCTTAGGAATCTTGTAGTTCTGCTTTTTATAGACGATGTAGGCGCCAAAGCGACCATTCATCACTTGCAGATCGGGTTCCTCGTCAAAGGTCATCAGCACCTTCTTGGCCTCGGTTTCGCGCTTCTCCTTGATGAGCGCGGCAGCCTCGTCTATGGTGATGCTGTAGGGCGACATCTCCTTTGGCACCGACACAAACTTGCCGTCATGCTTGAGGTAAGGACCATATTTGCCTATCGCCACCACTACGTCCTGACCTTCGAATGTGCCTAATGTGCGTGGCATCTCAAAGAGCTTGAGGGCTTCTTCGAGAGTTATTGTCGCAACACTCTGGTCCTTCTGCAACGATGCAAAACGCGGTTTCTCAACGTCGTCGGTACTGCCAAGCTGCACCAGTGGTCCATATCGACCAATCTTCACCGATACCTGTTTGCCTGTTGACGGGTCGTTGCCGAGAATGCGCTCGCCCACCTTGTGCTCAAGGCGCAACGACGACACCTTCTCGATTTCGGGATGGAAGCCCTTGTAGAACTCCTTAATCTCGTCGTTCCACTTCTTCTTGCCCTCGGCAATCTCGTCAAACTCAGTTTCCACCTTTGCAGTGAAGTTGTAGTCAAGAATCTGCGGGAAGAATTTAGTGAGGAAGTCGTTAACCACCATACCCACATCGGTTGGGATGAGCTTGCCCTTTTCGTTGCCCACGAGCTCGCTCTTTACCTTGGTGGTAATCTTGTTGCCCTTGAGGGTGATTTGCTCAAAGCTGCGCTTTGTGCCTTTGCTCTCGCCCTTTACAACATAGTCACGCGCCTGAATGGTCGAGATGGTTGGGGCGTAGGTCGATGGGCGGCCAATACCCAGCTCCTCAAGGCGTTTCACGAGCATTGCCTCGCTATAGCGGTTGGGCTGCTGGGTGAAGCGCTGGGTGGCAATCACTTCTTTCTCAGTGAGCACATCGCCCACTTTGAGAGGTGGCAGAGTGTGGAACTCGGGAGTAGCAATCTCATCGTCGCTGGTCTCGAAATACACTTTCAAGAAACCGTCGAACTTCACTACCTCACCGCTAGCCTCAAACAACTCTTTGCGGCCGCTGATGCTTATCTCAACCTGAGTCTTCTCAACTTGAGCGTCGGCCATTTGAGAGGCGATGGTGCGTTTCCAAATCAGGTTATAGAGCTTCTTCTCCTGGGCAGTGCCAGTGATGTCGTGATTGCTGATAAAGGTGGGACGGATGGCCTCGTGAGCCTCTTGGGCACCCTTCGACGAGGTCTGATACTTGCGCACCTTTAAGTATTTCTCGCCTAGCGAGTCCTTGATCTCCTTGCTGATAGTGCCAATGGCAAGACTCGACAGGTTAACCGAGTCGGTACGCATGTAGGTGATGTGTCCACTCTCATAGAGCGACTGAGCCACACGCATGGTCTGAGCCACAGAGAAACCAAGCTTGCGCGAAGCCTCCTGCTGCAAAGTAGAGGTGGTGAACGGTGGAGCTGGGCATTTCTTGATTGGTTTCACCTGAACATCGGCAACAGTGAAAGTGGCATCTTTGCAATGCTCAAGCAACAATACTGCCTCGTCGCGGGTAGCAAAGCGCTTGTTGAGCTCGCAGGGCACCACGTTCTCGTCATCGCTGGCAACCATCTCGCTGCTCACACGATAGTACTGCTCGCTCTTGAAGTCGCGAATCTCCTGCTCACGCTCGGCAAGCAGTCGCACTGCCACGCTCTGAACACGGCCTGCGCTCAGCGATGGCTTGATTTTCTTCCACAGCACGGGCGAGAGCTCAAAACCAACGATGCGGTCGAGCACGCGACGGGCCTGCTGGGCATCAACGAGGTTGGTGTCGATGTCACGCGGACTCTCTATAGCGGCAAGGATTGCGGGCTTGGTAATCTCGTGAAACACGATGCGGCGGGTATTCTCCTTCTTCAGGTCAAGCACTTCGTTAAGGTGCCAGGCTATTGCCTCTCCCTCACGGTCCTCATCACTTGCCAACCACACGGTCTTTGCTCCCGCGGCGGCTTTCTTGAGCTCCTGAACAAGGGCCTGCTTGTCCTCTGGTATCTCATAAATGGGTTGGAAATCGTTGTTCACATCAATACTGAAATCCTTTTTCTCCAAGTCACGGATGTGACCATAACTTGACATGACTTTGTAGTCTTTTCCCAAAAATTTCTGGATAGTCTTAGCTTTTGCCGGAGACTCCACTATCACAAGATTATCTGCCATTTTCTAATTTTTATATCGTCTTTATTCTTAACAATCAGCACTTTGCGGGGTTCACACCCATCGCGACAATGCCATTTTAATTCAAAATCGGGTGCAAAATTAGACAAAAAACTCGCAATTCCTATAATAATGTGTATTTTTTTAACCTTTTTTCCTTAACGATATAGTTCCAAAGTGTGGATGACTACCTCGAAGAGGTCAAAATCCTCTCTCAGAGCTGAAAATATGATCAACACCATGCAAAAACCTCGGAGGTGTTCGCAAGCAAGTAATGTTTCTAAAAAAAGAGAAAGCAACAGTATATGAGAAAGTAAATGGGATAAGATTAAATAAAAACAAACCCAGCTTAGAATTAACTAGGCTGGGGGTTTATTGTTGTGTGGATAGTGGTTGTTATGGTTGCTCTAGTACTTTTTCAGCTGAACCATCACTATATAGAATTATTTGTATTCCACCATCTTTTTCTTCAACCTTTACACCATTGATGTTATATCTTCCAATTTCTTTTTTCTCAATATCTTCATCCATTTCTACTGCTTGTATGGCTGAATCTGAGCTATAGACTTCAATGGTTTTAAGATTCTCACACCCATCAAAGGCATTATCACCAATATATTGAATAGTAGAAGGAATCCTAATGGTTTGTATATATTTGTTTCCTTGAAATGCACCTCTAGCTATAGTCCTTACTTTATCTGGAACAGTATATGTTGTTAAACTCTTATTTTGTGGAAATTTTACTAATGTATGAATGTAAGTATTACCATTCTTATTAGTATATCTTATATATAATACTCCATCTATTGTTTCATAAGAACAATAATAATAATACTCGGAGCTATTAATAAATAAGTAACCGTTATTATCTACAAAATCCAGACCATACAGACTAGTTCCTATAGCCATCAGGAACAATAAAATTAAAAATTTCTTCATAATATTTGCTTTTAATGAGTTAATAATTATTTTCTTCTAATTTTTACACTTAAACAAGCCTAGAATTAACTAGGCTGGGTTTTTATTGTTATTTAATTGTGTTATTCTACTATAACAGTCTTAGTAGTGTAGTTAGAGTAAACTATAATCTGGATACCTTTAGTGTTCTCATTCACTTGCATACCCTGAAGGTTGTACCTTGCTACTTCGTATGCTTCACCATCATCACTATGAACGATACTAATGGCACTATCATCATTTGAAGATACCTGTTTTGACAAAAGATAATTCATCCTTCCAGTAGTTTTATTATGAGTATAACTTTCAGTACTACCTGCTCCAACAGCACTCATAAATTCCACTTCATAACCTTCTTCTGATAACTTATTAAGTAATTCCCCTATTGAAATACTTGATTCATAACTATGTTGAATACCGTTTGGCAAATCTCCAGTTACTATCATTCTTTGATTAGTGGCAGAATCAAAAGAACCATATACAAATACATTAACATAACTTTTTCGTGCATAAGCACTAATTCCAACTAATGTAAGTAGAGCAAATAAAAAAATTTTCTTCATAATTGTAGTCTTTTAGTTATTGTGATTGTTGTTTTAATTTCCCTTCTTGACACCACCAGATACTACAGTATCAAGATACGGTGAGAACAAACAAGCAAATTATTTGTCTAGGTCATAATAGGTGTACTCAGCAGAACTGACATCAACCCATTTATAATAGATACGTTTATATCCTAATGCCTTGAACATTGGTTTCATACCATTATGGAATTCTGCTATATACCTGTTGCTGGCAAACAATCCACCTATTAACCATAGATTCTTACCGCCATTCTCTGTCTTTACTTTAATATTGTCAAGCCATAGTTTGTCTTTAAGTATTTGAGTATACATATTACGGTAAACTGTTATGCTATCAATAAGCATATCCATAGCGGCATTTGCATTTCTGTTACCCATACGAATCACGGCACTATCTGTAACTTCTTTGGGATGTTGCTGTACAGCCATTAATTCCAGCTGATGGTATCTTTTAATGAAAACCTCAAAGTCTGACATAGCAACAGCAGAATAATAACCATTAGCTAAATGTGTAGAATCCTCTATTGCTTTGTCTTTCCATTCTTGAGTCTTTTTATTAAGAGCAAAATCTTTAGATTTATCGTCATTAGAATTCATAAACGCTATTATAAATAATGAAACAACTATAACAAAGCCAATGAGAAGGCCAATAAAAAGCTTTATGTTATAGGCTCTTTTCTTCTTTTGAATAGATTGATAATAACTATAATTTGATTGGGACTGCCGTTCAGGTATCTGTGGAGGTGTTTGATTGGGTAGTTGTGGAGGTAGTTGATTGTTCATAATTGTCTTATTTTTATAAGTTAATAAAACATTTCTTCTTATTACTTTCAATGTGGCAAAGTTAACACAAAAATTCAATAATAATAATGTAAACAGCAAAATAATTACTCTGAAGTTAAATCATTAAATACCATTAATTATGATTTGAAAGCAACTAATCAACTGAGGCTTACTTAGGCATTTTTTGCAAAAATAGAATAATTGTACTATATTTGCAAAATAGTATAAAGAAACTGTTTTTTATTAACTCATTTATACACATCAACTTATACCGACATGAGAAAATCCTTGTTAATCCTTCTTGCATGCCTCGTAAGTGGCGTGTCGATCGCGCAGTCTTTTAACATTGTAGAAAAAATAGCTTTTAATGAAAGCGGTTATCTCAGATGTATCCCACCAGATGTTAGCTATGGTGGCCACAGCGCGTTTTACATACAGAATTATGAACACATTGGTGGTGATTCATTCTCTATTCTTGATGATAATTTTGAAGTAAAAAAAAGTTTTATTGCTCTAAATCTTTTTGAAATCGAACCGTATATCAATGGAGTTTATGAAGATAATGCTTATATCACTATCTCTCAAACCTTGTTTAATAATGATGAGAAATATGAATATGTTAGTGCTAAAATAGAGAATGAAAAAACTGTTGGCTTCAGCATTGTTTCGGAAGATGGCACTATTTTAAGAGATGTGCTTTTTGACTATGCTGCTGATTATTGCGAATGTAGTGTTTATTTGTTTTCAGACAAATGCTATTTAGCCTTTCACAACGAAAACCATAATAGGGAAGAATCCACATTAGTTTACGAAATAGAGCGAGATGTGCCACCAAGTGCTTCGGTTAACCCATGCGATGTTAATGGCGACGGCAATGTCACAGCAGCAGATGTTACAAAGGTCTATGACTTTTTATTAAATGATTAATCTATCAGAGAGCAGAACTCGGAATAGTTAACGAGACTCATGTTCTTTATCGTACAATCACTAATCACCTGTTAATGAGCGATTAGTGATTTTTATTTATAAAAAACTATGCTATTTTGTGGCTGTTATGGCGATATTTTGAAAAATTCTATCTAACTTTGTAGGTTAAACCATTTTCTTTCTATTCAATCTTAGAGAGGAAGCTTTATGGCGAGACTGCAGTAAATTGAAACATTTTCAGGTGGCATGAAGAAATTTTTAAAATGGAGCTACAAGACCTTGCGGTCGACAATCATGATGGTTGTCGTGGCGCTCGTTTTAGCCTATGGCGCGCTCTATTTAGCACTAAGCATGCCCTATTTCCAGAACAAGATAAAAGCCGTGGGCGAGCGCGAGCTGAGTGAGTTTCTTGGCACCAATGTCACTATCGACGGCATTTCAATCTCCCCCTTCAACCAAGTGGTGCTCACTGGCGTCAATATCCCCGACCAAAGCGATGGCGAACTCATCAACGTGGACAAGCTCGGCGCTGGCGTGAGCCTCTATGACTTAATTATAAATCGCAAACTTGTCTTCACTTTTGCCGAGGTCAACGGTCTGCATGGCCATGTTACACGCCCCGACAAAGACAGCCCCACCAACCTACAGTTCATTATCGACAAACTCAAGCCCAAGCCAGGCAAGCCGCCAAAACCCTATCACATCAAGATAGAGCACGCCATCGTGCGCAACAGCGACATCAGCTACGACGTGCTCAACGAGCCCTATAAAGTTCCAGGGGAGTTTGATGCCAACCACCTCCACGCTACCGACCTGATGGCCGACCTGCGACTGCCGCAAATCAAGAACAACGATTTCATCATCGACCTCAAACACCTTGCGGTTAATGAGAAAAACGGTCTTGAAGTGAAGAATGTGAGCGGCTTGTTCCATATCACCGACAAGAGCACCTCGCTGAGCAACCTCGTCGTGGATTTGCCAGGCACGCACATCACACCCGCCGATGCCACCTTCCACTACACCTCGTTGGGCAATGCCATAAACGAAATCAAGCAGCAGCCTATCACGCTCAATATGACCGACAACTACGTAACGCTTGCCGATCTCAAGACATTCGTCCCCAAACTAGCACAGTGGGTTGATCCTGTTCATTTCACTGTTGATGCTGTAGCCACTCGCGATAAGATCGACGTGAAGAACTTAAAAGTCAACGCCCAGAACGGCAACATCATGCTCGACCTGGCAGGAACGTTTACCAACATCCGCACTCCCAAGGTGATGGATTTCGACGTGCGCCACATCGACCTGAAAGCGTCGCGTAACGAGATAGCACGCATAACCCACAACTTTGCCAAACTGCCGTCGCAAGCACAGACGATAGTTGATAAATGCGGCTCGGTGCACATAGAAGGAAACGCCAAGGGCAACCCGACGAATCTCACAGCCGACGCCAAACTCGATACCGATTTAGGTGATGTGGCAGTAAAAGGCTCATATGCTAATGATGGTCACGCCAAAGCCATAGATGCCCACGTGAGCTCTGGTGGCTTCAACCTGGGACGCGCGCTGAGTAAGGAAGACCTGCTGGGCATGGTGGCGATGGATGTCAATGTGGATGCATCACTGCTCGCCGACAACAACATAGTGGGAAACATTAACGGCAAGGTTGACCACATCGACCTCAAGGGCTACCGCTACCACAACATCACTGCCGATGTGGATGTAAATCACAAAAACTACAGCGGCTCGGTCAATATCAACGACCCCAACGGAATTGTTGACCTCAAGGGCGACTTCACTCTCGACGGGCCTAACTCGTCCTACGACTTTGACCTCCTCGCCAAGAATGTGAACTTTGCCAAACTCAACCTCACCAACAAATATCCTGCCAATGCATTGAATCTGAACATGGCAGCGTCAATTACTGGTAATAACATCTCAAATCTTGCCGGCAATGTGAAGATTGACAACATGTCGTTCACTAATAGCCAAACAGGTAAGGGCTTCCATGTCAACGACCTAGTGGTAGAAGCCAGCGAGAGTGGAGGAGTGAAGCGACTGACAATTGACACCGACTTCCTGCACAGCAATGTGGAAGGACATTACAACTTCGCAAGCCTCGTGCCAGCCGTAAAGAGCATGGCGGCAAAGTGCTTCCCGCAGTTCATGAGTGGCCACACTCCGCCCACCACCGGCAACAACAATTTCACGTTCGACATAGAGGTCGATCCCAATGATGAGTTTGAGAACTACATAGCCTCCTACGTCAAGCTGCCCGTAAAACTTGCCTACAAAGCCACTATTGACGGACATTTCAATGAGGCCGACAAAGACCTGGCAGTAGATATCGATCTGCCTTATCTCATTCAGGGAAACCGACTCATACAGGGTACCAAGGTTCGTGTCGCCAAGGACTCCAACGACGACAATGTGACAATGAACGCCCAAGCAATTCTCCCCAGCGACAAGGGCAACCTTTCGCTCAACATCGACGCCAATGCCATCAACGATGGCGTGGATGCCGACATCAGCTGGGTACTGAACCGACCAACCGACTATCACGGCAACGTGAGCCTCTCGGCACAACTAGGACGCGACCTTAGCGGCAAGTTCATGACTGCTGTGGATATCAATCCCACAGAAGTGGTTATCAACGATGGTGTATGGAATGTGAACGAAGGACATCTAGAGTATCGCAATGGCGTGATTGACGTAAGGGAGATAAGGGGATCGCGTGCCGACCAGTATGTGAAAATTGCTGGCAAAGTTTCACATGACCCAAATGACATGCTCACCGTGGCTCTCAATGACATACGCCTAGACTACATCTTCGAGACGCTGAAAATCAACCATGTCACCTTTGGCGGAAGCGCAACTGGCGAATTCCAACTTGCCGACCTGTTCTCCAAGTCGCCACGATTGAGCACCGACTGCCTGCATGTGGAAGACATGACCTACAACGGAGCACACATGGGCAATGGCGACATCAAGAGCAGCTTCGATGTTGAGAACACTGCCGTGAAGCTGAATTGCGACCTCACGCAGAAAAATGGCCTACACACCTATATCAACGGTGAAATCTTCGCTGCCGACGATTCACTGTATATGGAGTTTATTGCCAACAAGGCCAACGTGGAGTTTATGAAGCCATTTATGGAAGCCTTCACCGACGAGGTGCATGGCGAGGTATCGGGACGCGCTGTGCTCTTTGGCAATTTCAAGACCATCGACCTCTATGGCGATGTCTATGCCGACGACCTGAGCCTCAAGATTGGCTATACCAATGTCACCTATCATTGTACCGACTCGGTTCACATAGTGCCAGGTCTCATCGCCTTCGACAATATTACCATCCGCGACCGAGAGAACCACACGGCAAAGCTCAGCGGGGCGTTGCGGCACAACGCGTTCCATGACCCAGTGTTTAACTTTACCGTGCACGATGCTGAGAACCTACTTGTCTATGACATCACCCCAGCCATGAATCCCGACTGGTATGGCACTATCTATGGCAATGGATCGGCGATAATCGCTGGTGAGCCAGGAGAGGTGAGAATTGGGGTTAATATGGAAACCAGTGAACACAGCAAGTTCACCTTTGTGCTAAGCGACTCCGAGGTTGCCAATGAATATAATTTCATCACCTTCCGCGACCGCGACAAAAAGGATGAACCGCAAGTGGCAGCTACCGACACTGTGAAGACCTATATCGATGAACTACCCGAGGAAGTGAGAAACATGCTGGCACTCAAAACTGTTAACAAGCAGCAGCAAAAGTCGATTCCCACCCGCTTCACTATTGACCTGCAAACCGACATCACCCCTGCCGCCGAGATTGTGCTAGTGATGGACCCAATAGGTGGCGACCGCATTAGGGCATTTGGTTCGGGTAATTTGCATCTCAACTACAACAGCATTGACGATAGCTTTGATATGTTTGGCAAGTATGTGCTGGAGAAAGGTTCCTACAACTTCACTCTTCAGGACATCATCATCAAGGACTTCACAATTCGCAATGGTAGCACTATCAGCTTCAACGGCAATCCTTATAATGCCAACCTCGACATCAATGCCGTGTACTCGCTCAACGCTAACCTGAGCGACCTTGACGCATCTTTCTCAACCGACCGCGACATCAATCGCACTAATGTTCCCGTCAATGCTTTGCTTAAAGTGAAGGGTGACATCAGCGAGCCCGAGCTGTCGTTTGACTTGGAATTCCCCACTCTTACCAGCGATGCCTATAGCAAGGTAAAGAGCGTGATAAGCACCGACGAGATGATGAGCCGTCAAATAATCTACTTGCTCGCCCTAAACCGATTCTACACCCCCGACTACATGCAATCGCAAAAGACCAACAACGAGTTCACGTCGGTAGCGTCGTCAACCATCTCGTCGCAGCTCTCTAGCATTTTGGGACAGCTGAGCGAAAACTGGCAAATCTCACCAAACTTCCGTAGCAACAAGGGCGACTTCAGCGACGTGGAGGTGAACCTCGCCCTCTCAAGCCAACTGCTCAACAACCGCCTCATCTTCAACGGAAACTTCGGTTACCGCGACAACACCTACAACACGCGCAACTCCAACTTCATTGGCGACTTCGACCTAGAGTACCTGCTCAACCGCAAGGGCAGCATACGACTCAAGGCCTACAACCACTTCAACGACCAAAACTATTATGTTCGTAACGCGATGACTACCCAGGGTGTGGGAGTGGTGTTCAAGCATGACTTCGACCGACTTTTTGGCAAAAAACAGCCTCAGCCTCAGCCGGTGATCCCCGATAGTTTGGTTCCCAAAACTGCAACTCCCCCCGATGACAATTTGCTGATTATCAACTCGCGAAAACCTGAAGAGAACAATTTATCAACTGGTAGATGAAGCATTTGGTAACAATATTATTGGCTTTTACAGCCCTCTCAATGTGGGCTGTGATTGATGAGCAGGGAAGCACAACCCCCGCCGCCATCGACACATGCTACAAGAAAGGCAGCTCGCCATTTGCTCCTATCGAAGACCGCAAATTGTTTCTCAAGCACATACGCGACAGCATCGATGCAATTCCTTGGGACACCACACGCGACAAGCATTACTGGGAACGCGCCATACGCAATGGCGAGTGGAGCTTCTTCACCGACCACACCGCAATAAAACCATTCCCGCTCAATCTGGCGGCAAGGGCCTATAACTTCTACTCCAAAGCCTTCAACAACTACGACACTGCCTATGTGGTGGGCGTGAAGGAAGACTTCCGCATCATGATTATCAATAACGACTGGCTTGATGGCTATGGTGGTGTAATCGCCGATAATAACATGAAAGTGTTTATGCACTCGGGTGTCTCATCGAGCGTGGGATTGCATTTCTCGTATATGGGAATAGGATATACCTACATGTTTGACCTCGACAACGTGTTTGGCGGTGACCCCACGCGCCACATGAAGTGGGACCTCACGTTTGCCACCTCGCGGTTTTCTTTTGAGGCCTACCGCTCACGCAACACAGGAGAAGTGACAATAGGACGATTTGGCGACTACAATAACAAGCGTTACGCCAATAAGAAATTTAATGGTCTCACTCGCGTGTCATCGGGATATGACATATACTATTTCTTCAATCACCGCAAGTATTCGCAAGCAGCAGCCTACAGCTACTCCAAGATTCAGAAACGTAGCGCTGGCAGCTTTATAGCCGGTTTCCTTGTGGCAACGCAAGATGTGGCCATTGATTTCATGACTCTACCCGAGGATATGAAAGAGTACTTGCCTGAACATGAAGACGATAAATATCACTACCGATACAATTACAGGTCCTACAGCTTCATGCTGGGGTATGCCTACAACTGGGTGTTCCACCGCAACTGGCTCTTTAACATCACCATGGCGCCTTCTTTGGGCTGGCGGCATTCCTTCGTCGACTCGGTTGATGGAAAGCGCAACATGTTTGCCCTCGACCTGCGTGGAAGGGTAGGACTAGTTTATAACGTAGGGCACTTCTTCTACGGCCTGCAACTACTAGTCGATGGCCACTTCTATCATAGCAAAGACCATAACTTCATCAACTCCCTCCAAGACTTGACACTCTCAATAGGAGTTAGGTTCTGATTTTCACAAACCAGTAGTATTAAATGAACAAAATAGGGACGAGGCAGCCTCGTCCCTACTAACATTTATCACTTAAAACTTTCCTCAATCTTTCCTGTCGCTTTGTTTTAGTTGCTCTACGAAATCGTCGATGCGTTTCAGCTCTTTTGGTATATCGATTCGTTGTGGGCAGTGGCTGCTGCACTGACCACAGGCGATGCAGTGGTTTGCCTGTCGCAGTTTGGGGACGCTTCGGTCATAGCCTACAAGGAATGCTTTGCGTGCACGCTTGTAGTCGCTGTCACTCTCATCGTTAATGAGGTTACCGTCGTTGATACACTTGTTATAGTGTACGAATATAGTTGGAATATCAATACCGTAGGGGCACGGCATGCAATATTTGCAGTCGTTGCAAGGGATAGTGTTCATCGCCACCATCTTGTCGGCGATGCGCTCCAAGAACGTGTTTTCTTCCTTACTGATGGGTTTCAGTGGTGAGTAGGTGATGATGTTTTCCATTAGGTGATCCATGTAGGTCATTCCACTGAGCACCGTGAGCACACCATCGGGGGTACCAGCATAGCGGAAAGCCCATGCCGCCACGCTGCTATCGGGATCGCGGCGCTTCATCTCGGCAACAATGCTATCGGGCACCTTGGCGAGTCGCCCACCCAGCAGCGGTTCCATGATAACTGCGGGAATGCCACGCTTCTCAAGTTCGCCATAGAGGTACTCGGCGTTGGTGTTTCGCTCGTTTATTTCCTTTGCATGCTTCCAGTCGAGGTAGTTGAGCTCAATCTGCACAAAATCCCAGTGGTAGTCGCCTTCATCATGCCATTGCAGCAAGGTATCGAAGACGCTGATGTCGCCGTGATAGCTGAATCCCAGGTTACGAATCTTGCCAGCCTCTTTCTGCTCCACGAGCCAGTCAAGGAGGCCGTTCTCGGCATATCGGTGGTCAAATTCCTCAGGACCGTTGTCTCCCATTCCCACACCATGCAGAAGCAGGTAATCGACATAATCGACCTGCAACTCCTTGAGCGAGTTGTAAAACATCTTCTGCCCTTCCTCTAAGGGCCAAGTGGCAGGGTCGAAGTTTGAGAGCTTGGTTGCGATGAAATACTTGTCGCGAGGGTGACGGCTCAGGGCAATGCCTGTGGCGTGCTCACTACGACCCTGGCAATAAGCAGGTGACGTGTCGATATAGTTCACACCGTGTGCCAATGCGAAGTCTATCTCCTTGTTAACCAACTCCTGGTCGATAGCTGCATTGGGGTTCTCTCGTCCCGACTCTCCGCCTTCTACTGGCAGACGCATCATGCCATAGCCCAACAGCGACACGCGGTCGCCCGTGTTGGGGTTGGTGCGGTAGGTCATTTTATCTTTTGGCACATCGGCCTCGGATATTGCGCCCGAGGTGCTTGTCTCATCCTTGTTACTGCAAGCCGCCAGCACCACTCCCGATGCCACTGCAGCACCACCTGCCACCTTAAAAAAGTGGCGGCGGCTCATGTTGTGATTATTATTGTGATTATCGTTGCTCATTGTTCTATTTTTAGGAGGAAATCACTTAACACTTAAAACTTACTACTTAACACTTACTACTTATATTGCTCTGTGGTCTTCAATACCCTCGACGTGGATTGCCGATACGGGTCGTGCAGGGCACACATATTCGCAGTTGCCGCAACCAATGCACTTGGCAGTATTGATACTTGGCACCATGGGCGAGTTCTCATCATTTTCGTCGAGCTGTATCATGGTGATAGCACCTGTGGGACAGTGGTTAGCACAGTTACCGCAGGAGATAGGCTTGCCATCCTCGTACTTGTCGCGAGTGGGGATGCACAAGAAATGATCCCACACGGCATAACCTATCTGTAGTGATGATTTCTCTTCGATGGTTATAGGTTTGATAGCACCCGTTGGGCACACCTGTGAGCAGCGTGTGCACTCAGGACGGCAATAGCCGCGCTCATAGGTCATCATAGGCTGCATTAGGGTCATCATATCGCTCGAGGGTGCCAGCACTTGGTTAGGGCACTCAGCAACACACAGTTGGCATGCTGTGCAGTGTCGTGCCATGTTGCGGGCACTAATTGAGCCTGGAGGCGTGACAGGGTTCTTACGCTTAGGAATCTCTTTATCTTCAATGGCAGCGAGTCCACCATCCACTTTCTTTTTAGCTTGAGCAAAAGCAGCCACTGCAACCGCTGTGCCAGTGCCAATGAGGAAGGCGCGCTTGCCCTTGTCGATGGGCTTTTCGGGCTTTTCTGACTTGTCAGACGTATCAAACTTGTCTAAACTCGGCATTGTGCTTTGAGCATTTTTACGTGGACGACCGTAGTATATGGCATCCTTGTGGCACTTCTCAATGCAGTTGCCGCAAGTCACGCAGCGGCTATGGTCGATGGTGCCGTCCTCATGGTTGATACACGACGACTTACAGTTGCGTGTGCACAAGCCGCACTTGATGCATTTGTCTTGGTCGATGTGTACCTTCAGCAGCGAGAACCTTGACACAAAGCTCAGCAAAGTGCCCACTGGGCAGATGGTGTTGCAATAGGTGCGTCCCCCACGCCAGGCGAGGATGCCAATGATGACAAACAGTCCCGCCGAGAGTGCCAGTGCTATGCCACTCTTGATCCACACGTCGGTGCTGTAGAACGCATAGCTCTCGTAGTGCTCGGCTATGGCTGCCAAGCCGTTGTTGCACCACTGGTAAATAGGTTGAAACAGGTTGGTAGCTATCATTCCATAAGTGCCGTAAGGCTCAAGAATCGCGAATACCGCCCCCACGCCAAGTACCACCAATGCGATGAACACCACCAGCACCGGGTAGCGCAGCCATTTCACTTCCTTAGAATAGGTGAAACGATTTTTCTTGAACTTGCCATGAAGCCACGAGATGAGGTCTTGCATCACACCCAGCGGACATATCACCGAGCAGTAGATGCGACCAAACAATAGCGTGAGTAGGACGAGCACGGCTATAATGATAAAATTCGCCGCCAGCACAGCAGGAAAGAACTGAACCTTAGCAGTCCACCCTAACCAATGGTGCAGAGTGCCTGTAAAGTCAAGAAAAAGCAGTGTCACCGCCACAAAGCAGAACACAGCAAGGATACGTCTAATTAGCTTAAGCATAGTTATCAGTTGTCAGTTTTCAGTTGTCAGTTTTCAGTTGTAGGTAGTCTCTAATAAACGCAAGCGCCAATGCGCTACGTTGTTGCAAATTTACATAAAAAAAGGATATATGTAAAATATTTTTATGAAAATGTTGAAAAACGCCTCAAAAGAACATCATTTGATGAAAAAAGATGTGGATGTGCAATCTTTCTACACTATCAAAAACTTTTTGAAAAAAATCACAAATTCTTTGAAAACAATTCTTGTATAGGTCAAAAATTCTTGCGTAATTTGCATCGATAAAACTCTTAATGTTTTTTTGACTAATAGAACCAATTAATATACATTCACTTTAAAATTTTCAGAACAAGATGAAAGAATTAAAAGGCACCAAAACTGAGAAAAACCTGCTTGAGGCATTTGCTGGTGAGTCGATGGCTCGCAACAAGTATGACTACTTTGCAAGCAAGGCCAAGAAAGATGGCTATGTGCAGATTGCTGCAATCTTTGAAGAGACTGCCAAGAACGAGAAAGAGCACGCTAAGCTGTGGTTCAAGTATCTAGAAGGCGGAGCCATCAAGGCCACTACCGAGAATCTGGCAGCAGCTGCCGCAGGCGAGAACTTTGAGTGGACCGACATGTATGAGCGCATGGCACGTGAGGCCGACGAGGAAGGCTTCACCGAAATTGCAGAGCGCATGCGTGGCGTGGCAGCCATCGAGAAGGAGCACGAGGAGCGCTACCGCAAGCTCTTGAAGAACATCGAGGACGAAGTAGTATTCTCTCGCGACGGTGACGTGATTTGGCACTGCAGCAACTGCGGCCATATCGTGGTAGGCAAGAAGGCTCCTGAGATGTGCCCCGTGTGCAACCACCCACAGTCTTACTTCCAAATCAAAGCCGAGAACTATTGATTCTCAGTTTTTGGATAAAAAACTCAACAGCCTCAGCACTATTGCCGAGGCTGTTGAATTTTACTACAACATACCTCTATATTATTATAAACATGTAAAAAAACCGCCACAATACCTTATTCTTTGAAAATTTTGCCTATCTTTGCGGTCAAGTAATAACTCTAAAAATTGAAAATCATGAAAAGAATAGCATTATTTATTATGCTTGTCGCCGTGCTCGCCAGTGTGGCCGGTGCCGAGACTAAGAAGAAAACCATCAAGTCGATGAGCAAACAGCAAGAGCAACAGCAACAAGTTACTAATGCTCAGATGACCGACTATGACTGGGCGGTGGAATATTGCTACCACGAAGAATTTGACAAGGCCTTGACCTACATCAACAAGCACCTCAAAAAGAATCCTAACGATCCTTACGGATGGACCTGCCTAGCTGCAATTCAATGTCAGACCAATCGCAATGCTGAGGCCGAAAAATCTATTGCCAAGGCTCGCAAATGTGCTGTTACCGACGACGACCCTGAGATGCTCAACTGGATGTACTATACACAATCAACAATTTATCTGCACCAGCAAGACACAGTGCGTGCCATTGAGGCCCTCAACAATGCAGTGAAGTGTGACCCCTCCGACGTTGAGTGCTATATGCGTCTGGGCAACATCTACAAGAAACAGAGGGAATATGACCTTGCAATGGTAAACTATGGCTTGGCAGTGCAATACGACCGCAACAATGTGGAAGGCTATCTGGGACTGGGCACCGTGGCTGGCTCGCTCAAGAAGCGCGACGATGCTATCAAGGCTTACACTATGGCCCTCAAGCTCCGTCCTGAATTTGCCGAGTGCTACGCCCTGCGCGCTGTGGAATACTACAACGACTGGGAATATGACAAGGCTATGGACGACATCATCTCAGCGCTCGAGCTCGAACAAGATAATGCTAGAGCTTTGTGGGTGCTGGAATATATAAAGGAAACAGCCCCCGAAGAGGCTAAGAAAGCCCTTCAAAAGAAAGCCAAGAAGAGCAACGACAACTCGTGGCTCAAGCTGCTGAACTAAGTTAGAGTTCATAGTTTAGAGTTATGAGTTCATAGTTCACAGTTGAGAGTTGAGAGTTCAGAGTTCATACTTCTCAGAACTCCAATCCCCGATCTCCGATCTTCGACCTCCAATCCCCGTACTCCAGTGCATCGCAAAAACAATCTACAAGAACTTGATAAGGCTCCCGTAGGCAAGCTGTTGTTGAAATACAGCTTGCCTTCGGTTGTTGGTATGGTGGTGATGTCGCTCTACAACATCATCGACCGCATGTTCATTGGCCAGGGTGTGGGCCCCGATGCTATCGCTGGACTGGCAATCACCTTCCCGGTGATGAACATCTCGGCAGCTTTTGGTGTGCTCATTGGCGGCGGTGCTGGCGCACGCACTTCGATAGTGCTTGGGCAGGGCAGAAAACGCACTGCCGAACTCATCTTAGGCAACAGCTTAGTTATGACTTTGGCATTAGGCACTTTCTATCTGATGATGCTTGCCATCTTTATGGATGAGGTGCTCGAACTCTTTGGCGCGAGCGAGAAGTCGCTGCCCTATGCCCGCGACTTTATGATGTATATGCTCCCTGGACTTCTCATCAACAACCTCACCTTCTCGTTCACCAATATAATGCGCGCCACAGGTTATCCCAAGAAGGCAATGATTGCCAACTTCATAGGCGCTGGCATGAACGTGATACTTGCCCCAATTTTCATCTTTGGTCTCAAGTGGGGAATCAAGGGCGCCGCCATAGCTACCGACATCTCGATGTTTATCTCCATGATTTATGTGCAGATGCATTTCTTCAACAAGAAAAGCATAATACACTACTGCCGCGGCATCTATCGTCTCGACTCCAAGATTCTCATCCCCATCATTGCAGTGGGTGCCGCGCCATGCATTGTCAACACCGCTGGTTGCTTTATCAATGCACTGCTCAACAACACAGTGTATTATTATGGAGGAGACTCTAGTGTGGCGGCAATGGGAGTGTTTATGACCTTCTCGCAGCTCGCTATCATGTTTGTGCTCGGAGTGTGCATGGGCATGCAGCCCATCGTGGGATTTAACTACGGCGCCAAGCGCTACGACCGTCTCAAGCGCGCTTACTGGCTCACCGTTGCCGTGGGTACTGTTATGTGCCTGCTCGGCACCATAGCCAGCGTCTTCTTCCCAGAATATGTGGCCATGATCTTCACTACCGACAGCGCACTCATCGCAGCCTGCAAGCACTGCATGCCCATAGCAAACTGCGTGTTCTGGATTGCCGCCTTCCAAATTGTGACGACCAATTTCTTCCAGTCGCTAGGCCGCGCCAAGATGTCAATATTTATGAGCCTATCGCGACAAGTTATCTGCCTGTTGCCGCTGCTGCTCATCTTGCCACCCACCTACAAGCTTGATGGCGTGTGGTTTGCTTTCCCTATCAGCGACACCCTGGCAGCACTGATGGGCGTTTGCCTTCTCATCCCCGAGTTGCGCCGCATCAACCGCCTCGCCGCCGCCATGCCGCCTCATGAGGCTTAAAAAGAATTCTTAGAATTTCCATGAAATGCCCTTTTTTGCCAAAAAAATCAAAAAATCGGTCAAAAACGTTGATTATTAGCGAGAATGTTCTTATCTTTGCGCCGATTTTAACGAGAAAGGGTTGAGAAAATTGACTGATATGAAGTTGACATTCTCTAGCTTACCAATTGGTAAACAGGATTTTAACTACCACATTGATGGCAAGTTTTTCAACGAAATCGAGGCCTCCGAAGTTCGCTCCGGAAGTGTTGATGTCGCCTTGTGCGTCACTCACAGCCAGGAGGGAATTTATGAGCTCGACTTCGTGTGCAACGGTATTATTATCATTCCATGCGACCGTTGCCTCGATGATATGGAGCATCAAGTTGATACCTCCTACCACTTGACCGTTAAAATGGGCGATGAGCTTGACGAGAGCGTTGACAATGTTCTGGTGATACCATCGTCGTGGCGAACTCTGGACATCTCGCCTATTGTTAGAGACACCGTGCTGCTCACCATTCCTATGATGCATGCTCACTCCCCAGGTGACTGCAACCAGGAAATGCTTGGCCGGCTTAGTGAGCACACTCCTCAGTCTTTTAACAGTGACGAAGATTTCTTGCAAGCGCCGCAAAGTGAGCAGAGCGATACTGCCGAGGGCGACACCGATCCTCGCTGGGATGCTCTGAAACAATTACTTGATAATAAAGAACAATAAAAAATAATATTAAAAATGGCACATCCTAAACGTAGACAATCAAAGACTCGCACAGCCAAGAGAAGAACTCACGACGTGGCTGTGGCTCCAACTATTGCACGCTGCAGCAACTGCGGCGCATGGCATGTTTATCACACTGTTTGCCCCGAGTGCGGTTACTATCGTGGCAAGAAGGTGTTTGACGATGAGGCTGCTGTATAACGATAACGTTTT
>JAEEGL012947700.1_pt1 | contig 35478 bp, 33 predicted proteins | sample 9134231 | NCBI WGS metagenome assembly JAEEGL01 (sample SAMN16246548, study PRJNA631951) | gut metagenome | biome: gut microbiome; feature: rumen; material: fiber-attached | host: Bos | place: Iran: Karaj | collected 2018-10 | reverse complement strand
TCTCCAAATTCTTTAATGAAGAAAGAGACACTCCTGCATCTTTGGCCAAATCTTGCTGTGTGATGTTCTGCTTCAAACGCGACGACCTCAAGCGGTCTCCCACCCGAGCCATGATCATAGCGTCCGAAAGCATATATATATCCACCATAACAGTTTTATTTTAAACTATTCTTCGGCAAATATAATAATAATAGTTCAAAATACAACTTTTATCGAGCTTGAGCCGCTATCTCACATCCTCCTCCCCTAGCGGCTCATACTTCCCGTCCTTGCACTCGAACAGGACTGTGCCTGACTCCAGCGACTTAAGGCTATGCCACTGACCGATCGGGACATTGAGCATATTGCCACCAGGACGCATGTCGATTGTCTCGACCAGGTTGCCCGAGTCATCGTAGAAATACTCCTCGAAATGCCCACGAAGGCACACGACAGTCTCGGAACTTCCCCGATGCCTATGGATAGGCTTCACAGTCCCAGGCTCGATGGCATTGAGCATCCGCTGCGACTGATCCTCCAGCGAATTACGCAAATCAAGGTTCATCCGCAACCGAGGAGAAGCCTTCGCCTGGGCGGTCAGGGAGTCAAGTATGTTAGAGTCGATTAACATCTTAATATTTATTGACCTTAGACTGCCGGCCTGTCACGCCGGAGGTCGTAGAAACAATGATAGTATCCGATCTTCCTTGTTCATCGTCCCAAGGATTTATCGAGTTATGAGGAGGAAAAGGTGAGAATCCGTCTTCTTTACAATAACCTAATACAAATCAAACAATGACACTTCATCAATATCTATAACAGGAGTAAAGCTATCCCGCAACCAGCTAGTACAGATATCATATTGTGGGAAATTTACTTTGAGGTCATCTCTCACCCACTCATTGTTCCACAACTCTACGTTTGACTCACCTTCAACTATTCGACACAAAGGTTCGGTATATTGTATACCATTGGGCATTTGGTAAGTAATATGTTGCAGCCATATCTGTATCTCACCAATGTTTGGTATCATCTTAAACTTATCATATATTGCCTGGGCCTTATTCTCTCGTTTCTCTGTTGTGGGTAACTGATTGATAAGAACGCTAAACAACTGGATTATCAACCTATATGCTTTTGGACTAACCAGAGCCACTTCTGAGAATATGGATATTAGCACATCCACCACTTGTTCAGAAAGGTTTTTCTTTCTTTTTGTAAGCCTTTGTGAAAAGATTGTAAGCAGCTTCATTATTGTTCCACTATTTGGATATTCTTTAGAGAATTGATGAATATACAACGCCTCTTGTTGAAGTGATGAAGCGGTCGTTGTTATTCTACTGCCACTCCTCTTATAAAGAGGCACTCGCGCAGCATAGGCAATCTTATCCGTTTTTATCGAGGCTTGAACCACTTCTTCAGTCATCATTGTTTTCTTTGAATTCAGTTGAAAATTCAACTCCGAAAGGACTTCTTGAAGTCGGAATGCTATCTGCTCCAAATCCTCCTTGCTATTAGAAAATATGCGGTAATCATCCCTGTATCGCAAAATCTTATAGTTTGTCAGACTATCTGCAACAAGCCTTTCAGTCAGAATCATGTCTGCATATCCGAGCACCATTTCAGCAATGAAATCAAACAGTACACTCCCCTGCGGCAAGCCATTCGTCTGGCGGTATTGCATACCCTGAATATATCGATCAATGACATTCCCTAACAATCCAGGTTGATTCCGCTTTCTCTTTGCCTCATCTTTTCCCATTAAGGCCCAAGCTATTGTATGGGTGTAGATAGAGGGGTAACAGTTAGAGATATCTGTAACAAACAAATACCTGTAGTTCAAGCTTAGTTCAAGACTTCTTTGCTCCATTTTTTCTACCCAGAAACTGACATTTGCGGACTTGTGTGATTTATCTTTTCCACCCTTAACCAAAGGGATGCTCGATACTTCTATTTCATCACAGCGAAAATCTTTAAACCGCTTTTTAAGTGCTTTCCAATTAGGCTTTTTTGTCATCTCCCTAACCAACAGATAGTAAAGATAAGGATTTGCCATTTGCATGGGACGGAAAGTAAACCTTGCGTCTTTCTTAACGAGGAACTTATAATTGACATCTTCGTATTCTGAAGGCATCTTTCTCGGTACTTTCAGAATATCATCAAGCGTAAGTGAGCCCACTATTTGCTCTACAAAGTCAAGCACTGGCTGAAAGCTAATATATTTAGGCAACTCCAAGGTGCAATAATTTTCAGGCTCCATAAAATAACGGAAAGCCTTCTCTGATGAAAGATCCAAAACTGATGTCATAAATATACTATTACGAGATAACTCGTTATTGTTATTGTTATTGTTATTGTTATTGTTACCGCCCTCCCACTCCCGTACTTCTCAAATTCCACCCTAAGCCACCTGAGGTTTTTCATTCGTTTCTCTGAAACAAACTTGCTTAGCGTTCAACAATCTTAACCATTCCCACTATTGCCCCCTCATACACCCCACATACCTCTCTTATCGTAAGCATCCGATTAAAGATTCTGGGAAGCTAATAATTCTACGGGTCCTGTGTCACCACCTCCACCTCGTGCCCCATCTTGACCCATTCACGGACCATGTCATAAATAATTGTAGAGAGACTTGTGTTGCTTTGTTACTCTCTGCAATGAAAGATACATTGGCATGACTTTATTATGAGTATTCTATTTTTTCAGAAGTATCTCATCCTTCAGACTTTATGATTTCACAAAGAACTTTCTATTATAGTTTGACCAGAATGGATGTACAAATCCCCATTCATTCAAAACCTTAGCGATTATCATAAGGCACTTCTCTGCAATTTCTTTCTCGCAACCGCATATATCCCATCGCACTTGATGCTCATTATCAACAAAATAGCCAGCATACGAGTCCAGTATCGCCATAAATAGTGCCAAAAAATCATTCTGCTCAAAGAACACCTTATGCTCTTTCATCACCCACGACAAATGCAAAAACAGATGATTAATAGAGTCTGACTCCTTTGTCAAAAGGCAACTCACGAGAGCTTTATACTCGGCTGCAAGCGATTCGAGTCCACCCATTTCCGTTCGCATCATCATACCTCGTATTGCACGGTATATCTCGTCATCGGAGATCATCTGAAGTATTGTTTTATTGAAACAGCAGCGATAATACGTCTGCTCCAAGTCATCAACAATTGTCTTGTAATTTGGTTTTTGCTGCAACAAATCCGAATGCCCATGTACAAACAATTGCATATCCATCACCATTTCCCTGTAGGAATTCTCAAACGATAGCATCCCCTGGTCAACCAAAGACGATCGTGAATTAGTCAGTTTATCGTTCACTTTCTTAAGGATTTCCACCATGTCATCCCATATATGCAGCACTTGAGCATCATTAAAGTGCAGAATTTTGTCAACCTTGCTCACCTTCACATGCTCCCCTCCCATTCTTGAACCGGATTCCGTAATACCGGACTGCCAAACATCTTTTCTTTCTGCCATCTTTGCCCTGAATAAGGTGGCCCTGTCACGCATGCCCTTTACCAGATATGTATACGGCAATACCAACTGACAATCCCGCATTGCTTGCAATTCAAGTACATCTCTTACTTTCAATAAATCCTCTCGCACCAGCAGCGACGATAGATTGATGAGAATATACGACTGCAAACGACCTTTCTTCTTCTGTGCGAAAGCGACCAGCAATTTAGAGAGTGGGGCAAAATCTTTGGCTGAAATACCCTCTTTCGCCGATATAGCAAGAGCATTGAGAAGATAGTCCGTCCTTTCATCGATCTTTGACTCAAGCACACGCTTGAGAATAACCAGCTTCACTTTCTTGTCCCTGATATAATTCAGTCCACTGCTGACCATGCCGTACAAAGCCTTCTGCGCATTGTATGATGCCTTCTTATCTGCATAATCAAGACAAAGGCTAATCTTTCCCTTGAAAGTCTTATTCCATTTCGCTACTGGTACAGCCGCAAATAAATACTTCGCAAAATGTGCCATTGGTTCAATAAACATAGCAGGAACATTCTTACTGCATAGAGTCGATAAAATCCGATTTAGTATAACCGTCGCTAAATGATAGGAACGGTTATCATATATAAGTTCCTGCGCAACCCGTTTTATCACAGCTTCCTTCCCTCCCCTCGAAATTGTATAAAACACCAAAGGGAAAGGATGATACGGCATCAACTGATGGACGACATCAATCCAATCATTGTCCGAAAGTACAGTTTGCCCCGCAAAAGTCACCCCAAGCTCAATGATAGAATTCAACAGCACCGCCGCATTCTCATAGCCCAAAGCCCTTCCGCCCAAATAGATTGTTTCTGTGACGTTTCCGTATGCAACAGGATTCTTTCTCTCCCGCATTCCTTTGAGATAGGATTCAATATAATCGCTCAAACGGTATATGCCAAATTTACTCCTGTATATCTTTGCCGCCTCCCTGATGGGACCTTCAATATCCCTTGATAGCCAGTAAAGCCAGTCATTGGCAAGTACCAACTCCTGTGGGCTTGAAAAAAGCGAAACAATTTCACGCTTGCCCAAGTCAACCTTCGATGTCCCAAACAACAATCTCTGCAATGAGAACAACCGAACGAAGTCGAGCCCACTCTTACATTCAAAATCACATTCTTTCTCAGACGGGAAGTCAAACAGGTACAATCGTTTTAGAATAGAAGTATAAACATCATCCCCCCTCACGGTCTTTTTGAGCGACTGCGGTGAGTAGAGCAGTTTGTGCCTCCGCATCACAAAGTTAAGACCATCTTTGATATAAGCATCCCTGCTTTTCTTCATGACAGCTATCATCTTCGTCAGCAGACTGGGTCTAACTGGGAGTAGTGAGCAACGCACGGCGGCAATAATCACTTTCAGCTTATTTTCATCAGCATCATCAAGATAAAGATTTGCAGAATTCTCAAGACCCACAGCTGCAAAATGAACAGCTGATGACGATTTGAAAAACACATTTGACTTCGACAACTCGCATAACTGAGTCAAGACATCGCCCTCCATGGTGAACGATTTATCGGGTTCGAGGGTTCTCCGATCAACGTCCTTCCATAGCTTTAACATCTTTGTCGTATTATTGATTCTCGGTTGGATGTACTCCAAAAACGACGTCACCCGCTCAGTCTCATTATTCGCCTCAGGAAAACAATCTTTCAAAATGACTGGCGTGATGAAATGATTCTCAAGCATCTGCACCATGTCTCGACCCAGGTCATCATTTCCTGAATAAATAAAGAAAGAATGATTCTGCTGTGAGTCCTCCTCATTCCCTGTTTTGTCCAGGACATCCTTCACCCAGCCTATCCAAGCCAAGAAATTTGCGTCACCACCTGATACCCCCAGAATACAGAAACGTTTTCTCAAAAGGTCTATCCTCATCAGGTTAACAAAAGCCCCATGTTTCTGCTCATAGTTTTCATAGTCTTCGCGAGTGATGATGTATTGTGCATGCTTATCGCCATCAAAACCATACTGCTCTTCATGGCTTAAACGCAAGCTACCATGAATTTTGTATATGTTCCGCCCCCCATCTGTTTGAGTGATATCCGATGATTTCGTAATAACCAGGTAACTTTCATCCAGTTTCTTTTGCACCTCGCCTAGCTTACCGTTAAGGCTAAAAACCTTTGCATCCACCTCTTTAAGACGTTCTCTGTATCTGTCGATTACCTGTTCTAGGCTATCTTTGTTCTTGAGCTCTTCAGCGTTTTCAACACCATTCGCAGAACGATCGCCACCACTTGTCAATCCAGATAGACCGATCTTAACACGATCAGTTTCCTGCAAGAATAAAAGGTATTCTGCTTGGAGGTTTTCCCTCGCTTGTTTTATTTTCTCCAATTCAATTTTAATCTCATCTCTTTCCTTGCTCAATGCCCTCTTATCTCCAAGGCAAAACTCCAGTGCATTATCATAATTGAAAGTGTAAATATTCCGTATGTTCAGTTGACGTAGTAATTGATGGCACTCCAGCGAAACCATCTCTTCCAGTTCCTTGCCAGCTTTCTTCAGCACCACACTCCCATCTCCCGCCAAATCCAAAAACGGAGTGTGCAGTTCTATGTAGTCATCCACTGCTTCGTGAAAGCCGGCGTCAGCCACAATTTTTGAAGCCACCCCCAGCAGCCCTATTTCACGTATAACTCTATCCGCCAGCGTTTTTTCTTTCCGCCGTCTATCTGAGTCTTTGCCTGTGCCAAACATCTCCCATATCGCATCAGCGAGCAGTTCTTTCCATAACGGATAAGCTGTGCTTATGTTTTTTCCGAAGCCTGCTCCTATCAAAAACGAAAGGTTTTCGTCTTCAACAAGGATCTTAATTTGGTCGAGGGTATGGTGTGCGGTTTTGGTCATCGTTAGAATTATTTTTAAGTCTTATTTTAGTACATGACTCATTCTAGCTCTATGTTAACAAGAATCTTATCTTCACCTATGGCATCTACTCTTTCGTCTCAGTGAATGTCTATCCCACAGCCCTATTTGTCGATTTGGTTAAATGCGATTCCGTTCATCGTGAATGTTCACTTTGATTCGATACTAAAGGTAACACTTCTGAATTAAACTCTCCTGGACAAACTATTAAGTTCATGTTGGTATTATAACGTATTAATCAGTTATTCTGAATATCTTCAACGAGTTCTTTGAAAATATTCTCAAAATCCTCATCTTTTCTCATATCAACACCTTTCCTTGTACCTAGATAGATCGGATAGGAGACATCAAAACCACCCTTACGGACAATTGGGATGAATTTAAATGTTCCTTGGTTCCTATACAATTCGCTACTGATTAGTACGGACTCATACCCGACCCCATACTCCCTGTTGTCTGCTTTGTATTTATATGTTGGAGTAAGAATTAGTAGCACTCGGTCTGCATTCTTTATCATTTGCTCCATAAAAACATTAAGATCGTTTCCGAAGGGTGTTTTGACATCTATCTTCACATCAACATACTTATTGAGTCTTTCTGCCAATCTGTGAACCCAATTCTTATGTAAGTCATCTTCCCAACCGTATGAAATAAAGACCGTTTTTTTCTTTTTCTCACAACTGGAATCTATTCTCATTTGAGTGGTCATAACTTCATTTTGTAAAACTGAAATCAGCTTATTACGGACACTCGGTATTATATTAGCTATGTTCTCAATCCGACATTCTTGATAAACCTTTTCAATACGACATCCAGGAGCATAAGTATAGAACTGCATTATCATATCCGCCTGTTTCCGAGATAATGGCATCTGAGCATACTTACCAGAATTCTCTATCGACTTTTCTATAGATTCTATACCTTGACGAATCAGCATCTTATTAGGAGATGCATAAGGTTTATCTGTTCCTTCGATCATGTTGATTATGAATGAAGTGTCTAAGACCTCATCCTTGATGCCCATATACGGAACCATGATTTGTGCTTTCACCTCACAATCCACCACACGGTATTCAGGCATTGTAGCAGCCTCCTCATAATGGTCTAGTTCAAGGCAAATCCATCGGTAAGAGCTTTCTGACAAAACCTGCCCGTAGAGAACTTTTGTCAACATTAGCCCTTGCGAAAGGGATATTTCACCAAATATCAGTTTCTGTATCAGCTCGCTAACTGTCATATTGTCTTTCTATTCTATTCTTGTTTATGGCTAAAACTGCTTTATTGATTGTTGTGGTGACTTATCGTGAATAACCACAAGAGAACCATCAAATACCACAACTCTACCACCTCAGTTCCATCACCTTGCCGAAATAGCGGGTCATTAGCATCAACTTATTGGTGTAGAGGTGGTTCTCTTTGCAGGCACGAAGTTCCTCATGTGTAATTTTCCGCATGGTTTGAAAGCTTGGTGCTGTCTTGCCCCCCGTACGCATAGCCACAAAATCCTCTGAAATATACAGTGCTGGCAATCTGTGGGTATAAAGAAAGCGAGTCATCAACTCAAAGTCTCCAGCAATCTCATAGTCAGTATGGTAATAACCATACTTCTCAAAGTTCACACGGTAGGTAAAAAACGAAGGGTGAGGCGGGCACCATCCCCACCTTAACTTCCAAAGCCTGAAGTGTTTCCCGCTACAATAGCGAACAGTTTTGTTCAGGTTATCTTGCTTCACAAAGTGTACGTCCCCATAAACAATCTGCACATCCGGGTTATCTGAGAAGGCAGAATAGACTCTGCTTAATATGCCTGTATTATGATACAAGTCATCAGAATTTATGACCCCGACAACATCTCCAGAAGCCATTCGAATGCCTTTATTCAATCCATCATAAAACCCTTTATCAGGTTCCGAAATCCAACGCAACTTCCCGCCGAACAATGGCTCATATTCTTTAATGATCTTCTGCGTCCCATCGGAAGACCTCCCATCTACGACAATCAACTCATACTCAGAGAATGATTGCCGCAATACACTATCAAGCGTATCACGAATAGTCGCCGAGCTATTGAGCGTGACGGTTATGAGGCTGATTGTCATTACGTCAATATAAATATGCCTATAACTGTAATTCGTTATAGATCAAGCTCTATCTCACACAACACCAATATGCTCCAAATAGTCAACATAATGCTTGGCAACATGACCCCATGTGTAATTATCCCTCACGAGAGAGTAGTTATTGTCCGCAAATAAAACCATCGATTGTGAATCACGAATCGCAGCATTGAATGCGTCAACAAGATCATCTTTGTTCTCTGGTCTAACGAATAAAGCATTGTCTTTTAGCACTTCTTTATTCGGAATAATATCTGATGCAATAATGGGCAACCTATAGCTCATGGCTTCCAACAAAGCAATTGACATACCTTCGGTAGTCGAAGGTAAACAAAAGCAATAGGCATTTTGCAAAAGCCAGTTTTTCTCTTTACCATAAACTGGTCCTGTAAAAACAACATTCTCATTATCTTTCGCTTGTTCCTTCAAGTATTCGACATATTCTGGTTCAACTGTATTCGTTCCCGCTATCGCTAATTTGAAATCCTTAATCTGAGAAAAAGCCCATATTAAATAATCAATATTCTTCTCTTTCGAAAGCCTCCCCAGAAAAAGAAAAAACCGCTTGGAAGATAGCGGATACTTATCTTGGATTAGCGTATCATCTTCTGGATCTGTACTGGGCAAATCAACAGCAGTTGGTATTGTTACTGCATCTTTGTGATAAACTGCTTGGAAATAATCTCTTTGCTCATCGCTCACAAGAATTATGTTCGTATTCGTCCAGGCCGTTATTCTCTCCATAAACTTTAGGACCTTAACTTGACTATCCGAATACTTGCTATGCCTCCATTCAAAGCCATGCCCTTGCAAAATGGTCTTTTTCCCGGCCAATCTAGCAATCCAACTCCACAATGATGGAGGCCAAGCATTGTAATGTACAACTCTTACATCTTTTTCATTAAAGAGGACATGCACAGTTGCTTTTAGCCCTACCCATGGTTTACAAATAAGATTGCTTTTAGGGCCCTTCATATAAATGACCTTCACACCATCGGCCATCATCGTTTCATTATGGTCACTCTCACAAAAAACGATAGGCTCATGCCCCATTTGTACAAGCTCTCGAGTCAGGTGCTTCATATATGACTCAATACCACCAAGAGAATTAATATCCCTTCCGCCAATAAATGCTATCTTCATTGTTCTATTAATTCCCTGTATTGTTTCACGAATGAATCAACTGAATAACTGTTTCTTAATATTGCATTTCCTTCAGCACCCATCGAGTTTCGCAATGCATGGTTCTCCACCAATAAATCCAGAGAACCAGCTAGACCGGATGCATCTTTGACAGCATGTAGATATCCACTAACTCCATTTTTCACCAATTGATCATTGTCTCCCACATTAGTAGCCACAACAGGTAAACTCCAATTTAAGGCCTCCATAATGGAGTTACTGGTCCCTTCAAACAAACTGGTCGAAAGATAAATGTCTGATTCCTTCAATAACTCTTGTGTATTAGTTGGATTGATATAGATAGTTGTTATTGTCTCGATTCCATATTTTGTAATCCAATATCTTATTGATTGTTCCAACGTTCCATAGCCTACGATAATAAACTCAATTCTTTTGCCTTTACTCAATGATATTGTCTTTATCGCTGTTTCGTAATCCTTTTGCTCAACAAAACGGCCAACAGTTATTACCTTCACGACTTCCTTCTGTCCCCTTTCAATAGGTAAAGCAATATCTGGGAAACAGTTCGGTATTACGATACACTTGCTACTCTTAAAACCCTTGGACTTGAAATAGGACGCTCCTGAAAAACAATTGAAAATGCTGGCTGAAGATAGCAAATTATGGCTAAATAATTCTCCAATTCTTTTCGCAAACGGTAACCGTGAATTTCTAATTCCATTGTAAACATACTTTTTACCGGCGATCCTCTCAAATAAGCTACAATATATGTCGCAAAATGTTAAATAGTTAAAACAAATATCATCTGAAAGCTCCTTAATTGTTTTATAGAAGTCAAACAGCCTTTTGATTACATTTCCTTTATATTGATGAAGGATGATGTTATCATTACCCGCTATCAAAGCCCGATTGGAATCCACAATAGGATAATCTCCGAACATTATTAATAGATTAACCCTATAATAATTAGAGAGATACTTAGCAAGCAATGCTGCCTGCTTTTCAGCACCGCCAGAGCCAAGTGTCGGCAAAATAATGGAGACACTCTTCATATCAATGAGCCCTCTCTTTAATAAATCGTGCTGGGTTCCCAGCCCATACCTGATATGGAGGGATATCCTTAGTTACGATAGATCCGGCACCAACAATCGCACCTTCGCCTATGGTGACTGAATTGCATATAATGACATTCATACCGATGAAGACATTATCGCAAATTTTCACCTTCCCCTGCCGAAAATGAACTCCTTCCTGTGTTGGATCAATAAAGTGTGTCAATATTTTTACACCTTCTCTAAGCGCAACGTGTTTACCAATTTCAACAAGTTCCGGATGCACCGTGTCAATGCTAACATCTTTATAAATCATGACCCTAGGGTGTTTATCGGTAAACTTTACACCCGCCATTTTGAGAAAACGCCATCTCCAATTTGCAAACATCGGAAGATGTGAACAGCTAAGAAAAAAATATCTATAAAGCCTCTGTAGGGAATACTGTTTAAGATAATATGCGAATCTCGACATTACTATTAACGTCTTTTAAATCAAAATAATAATACTCTTTGAACTATTCTACAGGTATAGGGACTAATAATACTATTGACAAAGTCATTTAGAGATAGTTTAGATGTTGTTTACAGGCAAATTGATTAATTGGCCAAGAATAACATTATATTGGTCAGGCCTGAAATAACCAATTCCAGAAGCAGGATAAAAAGTGACTTCACCAAAATAAACATGATCGCCTGTATCATAAAGATCTATCCTTGAGAAAGGTATGCCGGAACTTAGTTTCCTTGCAATCTCCAAGTGAATGTCAAGGTTAGCAGGCTTAATTGGTTGAACTAATGCATTTTCAGCCTTAGGATTAAGCCCAATAAACGGTTGATGATTCCAATCTTTATCGAAATAATCAATTGTCTCTTTTTTATGGCGATCTTGGATGACCTGGCAAAACATGGGTTCACCATTAAAACAATACCACTTATAATCCGACAGTTCTTCGAGATCAGTAGTGGCAATAATAAACTGCTCTGCAATTATTCTACGCTGAACATCCTTGTACGGCCACTCTCTATAAGAAGAATAGATATTTTGTTTGAGAGAATGCTTGAGTTGTAACTGCGTTTTTTGCTTATCTAATTTGGATTTATCTTTGCATATGATTACACCGCCACTACCGCCCCCGTGGGTCGTTTTCATAACGAAGCTATTAGGCAGACTGTTCCAATCTATGTCATCTACAGAATCCCATACTCCCAATAATGGGATAACGTACTCTCTACCAACAATACCAGCCACATACTCTTTAACTTCATATTTATCTACCAACCTAGTGTATTCCGGTCGTCGATCATAAAGTTTAAGCCACTGTATTTTATCACCGAATGTCCTTGGGTTGTTCAAATCAAGTTTCTTTCCCATTGACAAATAATACAGCACTTCTAAAAATGCTTTATCAGGGACAAATACTCCTGTGCGTCTCCATAAAGCCGCAAGACAGTTGCCCAAATTATAAGACAGAGACTTTATAACCCTATTCATCTCTTGATATTGACATCAAAAAATTTCATTAATACCTCTCTATGAGTCTCGCAGCTAATTGCATTCCTCATCACCACCTTTGCTTTTTTCGACAGCATTTCTGGGAGGAAACCACGCACATACAAAGCACGGAAAGGTTTGGCCTTCAAGGGAATAAAAGGCCATAAAGGCTTAGAAGAAGACACTAACCTCAAAAACTCGTTTTCCAACTTATTGTCTGATTCTATAATCATATTTAATTCTTCAATAGAGCATTTAATATCATCATAATATATACATTTAATTACAGGCTCACCATTACATTGTTTGTAAGGAACTAAGCGAAAATCCACATTATCTTTGGTCAAATCAAGTTGCAAAAGCAGCCCTTCATTCCATTTGTCGTTCCTTTTGCTAGAACGATCAAAAAAGAAGTTACCCAAACCATAAAAAATTGGCTTCCCTTTATAGAGTTCAAAACCAGAATAACAATGCTGATGATGATTCACAACTACATCTGCCCCGTAATCAGCAATCAAATGATATGCTTTTTTCATTCTAGGTGTAGGGAATTGATAATGCTCCCTCCCACCGTGAATCACGACAATTACTCTATCAACCTTATTCTTTAAATCGAGAATATCATAAAACAGATTTCCTAAATCAAGAGGATTCGCTCCCGCCTCAACTGAAGCTATTGATGATTCATGCTCACATACATTAATAATCCCAACCTTAAAACAATTATCTTCATCAAGTATCAATGGTTTCCGAGCTTCCGCAATATCAATACCAGCTCCTACAACATTCAGCCCTGCTTGTTTCGAGAAAGCTATAGTATCTATAACACCCTGACAGCCGTAATCCTTCAAATGATTGTTTGCCAAAGTAAGAGTATCAAAACCACAGTACCTTACAACATCAAACACTTCATAAGGATTCTTCAGTGTAGGACCGTCTTTTAAATATGGTTCAGAATTCTCTGTTATAGGACTCTCAAGGTTAACTAAAGCATGATCACATCTTTCAATAATACCTTTTACTTCGCCAAATGAACGTTGCAAAGCAGCTGAATCCCAATTAATTTTAGCAGCTCGATCTTGTATTGTTAAATCTCCAGCTATTAATAGTCTCATACTCTAATCACTGTTGTATTACATCTAATATCTTTTGCGCCTCAATTACACAATTAAAACTTCTCCTTGCTACTTCAGCACCGGCTTTTCCGACAGCAGATGCTTCTGAAGGGTGTTCGAGGACCCAAATAATCTTTGATGCGAATTCTTCCGGATTTCGTTGCTCTGCCAAAAATGCAGTCTTTCCATCCTCCAGAAACAATGGGATATCGCCAACTTTAGTTACTATGACAGGATTCTCAGTAAGCAGGTATTCTCCCAATTTAGTAGGAAAGCCACACCGTGCCTGAAGGCTATCCGGCCTTGCGAGAGCCAGTATTTCAGCATCTTTTAATAGTTGAGGCATTTCTGTCGAAGGTATTACTCCGGTGAAAACGACTTTGTCCGTCAATCCAAGTGTCTGTACTAACCTTAAGTTGCCAGATTCATCATTCTTAGTCAACCCTTTTCCAATAATGTAAAGGTATACTTCGGGTATACTCTCACATACTATAGCAAACGACTTAATCAATTCATCAACACCATCCTTATTATTTGACGCCGTACCGCAATAGGCGATGTAACGCCGAGTACTCTGCCGCTGGAGACCAACGAAGCGCATTGGATCCACTGTCATATTTATGATATGCACTCTATTCTCCATAGCACCTTTACTCACATAATAATCTTTCAATGCAGTACTTATCACAAACAATCCATCTATCTTTAAACAAGCTTCGAGAAAATGCTTACTATTAACTGAACGAGAGCGAACCACATCTGGATGTTCAGTTCTTTCTGCATAGACTTTAACGCCATCCTTTTTTAATAAAGGAAAAATCATCCGCTGCGGATCAAACAAAATCACCGTATCACCTTTTTGAACTTGTCTCAAAAATCGTCTAGAAAAAAGGGTATAAAAGAACTGCCGGAGATAACGATTTCTAACATTTAAGCCTGACCAAAGATACCTGACAGTAATATTTGGCCAACTCTTATCCACACGACTTCCTTTTGAGTCAGGTAAAACAAAAATGACCTCAGCTTGCACTCCTAATTCCGAGAACCCTGAAACTAGAGAGAGGAACCTGTTTGCCGGTGCCGTATTCGGGATATAAGTGCTTTTTACTAAATAAACCGTTCCCATATTATCAAGAAATCTGATCTTTGATGTCTTCAACAAACTGTTTAGCAACAATATCAAATTGCAGAGTATTCAAAAAACAAGAAATGTTTTTTTCGAAATGCGAAACACCAAAGCCAGCCGCTAACTTTAAAGCATCAGCATAAGAACTAATATCATTAGCACTGTATAACAAACCTACGCCATACTTTTCTATATAATACTTATACGGATTATAATCTGGACAAATTATAGGGCGATGATGTATTAGAGCTTCCATCATCGTACCATTTGTTATACAGGAGCGCCCTTCTTGGTCAGCAAAAAGTACAAAATGTGACTGGGAAAAATATCGATAGAAATCATCGTAGTTCAGAAATGCGTTATTTCGTATTATCCGTTCATCGCCATCTATTGAAGCGTTAATAACGTCTTCATAACCTTGGCTTGATCGACCTATAAGTTTAAGGGTTGCTCGTGGGATGTCTGCTTTCTTAAACGCATCAATGGTTGATGGAACGTGTTTTTCATGACGAAGCTGACCGATAACTAAAAAAGATATATTATTATCCAATGAATCAAGATCTGACCCTATTTGTTCTTCTACAACTCGCTCTTCTCTGATAACCATCCGATTTCGAGGAATACCCAACGATTCATGCTCTTTGAGAATAATAGGATTACTGACGAACAAACGCTGAGAGGAGTTATTGAGAAATCGCTTCCTCTCCATTAGAAGATGGACACCTGACAACAATGACGGAAAAAACTTTCGCCAAGAAAAAGCAAGTCTGTCACTTCTTAATCCCCAATAGTAACAAGGTTTACTTATTTTAAATAACTGTGTCGAGATACCATTCTGATATGAACCACAATAGAACGCCTTGGACTTGCCATATATAAACCTAACAACTTCTTTGAAAAAAAAATGTTTCTGAACAAATAAACAAAAAGACTTGAACATGGTCTCCAAAACGCTATGTTTACGTAGCATCCATGTGTCGTTTGGAACCATCTGCTTCGGATTCCAGTGAATAACTGGAATGCCATCTATTTCGTCCTCAGCCATTTCGCTATAGATGTCAAACACAGCTACACTCATCCCTTGACTCTTCATCATACGTGCTATCAGAAAGACATCATATAAATGATGTGTAGCTAAGTGATAATTCTCAAAAAGAAGAAAATCATACATAATATTCACGCCGTTTTGAAGAATCTATCTCTATAACTTTAATATAATATATGACAGGCAAAGAATAATATATGAAGTATGTGAGCATATTAGGATGAATAGGTCTATGGAAAATCGCTAAAGCAAGGAAGATGATGACAAATATCATTTCCCAATCATTACGTCTATAGGCCCAGACCAACAACAAAATATAAGGGAAATATTGATAAAACATTCCAACAATACCATCATGCGCCAGAGTTTCATAATAATTATCGCCAGTCATCACATCGCTTCCATCATTTGGCCAGCCTATACCCCAAACTGGATTTGTCTTAAAAGCAGCTTTAGAATTCTCAACTAACACTTCTCGAGAAGTCCCCTCGAACGCCATTAGATCCTCGCCCGCATTAAACATTTGCTCGATGCGACCAATTGACTCATCGTATAATACACTATAAGAAGTATCGCGCAAACTATATAATCCTATAATTAGGGCTAATGCAATCGAAATAAAAGCAAAGCGATCTTTAACTCTTGAACCAAACAATGAAAACATAACAACATATGCAATAGCTTGCATTATATATCCCATCGAGAATGTAAAAATCAGAGCGATAAGGAGCAGTTTTTCTATCTTCTCATCCTTGATAAGAATACGGTTTATTCCAAGAGCAAAACATCCCCAATAACCCATCGCACCAGGTTCATCAAAAAAACCAGCATATCTTATAAAACCAATTGGCGGCGTTTTCGTGAATGTAATAATCCAAGAATATACTTCTCGTCCATCCTCTTTGCCAATAAATATAGTAAAGGGAGGTACACCAGCTAATGATAATACAAACCCAATACAACCTAAAATGGCCATTATTAAAATCCACCGGTTATAAAGAGTGAAGAATTGACGATACCCAATTACATTGTATACAATTATTATCAGACAAAAACCAGAGTAAAGTCTAATGAGTTTATGATAATAATACTTATCTTGTGTAACATAAAACGAGAGAATGCTTCCTATAAGCATTACGATTAAGCAAACTATGAAAGCCTTCGGTAATCTTTTCCTTGAAACTACGATAGAGATTGGAGTTAACACTAGACATAGAGCAAAACAAAAACGAATATCGGCAGTATCAATTGGATAGAAAGCATTAGCAATCTCATATGGATAAAAAGAGAGAATTAGCAATAACACAATCCAAAACCATGTTCGTTGCCTTCTTGTCGGAAGTATTTTTTTTATAAAGGAAAACATTTCTTTGTTGAAACCACTATATTTCTAACTTTGGCTAGCGTTTGCAACTAAATTGTATGAACATAAATCTTCAGGAATGGGAATCCCGTCTTTTATATTCTTAATTAGAGCGCAATAAATACTATTCTGTACCATTAAAAACGCTTCATTACTATATCGCTCAGCAAACGTCATAAAACAATTCCACCTCATCTTGTCATATAGACTATGATCCTCAAGCAAAGAGATTACATCTTTGGCTAAAGAACAATAATCATCCTGGGGTTCTATAAAAGCGCACTTCCGCTTTTCATTAAGAGAAGGTGTTCCCCATGTCTTCGTTGTAACAAGAGGGATTCCGTTAGCTAATGCTTCGCGCATAGTTCCCGTTATGCCATCAACTTTAACAGGGAGAAATGCTACTCTAGAATGCCTAACTATATCTAATACATCCTGATGAGTTGTCAAACACCCCAAATATACAACATTATCTTTGAGACCAAGCGTTTGAATAGAGTTCTTAAATAAAAGCTTGTAATTCTCTGTACAACCACCTACAACACACAATAGAACATTAGGTCTTAATTTAACTATTTCGGCCATTGTATTAAGCACGATATCACCTGCCTTTGCAATATCCTTAGCAAAATATATTAAATCATATTTTATTTCATAAAAGGATTTATCTATAGTTTCGCCCACAAACAGAGTAGTATTCAAAAAAACAACACTAGGATTTATCTTCTCCCAAATAACTCTCTTATACATTTCCACTCTGTTACCAATATACCTAGCGTATTTCAACACTCTTTCTTCGCATAAAGAACGATACTTATATTCTTCTTTCGAAATGGGATAATTCTCCATAAACCCAGGTGCAGCCAAAAGTGTTTGCAGACTTACAATAAGAGGAATCTTATTATTGTCCACATCTAGTGCCGCCAAAGAATACTTAGGATTCTCTGCTCCAAATACATGCACTATATCTGGTTTAATTCTATCAATCAAACTCTTTATAATACTCCTGTTTTTTATATATTCAGAATTGAACTTCTTTTTCTTTATTAAGAGTCTCTTTATAAAAGGATAGTCGTCTTCAGATCGAAAAAAATGATAGTGAATCCCATCCAGGACAAACTCCTGTACTCCTTTAATTCCTAGATGAGGAGCGATCAAGTGCAATTCGATATCAGATATTTTCTCATATTCATTCAGTCCATTCGTTATCCATTGACTACAATCTACATACTTAGCTCTAGGTCTATGAAGAAGCTTTCGTACAATTCTCTCTATAAAGCCGTATTTAAAAGACAAATGGTCTCTAATCTTCTGATTGGACACATGAGAGATCCAAACTACACGAAGCGTTTTATCCTTGTTTAAATAATTAGTCGTCATTATTATAACTGTCGATGCAAAAAGGTGTTCACTAAGTCTATTACCTTCTCTCGCTCTATTTTAGATAGAACAAGAGTATAACCTAGCCCACAAACTAAAATTTCAGATAGTCCAAATACTATAAAGAAACGGATTATGGATTGGGGAATGGAGATAATAACACCTATTATAGGTATAACAGTAATCAAGACTGTCAATAAACATGGAAAAAGTATCTGTTTAATAAAACCTGAAATATCATAATCATATGTTTTTCTCGCATAATACAAATTAATCACGCACTGAAAAGCACTTACAATCATATTCACATATAAAGCAGATTCAAAACTCCCTCCTAATTTGAATACTAAGAATATAATAATGATGTTTAATACATAGGTGGACGATATCCAAATTTGTTGAGAAAGAATTTTACCGGTGGCATGAACGCCCTGATACTGAAAATAAGTAAATGAACTTATATTAATTGCAATAAGGACTAGTGCAACCAACTTTGCAGAAAACTCTGGTGGTGTCTTTAACCATATATCTAAAATAAACTGAGCCTCAAAGATAACAGGAAGTGTCAACATCAACATTAGAAGGAAAGTTATCTTGGTGCCAAAGCTAATGATTCTATTCATTGATTGCTTGTCTCCTGCTCCGTAAGCAGACATCATTTGAGGAACCATTGCTTGTTTAAAGTTAATCACAAAGGAATTAACCATATTTGATACTTGTACGGCAACAGCATAGGCTGCATTGATAATCAATCCAAAGAAAAGATTTATTAAAATGACAATGCCCTTTGTCTTTAAAAGTTGAGCTAAAACAGTCACTAACAACAAAGAGATAAATGAAAGCATCTGTTTAATTAGGCCTTTGTCTCGAATAGGCCAATTATGTGATTCCTCGAATCGCCGAGCCATAAAGAACAAAGCCCCAACGTAATAGACAGTAATCCCAAGATTCAGGAATGATAGTGTGATCAATTTATCGTATGGAATATGCACTAACAGATAAAGTACCACTAATCTCAGTAAAGCCTGTACTATCTCTACAATTGCCGTTTTAGAGAACATTTCTCTTGCCCTAAGAAGGGCTGCATAGGGCACGTTAATGATATTAATGACCAACGAAAACACTGAGATCTGGAATACAACTTGAGCAGCTAACATCCTCTCTGGTGGGATGTTCATTTTGTTAAGGAAAAAGATGGCGAATAACTCGGCAATAAATAAGGTTATAACCGCAACCAATATATGAAGGTACAACCCGACCCCGAAAACACGTCCTAACCTTGACTTGTTACCTTTACCAATTTCAATGCTATAGAAACGCTGGACGGCTGTTCCCATAGAGCCGTTAATAAATGAGAACATTGACACTATACTACCGACAAGGTTATTAAGGCCATAGTCCTCAACGCCAAGCTGTTCCAATGTTATCCTCGCCGTGAAGAACGAAATAATCATCGTAACTCCCAGGCGAATATATAACGCTATTGTATTAGTTGCGATCTTTTTGCTATTGACAACAAAAGCCATTGACAAAAACTCCTACAGTACGTCAATCATCTTCAAATACTCTGGCCACTCTCCCATATCTTTCCAAGCGTGTTCGCTTACTGGGAAGCAACCTACCCTTCCTCCTCTCGATTTAATCTTTTCCATCAAGTGAGTAATATGAAAGAATTCACCCTCAGGAATTTCATCAATACACTCGGGATTGAGTATATAAACTCCTGTATTAACTTGAAAGGTCAATTCAGGTTTCTCACTTAAGGATACCATCAGACCATCCTCGCCGGTCTCTATCACGCCATACGGGATCTTGAAACTCTTCACCATCGTGACAATGGTGAGATCATTATGGTTGCTTATGTGGTAGTCATACACATCGCGATAATCCTGCTCGTTGATGCTGTCGCAGTTGGAGACAAAGAAGGGTGTATCAATCTTCCCTTTCAGTAATGACACGCTTCCTATAGTGCCTAATGGATTCTCTTCCTGAAAGAACTCGATGTCATACTTGTGATCAAGTTGGCTGAGGTAATACTTCAAAAAATCAGCCTTGTAATTAACTGACATATAGAACTTTGTGCAACCTATATCTTCGAACTGATCTAGAATTGTTTCTAGGATGGTTTTATCTCCGATAGGAACAAGAGGTTTGGGAATCACATTGGTAATGGGCTTAAGACGTGTCCCCTTCCCACCGGCCATAATAACCACAGGAAGATTAATCTTCTCGCGTGGGACCAAATCAGCTACTTTAAACAAGTCATTCCAGAACCAGACATCAACAAGTTCACCTTTTTCATCGAGAATAGGCATCACTTCCGCTCGCATCCGCCGCATCTTCTCTTTGATGCGCTCCTTATTCTCATATGTATAGCCATAAACTTTATTATTTGATAGAATACGTTGAACTGGTTCAGTAAGTGCGATATTGTTTATTATGGCCCTTTGTATATCGCCAAGTGTAATAATACCTTCAAAGTGCTCGTTATCAAGCACAAAAAGAGTCTTTACTTTGATGTCGTCCATCAGCTTCATAGCATAAAGAAGCGTAGCCAAATTACTGATAGACCGTTCTTGGATTCTCCCTATTTTCAGCATAATATAATTGTATTTTCAATTCATACCTGTCCCTTAACCTTTTAGGTTTCAGATACACTTTGAACTAAGTCTTCAATTTTCTTAACACTATCTTCACAAATATGTCCATTGAAGAGAGAAAAATTCTCTTTAATAATATGCGCATCTAAGTTCCACCAAGCAGTTGCTCTTAATCTTTCAGCTAGAGAATCAGGACAGCGGGCCTTAATTATTTTTGCCCCAACACCTGCAACTATCGTATACGGTTTAACATCTTTCGTCACAACTGCACCAGCCGCAATAACAGCACCATCACCAATATGTACACCACGACAAATAACCGCATTACATCCAATCCAAACGTCATTACCCACATCACATTCATCCGCAAAACGGTCATATCCAACCTCATTTTCACCCAATAAACCAAATTGATGCGAATAGAGAAATGCATGCTGACTAATTCTGGTGTAGTCATGGTTTGCTCCTCCGATTCCAACGTTCCAGGAGATGGAACAAAACTTTCCAATCTTACAATACCATGATACAAAATTTCTCCCTGTATATGTGTAATCTCCAAATGTAGAATGGTAACACATCGCATAACGTTGTATATCGCTATGCTTACCTAAAACGCAATTCTCTAGACGGCTAAAATCGTTGATTTTAGCATATTCATCTAGAATGCAGTTTTTCACAAAGGCATTTTTCCAGATCTGAGCACCTTCCTCTATCTGAACATTCTCCACCATGGCAGATGGATCTATCATGTAACCCATAACGTTTATTCTAATACTATTTTTATTTCCTCTAAGGCTTCTTTGATTTTAATCTTGCAATCATCTGGATTAGTGTCAGAGACTATAACCTGTCCAATGTCGTCATTGCTATTAGTGAAAGCACGCACTTCACTACCCGTTTCAACAAACATAGTAATATCGGTGTCCGGCAACGAAGGAATGGTAATACTTTTAACAACACCCGTCTTTTGAGATACTATCATTTTGGAAATCGCAGCTTTAGGAATTGGCGTACGATTTTCAAATACCTTGCGAGGATCTTCCCCCAAAGCCATCATAACAATCATCTCATAGTAATCTATTCCAAAATATTTACCCACAATATCTGTCAGACCATTTGCCCCACCACGTCCTGTCAGTTCAATGATATAGGCTTGATCTCCTTTAGCAATAAAATCAATATTGACAGCGCAGTTATCCAAGCCAAGTGCGGCAATTGCATTGCGAGCCTGAACATCGACATCTGAAGCAAGGGCTTCGCTCATATTGTACGGCACGTAGTGACCAACAGGAACAGCCGTCTTACACATCACTGTTTCATCACCATGAGGAAGGACAAAAAGAACTTCACCATTATAAACAAAAGACTGAGCGCCAAACTCATCCCCTTCAATGAACTCCTCAACGATGCAGAAATCTTTATGAGTAAGCGACATGACCTCTTCATAGGCGCCTACCAATTGACTTGTATCCCTGACGATACATATTCCACGGCTCCCTTGAAGATCTGTCGCCTTCACAATAACGGGAAATTCTAGTTCATTTGTAGCTACTGTAAGTTCCTCAAAAGAATGAACAAGCTTAAAACTGGCCGTTCTCACCCCTGCCTTCACTAACTTCTCCTTCATCAACAGCTTATTTGTGGAACATTTTGCCACTTCTTCTTTTATTCCTTGGAGGTGTAGTACATCGCAGCATCGCCCAACGCTTTCCAACCCCATGTCATTGCATGTAATTGCAGCACCATCAATGTGTTCCAGCTTTGCCACTTGCAATACCTCATCAGGATGGCCAGGATGTACCTCAGGAAAGGTCTTATCAGCCAGGGCAAGGCATGGTCCAGCCTGGCCTGTCACAATTGTATAAACACCTAATATCTTCGCTGCTTTAATAAGGCCCAAATTACCACGGCCAGCACCGTTGATTAAAAGCTTTTTTTTGTTCATCGATATGCAGTGTGAAAGATGTCAACTGATATGTATTAATTCATCGACATCCTGCTCATATTTTTTAATCAATCCATCGACCTCATGTAAGGTCTTGGCAAAGACTATAAACTCGCCATAGCGATTTAAACTGCTGGTAATAGGATGCACCTCATCGCCAGCTTTAAGAGATGTTGCAAAGCTATAAACATTTGGCCAGTCACTTACATTCTTAATGGCGGAATCAATTGCTGTGATCGTACCACAAGGAAGATTAAGGAAGCATACTCCAGAGGCTTTATCTTCACGCCCAGCCTGCGTATCTACGTCCTCGCCCAATGCAATATGCAGCAATAGATCTTCCATGTTAATTCCGGTAGAGAGAGGAACGAGAGTCGAAGTGATATAATCACCTCCAAGCCTCGGACTTGTTTCAATCACAAAAATGCCTCGTTCATTAATTTTCAATTCAGTGTGCGATGGGCAATTCTCAAACTTCAAGGCATGACCAATCTTTGCTATTATGTCACGAATAGCATCTTTTTGTTCATCACTAAGATTCGCAGGTTGCTTATGACCTAGTTCTACATTATACGGGAATTCCGTAGTTTTCTTCTCCGTGAACTGAATGACCTCAGATTTGCCATCGTAGTGAAGTCCTTCGATGCTGTACTCCTGTCCTTCAATAAACTCCTCTACCAGAACTGTTTCCAACTTTGAGAACTCCAAAGCCTCCGATATCGACAACTGAAATTCTTCCTTTGTCCGGCAGAGCTTAACTCCCCTGCTACCTGAGTTATCTCTAGGTTTCACAATAACAGGAAAGACTAATTCAGCTGCTTCTTCAACAGACTGAACCAATCTGCCTTTTGCACAAGGTATTCCGCCTTCCAAAAAACGTTGTTTCATTTGGAACTTATCTGTACTCCAGCGAGCGGTTTCAATAGAATAGAATGGAAATCCATACCTCTCTGCTATTCTCGCCATCATCACTAGAGGTTTGTCAGTGGCAGCTGTGACGATAGCATCAATGCTGTATTTCTCAACTACAGCACATGTCCCTTCATAATCTTGCCCTCCTACAACCTCAAAAGCATCAACATCATTGCGGCAGCTTGCTTCAGGTGCAGGATCAATACCTACGGTGTAAAGCCCCATTTTTTTTGCTCGCCCAATGATGGATTTTTGTAATGGGCCAACACCAAAGATCAGAACCGATTTTTTGTCTTTAAACATTACTTGATTTCCCTTACGGCCTCCTCGAAAACATCACAAATGAAGTTCACCTGCTCCTCAGTCAATGCGGCATACATAGGAAGAGTGATCTCATTGTCGGTAACATATTCAGTCTGAGGGAGAACAGCTCCGTAATCCTTATAAATAGAGAAGCGATGTATTGCAGGGTAATGGACACTTGTTTGAATGCCAGCGGCATGAATAAACTCTCTAATCTTATTACGACGCTCTTTGTTGCTATTGAGCAAAACCACTGGAAGAATATAATTAGAGACAAACTCTTTGTTGTCGGCAAAGGGAACAACGACACCATCAATCTTGGACAAGCGCTCAACATATTGTCTGCGAACATCAAGGCGCTTGTTCAAATCTCCAGGGAGCTTCTTCAATTGTTCAATAGCAATCGCGGCGCGTATGTCGTCCATACGATAGTTAAATCCAAGCTCCGTAATATCATATTCTGTGGCATGGCCAGTCGCTCTTTGATATGACATCGTGCTCATACCATGGGATCGGAGCAAACGTGCCTTCGCAGCATACTCTTCACTGTTTGTGACAAACATCCCACCCTCACCGGTAGAAATATTCTTGTTTGAGAAAAAACTGAATGCGGAGCAATCACCAATAGTACCAAGCTTATGTCCTTTATACTCAGACAAAGGGCCATGACATGCATCCTCGACAACTTTAAGATTATGCTTCTTGGCAATCGCCATAATCTCATCCATCTTGGCGGGGAAACCAGCCATGTGGACTACGACTATTCCTTTGGTTTTTGAGGTTATCTTCTTTTCGATGTCTTTCGGATCGATGTTAATATGCTCAGGGCCAATAATATCACAAAACACTGGAGTCGCTCCTGTATAGCGTATACAATTGGCAGATGCGGCAAAAGTCAGAGAAGGGCATAGCACTTCATCTCCGGGACCGAAGCCGCAAATCATACAACTGAGGTGCAAAGCATCGGTGCAATTAGTGACACTCACCGCATATTTGGCACCAAGCATCTTTGCGAACATCTCTTCCAGTTCCGCATTCTTGGGTCCGGTTGAGATCCAACCGGATTTAATAGTGTCATACGCAGCCTGAGCCTCACGCTCGTCGAAATTCAGATTAAAGAGTGGAATTTTGTAAGCCATATTATTGATTATTATTATTTGCGAAATATTTCCATAAAGGAGCGGCCATCACACCCTCGGGCATCAAGCCGTTATTAAGGACAGTCTTTATCTCCTCTTCTGAGAGAAGGTGAATTTTGATGTCTTCTGTTATTTCTAATTGTTGTTCGCCTCGCTTTTCAACGTTCTTGGCAATGAAGGAATGACATCTGTTGATTGCTCCGCTTGCGTTTGGAACAAAAGTACCATTGAAAAGCCATTCTCCACCTGAGTACCCTGTCTCCTCTTCAAGTTCCCTCTTGGCAGCAGACAAAGGATCCTCCCCAGGTTCAACATCTCCAGCCGGAAGTTCATAACAAACTTGCTGAATCCCATGTCGGTATTGCTCTTCCACTAGGAAACGATTGTCTTTGGTAATAGCTATGATGTTAACCCAATCCGGCAGTTCTGAGATGTAGAAATCTGGAATTTCAGTACCAGATGGCAAACGGACATGATCCTTCCGTATCCTGATCCAAGGACAATCAAATACACATTCGCTGTCAAGTATTGTCCAGTTCATTATCTACATTCTCTGGTCTAAGCTCTTGCCTTTCTCCTCATGCTCAAAAGTTGGGATGAACCCTTTGATTGCCTCAACAACCTCTGCTTTCGTGAAGTCCTCCTTAGCAAAGAGACTCTCCAATTGCTCGAAGAACTCGTTGACTTCGTTCATATCATGACGAGAAGTTTGCTCCACGACTCCAAGGGACTGGAAGCGCCGCATATCAATCTTCTCACCAGGGACATAGAACTCTTCGTAAGCCTTCTCGCCAGTTGTGTCGCTTTCGAAATAGACAACAGGGTATGTTTCGCTATCGTAGTCCATATTAGCAGCATAATGCTTTGCATCTTCATCGTTTAGGCATTCTTTCTTGGTAAACCCTTCCGACTTCACAAAGTCATCACAAATGCTGCTGAAGGTAAGCATCTGGTCTTCACCCAACTTTGGGAAGAAAACCTCGCCGGGGCGCCCGAGGATGCAGGCCAGCATACATATTTGACCGCTTTCTTCGGGACTTACAAAATAACGTTTGACATCACTGGGAGCAGCTAGAGGCTGCTTCTTTTGCAAACGATGGAGCCAACCATCAGGCAGTGAACCGTTGCTGAAGGCAACGTTCGCAAAACGAGCCGTAGTTACCTTAAAGTATTTGTTATATGCCATTACCAAGTCTTCCATGATGCGTTTGCTGGCGCCCATAATGTTCACAGGGTTGGCAGCCTTATCGGTTGAGACGCAGAAGAAATGCTTTGGTGGATAGACCGTCATCAGGTCCATCAGTTTCTTGGCTTTGATGTCGTTATTCTCTATGAGAGCCTGCACGCTATAGCGATCCTTTTCGCTTCTGACGTGCTTGTGGGCTGAGAAATTAGCGACGATGTCGAAACCTTTCTCCTCACGGAAGATGCGCTCGAAGATAGGATCGGCGAAGTTCAACGTATAGCAGCGGAACTCGTCCGGAACATACAACCCGTCCGTACTGCGCACGTCACGCACCAGTTCAGCCAGACCGTTCTCGTTGAGGTCAACCACCACCACACTCTTCGGTTCAAAGCGCAGAATCGCCTTGATGAAGCTGGATCCAATGCTTCCAGCCCCCCCAATAACGCAGACCTTTTTACCTTTTATTTCCTCAGTCAGTCTTTCTCTGTTTGCCTCAATGTCAGGAACAAACATACTGACCGACCTAAAGGTTACGCTGTCAGCTATGAATTTATCTAAGTTGAACATATTCTTTATTTACTTCTTACCTTTTTCAACTATATTCCATGTGAGGACTAATCAAAAGATTCTTTCCATCAACTGCCACTTTTCATCACTCCTCGCATCGGCCTTACTCCCTTGAAAACTAGAAACATATGCTTCCCATTCAGCCTGACGAGGAAGGGTTGCGAGGCGAGCCATATCCTTGACAAAATCGAACTCGTCCACAGTGTCCATAATCATAAACAGATCACGACCGTGACGATATATCTGCATGTCAAGAATCCCAACCTCACGCTGACCGGCAATAACCTCCGGCCACACATGAGCATGAACCTCAACATACTGACGAATCATCTCCACATCATCAACAAGACTTAACCTCTGGCAGTATCTTTTCATATTATTTATCCTTGCATTTTGTATTCCCAGCGCCAGCACTCACTCGCCTTGATGAAGCCGGATCCGATGCTACCTGCCCCGCCAATAACGCAAACCTTTTTTCCTTTAATTTCCTCGAGTTTCTCTCTGTTCGACTCAATGTCAGCGGCAAACATACTGACCGGCCTGAATGTCACCGAGCCTGCTATAAATTTGTCTAAGATGAACATGTATTGTTATTGTCTATTTCGTGACAATCCCTATCGGTTCTTGTTTTCCTTCTTCTCTACCTCTAGCATAATGTCTTTCTTTAGTTGTTCTGTCTCAGCCTTGTTTCCTGTGCTCAAGGAATCCAATTCATTCAACATGGACGAGTCGTAGTCACTGACACAACGAACTTCTTCACGGATCATATTAAGCCTAGCCTTACCGGCAAGGTCACGCTCTCTCATTTTCTTAGCCGTTTCAATGGATAGCTGGTAAAGATGACGGCCTTCTTCAATATTTCCCTTACGGTATTCAATGAGACCGCTCGTCGCCAGAAAACAAATGCCGTTTTCAAGTTTGTCTTTTAATTGATGAGCCACATTAATCTTGGCCAACTGGTGCTCAGCCTCTTCTATTTGGTCAGAAAGGCCTAAAGCATAAATAAGATTGTTGGTCATAGCATAATCTTGAGGATGCGTTTTTAGCCAATGCTTGATGACAGCGGTAGAATAGTCGTATTTCTTTAAAAAAGTACACGAGAGGTCAAAAGCAAAGGCTATCGGCTCGTGAGAGAAACGATAATCCTGCATCCAATTCACCGATGAAAGAAAAGCATCTTCATATCGCCCAAGGCCATAGTAATTACGTGTGTCTGCCTCGTACTTACGGTTAACAGTATCGTATTGTTCGTAATCAAACCGCATACGGGTCTCCTCCTTTACAATATACTCTGCCTGCGCAAGGCTATTGTCATTCGGACTACGCAAACCCAAATTGAACATCTTCTGCCAGTCCTTTCGCTTCCCCGCTTTTCGGTCTTCTTTACAAATCGCGAAACACAGTTCACTACTGCTGTATGGAGAATAGTTGTCGCTAAGAATAAGCTGCCTCCCTTCTTTTACATAATGCGAAGTTCGTTGCATAACTGAAGTCACAGCTATCTCTGAAGCCAAAAGCCAAGGGTCATTCCTCATCCATCCATTGTCTATCAATATCTTTCTAGCTCTTGCAGGGTCATCGTCATGGACAAAAAACCGAGCTGCGCATCGAGACACATATCGATTATGGGGAGCTAACTGTACGGCACACAACATATATCGCCTCGCTTTATCATTCAGCCCAAGGTCAGAGTAGCATCGGGATAACTCGCAATAGGTGATGGCATTGTAACAGAAATCTCGAAGCTGCTTCCTTAAAAACCCGATTCTAGCACGTATTTTTGTTTCTTGGACAGTCAGGCTGTCTATAAGTGATTTTGCTTTATCCTCAAAACTTGGGTTAGCAATACCAAATGACCCGGGTTCTACCACTTGTTCTTTAGGAGACTGATCTAATAGTGTTCGTGCAACATCAATAGCTAAAGGAGAACAACACTCACTATTTCGCAACAGAAACTCAGACGCAGAAAGAACTTCTGGAAGGGCCCTATTATCACTGACGACGGCTGCATTGATTATGTCAGCAGCTGTGTTAACACTCTTTTTCGCCTTCCATGCTTCAAGCAATACTCCAAATCTGTCAAATCGAATTGGAAGGACTCTTGAACCTATGTATTCCAATTCACCTGATGCAGCAGTCTGATTATAGCTACGCCATAATGGAATAATATTCCTATCTATGTCTTCTACAATACTTGCCATTATACCCGGTTCTTTCTTGCTAATATCAATTCTGCTTTATTGTAAAGTACGTCAAGGCGGGTTATGACCCGCTGCAGGTCTGCATTTGCACGGGAGGTTTTAAAGCTCCCAGGATAACCTCGTCTTTCAGGATCTGGATTACAAAGGCACTCTATTAACTCTATAATAGGTTGTTCAAGTTCGTCTATCCTTACACACGACTTGAGATTACTCAATACTGTATTGAATGCATTGGTAATTTCGGGTAGCACGGCCAAATAATTCGCATTGTGGCTGGCCATTTCTTTCAAGGAATAAGGAAGGTGATGGTTAAGCAGGGTGGTTATATTCAGTGCCGTCAGATAATAAACTATCAGATTGCCCAACATATATGTGTCAATCTGATAATAAGCCACCATCTCATCAGAAATCTTATATGCGAAGAATGCTTCTGGCGGAGCAAATGTAAAGTCGCCATTGAACAGACGATAATGCTCTGGAGACTGAAGATCTTCTTGCTGACTGCGGGATGTGTGTAAACCACTTAGTTTATACTTTCCATGTGACTCAAAAACTTCTATACTTTGGGGAGTGATGTTGTGATGAGCAATAAAATGAGTATGAAGCTGTCGTACTCCTTTAGCCACTTGATGCAACGATCTTAGCTTTTCGATAAGCATCTTCAGGTCCGCCGCAAAAGCAGCCTTGGATGAGAATGTGAGAAAATCGCCGATCTTTCCTTCTGACTGTTCATACACGATATAGGTGACGGTGGGAATAGGATAGCCCTCAAGTTCGATTTCTCCAGATTCGATGTATCGTATCACATTCCCCATGTGTTGTCCAGCACATGTCTCAGCAATCTTTGTCTCATAGTTGAAAGCAGTGGTCTCGCGACTCAATAAAGCATTTCTACTTAACCCCTCCTCTTTATCGCCCGTATTACATTTTTCGCTGTCAATAACTTTCATTATGGCATTCTCACCATTTTTCTCCACATAGAAGAATCGGGCATAACGGGTGGTGTTATCGTTATTGTCCAACTGCCGGACCACTTGCCATCCCCTTATGTTCTTCCCAAGAAGGTCGGAACTTGCGAATATAGTACCCATAATATCAAAACACTGGTTTATTGTTCAATTGTGAATAGAGCACAGGCTTATCTATCCCGTATTGGCACATAACTTTCTTCACCAAGTCTGCCAGCCAAGGGGCTGCCGCTGGGGAAACATATACACTCTCAATCAATGTTTCCAGATCAACGGGCACCAACTTCCCATTTTCTTTACAACCAACATCATTTATCACTGTTCGGACTTCACGCTCGTGAGCAAAACTGTCACGTTTGTACCAAACCGGAATTTGGTCATCCTCAAGAGGTTTGTCAAAAGTGATGTACTTCACTTTGCCTATCTTAAATGCGTCACTTTTTAGCGCTAGGCAAAGACGTTCCACTGTAGTCTGAACCGCCACTCCTTGGCTAAGTGCAGTAGTGTACAGTTTCCACATTCCTTCTGACTCCCGTTCATTCTCGTGCCAACAACTGACAAAATAGTTCTTTCGTTTTTCCTCCTGCTGTTTCAAATAATTATCTTTCTCCTTAGCAAGAGCAGCGTCTATCTCTGCGTCTGACGGATTGCTGTTGCCAGCTTTTTTCAACTGCGTGGTCACTTTCAGACGCAAGTAGTCTTCATCTTTCGCATAAATAAAGTCCTTTTGGAAGTTAAATCCCCTGGCACATTCAAATGGATCTTCAAATGAATCCGCCCTGGTGAAGAATAGTTTTTTGCTGTCAAGGAGTGAAACAAACTTCGCAAAATCCTGATATCTCCATAGCTTAGCATCCATTGAGGGTAGTTCAGTCTCTTGGTTGTAGAAAACGTACTCCTTTATCATCGTCTCAACCTTGTCCTTGCAGTCCTCACAGACAATAGCATAACCACCGTCATTTAATTTACCAGCAATGACCTTGCAGCTTTTCATTAAATGCTTTCCACAAACCGTGCAATACCCATAACGCAGTATTGACAACTGATGTAGACTTATCACATCGTTATAAAGATAGTTTGCCATTTAAATGTCACTATATGTTTTGCCGTATTATTACATTATCTATCACTAAACAACGATTCTCTCAAACCTTTCTTCACTTGTTTCCACATCCTGCCCATATTATTGCCATACGAAAACAGCGGCTATGAGTGTGGGAACTCCTTGGGAAATCGATGGTTCGGGATTCAAGTATTGAACTTCTGTTATTCCTTCTTGCCTCTCATTTCTTCCCCCTATTCTGACTCGGTTTTTTCTTCTCACTCTCAAGGCGACGCTAGACTTTTTTCACATCCTCAGCAGGTGGCCGATTCTCCGGATCGATACTGCGCTAGGTAAGCATCTTTCGAACGGCTGCATTATTCTCGACATGCTCTCTGGTTATCGAGACCTCACCGTGCAAGTCTCTAGCCTGTACATCAATGGAAGTCATTTCAGCAGCGAAACCCTTTGCCTTGATGCTGATGGTCGGCAGGAAGTCGGCCAGCTGACGGCTTTGCCATGGGAGATGGAATGGATTGGATGATACGGAAAATACCTTCTATCGTTGAAGATTGAGTCATACGTAGCTTACCGTCCGGAGCAAGCATACGAACAAGGGTACAAATAGTACCCCACTTGGAATTCAATTCCGGGTCGCGAGTACGCATTTTCTTGATGTACTGCTGCACATCCAAACTGTCAGTCAGAATCTGCACTACATCGGCCACGGAAAAGTACCACTTCTCCTCCTCATCGTCCCAAACGGAACGAACCTTTCTTTCTTCAAACAATTGAATCTTATGCTTCTGCGTCATAATCGATTAAGAACTGGATCCTATAAGTCATCCTTAAGGCAATTTTAAAACACCGGAAGCAAATGTCATAGCCGTAGCTATAGTTTGGAAAAAGCGTTTGAATGAACGACTTGCCTTATTGTAAGATGCTCTTGCTTTGATAGCATTCAATTCAGCCTCAACTTCGCGCAGGACATGTGTTGAAGATCTATATCGTGGCTCGACATTTCTGATGACCCGAGTGGCCATATCTATTATCTCACGGATACTTTCACTAGTTTTATCTTCTGTGGAATCATCTATCGGGATCCGTATAGCTTGAATCTGGTTATTATCAACCAGGGCTGCAATGATAAAAAGAGGAAAAGAGTCCTCTGGATTTATCCCAAAGTCTTTCAAAAAATCATAATTCAATTCAAAAGTCTTTCGCTCTCTCCGATTGCCATTCTCATCAGTATAAAACGTAACATTCTGTCCATATTCAGGACGAATCGCATAAACTATCCATCCGACAGACATGTAATTAAAACTATCCCAATAATCACTATCGCGAAGGACTTTCTTGATGTTAGGGTTGGCATCCGTGTAAGCAATGATGCCAAACAGATTCGCCGTTCCTCGCCGTGATTTGTCGGCTATCAATTTCGTTCGATCAATATCTTCGTAAATGGGAAACATAGCCTTTTATTGATTACGTCATCCGACACTTAGACAAAATGGCCTGTTGGCATTGCTTGACAAACCAGTCATTACCAGCCTTAATTGTTAACTTCTGCTGATCAGATGCATTGGAGTTACTGTCTACAGACAAATCCAGAATACATCTTAACTCTTCCATCCCACGATAGATAATATCAGAATCGAAAGAAATGGCAGAGCCGGTTCTTTCTGCAAAAGAAATGGTTTCCAGCAGCTTGATTAATGACGGCGCATCATAAATAGCTTTCAGATAGTCAATCCCTTTATGATAATTGGAAGGGCCCGACAGAATCATTAGTACACAACTGACGATATCAATCATAAATCTTCGGATTATAAAACAATGTATTGAAATAATCCAGTAAATCATTGACGTCCTTGAATGCGACCTCCTGTGACTGAGAAGGAATAACATTGACTCGTATTTGCTTTCGGCTTACGGCACCCTGCATTGCTTTGATGTCAGATGGGACATTGGTCAATTCAACACGGAATGTATTGGCATCAGGAGTCTTAAAAAAGAGATTGTAGAACTCTTCGATAAAACTGCGGGTTGCGAACTTAACCCCCTTGAGGTCCATAACGACGGAATCAGCACCGCTGATCTCAATCAATAATTTCAGATCCTGAGCCCTCATCCGAGACTTCAGATCCGGCGACAGTATCGCCGCAACATCTATCGTCTTAATCTTCTCCAATGATATATCTTTCCGCTTTGGTCAATCTTTGTCTTGCTCTAATTGCTCTACTCGTTCTTCTGTTTTCCCTGTTCTTCCACAGGTGACAAAAGACCAGAAGCCTTGGCAGGAGAAATAACAGAATGACCGACTTGCTGCTCCAACTGCTTGCGGGCGTCACCGGCTATCTCGCCTCCTTTTCTAGCCACCTCGGCACTCTGACGATATCCTTTCGGATTGCGAGCCTTGCTGATTTCAGCTGCGGAAGCCTCTGCCAAAGTGTTGAGAGCCAATTCGATATTAGTCATATTATCCCGCAAGCTCTCTTTCTTCAGCCCTTTGAACTGTTTGTACTGCCGTGTGGTCTTGCCACTCCACTCACGAGTAATGATGTCGGTCAAGGACGCATATTCCTGCCCTTTCTTCACTCCGGCCCGATCCCACTCATCGGTCAATTCTTTGCGAACTTCAATCGAACGCAATCGCTGATTGATCCATTTGTCGCTATAGCCGAGACGACGGTAGTCCGCATAAGCCTGATCGAAGTTCAGCTCCGGATCTTGCATCTGGTCGATGCGCTGTGCCGCCACCGATGCCATCCACTGCTTGAAAGGCTCTGCCTTAGGGGAAGGAATGGATTGGATGATACGGAAAATCTGCTCAGTATCAGCGACATCGGTAAGGCGCATTTTGCCATCCCACGCTTTTAACTTCAACTGGTGACAATTTGTCACCGTTTCATTTCCTTCTTCTTTTAGCCTTTGTTTGAGCTTATTCCAGTATTTGCGCGCAGTCTGATAATCCTTGCTATCCGCCAAAACCCCGCACACATCGGCCACGGAGAAATACCACTTCTCCTCCACATCGTCCCAAACGGAACGAACCTTTCTTTCTTCGAACAATTGAATTTGATGTTTTTGTGTCATAACTGTTTAAGTTTAAATTATAGATTCTTCGCTGCGCTCAGAATGACAGGAGCTCACTGTGCTCCCGCTATCAAAGCGCTTTCATCGCATATCTATCCTTCAGCACCTTCCAGTCCACGATGTCCCATAGGGCGGCGAGGTGGGCAGGGCGGCGGTTCTGGTAGTCGAGGTAGTAGGCGTGCTCCCAGACGTCGAAGGTAAGAATGGGTTTGAGGCCGTGGGCTACGGGGTTGTCCGCTCCTGCGTATTGGGCGATTGAGAGCTCACCTTTAGCGTCTGCTTGGAGCCATACCCAGCCGGATCCGAAGAGGCTCGCGCCTTTGGCTTCGAACTCTTTCTGGAAGGCGGCTAGGGTGCCCCATTGGGTGGTGATTTGCTTCAGCAGTGGTCCTGCAGCTTCAATCGGCCCTTCGACAAGCTCAGGGACCGATTGATAGGACATAAACTGAGTGAAGTAGAGGTTGTGGTTCAGGATCTGGCCGGCGTTGTTAAAGATGGGACCAGCTGGAGCTTTAGCGACAATCTCTGCTAGAATAGATTCTTCGCTGCGCTCAGAATGACAAACTCCAGATTCTTCGCTGCGCTCAGAATGACAAAGGGGCTCGAACTCGGTGCCGACGATGAGTTTGTTCAGATTGTCGACATAACCTTGAAGGTGCTTCCCGTGATGGAACTCCAGCGTTCTGGCGCTGATCACCGGCTCAAGCGCATCGATAGCGTATGGTAATTGGATAAGTGTGAACATATTCTTAGTCTCTCTTGAAAATATCTCTTGTGTAGACCTTGGCCTGAACGTCATCCAGCGCAGGGTCGTAGCGGTTGGCTATTATGCTGTCAGACAGGCGTTTGAACTCGGCCAGGTCATTAATGACTTTGGATCCGAAGAAGGTGGTGCCGTCCTCAAGGGCTGGCTCGAAGATGATCACCTTGGCACCCTTGGCCTTGATGCGTTTCATGATGCCCTGGATGGCGCTCTGGCGGAAATTGTCGGAATTCGACTTCATCGTGAGACGGTACACCCCGACTGTCACTTCCCTCTCATGCGAGGTGTCGTAGGTGTTTGTCCCTGAATAGCTGTAATACCCCGCCTTCTCCAGCACCTGGTCGGCGATGTAGTCCTTCCTCGTTCGGTTGGAGTCAACAATGGCCTTGATTAGGTTCTCTGGAACATCATTGAAGTTTGCGAGGAGCTGCTTGGTGTCCTTCGGGAGACAGTAGCCGCCGTAACCGAAGGATGGGTTGTTGTAGTCGGTGCCTATTCGTGGATCGAGGCACACGCCTTCGATAATGGCCTTAGTGTCAAGG
>JAEEGL017094626.1_pt1 | contig 35479 bp, 29 predicted proteins | sample 9134231 | NCBI WGS metagenome assembly JAEEGL01 (sample SAMN16246548, study PRJNA631951) | gut metagenome | biome: gut microbiome; feature: rumen; material: fiber-attached | host: Bos | place: Iran: Karaj | collected 2018-10 | reverse complement strand
CAGCGACGGGCTTCCATGATGACGCAGAGCCTGCCGTATCGTCGTTCCACGTTACCATCCAGCCATAGTTTTCCTGCGCGTGGATAGGATGTCCGTTTTTGGAACTCAGTATGTAGCTGTTTGCCGCACCTTCCTGCGGAGTTATTAGGAACTTCGTGGCATTCGTCTGACGCGCAACGCCTGTCACCTCGCCTGCCCCCGTTATCGTGCTTGTCGCACGCATATAGAATCTCGTGGCTTTGTTGACGATGTAGTAGGCATCGTCGCCCGCGCTCACAAACTTCCACATGGCGTTTTCATCCGCGGTCTTGTCGCCCCAGCGCAAGCGGCGACCGTTCTTTGGCGACGTATTATAGACAACGGCTCCCTTGCAATAGGAAAGTGTGGAGGAGGATTGCAGGAAGTACCACGTCTCGGCCTCGTCGTTAGAGGGAACGACCTGCGCGATTGATGCTATGCTGACGACGGCGGTAGCGAGTATGGTGAAAAAGCGCTTCATGGCTTATGAGGCTATTGCTCTGGTACTGGGCGTTTGTGCTTCCAGCGCCTGTGGCTCCACAACCATATTGAGGGGTTGCGGCGTATCATCTTCTCGAGTTCCTGCATATATACTTCTGTCAGCTGATAGTCGGGATATGAACGCGCGTCGCTGGTCAGCGGGCGCAGCTGGCATAGGTAGTGTCCGCGCTTTTTCTTCGTTATATCGACAAAGAACACGGCGGCATCCACCTTCTTGGCGATGCGCTCCGTACCTGTAAAGACGGCTGTTTCCTGGTTCAAGAAATTCACCCACAGGTGCGTACTTGTAAGACGCGGGCTTTGGTCGGATACAAAACCTACGACCGTCTTTCTGCCCTCGTCCTTAAGCGCCAGAATGTGACGCAGTGTCTCTTTTTTTGCAATGCAGTCCGCACCAAAGCGGGAGCGCAGATATAAGAACAACTTGTCGAAAGCTTTGTTGGAGAGTGGGCGGTAGATGTTGGCAGTCCCGTATTGTGGTCGCAACCATAGCTGCAAGGAGCACAAATACTCCCAGTTGGCATAATGTCCAAGGTACAGAAACACAAGACCGTGGGCATCGAGTTCCTTCTCCAGTTCTTCTACTCCCTCTATTATGAAGCGCTTTTTTATTGACGCCTCGGAGATAGTGTAGAGCTTGCAGTTCTCGACGATGTAGTCGCAAAAGTGATGGTAGAAGCCGCGCTCTATCTTCCTGCGCTCACGCACGTCCTTTTCAGGAAAGGACTTCTCAAGGTTTGTGCGCACGACACGCTTGCGATAGCCCACAACGTAGTATATGATGGGATACAGCACGACGTCGCTGACAAGGTAGTGAAGCCACATCGGCAGCAACGACGAGAGCCAGAAGAAAGCGCTTACAATTCGGGACATAGTGCGGGGTCAAGTATTTCTCTTAGTGGTACGAGGACAAAATCCCTCTCCATCATACGCGGATGCGGGAGTTTCAGGCGCGGCGTGCTCAGTTGCACGCTGCTTCCATCCACGTAGTAGAGGAGCAGGTCGATGTCGATAGTGCGGTCGTAGTGGATGCCGTCGTGGCTCTTCTGCATCCTGCCGAGTTCGCGCTCTATGGATTGCGTCTCGTCGAGGAGGGCGTCTGGTGCAAGGCGCGTTGTGAAAGCTGCCGCGGCATTGAGGAAGCGATGCTCCGAGCAGAATCCCTCGGGCTCTGTCTCTATCATCGACGAGAGCTTCAATAGCGTACCGATGCGCTCCTCCATAAGCGCGATGGCGCGATGCAGGTTCGCCTCCCTGTTTCCGAGATTGCTTCCGAGGCCTAAATATACGACAGCCATGCGCACTTCCGCTTATCAGTCAACAATCAGCAGCGCGTCGCCGTAGGGGCCGAACCGATAGTCCCCGTCGAGGGCTGCCTGGTATGCGTCCATTACGGGCTTGTAGCCGCCGAATGCAGCCGTCATCATCAGCATTGTGCTGTAGGGGAGGTGGAAGTTGACGAGCATGGAGTTTGCCACGCGGAAGTCATAGGGCGGGAAAATGAACTTGTTCGTCCAACCGTCGTACTCCTTAATAAAGCCGTCGGGACCCACGCACACTTCCAGAGCGCGCTGCACCGTCGTGCCTACCGCCAAGATGCGGCGCTCCTCACGGATGGCTTTGTTGACGATGTCGCAACATTCTGGCGACACGGCCATCTGCTCACTCTCCATCTTGTGCTTCGTAAGGTCCTCGACGTCGGTACTGCGGAAGTTGCCAATGCCGCAGTGAAGGGTGACGAATGCCGACTCTATGCCCTGCAGTTCCATGCGTTTCAGCATGATGCGCGAGAAGTGCAAACCTGCCGTGGGAGCCGTGACAGCGCCTTCGTTCTTGGCGAACAGGCACTGGAAGTCCTCCAGGTCGGAGGGCTCGCTCTCGCGACCGATGAAGCGCGGCAGAGGAGCCTCGCCCATGGCGAAGAGAGCCTGTTTGAACTCTTCGTGGTCGCCGTCGAAGAGGAATCGCAGCGTGCGTCCGCGATTCGTTGTGTTGTCGATGACCTCTGCCACGATGCTGCTCTCCTCGCCAAAGTAGAGCTTGTTGCCAATACGTATTTTGCGCGCGGGATCGACGAGGACGTCCCAAAGGCGCAGCTCGCGGTTCAGCTCGCGCAGGAGGAACACTTCGATGCGTGCTCCCGTCTTCTCCTTGTTGCCGTACAAGCGTGCGGGGAACACCTTCGTGTCGTTGAAGACGAAAAGGTCGTTCTCGGAATAATAGTCGAGGAGGTCGGTGAACTGCTTGTGTTCGATTTCGCCGCTTTCGCGGTGGAGCACCATCATCTTGCATTCGTCGCGGTCGAAGGCGGGATATTTTGCAATCTTTTCCTCGGGCAGTTTGTACTTATACTGCGAGAGTTTGTTTGCAGGGGGGTCAAGGTTGAAAAGTTCCATTATCGTTGTTTTTATTTTGTTTTCTAATGAGAGGAGATTGGGAAGATGGACTTGTTTGGACCAATTTGTACTATCCTGAACAGGCGGACTAATTATCCTTCAGCCATTCGTCGAAGTTCTCGGGGTTCAGACAATCTTCAACGCGTATGTCGCCGACACGGGTGCGCCGCAGGGAGAGCAGGTGGGCACCGCTGCCGAGTGCTTCGCCGATGTCGCGGGCGAGAGAGCGTATGTAGGTGCCTTTTCCGCAGACGACGCGAATGCGCAGATAGTCGGGGAGGCGAAGTTCCTCCACGGTTATGCTATCTACGCGCACGGGTTTTGCGTCGAGCTTCACCTCGCGCCCCTTCCGCGCCAGTTCGTAGGCGCGTTTTCCACCTGCATGACATGCGGAGAAGGCGGGCGGAACTTGCATGATGTCGCCCTCGAAGCCGCGCAGAGCATCTTCCACCATTTCCGCTGTGATGTGGGCGGTGGGGAACTCGTTGTCCACGGGATGTTCGAGGTCGTAGCTCGCCGTCGTCTGCCCGAGTCGAAGTTCTGCCACATACTCCTTGATGTCTGTCTGTAGGTTCTCAATCTGCTTTGTGGCTTTGCCGGTGCATATCACGAGCACGCCCGTCGCCAAGGGGTCGAGGGTGCCGGCATGTCCGACCTTGATGCGCTGCCCAAGCTTGCGCGTCAGGGCGTTGCGAACGCGCGCCACAAGCTGGAAGGAGGTCATGTGATAGGGCTTGTCGAAGGCAAGTATTTGTCCTGAGATGAAGTCCATTTCTTCTAATCAACCATTTCGAGCGTGAAGGAGCTGAGTCCCATCTCGTGGAGCGCGATGATGAGGAGGATGACGGCGCCCACGACAATGCGATACCATCCGAAGGCGCGGAAGCCGTACTTGGAAACGTAGCCGATGAACAGGCGTATGGCGAGGATTGCCACGATGAAGGCGACAATGCTGCCGAAGATGAGCAGGCCGAGGTTGCTGCCCTGCATGAGGATGTTGCCACTGCCGCTCTTTATGAGTTTATATACGGAGAGCACCGTGGCGCCAGCCATCGTTGGCACGGCGAGGAAGAAGCTGAACTCTGCCGCCGCCTTGCGCGTGAGACGCTGCTGCATGCCGCCCACGATGGTAGCCATCGAGCGCGAAACACCAGGTATCATCGAGATACATTGGAACAGGCCTATCCAGAAGGAGCTCTTCAGGCTGGGCGACTCCTTGCGCCCGTTGCCCCAGATGCGGTCGCTGAAGAGCATGAAAACGCCGCCGACTATGAGCATGACGGCAACGAGCCACACGCGGCCGAGGTTCTCCTCGATGAAGTCGTTGAAGGCGAGGCCGAGAACCACCGCTGGCAGCACGCCGACGATGAGCTTCAGGTAGAAACGCCATATTGCGCCCCACCACGTGTGCCCCTTTTCGTTCATAGCCTCGGGGTAGAAGAACTTTCGCCAATACAGGCAGACGACGGAGAGTATCGCGCCGAACTGTATGATGACGGTAAAGGCTTTCACGAACTCCGTGCTCTTCATGCCGAGCAGACCTTCCGTGATTATCATGTGTCCTGTCGATGATACGGGCAGGAACTCCGTCAGTCCCTCAACGATGCTTATGATGAGGGCTTCCAACCATGTCATGTCCATCAGCCTTCCTTATCGGTTTTCGCAGCGTCGTCCTTCGAGCGCCACAGGATTGCAACAATCATGAAGAGGTAGCCGGCGAGGCATACGAGCGGAGCCACCTTTATGCGCATGGGGCTGAAGATGTCGTCATTGAACTCTTCTGTTCCGGAGCCCTCGCCTGCCATCAGAAACATGCCGAGGAAGACTACGAGAACCGCCACGCCGAGCATGATGAAGTTCGTGCGTCCGAAGGCGAAGACCTTTTGTTTTTGTTCCATTATGCTTTTGTGTTTTATGTTTTCAGGAAATATCTTTTTTCGCGCTTATTTCGTCAGCATCTCGCCTTCCGACATCCGCAAGAAGCGGTTTACGGAGAAATATGCGCAGAGAAGCGTCAGCAGCAGGCCGCAGCCGACGACGCTGCTGAGCGTGCACGTCACGACGAAAGGCGTCACGAGTGTGCTGATGTACGTATGCAACTGCCACAGCCACCAGATGCCGGCCATAAGCAGGCCGCAGTCGATGATGGCGGCAATGAGCCCGATGGCAAGGGCGCGCCACATGTAGGGACGGCGAATGAAACTCCACTTCGCGCCCACGAGCTTCATCGAATGGATGGTCTGCCGACGGGCATAGACGCTCATGCGCATCGTATTGTTGATGAGCGAAATGGAAATGAGCGTCAGCAAAACGGCCAGAGCCAGCAGGACGAGGTTGATGATGGGGAGCGCGGTGTTCAGCGTGTCCATGATGTCGCGCGGATATATGACGTCCATCACGTTTTCCTGCCCCTTCAACTGCGTTTCGATGCGCGCGAGGCTGTCGGGATTGGAGTAAGCGGCATCGAGATACACTTCGAACTCCGCCGGTATGGGACTATATCCTTGGAAGTCCGCGACACTGTCGGCAAGAGCTTCCTCCATCAGGCGCGTTCCTTCCTCCTTTGATAGGTAATTCACCTTGTGGGCAAAGGGCTGCTGCGTCAAAAACTTGTGCATGTTCGCACGCTGAGTCTCGGAGATGCTGTCGTTGAGGAGCACTTCTACCATGAAGTTTTCGCGGACATCGGTTGAGAAGTTGCGCGCCACAAGGGTGAAGAACACCACAATGCCGAGCAACAACAGCAACATCGCAACACTTATGCACGACGTCACGGTGTTGAAGCGGCCGCCTATGCGTTTTCTATGCTTTCCCATCTGTTCAGTTATTCTTTATACGATATAATTCTCCTAAATTGCGCGCAAAAATATGAAAAACGGGCGCAAAATCCAAATCATATACTACTTTTCTGATTTCTCCTGCCTGCCTCCACATCTCGCAAAGGCACAAAGTTCATATCCCACAGACGTGGGATGAATAAACCACACTTGTGAGATGAATATCCCACAGACGTGGGATATGGAAACCACGCTTGTGGGATATGAAAAAGAAACCCTTTCGATGTATCGAGAAGGCTTTTTAGACGTAAAAGATTGGGTAATGCGACTTCGAAAAACGCTCCTCGATGAAAAGGAGTCCGAAGTCGAAAAGGTCGAAGCTGAGGGTGACGCGCGGAGAGGCGCATGCCGTGCGCCAGACCTCTGCCGAATCGGCATCGGCATAGGGCTTGTGGACGACGATGAGCGCCTTCGGCGGCATTTCCTCAACGAGCCTTTCAAGGCGCGGAGCCCAACTTCCGCTCGCGGCGTACAGCATGTCGGCGCGGGAAGCCTCGGCGTCGTCGCGCCAAGCGCATTTCCTGCATCCCGCAGCCAGCGCCCAGCGCGTTGTCGGCGCAGGGTCTCCTAAGAGGGTGCCGCTCTGCGGATGCTGGAAGTTCGCTATTCGCAGAAGCAAGCGCTCGTCTTTTTCGCGCAGCGCGTGGCTACCGTCGCGACGCATCTTGCGGAGCTCGTCATAGGCATAGAACTCGCCGCGCTCGTAGATGACGCCCGTCACAAAGCCGAAGGCGAAGGGCGAGTGTATGCCGTATCCGCGCCGGTTAGGCACTCGGCGGCAAAGAGATAGGAACTTCCTGAAAGAATAAGGGAGAAGCATACGTCGGGGTGCGGCTATTCTGCTTTTTCAACGTCCTCAGAATCCTCGACGGCAACGGCTGCCGCAGCCTTGCGCCCACGGTCGAAGGGGTCGTTGCGCTCCTTCGTCTTGCGAGCGTAGCGACTGACACTCAGAATCATACCAAAATACATGCAGGTAATGAGCGTGGCCGTTCCTCCTCGGCTTATGAGCGGCAGAGGTTGGCCGGTGACGGGGATTAGTCCCGTCGCCACGAACATGTTCACCATTGCCTGGATGACGAGCAGCAACGCCAAGCCCATCGCGAGGAACGCAGGGAAGTTGCGCTCGCACCGACTCGCTATGCGTCCCGCTCGGAAGAGCAGGACAATGTAGAGGAAGGCCACGAAGCCGCCTCCCCACAGCCCCATCTCCTCGATGATGATGGAATAGATGAAGTCCGCATAGGCAAGGGCGAGGAAATCGCGCTGCTCGGAGTTGCCGGGCATCTTGCCGACGTAGTTACTCGTGACGATGGCAAGGTTCGCGTGCGCCTCCTGGCGGTGGTTTTGATAGTCGTAGTCCTTGGGATTGACGGGGCGTGCACTGTGGCTCTCGATGCGGTTGCGCCACGTGATTGCGCGGTGTGTCATCGGAAGCTTATACACGAAACTGTCCTTCGGCGGCAGTAGTACGACGGCAGCAACGGCGATGACGCCAAGCAACAACGCGCCCGACAGCTTTAGCATCTGCCGCCAGGGAACGCGCCCAATGAACATCATTAAATATACAACGAGGAACAAAAGCGCGGCCGTGGAGAAGTTCTCGGTAAGGATAAGGAAACCTATGACGCCCGTGATTACGAGTATATACTTGATGGCGCGCGACTCCGTGCCCTCCTTCCGCTGAAGGCGCGCCAAGACGAGCGCCACGGACACGATGACTACGCCCTTAGCAATCTCCGAAGGTTGGAACGAGAGGCCGAAAGGTAGCGGCAGCCAGCGTCCGCCGTCGTTCTTTGAGCCCACAAGCATCGCCAAGACAAGCAGAATGGCCGAAATCGGCAGCATGATGATGGGGATTATCTTGAAGAAACGCGGCGGAATGTTGTGGAAGAATATGATAATCACAGTACCTAATCCAAGGAACAGCGCCTGACGTTCCAACGGAGCCCAAAAGCTTGCGCCCGAGAACGACAGTTGTGCGCCTGCGCTGAATATCTCGATCAAAGATATTGCGCACAAGAAGAAATATATCACCCAAATGACGGGATCTCCCTTGAATAGATTACTGAGTTTCAACTTTTACAAACAATTACGAATTAGAAATAATTTGTTTTATGGGCGTTCCGAGTTCTCCGAGTACTCTGAGAACTCCGAGCACTCCGAGAAAGCATCAATGCTCCCCAAGTTCCCTGACGTTCTCCTTGAACTGCTCGCCACGGTCCTCCATATTGTTGAAGAGGTCAAAGCTTGCGCAGCAGGGACTCAGCAGCACGGTGTCGCCAGCCTGCGCGAAGTCGGCGCAGGCACGCACGCAGTCGGCCATGCTGCGCACCTCGCACTTTGGCTGCGGGAAGTCGGCGAAGAAATCCTGCAACTTGCGGTTGTCAACACCGAGGAACACGAGAGCGCGGCACTTCTCGCTCACAAGCGGAGCGATGGCGGCGTAGTCGTTGCCCTTGTCCAAACCGCCAAGTATCAACACGACGGGTGTTTTCATGCTTTCCAGCGCGCAATAGCAGGCGTCCACGTTGGTAGCCTTGGAGTCGTTGATATACACGACGCCTCGCGCCGTTCCCGCGTACTCCAGGCGATGTTCGATGCCGGGGAAGTCAGCAAGTCCCTCGCGCACGTCCTTCTCCTTGGCTCCCGCGCACAAAGCTGCAAGCGCCGCCGCCATGCAGTTGCGCATGTTGTGCTTACCTTGCAGGCGGATGTTGTCGAAATCAATGCTGATGCCCTCGCCCACCTTGAGCGTGATGCCTTCGCCGCCGATGAACGCGCTGCATGTGGCGTTCTCAGCGTCGCTGAAGCCCAACTGGCGGCACTCAGGCTGCAGGTACTCCAACTTGCGGCCGATGTGCTCGTCCTGCTGCCAGTAGATGAATGCGTCCGCAGCGTGCTGGTTCTGCAGTATGCGCATCTTCGAGTCCACGTAGTTCTCCATCTTGAAGTCGTAGCGGTCGAGGTGGTCGGGCGTGATGTTCAGCAATACGGCAACGTCGGCACGGAAGTCGTACATGTCGTCGAGTTGGAAGGAAGAAAGCTCTATCACGTACCAGTCCTTGTCGTCCTCCGCCACTTGCAGGGCGAAGCTTCTCCCGATGTTTCCTGCCAGCCCCACGTTGAAGCCGGCTTTTTTCATTATGTGGTAAATGAGCGACGTGGTCGTGGTCTTGCCGTTGCTGCCTGTGATACACACGGTGCGCGCCTTCGTGTAGCGTCCCGCGAACTCTATCTCGCTGAGGACGGGAGTACCCTGCGTGCGGAGCTTGCGCACCATCGGCACAGTCTCGGGAATGCCTGGGCTCTTCACCACCTCATCGGCATTGAGTACGAGGCTCTCCGTATGTCCGCCCTCCTCCCACGCTATGTTGTGGGCGTCGAGGACGGCTTTGTAGTGTTCCTTTATCTTTCCATTGTCGGAGACGAAGACGTCGTAGCCCTTCTTCTGTCCGAGCACGGCGGCTCCGATGCCGCTCTCGGCGGCTCCTAATATGACGAGGCGCATTTCCCTTTTATCTTATCTTTAGTGTGATGATTGTTGCGGCGGCAAGGAGTATCGTAGTAATCCAGAAGCGCACCGTTATCTTTGACTCGTGCCAAGCACCCTGCGGCCAATTCCCGAAAACATACTTGCAGGCGGGGTCCATCTGGTCGGGCAGCACGCGGAAGTTGTCGTGTATCGGCGTGCGCTTGAAGATGCGCTGCTTGACGCCGCGCTTCTTGCCGAGCTTGAAGTAGCTTGTCTGCATGATGACGCTCAGGCTCTCTACGAAGAAGATGAAGCACAGTATCGGCAGCAGCAACTCCTTATGGATGATGATGGCAAGCACGCCGATAAGGCCACCTATCGTCAGCGAACCCGTGTCGCCCATGAATATCTGCGCGGGGAAGGCGTTGTACCAAAGGAATCCGATGAGGGCTCCCACCATCGCGCAGATGAAGATGACGAGTTCCTCGCTCCCGGGTATAAACATTATGTTCAGGTAGCCCGCCCATTGTATGTTACTCGACACGTAGGCAAGTATTCCGAGCGCTATGCATATCACGGCGGAGTTGCCTGCCGCCATGCCGTCCATGCCGTCGTTCAGGTTCGCGCCGTTCGATACGGCCGTGATGACGAAGATGGTGACGATGACGAAGAGTATCCAGCCTGCCGCCTGCTTATGCTTGCCGAGCCACGATGTGAGGCTGGCGTAGTCGAAGTTGTTGTTCTTGACGAAGGGGATTGTCGTCTTCGTGGACTTCACGGCCTCGCTCTTATGTACGACGAGTGTCGTCTCGTTGCGGTTCTGTGTTTCCACGTTCTCCCTGATGACGGCCTCGGGGCTCAGGTAAAGCGTAAGCCCCACGACGAGTCCGGCAATGACCTGCCCAAGAATCTTGAACTTTCCCGACAAGCCCTCTTTGTTCTTCTTGAAAATCTTTATGTAGTCGTCGGCGAAGCCTATCATGCCGAACCACACGGTCGCGAATATCATCAGTATCATGTAGATGTTCCTCAGACGTCCAAGCAGGAGCGTCGGCACGAGTATGGAGACGATGATAATGATGCCGCCCATCGAAGGCACGCCGATCTTGTTCACGCCGAACGGGTCTATCTTCGGGTCGCGCTGCGACTCGCTGATGTGGTGACGCTTCATCCACTTGATGAAATACTCTCCGAACCATGCGGAGATTACAAGCGCAAGCATGAGTGCGAGGAGGGAGCGGAACGATATGTAGCCCCACATCGCCGACCCCGGCACGCCGTAGTCCTCCAAAAAGCGGAACAGGTAGTAAAGCATAGCGGTATGTGTTTCTTAAATTCCGAAGGCGGCGCGAATCTCCTCGTGGTCGTCGAAGTGATGCTTCACACCTTTTACTTCCTGATATGGCTCATGTCCCTTGCCAGCAACGAGTATTACGTCGCCTTTCTGCGCCATCTTTGCGGCAGTGCGAATTGCTTCGCGTCGATCCACGATGGCGAGGGTTTTCTCCCTGTCGGCCTCGGTGAGCCCTGCAAGCATGTCGTTGACGATGTCCTGCGGCTCCTCGAAGCGCGGGTTGTCGCTGGTGATGACGACGAGGTCGCTCTGCTTGGCAGCTTCCTGCGCCATGAGCGGGCGCTTTCCCTTGTCGCGGTTTCCACCTGCGCCGCATACGGTGATGACGCGTCCCTTGCCACGCACGATTTCGTTGATGGCGGTGAGCACGTTCTCGAGTGCGTCGGGCGTGTGGGCGTAGTCAACGATGGCGCTGAAGCCCTTTGGCGAGCGTATTGCCTCGAAGCGACCGTTCACAGGACGCAGCGTCGAGAGCACGCGCAGCACTTCTACCTTCTCCTCGCCGAGCATTACGGCTGCTGCATATACGGCAAGCAGATTGGAGACGTTGAAGCGTCCCACAAAATGCACGCTTACCTCCATGCCGTCCATGTCGAGCAACATGCCCTCCAGCGACTCCTCGAGGATGCGTCCCTTGAAGTCGGCGGCGGTGCGCGTCGAGTATGTGCGGATGTCGGCCTTCGTGTTCTGCACCATCACGCTTCCGTTGCGGTCGTCGGCATTGGTAATGGCGAAACTGCCCTTGCCGAGGTTGTCGAAGAAGAGCTTCTTCGCGTCGCGGTAGTTCTCGAAGGTCTTGTGGTAGTCGAGGTGGTCGCGGGTGAGGTTCGTGAAGATGCCGCCCGCGAAGTCCAAGCCGGCGATGCGCTTCTGCTGTATGGCGTGGGAGCTGCACTCCATGAACGCATACTGGCAGCCTGCCTCAACCATCCTTGCGAGCAGGGCGTTGAGGGTGATGGGGTCGGGAGTTGTGTGCTCCGTCGGGATTTCTTCGCCGTCGATATAGTTGCACACGGTGGAACATAGTCCGCACTTGTAGCCGAGTCCGCGGAAGAGGTTGTAGAGTACGGTGGCTATTGTCGTCTTTCCGTTTGTTCCCGTCACGCCCACAAGTTTGAGGTGGCGCGTGGGATTGCCGTAGAATGTTGTTGCGGCAATGCCCGATGCGGCTTCCGTGTCGGCAACGCGCACGAACGTTGCCTTTTCGCAAAGGTTCTCCGCCACGGGTTCGGAGTGGACTACCGCCACGGCTCCGGCCTCGATGGCTTTTTCTATGTATGCGTGTCCGTCAACCTGCGTGCCTTTCACGGCTACGAAGAGGCTGCCGGCCTCGACCTTGCGCGAGTCGATGCAGATGCTCTTGACGTCCACGTCGGCTGCTCCCGTCACTTCCACGGGCTGCAGCGCGGATATGATTTCCGTTAGTTTCATACCTTATGTGTTTTTCTATCGTTTATTCTTGTTCGTCGCAGCGGCACGGTTGTTGGCAGGCGTTGCGGGGCTGCGCTCGTCGTCTTTCTTCTTCGGCGCGGGCTTCTTCTCCTGCGGTTTCTTGCTTGCCACGCTTGCGCTGTCGCTGTTGCGTTTGTTTCCTGTGTCGTTGGTGACCTCGGATGCCTTCGGGCCGCGGTTTTGTATGCTGTCGGCAATAGCGGCGGCTCTTTCGCCTTCCATGCCGAGGTATATGGTGATGGCATCGCCACGCTTAGCCTTTGTTCCGGGCTTTACGCTCTGGCGCACCACGCGTCCAGCGCCGTGCACGTCCACCTTCATGCCCATACCTTCCAGGCGGAAGAGCGCGTCGCGCAGGCCGTAGCCGAGGACGTCGGGTACGACGTCGGCTTCATCGCTGGTTGTTTGCAGGGAGACGCGCTGCGCATCCACGTTCGCCTTGCCCCAGACAACACGCGTGGAACCATCGTCGCTGATGCCGTCAACGCCGAGGCTCAGGTCGTTGAGGACGCGTCCTGCGGCGGCTATGTCGCCGTTCATGACGGAGGGCGTGCCCACGTGGACGGAGTCCTTGGCGGTGCGGTAGTCGGTTTTCAGCTCCTGTGCGAGGATTGTCTCGGCAATGTTCACAAACACGGGCATACACGTCATGGCACCTCCCGCCGGACGCGACTTCTTCACGCATACGATGCAGGAATACTGCGGGTTTTCGTATGGGAAATATCCAGCGAAGGAGACGAAACGCTTATCGCCGCGCATACCGCCAGAGTAATCGACGGCGGTACCTGTCTTGCCGGCTATGTGTATCTTGCGGGAGTTAAAGCGGCGACCCACGCCGACGGTGACGACGGCACGCAGACAGTCTTGGACGTCGCGCACGGCATCAGCACTCGCCATGTGTTCGCGCAGCACTTGCGGCGCAAATTCCTCCACCACCTGTCCGTCGCGCAACAGGGCTTTGATAAGGCGCGGATGCATCATGCGTCCTCCGTTGGCGAGTCCGTTGTAGAAGGTAACGGTGTTGATGGGGGCTATCTTCGTTACATAGCCGTGGCTCATCCACGGAAGGTCGGTCTTGTACCAATGGTCGCCGGTCTTTAGGTGGTGTGGACCTTTGATGTATGGGCGCTGATAGCCGGGGAGGGGTATCTGGAGGTCTTCGCCTATGCCTGTCGCCATTACGCCCTCGAAGAATGCCTGCGGATTGTTGCGGTAGGCATTGTCGATGAGCAAGCTGACGCCGATGTTCGACGAGTTAGCAATACACATGCGCGCCGTCAGCGTTCCGTAGCCGCCACGTTCGACGTTATGGTCTGTCATCGTGCGCCCGTAGAACTGGCGCTTTCCGCCGCCGGTCTCGGCCTTTGTCTCAAGGTTGAACTTGTGCTCGTTGAAAGCCACGAGGAACGACACAGGCTTGAATACGGAGCCGGGGTCGGAGGCGTAGGACACGGCTTGGTCGTTCTTCTCGACGAAGCCGCCTTTGCCGTCGGGCTCAAGGCTCACCATAGCTTTGATGTCGCCAGTCGCCACCTCCATAAGTATGCACAGTCCGAAGTCTATGCCGCCCGTACCGCCGTCGGCCATGCTGACGAGGCGGTCGCGGAGCGCTTTCTCGCAGATTTCCTGCATCGTTATGTTCAGCGTCGTCTGCACGTCGTAGCCGTTGACGGCGTTGCTGTCGCTTTCGTTGACATAGCGGCTGAGGATTCTGCGCCTGTGGCTCGTGCCGAGTTGTCCGCGCAGGGTGTCGTTGAGTGCTTTCTCGATGCCTGTGCGCGGTATGCAGAGCTTGTCCTTGATGTTGACATCGCCGACGGTACGCCCGGCAAGGCTTCCGTAGGGTTTCTTGCGCACCTCGTACTCGTCGCCGCGGAAGCCCGTGGCGTTGGTGCTGCGCTTGAAGAAGTCGTGCTGGATGAGCTCTGCGTACTCGATGTATGTTATGCGCCTATGGTACAACGACAGGCGTGACGTCTGCCTGCGGAAGCCGTCGATAATCTTCTCCTGCAGCTTCACGGTGTCGATGTCGGGGAATACGCTGTAGAGACCATGCACGATGGTGTCCATGTTCGTCATGATGGTCAGGTAGCGGCGGAACCTGTCGCGCCTGAGCAGCGTGGAGTCGGTCTCGTAGGACCTGAAGTCGATGAAGAGGCGGTATTCCGGCACGCTTGCCGCCAGCACCTCGCCGCCGTCGGCCAAGATGTCGCCGCGCTTGGGGTAGCTGGGCAGGCTGTCCCTTTTCACGAATACGGAGTCCACGCCCAGCCAATACTCCTTGTCTGCCGCTATGAGGTATGCCGCGCGCCCTATGACGAGTATGCCGCAGAGCGTGAGCACTGTAGCGACGACGATGAAGCGGGGCATGACTTTTTTTCCTGGGAAGTCCATTCTTTAGGCTGGGTATGTCGTGATGGGGTTATTCGTTTTCGGTGGTGTCGGCCTCCTCGATGGGGAGGAGGTATATCGGCGACTGGCTTGTCTTCAGCGCCGTGTCGGCAAGTTCGCGCTCGACGGTGCGGCGTCGCGTCTTCTCGGTAATCTGGCTGGAGATGGTGATGAGCTTATAGCGGCGGTCGCGGATTGTGTCGTCGAGCTGGTGCTGCGTGATGATTTCTTTTTGACAATAATAGCGGTTGCTCGTATAGATGATGCACAGCAGGACGCAGAGCACGATGTACCAGAAGTGGCGGCGGAACCACTTGCCGGCGAAGATGTCGCCGCCAATGAGGCTGCGGAACGAGATGTCCACTTTCTCGTCGTCATCCTCGCTGATGAGGTTCTTCAGTGCCTCCGACGCTTTTTTCTTTGCGTCGAGCTCGGCCTGAATATCTTCTTCTGTTTTTGCTTTCTTCTTGCGGAACAACGCCATGCTTATATATTTATATATTGTGTGTTCGCCTTGATTCTTACATCTTCTCTGCCACGCGCAGCTTTGCGCTCCTGCTGCGGGGGTTCGCCTGCTGTTCTTCCTTGCTGGCGACCTGTGCCTTTCCCACGGGGCGCAGGGGACTCAGGCGGTTGCCGAAGAAGTCCTGCTCGACGTCGCCGTCGGTATTTCCGGAGCGCATCACGTTCTTCACCATGCGGTCCTCGAGGGAATGGTAGGTGAGCACGACGAGGCGTCCGCCTGGGCGCAGCAGCGAGGTTGCGGCTGCCAGCATCTCCTGCAGGGCGTCGAGTTCGTGGTTCACTTCTATGCGCAGGGCTTGGAACACCTTCGCCATATCTTTCTTTTCGCGCGCTGGCGACACGTGCGGACGCGCTATGCCGACGAGGTCCTCGACCGTTGCGATGGGACTTTCCGTACGGCGTCGCACGATGCTTGCCGCCAGGCGGCGTGCCGTCTTCATCTCGCCGTAGAGGTAGAAGATGCGCGCCAGCGTTTCCTCGTCGTAGTCGCGGAGGATGTCGGCGGCGGTCTGTCCGCCGCGCCCATTCATGCGCATGTCCAGGGGCGCGTCGAAGCGGAAGGAGAAGCCGCGCGTCTCGTCGTCGAAGTGGTGGCTCGACACTCCCAAGTCGGCGAGCACGCCGTCGAGTTGGTCGATGCCGTAGTAGCGCATCCAGTTGCGGAGGTAGCGGAAGTTGCTGCGCACGAAGTGGAAGCGCTCGTCGCCATCGGGGATGTTCTGCTCTGCCTCGGCATCCTGGTCGAAGGCATAGAGGCTGCCACTGTCGCCAAGCCGCGAGAGTATCTCCCGCGAATGTCCGCCCCCACCAAAGGTAAGGTCAGCATATACGCCGCCGTCGCGAATGGCGAGTGCGTCAACACTCTCGTGGAGCATCACGGGGACGTGGTATGCTGCTGCGGTATTCATGGCTGTCGTGACATTATCTGCTGCAGGGTTCGCGCATAGTCGTCAGGTTGCATGAAGGGCTTCTCGGCTTCTGCTGCCGCCCACAGTTCCAGGCGGTCGCCGAGCCCTACGAAGCACACGTTGCGGTCCTCGCCGAGCATGCCCTGCAGGCGGCGCGGGATGAGGATGCGCCCATTGCCGTCGAGCTCTACCTGCTCTACGTCGCCCATGAACTGGCGCAGCACTTGCGCCTCCTCGGGAACCCAGCGATTCAGGCGCGCAAGGACTTCGGCAACGTCGGCACGCCACGTGGCGTAGGGGTACAACACGAGGCAGGGCGCGTTGGCGTCGCTGCGTAGCACGAACTTGCGCTCGCCGTCCTCAAGCTGGCGGCGATACTCGGCGGGAAGGAACAGGCGTCCCTTTGCGTCCATGCGTGCTTGTGTCTTTCCTACGAAATGCATACCTATTTTTTTGACAAAAGGCTATTGCGCCAATTTCATGTGGCGGCAAAAATACACAATCTTCCCCACATTTCCCCACTTTACGCCGAAAATTTTTCATCTTTACTCAAAAATATTTTTCGGCCCTTTTGCTAAATGGCACAAATTCAGCGTAAAACGTCAGAAGCGCAGATGCCTCGCAATTGGTGGGAGAGAAGCGTTGGAGGTAAGGGCGCAAGGATGAAAAAAGAAGGCGCGAGGACGAAAGATAAAGGGAGTAGGATGAATCGAGATGGGAGAAAGATTGATCGAGAATGGAGAAGGATTCGTCGAGAGTGGAGAAGGATGAATCATGAGCGCACGTTAGCTAATGGCTATTGCTCGACGTTTAATTTTTCATTTTTAATTTTTCATTCTCCACGTTATAGGGTACAAAAAAAGAAGGGTGCGCACGAAGCGCATCCTTCTTTAAGGTTATTTGTTTAATCGAGAATTACTGACCGAGGACAACGTCGCCGAAGTCGAGACCGGCACGCCAGCTGAGATCTACGGAGAGACCGAGGGAGATCTGCGTGGAGCGGAGGTCGGGCACGGTTACGTATGCGTGCTGCAGTGAGGTTTCGTTAATTACGAAGTTTGCAGTTGTCATGTAGTCCTGGATGAATACGCGCTGAGCCTGTTTCGTTGTGCCGTCGGCATTGTAGGGAGGCAGAGCGTACTCGGTAGCTGCGGGCCACGTTACAGGCGTGAGGCCTGCTGCTGTGGGATCGAGAACACCGAGGAGGTAGAACCTGCCACCTGCGCGAACGAGGTTCTTCTCGCCCCAGAAGCTTTCGGTAGCGGAGTTGTTAACGAACTCGAGTGCTACGTAAACCTTCTGCTGTGCGTTGTCGGCAAGAGCTGAGTTGTAGTTATCCCATACGAGCGTGTAAACGGGCTGACCAGGAGTCAGTGTTGAGCCAGTGTATGCGGGAATGTTGCCGCTCGGAATCTGGCTGTCGTAGATTACATAGTCCCATGTGGGAGATGCAGCCTTGGCAATGTAGTTCCAACCCATCGTAGCTTCCTGGCCACCAACGAGGATACCTACGAGCTGGAAGCGGTCGCTTGACGTCGTTACGCTAATCGACTTGTTGGCTTCGGTGGCATGTGCACGCTCGAGCTGGATAGCTGCGTTGTTGTCCTGAAGTGAAGCGGCACCATAGGAAACGGTCGTCTTCAGAAGGGCTGTACCGTAGTTGATGTTCTGAGCCATAGCAACGGCACGTGATGTGGACTTAACGTGGCCGTTCATTGTCCAATCCGTCCAAGAGCCGCTGTTCATCCACTCGCCAGAAGCACTACCAGCGCCGTCGGGATACTGGTCAGCTGTGCGAACCTGGTCGATAGCGTGAACGGGGCTGTTGCCGAAGTAGCAGAGTTCTGCGGGGAACATGCACTTGTTGATGGGGAATGCAGCGGTATGAGCTGTCGTCGTTCCTGTACCAGGCCCCATAGGATTCATGTTGTAAGACCACGTTACCTTAGGCGTAGCTGTCGGGTCAACAACACAGAGGAGCTGCGTACCACCTGTGGGCAGGCCGTAGTTTGTGGGGAATGCGTCCAGGTCGTTTGCAACAGAAGTCAGGGATGACTTGCCGTAAGCGCTCTTGATTGTTACGATGTTCTTGAAGTCGCCTGTAGCTTCGATAGCCTTCTCCAAAGACTCCTTAACCTTAATGGCGAGCTGCTGAACGATGAACTCACGATAGCTTGTCGGCTGAGTTGTCGTCACAGGGTTGATAGCCTCATAGAGGTCCTTCAGCACGTAGTGAATAGCCATACCGGAACCTGAGCGGAGTTCGCCAGAATAGATCTTGTGGAGTCTGTAGAATGCGTCAGCAAGAATTTCACCAAGAGAGGAGAGAGCGGGGCCGTCAGCGGGTGTAACAGACTGCAAGGGGCACACTGTTGCTACAGCAAGAGTGCTTGAGCTGGTTGTCTGACTGCCAGTTGAGTAGTCAGCCCAAGAAATGCTGATAGGATCGGTATTTGAGGAGCCGTCGCCACCGTCGGCAGCAGTCCAAACCAGAGCACCTGCAGCAGCCTCGTACTTTACGTTGCCGAGGTCGTTGAGTATAGCGAGGAAGAGTTCCTCGTACTGGCGTACAGCGTCAGTATTGCCATTGATGACGGGCTGCAGCGAGAAGGCGTGCTGCGTGAGGTCCTTGTTGGAAGCGGCGAAGGAAATCTTACCCTGCTCGGCGTCGGTACCCGTCTTGGGAGCCTTACCCCAGAACATGAGGCAGTTTGTCTCAACGGGGAGAGAGAGCTCGATGATACGGCGGCTCTTGGGAGTAGAGCCATCGGGATCGAGAGCGTTGTTGGCGAGGAGAGTTCCCAGCGTGTACGTCTTCGTAGCGTCCGTTGCCGTAGCGATGTGCTTACCATCGTTGGTGGTACCCATCTTGTAGGCGAACAGGTGCGCATTGTCAATACCGCGGAAAACCTGGTCGAGGGTAGCCTGCGTGTTAGCAGCAGTCTGGCGCGTCTGTGTGGAGTTGCCAGTGGAGAGGTTGAACACGAAGTCAGCGTTCACTGTACCTGCTACCGGATCATACGTCGGATTTACTTCTGCTTCGTCTGCGGAGGAGCAAGAGGCAAAACCCATGCCTGCTACGATAAGTGTCATCATGCAGGCGGCGGATGTAATGAACTTTTTCATCTTTTAAAAATTTGGTTTATAACTATTCAAAATTATGGAGTCCCGCCCGGAACCGAAACTCTTCTATTAGATTCGGTCGGGGGACTTTCGTTTAATTTTTCGGGGCAAAAATACAACGTTTTCGCAAAATTCCAAGCATTAGACGTACTTTTTTGTTCCTTGAGGCCGCATTTTTTTGCCAAAACGCTCGTTTTTGCTATTTTAGAGTGCGTAAAAAAGTGTCAAAACAGAAATAACAATGTTAAAAACACAAAAATCGGCGACAAAAACTACCTACTTTCCCGTCCCCAAAACCCGTTTTTCGACAGATTCCGAATGTCGCGCCCACCCAAAGCCGCAGAGAAGCCCTACGCGCGCGCGAAGATTACTATTGTCTGCGAGGAGTTTTAGAGGGGAGTTAAGCAGACTTTTGTCGGCTGGGAGTTAAGCCTGCTACTCAGGCAGGAAGTTAACCCGCCTCGCTCGTGGAAGTTAAGAACCTCGTGCTGGACAACACAAACGTCCCGCAAAACTACCACAACCACCACATAACTACCACCGCAACCGCCTGATAATCACGAGCGAGTGGTAGTGTGGTAGTTGTGGTAGTATTTTTTTGAAAACTGTAGGAAGGAAAGAGGCCCCCCCCCTGCTACGGATATTGTGCCCTGAATCTTGAGAATCCACAGATACTGTCAAAACGGCTAACAACAATGCCATTGGATTTTGAGGACAAAACCCAATGGCATTACTATATGTAACTACTTCCGCAGCCTACAAGTCGATGTTGTGCTCGCCTGCCGAATGCCAGTCGAGAGTGACGCTCACACCAACAGTCATATCATAGGGTTCCAGCGAGCCGTCGCCCAAGAGTCGGCACTTTATAATCTTCAGCTGTCCTGCACGCAGGGGCTTCTTCATGTTAAGCTCGGTCTTCGTGATAGAACCGTCGGGAAGCGTGACATAGACGTGATACTGCCAAATGCTCTCCGCCTGTTCTCCCGTGATGAAGGGCTCTTCCGTGTCGATGACGACGCGCGAACGTGCATTCGAAGCTGGCGTCTCGGGCGAGGGCATGTTCACGGAGCAGAAAGCGACCTTGTTGTTGCGCGCCAGCCTCAGACGGTCGGAGCGCACGATGGGGCGCTTGTCCCTATTCATCGTATATATGCTGTCGCTTACCATGAACTCGTCGTAGAAACCTGTGGAGAACGCCTGCATATTGCTAATCTCCACGCCCGTCGTATCGATAACGAGCGCGGCGGCCGCGTTCACCATGTAAAGCTTCACGTAGAACATCTGGTCCTCGGTAGCATCTGCCTTGATGTCCATGTCGAGGCGTGCAGAGAAAAGTCCCGTCGAGTGGCAGCCAATGCTGTCTTCATCCACCTGCCTGAGGCGCGAGGTCTTACTGTACTCGCTCTCGTTCAGGGTCACGATGTTGTTGCTTTGCAGGTTTGCCACGCCAAGATGGCGATACGTGCGTCGAGGTATGGTGAGAGTATATGTGCGCTGGTTGGCGTTCATGTTCTCCGTGAAGTGCTGAAGGCGGTTCTTCGGCTCCTCGGGATTGTAGAACGAGAGGTTTACGTCGCGCGCATAGTCGGTAAAGATATTCTGAAGGTACTCTCGAAGCTCCTGCTGCACCTCTGCCTCTGCCGCCAAACTTAACTCGGTTTCAAGTTCGGTCGTAACGTTCGTGACGAGATGCAACTCGTAGTCGATCTCGTATTCGACGCCTTCGTTAACGGGGCATTCGGAGAGGTCCTCGTCAATACAGCATATACACTTGCACGACGTGAGTCCAAGCGCGAGCAACGCGAGAAGGAGAATGCGGTTCATCGGATTTATTTTTTTGTTTGTTTATGGGCTTTGTGGGCTTGATGGGTTTAATGGGCTCAATGCTCAATGGTCAATGGTCAATGCTCTATGGTCCTCGGGACCTTCAGTGAGCCTTGTAGTGCACGTCAGCCTTGAGGGACGAAGTTCCGAAGTGGCTGGGGCACGAGAAACAAGGTGAGCTAATGCTCAATGGTCAATGGTCAATGGTCAATGCTCAATGGTCAATGGTCAATGTCTTAATACTCATTCGCCATACGGGCGTTGTACTCTTGTATCTCGCGTATAGCCTTTGCGTTCTGGCGTGCGCCCTCGTCGCCGGACTTGGCGGCGCGGTCGAAGGCACGCAGTGCGCCGTCGGTATCGCCCGTCATGTACAGGGCTACACCAAGAGCATTCTGGGCACGATCGTCGTCGCGCACGTCTTGCAGCATCTGGAGAGCTTCAGCATAGCGCTTCTGCTCGAGCAATGCCGTGGCAGCATTGATGGTGCGTGCCGTGGTGTCGGGCTCGTAGGTATAGAATATGCGTACATATCCAGAGTTACGCTGGTTGGGGAGAATGTTCTTCTTCAAGTATGCCCACGGACGTCCACCGTCGACCTTCTTCATGCGTGCTTCGCGGCGGTCGAGGTCGGGCTCGGTGTCGATAATGTTGAGCAGGGCGTCGCGGCCTTCCATCGAGGACTGCTCGATGGCGTAGCGCAACTCGCTCCAACCCTCCTTACCATTGTTGATGTCGAAGAGGGCGCGCGTGGCCTTCGTATGAGCGATGACGTAGTCGCAGAGAGCATCGGCACGGCCCTGACCAAGCCACGAGTTACGCTTCTGAGTACCTTCGACAGATGCGAAACCGATAACCTGAATGCGCGTGACTGTTGACTTCGTGTCGGCAAGGATTGCGTTGGTAATGTGCACAACCTGATCGAGGATGGTATCGTTGCCACGGAAGTCGCGGCGGAGGTCAATCTTGTCGAGCGGGAAGTGAACGCGAAGCAGTCCCTCCTCGCGACTCATAATGCGGTCGGGAGTATAGGGGATATATGTAGAATCGTGGCTAAGTACGGTATGGTGCTTCGCCAGCAGGCCAGCTTCGCCCTTGTCCTCCTCGACATACGCAAGGCGCGGATTGAAAGCCGGAGCAGGAGGCAACACGGGGCGCTCATAATGGGACTGCGCAAGGAACTGCGAGCCAAGGAGCATCTCGTTGCAGCAACCTTCGCGCTGCTGCTTATAGCCTAAAGTAATCTGGTCGCCGGAGCATATCCACGGAGCTTCGGAACGATTTACCGTTGCCTCGAACTGATACACTTCGCCGACAGAAAGTTCGGGCGAAGTAGCGGGGAGCTCCTCTGCGAAGTAGCGATGGCGGCGGCGGAGCTTAGCATTGCGCGGCGAGCGGAACACCACGTCGGAGAAGAACAGCGTATCGCCCTTTGCGTCTGCAAGATATGGAGTGACGCGAAGAGCATAGTTTGCACCCAGCGTCTTAGATTCTACGGAGATTGGAGCACTGGCCTTGAACGCCTTGGCCACCTTGTCCCAATACAAAGTTGCATTCTGCGCCGAGATACGCGGAGATATGACGGCGGCAACCAGAAGAAAAAGTAGGGGAAGATATTTTGCTTTCATACCTATACATTATTTAAAATAATACACATAAGAGAGCGCAATCTTCGTCGGCATGAAGAAGACCTTCGTCTCGTTCTCCTTGAAAGCTCCACACACGGAGCAATCGTACTTGTCGAACTTGGTGATACCCACACCTACGCCCACCGTGGCCTCGATGCTCGAGTGGTTGGATATCGGCCAGTTGTAGCCGTAGAGCACGCCGACTGCACCAAGGTCGCCCTGATAGCGATGGTCGCGAAGCCCCTTCCAAATGCCAAAGGGCATGTGCACATTACCAGCGTTGTAGTGGGAATAAATAAGATGTGTGCCAACATAGTGGCCAGAAAATGCTTCGCAGAAATAGTAGCGAAGCTCAGGCTGCACGAGAGCATGGCGAATCTTGCGGTTACGCTCCTTCTTGCCATAATAGCACCAGGAGTTCCAAGCAACTGACGTGCCGAGCGTCCATCGCGGGGATAAACGATATTCGTACGCCAAGTTCGCCGTACCCGTTGCCCAGTAGAGCGCATTCGTCTTCAGAGCGTTGCGCTGAGCGCTTGCGGTAGTGCCGACAAAGCACAGACACAAAGCCGCAAAGAGCATTTTCACACGGACTTTATTTTTTATCATCATACAACTTGTATATACGTTTCAAAGTGCAAAGGTAGCAAATATCTTAAAAAATGAAGAAAAAGCCGCGTTTTTTTACCTATGGTAGTCAATTTGGCACAAATGAGAGCCGCTTTCCCTTACAACTGTCCACTCTCGACAAGCCTCACAACACGCTCAGTCATACGGTCGTCGCCCTCGGGGTCGTAGTGCTTGTTGAGACTGTTGCCAAAGAGCAGTCCGATGCCCTGATAGACGTTTGCGCGGAACGTGCCGATGAACGCCTTTGCTATGGCGTAGCCCGTTTGGTTGCACTCGCGGTCGATGAGCTTGACGAGCAGGCGCCCCTGCTGTCGCGACAAGCGCTTCACCATAGGCCCGTACTCGCGCTTCAGCTCCTGCTCGACAAGGTCGATGTGAGCCTGACGCGCCTTCTTGTCGGGCAAAGTCTCCATGTACTCGTACGTCTCAAGGAGCGTGTAGCGCGCCAGCTTCGCAATCGGCAGCAGGCGCTTCACGTTGGCAACGAGGCGGTTATACTCGTCGCGCTCCTTCTCGCTCTTGAACTCCAATGGAGGGTACTTATTCACCGCAGGCAGGATAAAATCAGGTATGCTGTCGCCAGCATAGAAGGTTTTGCCCTGCTGTATCTGCGCGTGCCCCGCCATAGCGGCGAAAAAGCCTGCGAGAATGATGGTGAGAATATAAAAACATCGCATGCGGCTGCAAAAATAAGCAATTATTTCGTCCTCGTGTGTTATTATTTGCTAAATTTGCAGCACAATCAAAAATTAAGCACCATGAAACGACTTACAAAAAAGCAACTCTTCATCCATCTGAACGCTATATTCGAGAAGAATCCCGACGAGTCCCTCAACGTGAAAGACATCTTCCGTACGGTAGGTGCCAACAACCATCCCGCGAAGATGCTGACGCTGGACGTGCTCTCCGACCTCGTACTCGACGACCAGCTGACAACCGACGGGCGCGGCAACTACCGCCTGGCACGCCGCTCGCAGGTGATGGAGGGAACATTCCATCGCCGCCAGAACGGCCGCAACGCCTTCGAGCCCGACGACGGCGGCAAGAGCATACTTGTGGCGGAGCGCAACTCGCTGCACGCAATGGACGGCGACCGCGTGAGGGCAACAATGCTGGCACGCCGCTACGGACATGCGAGGGAGGCGGAAGTGACGGAGATCTTGGAACGCGCAAAAGACACCTTCGTGGGCACACTACAAGTGGAAGGCAACTACGGATTCCTGCTCACGGAGAGCCGAGCCCTCGCCGCCGACATCTTTATACCTAAGAAATACCTCCACGGAGGCAAAAACGGCGAAAAGGCCGTGGTGAAAATCGTCGAATGGCCGCAGGACGCGAAATGCCCCACAGGACGCGTCGTCGATGTGCTGGGCAAGAAAGGCGAAAACGACACAGAGATGCATGCCATACTGGCAGAGTTCGACCTACCCTACTGCTATCCTGAGCGCGTGGAAGAAGCTGCGCGCACCATCGACGCAGGCATAACACCCGAGGAGATTGCGCGACGCGAGGACTTCCGAGGAGTGCTAACATTTACCATAGACCCGCGCGACGCCAAGGACTTCGACGACGCCCTGTCGTTCCGCCAACTCAACAAAGGACGCTACGAGGTGGGCATACACATCGCCGACGTCACGCACTACGTACATGAGGGCGACATCATCGACCGCGAAGGACGGCAGCGCGCAACAAGCATCTATCTTGTGGACCGCACCATACCCATGCTGCCAGAACGCCTTTCGAACTTCCTATGCTCGCTGCGTCCCGACGAGGAGAAACTCGCACACTCCGTGATTGTGGAAATCGACGACCAAGGACACGTCTATAACCGCCGCATACGCCACACGGTAATACGTTCGGACCGCCGATATGCCTACGAGGAGGTGCAGAAGATTCTCGAAGACCCCACGACAGCCGAGGAACGCGACAAGAAACTCGTGGAACCACTGCTGAAACTCAACGAGCTCGCAAAAGCCCTCCGCGAGGCACGCTTCAAAAGCGGAGCCATCGACTTCGACAGGCCGGAAGTGCGCTTCGTGACAGACGAAAAGGGACATCCCATATCTACATACCTCAAGCGAGCTACGGACGCTACGCGGCTGATTGAGGAATTCATGCTCCTGGCAAACCGCATCGTAGCGGAAAGTGTGGGCAAGCGCACATTTGTATATCGTATCCACGACGTGCCCGACTTGGAGAAACTTGAAAAACTCTCCGCATTCGTGGCAAGACTGGGACGGCGCGTGCGCACCGACGGCAGCAAGAAGGAGATTTCACGCAGCCTGAACAAGCTTCTCACAGATGTACACGGCACTGCGGAGGAAAAGATTGTCGAAAACGTGGCCTTGCGAGCAATGCAAAAGGCGCGATACAGCACAAAGAACATCGGCCACTACGGACTCATGTTCGACAGCTACACGCACTTCACCTCGCCCATTCGGCGATACCCCGACATGATGGTGCATCGCCTTCTCGACCGATACGCGCAGCAAGGTGCACGCAGTGCGAACGCCCAAGCATACGAGGAACGCTGCGAACACTGCTCCAACATGGAACAGCTGGCAGAACAGGCTGAACGCGCCAGCATACGCTACAAGCAGGTGGAATTCATGGCAGACCGCCTCGACCAAGAATTCGACGGCACCATCAACAGCATCACGGAGTTTGGATTCTACGTGGAACTCGACGACAACGGCTGCGAAGGACTCGTTCCCCTGCGAGACCTCGAGGACGACTACTACGAATTTGACGAGAGAAACATCTGCCTCGTAGGACGCCGCCAGCATCACCGCTACAACCTCGGACAGCGAGTGCGCATACGCGTAGAACGTGCAGACCTGGACCGCCGACAACTCACCTTCACACTCGTTAATTATAAGATATAACACCCTCTTCGCGCATTTACTTTAGGCTTAATGCTGAAAACTTGCTGCTAAATGCCTAACTTTGCGCCCCGAAAGAAACACATAAGTAAAAATATGACAGAAAGAAAAGTTCGCGTGCGCTTCGCACCAAGTCCCACAGGTCCACTACACATAGGCGGCGTACGTACCGCCCTCTACAACTACCTCTTTGCGCGTCAGCATGGCGGCGAAATGGTATTCCGCATTGAGGACACCGACTCCACACGCTTCGTACCTGGCGCAGAGGAGTACATCATCGAAAGCTTCCGCTGGCTCGGCATCGACTTCGACGAAGGCGTGAGCTTCGGAGGAGAACATGGGCCATACCGCCAAAGCGAAAGACGCGACATATATAAGAAATATGTGCAGCAACTGCTGGACGAAGGCAAGGCGTACATCGCTTTCGACACGCCAGAAGAACTTGCTGCAAAACGCGAGGAGATTCAGAATTTCCAGTACGATGCCGCCACACGCCAACAGATGCGCAACAGCCTCAGCCTGCCAGCAGAGGAGGTAGAACGCCTCATCGCCGAAGGCAACCAGTACGTCGTGCGCTTCAAGATAGAGCCCGGCGAGGACGTACACGTGCAGGACATCATACGCGGCGACGTGAAAATAAACAGCAGCATCTTGGACGACAAAGTGCTCTTCAAAAGTGCCGACCAGCTGCCAACATACCATCTAGCAAACATCGTTGACGACCATCTAATGGAAATAACCCACGTCATACGCGGCGAGGAATGGCTGCCGAGTGCACCGCTCCACGTACTGCTATACCGCGCCTTCGGCTGGGAGGATACGATGCCGCAGTTTGCACACCTCCCCCTTCTCCTTAAGCCCGACGGCAAAGGAAAACTATCAAAGCGCGACGGCGACCGCCTTGGCTTCCCCGTGTTCCCCCTCGAATGGCACGACCCGAAGTCTGGTGACACGAGCAGCGGCTATCGCGAAAGCGGCTACCTGCCAGAAGCCGTCATCAACTTCCTTGCCCTGCTGGGCTGGAACCCCGGCACCGACGAGGAACTTCTCACGATGGACGAGCTCATCGCACAGTTCGACCTGACGAAATGCTCAAAGAGCGGCGCAAAGTTCGACTATGTAAAAGGACAATGGTTCAACCACGAGTACATCCTAAAAACCGACGATGCGCGCTTGGCTCCGCAGTTCGACGCCATTCTCCGCGAGAACGGCATCGAGGCACCTATGGAACGCGTTCAGGAAGTCGTGCGCATGATGAAAGGTCGCGTGAACTTCATCAAGGAGTTGTGGCCGCTCTGCCGCTTCTTCTTTGTAGCACCCACAGAGTACGACGAGAAAACGGTGAAGAAGCGCTGGAAAGAGTTCAGCCCGCAGCAAATGCAGGAGCTTATCGGCGTGCTCGAAGCACTACCAGACTTCTCGCAGGAGACACAGGAGCAGGCGGTGAACGCGTGGATTGCAGAAAAGGACTACAAGCTCGGCGACGTCATGAACGCTTGGCGCCTTACCCTCGTCGGCGAAGGCAAGGGGCCTCACATGTACGAGATTTCAGGATTCCTCGGCCGCGAAGAAACAATTCAGAGAATGAAGCGCGCGCTCGAGAGGATTTAAAACATAGGAGAGCCTAGGAAAACCTAGGATTTCCTAGTAATACCTAGAAAACAGCACAAACCATGACCTTCTTTTCCCTTGTTGCTGCAATACTGGTGCTACTCGTTGGAGTAGCACTCGGTTATTTGTTGGGGACTCGCCATAGAGCTGGCGAGAAAACCCGCATGCAGGCGGAACTCCGCCAGATTGCAACCGATATGGCACGCTCGGAGAGTAGCGAGCTGCGAAAACTGCACCGCGACACGCTGCTTGAGATGCTCGACCCGCTGGATCAGGATTTGCGCACATTCCACAAACTCTTCATAGAAGGAAATACGCAAGTGAGGACGAGCGTGGAAGCTCTCGTCAAGCAGACACAAAACATGGGAGAGCAGGCAGAAGAACTTTCGCGCGCACTACGCGGCAACAGCAAAGTGCAAGGGAACTGGGGCGAGGGCATACTGGAAAACCTGCTTGAGGCATCAGGACTGCGACGAGGCGAGGACTTCGAACACCAACCGCATTTTATGAACGGGCACCTCATCCCCGATGTCGTTATCCACCTGCCAGAAGAAAGATGCCTCGTGGTGGATGCAAAGGTGTCGCTGACGGCTTTCGTACGCTATGCCAACGCCAAAAACGCGGACGAACAGGAACAAGAACTGAAAGCCCACGTAGAAAGCGTGCGACAACACGTGCGGGAACTCTCCGACAAGCACTATGACCGTCATGTGCCTGGCGCCGTTGGCTATGTGCTGCTATTCATCCCCAACGAGGCGGCTTACGTGGCAGCCGTGACAGCAGACAGCACGCTCAACACGGAGGCTTACAAGCGCCACGTCATCATGCTGAACCCCGCAAATCTGCTGATGGCACTGCAGCTGGTGCATAACCTTTGGCAACAGGAGCGGCAGTCGAAGAACGTGCAGGAGATATATGCCTCGGCAGAACGGCTTTATAAGAAGTTTGCACTTTTCGGCGACAACTTCCTGCGCATCGGACAAGGCATTGACCAGCTCCGGCGCACCTACGAAATAGCAGAAAACCAGCTCACCACAGGCCGCGGGAACATCGTGAGCCAGTTGGAGAGCTGGAAAGAACGGGGACTCAGCACTTCTGCCGAGATACGTCTCAAAGCAGAAGAGGAGGCAGAAGGATAAGGGCGACTATTCGCCTGTACATAAACAACTTTCGCCCTTGTATGAGGACTATTCGTCCATGAATAGCGGATCCCAGGAGGGAAGTTCGACGGGTTTCTGCTTCGCGAGGTCGAGAATGTTCTGCGGAACATATTTTTTCTCCACGACGAGGCGGAAGAAATACTCGCGGAACCAGTCGCGCGTCATTATCAAGTGTCCCTGAACGCCGCTGTCGGCGCCCCAGGAGTTTTCCACTTTCCATTTCAGAGGCTTGCCCTCGGCGTCGAGGTCAACGGCCATCAATGTCATGGCGTGGCTGGATGCCGACGCAAAGGTCTTGATGCGCTCTGCCTTCGTCATGGGGAAATCCGTCTGAAAAAGGTCGGCATAGTTGAAGTTCTCGAGGCTGAGGACGCCGTTCTTTGTGTAGAACTTGCCGACGTCGCAGCTCATGTACATCATCGTGGAATCCTTGATGGAGGCGATGGCGCAAGCCTCAATCTCCTCCATCGGCAGGTTCAGGTATGTCCAGTCGGCGCCGTCGTAGCTGTGGCGGTCGTACTTGATGCTGTATGTTTTATAGTACGGGCGCGTGGGGTCGTTCATGAGAAACACATATCCGCCCACGAGATCCTTGCCAACATACTCCTGATAGAAGGAAAGCGGCGTGTACTTCTTCGTTTCCGCAGCCTTGCCGTCGGCAGTACGGCGCGTCCATGTAAATTCGCTGGGTGGCGTGCCGAGACACACGCAGAGGATGTGGTAAACCGTGCCAAGCATCTCCGTCTTGCGTGCCTGCAAAGCTTTCGCCTTCTCGCCTTTCTCCACCATTCCTCGCAGTTCGAGACCATACTGGCGCAGTTTCTGCGTCAGAATCTGGTTCATCGTGCTTGTATTATTTGCGCTGAAGCTCTCGGGCATCACCTCCGCTGGCACAAGACCGTACTTCGTAATAACCTGCTGCGCTCCGCAGAATGTTCCGCCGTCGGAGAGCGGATTATGGAAGAGCCACGTGTTCTGCTGGTTGTCCATCGGGTCGCCAGCATTGTCGATGACGGCTTGCAGGAAAAGGTTCGACTTCTCGAGCTGGTCGTAGAAGAAGCAGTAAGCCTGCGAGAACTGGAACGCTCCCATGCCATACGTCTGAATCATGCGTGCTCGCATCACGTTCAAGCTCGTAAAGAGCCAGCATCTTCCGCTGGACTTCTGATTAGAAATGCCCTTCGAACGCACTTCGTTGGAGAAGTACGTCTCCGTAGCCTCGGAATTGTCGGCAGAGAGCGCGAGGTCGTTGATGGCATTGCGCGCAAGAGCGTTTCGCATAGCGCGGTCGGCGGCAGTTGTGGGGTGCTGCGCACGAATGTCGGCGAGCATTTGGGGAGTTATGCCCCCCGTTTGTGCTGCGGCAGCAAGCGCAATCAGGAATACTGGTAGTAAGAGGAACCTTTTCATATTTTCGTAATTTTATCTGGTTTCTTTTCTATGTCTATGTCTGCGACTGTTGGAGCGACTACGGCGGTGACGGTCTTTAACGTGGAGTTCTCCATAGAGCCAATGTGCAAAGGGATAGAAGAGAGCCGCCGTAGCGAATCCGCCAAAGACATCGACGAGATAGTGCGCCTGAATGTAAACCGTAGAAGCGCACAGCAGCACGAAGAAAGGCGCAAAACCATAGAATACACGGCGGTAATGGCGCCAGAAGAGCACCATAAGTATCGTGCTCACACCAACGTGGCTCGACGGGAACGCCGCAATGGGACGCTCGCCGCTGTTGTGGGCAATCTCCACAAGGCTCTTGAACAATCCGTCGGCACCGACAGTGGGACCGAGTTCGGCGTGCGTGCGGAAATAGTCCTCAAGCATGGGATAATGTCCGTTTAGGATATTACTTATACCTGCAGCAGGGAAATAGAACTGCGGTCCTGCAACGGGCAGGAACAGGTATATGACATAATAAAGGAAGAACGACGCCATGGCGATGAAGGCCGTCTTCTCGAACAAGCGTCTGCTGCGAAAGAGAGGCAGAACAAGTCCGCAGACAATCATGGGAAAGTAGGAGAAATATCCCATGTAGAAGAGTTCGCTCCATACCTTACCATTAAGGGCTTTGGAAAACTCCAATGCCGGCTGGCAGCCGAAGAGCGCCTTGTCGGCGTCGGCAAAGAGATAGTCCAAGTTGTCTATCATCTGGCAGAACTCGTAGGTATCGGGATACCAGTAGCTCAGCAGTAGAAGCGGGAAAAGATTGCGCAGGAAGCGCGTACCCTCGGAAGGGTACTTCCTGTGTATAAGATACAGGCAGCCCATGACCGCCACGATTGCGAAACGCTCGGCTAGCAAGCGTCCCGGGTTCATCATTCCACCCCAGTACAGAAATACGAGGATGGTTGTCAGCATGAGATAGGCAAGCGTTATCTTCTCAATAGCCAGAAGTTGTCGCTTCGGCTCTTCATCAAGCAGCCATGCTTCACGAATGTCACCAATAAGTTTCATCTTTTGTCTTTTATAACCATTTATTTTCCTTGTACCACGCCACAGCCTCAGCCACGCCACGCTCCAGCGGCCATTCGGGCTTGTAGCCCAGCTCGCGGCATGCGGGTTCGATGTCGCAGCGCCAGTTTCGCTGGCACAGGATGTGGTACTTGTCCATGTTCAGCGTTGACGTTTTCCCCATAAGCTTCGCCATATTCCCGCTGAAGAAGCACGCGACGCGCAGAATCCACAGCGGTGCCTTTATGTGAAGCACACGACGCACACCCATCTCGCGCTGCAAAAGGTCCGAGAAGGCTCGCGAATTGTATTCTCCGCCGTCGGTGAGGAAGTATGCACGTCCTTTCTCGCCGCGTTCGAGGGCGAGGAATGCAGCCTCCACGAGGTCGCGCACATAGATGAAGGTTATCGTCTGAGGCTTGTAGCCTACGGAGAAGTCGATGTGCTGTTTTATGCTTTTCGCCATGAGGAAGTAATCCTTCTCGCGCGGACCATAGACGCCAGTTGGGCGCAGGAGGATGTAGTCCAGACCGTCGATGGCGGCAAGGCGTCGCTCCGCCTCCTGCTTACTGCGACCGTATGCCGTATCGGGAACGGGCGTGTCTTTTTCCTGTATGGGTTCGCCGTCGGCCTCGCGGGCAGGTCCGTAAACGCTCAGGCTTGAAAAGTACACGAAGCGCCCTTCGAGGGTATCGGTCTCAAGGAGCATGTGCGCCAGACGCTCTGTGCCGTCGGCATTTATGCGAAAGAAATCCTCTGGACGGCGGCATTGTGTAGCTCCTGCGGCATGTATGACGTGGGCGAAGGTGCCGTGCTCGCTACGGAAAGCCTCGAGACTTTGGCGCAGAGCCTCGTCGCTGGCAAGGTTAAGGTCGAAGAAGCGTATGCGTTCGTCCTTGAGCCAGCGGCGGCTGCTCGTCTTCCTCACGCCCGCCCACACTTCGTAGCCGAGCTCCAAGGCGCGCTCAACCAGAAAGCTGCCGATGAAGCCGCTGGCACCCGTAATGAGGATTTTATGCTTGCATTTCGTGGAGTTTCCTGTAGTATCCATCTTTCTTTAGCAGTTCGTCGTGAGTTCCGCGCTCCACGATGCGTCCTTCGTGGATTACGCAAATTTCGTCGGCATTCTTGATTGTGGAGAGTCGGTGGGCGATGGCGACGGTCGTGCGCGTCTTCATGAGCCGCTCCAAGGCGTCCTGCACGAGGCGCTCGCTTTCTGTGTCGAGAGCCGATGTTGCTTCGTCGAGGATGAGTATTGGCGGATTTTTCAATATAGCACGAGCAATGCTTACACGCTGCCGCTGACCTCCACTGAGCCTGCTACCGCGGTCGCCGATGTTTGTCTCGTAGCCTTTCTCCGACGCCATGATGAATTCGTGGGCATTGGCAATCTTCGCAGCCTCCTCGATGCGCTTTTGCAGGCGTTCTTCCGACTCCTCGTAGCCTTCAGGAAGGCTGAATGCGATGTTGTTGCGGAAGGAATCGTTGAAGAGGATGGCTTCCTGATTGACGTTACCGATAAGCTGACGCAGGTCGTGGAGTCCGAGGTCCTTGACGTTGATTCCGTCGATGAGCACCTCGCCTTCCTGCACGTCGTAGTATCGCGGAATGAGGTCAACGAGCGTCGATTTGCCCGATCCGCTTTGTCCGACGAGGGCAACGGTCTTTCCTTTGGGGATTTTAAGGTTCACGTTCCTCAGCACCCATTGCTCGCCGTAGCGGAAGGATACGTTGCGGAACTCTATCTCGCGCTCGAAACCCTCGATGTGGACGGGCTTTGCGGGCTCCTTGATGTCGTTTTCGGCTTTCAGGATTTTATCAACACGCTCCATTGAGGCAAGTCCTTTGGGAATGTTGTAGCCTGCACGGGAGAATTCCTTCAGCGGGTTGAGGATGGAGTACAACACCGCCAGATAATAAATGAACGTCGGCCCAGAAATCGCCTGGTCGTTCAGCACGAGCATGCCTCCAAACCAAAGGACGATGACAATCATCACGGTTCCGAGAAATTCGCTCATGGGGTGTGCAAGCACTTGTCGCGTGTTGACGCGGATAATGTCGTTACGATATGCCGAGTTGATGCCGTCGAAACGGCGATTCATCTTCTCCTCGGCGCAGAAAGCCTTGATGATGCGGAGTCCGCCAAGCGTCTCCTCGACCTGACTCATCGTGTCGCTCCACAACGCCTGTGCCTTGATGCTCTTCTGCTTGAGCTTCTTGCCGACGAAGCCCATAAACCATCCGAAGATGGGCACGAAGACAATCGTGAAGAGCGTCAGCTCCCAGCTGATGACGAGCAGGGCGGAGAAATACACCACGATAAGTATTGGATTCTTGAACAACATGTCGAGCGACGACATGATGCTCGTCTCTATCTCCTGCACGTCGCCACTCATGCGGGCGATGATGTCGCCCTTGCGCTCTTCCGAGAAGAAGCCAAGCGGCAAGGACGTTATCTTCTGGTACAACTGGTTGCGGATGTCGCGAACCACGCCAGTGCGAATGGGGATTATCGTCGCCGACGAGAGGAAATACGCGCCCGTCTTGAGGAACGTCATCACGGCCAGCACGATGCCGATGACGAGGAGCGTCGTCGTGGCGCCCACGTCGGCAATGAGCTGGTTGACGTAGTAGTTCATGTTGTTCATCAGCACTCCGTCGATGTTTCCCCAGTCCCACGCCATCAGTTCAGTAGCGTTCTCACCCTCGCCAGTCTTGAAGAGGATGTTGAGCATAGGGATAAGCGTGGCGAAAGAAAAGATGTTGAGAATGGCGGAGAGTATGTTGAATACGACAGATAGCGCCAAATACTTCTTATATGGCGGAATGAAACGGCGCAGTACGCTAAGGAATTCCTTCATGTAGTGTCTTTCGTTCTATTTATTGCGGCGCAAATATAGGAAATTCTCGCGACGTAAACCCCTTATGCACGTATTTTATTCGCCAAAGGCGAGTAAATTCCAGACAGGGCGCCGCATTTTCAACCTTCCCTTTGCATAACATCCCCATATCGCCACACACAACATCCGCAACGCACCTTCCGCTGCGCGGAAAGCGGTACGAAACTTCTTCGAGGCACGAAACACACCTCAAGAAGCCCTCTCGTTCATAAACCACAGACGTGGGATGAACAAACCACAAGCGTGGGATATGAAAACCACAGACGTGGGATATTCATCCCACAAGCGTGGTTTATGAAAAGCATGCGCCTTCGCAGCATGGTTGCATGCACGAAGGCGCACACTTGGAGGCCTTAGTTCAAAGCAAGATAGGACTCGGGCATCACAGCCTGCTGTACCTGCAGCAAGCCCTTCGCATCGTTCGTGACGGAAAGCACCTGCCCGCTAGGAAGCTGAGCCTCGATGGTACCATCCTCGTTGTAGCGGAAAAGTTCCTTCGACTGTCCTTCCTGCGTAATGCTCCACGAGTTATCCTTTGCGTTGTGCGTGAAAACGATAACTTCACCCGCAGGAGAAGAAATTTCGTAGCCTTGCTTCGTGGTCTTTACGGCGTACATGCGACCGTCAGAACCCTTCACCTGCTTCACGCTTGCCTGAACGGGATTCGATCCCGACCAGAATTCAATCGTGTTGAGCACCAAAACGTCCACAACGGCGCACACAGGAGCCGCAATGGGCTGGAGAATGAGGCCAACGATACCGTTGACGTACTTGTTTCCTGTCATGTTGCACTGCCATTTCTCGTAGGCATTGAGCAAGCCGAAGCTGCCGATGCACGAACTGAGCATCATGCCGCCTGCGATGAGCACGCAGAGGGCTTTGAGATTCATTTTCTTCATGATTCTGTGGTATTAATGGTTAAACATTATAGTTTCTGGATTCTACAATCCCAGCTTTGCTGAGAGTTCGAGCATGGCGCGGATGGGGCGCTCCGCCTTCTTGCGAACGCCCTCGGGGAGCACGACTTCCGGCGCTTCGTCCTTGAGGCAGCGATATAGTTTCTCAAGCGTCACGAGACGCATGTAGTTACATTCGTTGCAGCTGCAGCCAGGCGTTTCCGGTGCCTCAGGAGCCACGGGGATGAAGAGCTTTTCGGGCGCCTGACGCTGCATTTCGTGGAGGATACCGCTCTCTGTTACGACGATAAACTCCCTGCATTCGGATTGGACGGCGTAGTTGAGCAGGCGCGCCGTGCTTCCCACGACGTCGGCAAGCTTCAGAACGGGAGCCTTGCACTCTGGATGTGCGAGGACAAGCGCCTGCGGATGAGCAGCCTTGGCTTCAAGAATCTTTGCAGGCGAGAAGCGCTCGTGAACATGGCACGCGCCGTCCCAAAGAAGCATCTCGCGACCTGTT